>Ga0207639_10000773_pt1 | contig 21819 bp, 12 predicted proteins | sample KBSCornC32_FD_184299 | JGI IMG/M metagenome (GOLD analysis project Ga0207639, IMG submission 184299) | Corn rhizosphere microbial communities from Kellogg Biological Station, Michigan, USA - KBS Corn C3-2 (SPAdes) (version 2) | ecosystem: Host-associated > Plants > Roots > Rhizosphere > Soil ...
CCGAGGCAGTCAGCGTGTCTCGGGGATCGAGATAGAGGAAGTCACTGTACCGAAACGATCCTCGGCAGGGACGGCGATCAGGCGATGTTGCGAAACTTAATTCCCTTGACCTGATTGTACTGCGGTGAGGAGGCTCCGAAAAGTGCCTTGACGTACTCTTTGGCGCGCAGCGCGACGGGGACGAGGCCGGTGGCCGGATCATATAGCTCGTGGTCCCGCGCGATGCGGGCCGTGGCGGTGTCGGTCCCGGCGTTGATGGAGGCGGTATTGGCACCGTGGAGCTGCGTCGAAAATGCGTTGAGCGTGACCACCTTTAGCTCGACCTCGTTAGGATCGTAGAGCGAATCGATGTTAACGACCTCGACGAGCCCGTCAAAGTGCTCGATCTTTTGCGTGAACGTCGTCTGGGCCGACGAGATGGTCTTTGGAGGATTGGGGTCGTTAGGATCAGGCGGCACGATCGGGGTCGCGCGTTTGCCCAGGATCTTTCGCTGAAACTCCCTGGCGTCCTCGATCCTGTTTGGATCGGCTCCGGTGGAGTTGTAGTAGCCGATGATCTGCGTCACGCGAGCGGGGAGTCCGTCGAAGAGGTATTCGCGGTCAGCATCGACCGAATCCTGTGTCGCGAGCTTGGCAGCCACATCACCGACGACACCATTCGCCGCCATCAACTTTGAATTCATCCCAACCAATTTCAGCCCCACCGCCGTCGGGTTGTAGCTGATACCAAAGCTCACCAAGACGGAAATGAGCTGCTCGAAATTACCCGCGTTGATCGCGTGACCAGTGTTTTGAGACATAAAAATATCCTCCTAAGAAAAGTCCTATGTGGGAGAACTCACCGCCTTGAATACTCTGTTATTGCTTGAGTAAACGGAGTGTAGATGAAGAAGATGCGTGGTGCAAGCTCGAACAAGCCACTTTTTGGTCGAGTTGGGAGAAAACGTCGACGATCGCATGCCTGACGCTCAGTTCTTCTGTTGCTTTCTTGGGGAACCGCATATATGATTGCTGCGAATCTGACGCACAATTTTAACGCCCGTATACACTTGGAGTTCCGAATGTTAAGAAAGCTCGTACTGTGCCTATTTTGCGCCATGATTCTAATCACAACCGCCATTTGGAGATTTTCGGTCCAAGCGAGCCTTCCTGGAGATAAGCAAGCACCGCAGACAGCGCCGCTCGCTATTTGTGGAATTTCGTCCGGAATGGTTGCTTGGTGGAAGGGAGAGGGAAACACCGCCGATTCGGTTGCCGGAAACAACGGGGCATTTCAAGGGGGCGGCTTCGCTCCAGGAGAGGTAGGGCAGGGCTTCAGTCTCGACGGCACAAGCCAATATGTCGCCGTGCCGCACTCGGACGCGATAAACCCTACCTCCGCGTTGACACTTGAAGCCTGGGTGAAACCAAACGTGATGCCGCCGAATGATGGACTCGGCTCAAGTATCGTAAATAAAGATAATCCTAATAGTGGCCCCTTTGACATGCGGCTGCGTGGGGATGGAAGTGCGGCATGCGGCTTTTATGTCAATGGATGGCAGGCCATCTTTTCGCCCTCTGGCCTGTTTAGTGCCGGCCAGTTCGTGCATGTCGCTTGCACCTATGATTCGGCAGTCCAACAACAATGTATCTTCGTCAACGGCATTGCAACCTGCGGGTCACTACAGGGCCAAATGCCCTTTCTTCCTAGCAACACACTGAAGATTGGCGGAGACGTGTTCAATGGCCGATATTTCAATGGTGTGATTGATGAGCTGAGTATTTACAACCGCGCCCTTACCCCCGCCGAGATCCAATCAATTTACAACTCGGGTTCATCGGGTAAATGTTCCGCGGCGACACCGACACCCACGCCGACGCCGACGCCGACGCCGACGCCTACGCCAACTCCGAGTCCGACCCCACCTCCAGGAGTCGCATTCAATGACACGTCGTTGGTAGGGCAGGACCTCACTCCGTTAGGCAATCGTATCCCTGTGATACTCATCCACGGGATTCACGACGGGGGAACGCAGCCACTAGCACTTCACAACCTGATTCAGAATTTGAATATTGGGGTTTATAACAGTTCATTCAAGACGTATATCTTTCGATATACGAGCGATAAGTGGAGCGGTGCAGATATCGGGCGGGCGCTTCGTGATCGGATTGACCGTACATCGGAACTCGTAGACCGACCCCTGATAATGGTTGCACACAGCATGGGGGGGTTAGTCGCCCGGCACTTCATGTTACAAACGACCTATTCGGGAACCGATCCAAGGTTTGTTGGCTCACCCGCAGGAGAACGAACGATCAAACTAATAACGCTGGCGACTCCACACCACGGGACATTCGGTGCTAACGGCAATGCTCGGTTGGACCGATTCTCTTGGATAACTCGATCCACGGCAAAAGGATTGCTGTGGAGTGGCGATCAGGCGTATTGGTGGACGCGAAATCACTGTCAACTGTGTGCAAACGATTGGTCTGTTCCTAATAGAAATACATTATTATGGGACAACTATGATCATCGCTTCGGTCCAAATGAGGAGACTGCCACAGACAATCCCGGCACTTCGGCCTATAACAACCGAATAATTGCGTACTGGGGTGAGGTGAGCCCAGATGATCCAGCGTGGAAGTTCATCGGTTCAGCCGATATCCCATCTCTAATTGCCGGAGACAAAGGCGAGGACGCGGCCCTCGCAGCTACGGCCTATCTTTTCGATTCGGTCGATCGCGGGAACCTTCTTGTAATTGGTGTTCCGAATGCCTTGAACGATGGCCTAGTGCCGATAGAAAGTGCAAGTTTCCGTCGGCCAATAGGAGCAACCTGGAGCTTGTTAGGGCAAGTCCACTGTCCCGGTAATAATCATCGTCAAATGCGTGATGGCTCATCAAATTTGTGCAGCGATGGCGAAACCATTCTAAACTCGGTACGTCAAAAAATCCTGGGATCCAGGCCTTTTGGCCCGCCCATGTTGTTCGGACCATCTCAGACCAATTTTGGACCCCGGGCGATTAACTCAACGGGAGCTAGGTCGGGCAAGAGCGAAGTGCTCGTATCAAGTACCAGTTCCGTAGAACTTAACAATTCAGGGGATCAGCCTCTGAACATAATGTCGTTAAGCCTGTCAGGAGCTAACGCAGACCAGTTCTCGATTGCCGAGTCTCCGCCGCTTCCCTTCACAGTTTCCGCACAGGGCAGCGTGAGCGTGAAGATAGCGTTCAATCCAACGAGCTCCGGTAACAAAACTGCGGATTTACAGGTGGTGAACGATTCTGTAAATTCGCCAGTCGATATCCCACTGACAGGATCGGGATATCCACAGGAGTGCGACTTGACCTTGTCGCCGGGTAGCGGGTTTATAGCGGCTGCGGGTGGAACTTCGGTTATCAATATTGGCAATATCTCTTGTACCGTAAGTACCTTCGCCAGTGATTCATGGATTCATCCGAGCGTCGTAGGCGACCATGTGCAATTTACGACTGATCAAAATACAGGAACCGCGCAACGCGAGGGAATAATCTTTATCTCGATTGACGGTGGGCGAACCTTGTCATTCCGCGTAAGCCAGTCGCCGCCGAATCAGGCGTGCGGACTCAATTTCTCAGCGGATCAAGCTCAACTGTTACAGGCGGGTGGGAGCTCGGCGTTTGATGTGACGACGCCATCGAATTGTGTCTGGCAGTATTCTTCGGACTCACCGTGGTTGAGCGTGGGAACAAGTGGCGGGTTGACCGGACCGCAGCATGTCACCTTTTCAGCTACAGCCGCGTCTGTGACGAGATCGGGAAAGATCACGGTGACGAGCGGGACGACGACTGGGCAATTCACTGTGACGCAGGTTGCGGCGACGCCGAGCCAAATGATCCAATTCGCGGCGAGCAACTACAGTGTCGGCGAGGGGGATGGACACATTGATGTGAATGTCACTCGAACAGGGGACACTTCTGGGATAGCCACGGTCGATTACCGAACCTTTGACGAGTTGCCGCTGGCGGGATTCGCCTCGCAGACTTCGGATTATCAGATCTCGGCTGGGACGCTGACGTTCGCGCCGGGCGAGACGTCAAAGACGTTCTCCGTGCTGATCGTCGACGACAAGATCGTGGAGGGGCCGGAAACCATCGGCCTCGCACTTTCTAATGCGACAGGCACCAGTGTCAGTTTGGGCAGTCCGAACACGGCCGAGGTGACCATAGTTGATAACGATTCTGGCACGTCACCAAACCCGTACGACGATCCAAGATTCTTTGTCCGTCAGCATTACCTAGACTTCCTTAATCGCGAGCCGGACCAGAGCGGATGGGATTTTTGGACGAACACGATCACGGAGTGTGGGACGGATGCAGCGTGTACTGAGGTCCACCGGATCAATGTCTCTGCGGCTTATTTCCTGTCGAACGAGTTTCAGAATACAGGCTACCTTGCCTATGTGACTCACCGCTCTGCATTTGGGCCGAATGCCGGAGCGAGCCCTGCTCCTGTCCTGTACAACACCTTCATGCACGATGTGCAGGAGCTTGGTAAGGGATACATCTTTACCGACCCGAATGGGGCCCAGGTGCTCGAGACGAACAAGGTCGCGTACTTTAACGAGTTTGTGGCACGTCCTGAATTCACGTCGAAGTACGCATCGACGCTGACGAATCAGCAGTACGTCGATAACCTTCTTACGACCGCGAACCTGCCGACTACAGGTACATTCCACGACTCCCTGTTGACCGCTTTGAACGGCGGCTCACTGACGCGTGCGACCGTGCTGCGTACCATCGCCGAGTCGTCGACCATTCAGACGCGTGAACTAAATGCCGGATTCGTGACGATGGAGTACTTTGGCTACCTGCGACGTGATCCGGATACTTCGGGATTCAACTTTTGGCTCACTAAGCTCAACGCCTTTAATGGCAACTACATCCAGGCCGAGATGGTAAAGGCTTTCATCGAGTCCACCGAGGACAGGCAGAGGTTTGGCTCAACCTCGAGATCATCTCAGGTGCGTTCGAACAGATTACTCGATGCCGCTTACACGTCCGTAAAACTTCCGTATGGGATTTGAAAAGAAGGGTGAAGCATGCAATTCGTTGCTGCATTCTTGAATTCTCCTACCGAAAAGCGCTTTGCAATACCTGAGTTTACTTTTCTGCAGCAAGCTGAAAAGGCCGCTACGGAGCGGCCTTTTTCTTTATGAGAACGGGATGGAATAGAGAACAATTGTCCGATGATCAGCTCTGTTTGCGGCCGGCGACGTCGAGGCCGACGGCGGTGACGAGGATGCCGCCTTTGATGATGTCCTGCATAAAGTCGCGGACGTTGAGGAGGGACATGCCGTTGTCGAGGCTGGCCATGATGAGGGCACCGAGGCAGGCGCCGAAGATCGTTCCGCGGCCGCCCGTCAAGGTGGACGGGTCAGAGAGAATGACCCCATTCTTTTGACCTGATCCTTTGCTCGACCTCACGGTCCAGTGGAAGCGGGCAAGGGGAGGAGTGCGCCTTCTTTGACAGTTCCTATGACGAAGCTGCTACGCACGTCCCTGACGCCCGGAACGCGAGTGAGTTTCTCGACAGCGAAGGAGCGATAAGCGGCAAGATCCTTAACCACAACGTGCAGCAAAAAATCGGACTCGCCGGAGGTGATGTAGCATGCGATCACTTCCGGCAATTTCGACACCGTCTTCATAAATGCGTTGGTGTCGGTATTGTTGTGACGTTCGATATTTACGCGAACAAACGCGACTACGTCGAGGCCGATCTTTTCACGATTGAGGCGGGCAGAGTAACCCTCAATAAAGCCGTCCTCCTCAAGGCGGCGGACCCTGCGCAGACAGGGAGATGCGGAGAGTCCAACACGTTCCGCGAGTTCAAGATTCGTAAGCCGCGCATCGGACTGAAGGGTCGCCAGGATTCGGATGTCTAACTCATCAAGCAATGTCATCGGCATAATCTAACCTACATGAGCGAAGTTGCGCAATCTTATTGCGCAACTCTGGGTCAGATCAGACAAATACGCAATCGTGTAGCGTGGATGTTTGTGTATACTTCCCTTCGTTGAAACGACAGGCCTCATGTCCTCCGACGGTTCGGGTTCAGCTAGCCATTGTTTTTGTCCAGCGGGTGCTTTCGGGCGGCAGCCGAGTAGAGATTTATCACAAGAGGGGAATACAAATGATCAAAACCATTGTCTTATCGATGTGTGCAATTTTCGCACTTTCGCTTAGCGCACGTGCCCAAGATGTGCGTCAGTATGCTGACGGCCCAATCACTGAGATGGAGTACATTCAAGTTGAATACGGGCATTTTGAAGAATACGTCGATTGGCTGAATTCGACATGGAAGCCGACCATGGAAGCCACGAAGAAAGCTGGCCTGATCATCGGTTACAAGGTCGTCAGGGCCACTCCAAAAACACCGGATCAGCCCAACATAATTCTCATGATCACTTTTAAGAACGGTGCCGCTGCTTTTGATAAACGCGCCGAGCTAGACGAAGTAGCTGAGAAAGTGATCGGCAGCACCGAATTTCAGAACAAGGCCAGAGTGAGCCGGAATCAATACAGAAAAGTTATTGGCATTGAATACGTTACTGAAATTGTTTTGAAATGAAAATACTAGGTTGGGTACGTCTCAAAAGGGACGCTCCAATATGGTTTTACCAGAATTCTGAGGGACCTTACGGGCATGATCGCGATGTTTAAGTTTTCAAACGCAGCGATCCGATCGATGGCGCTTGCCGTAGTGAGCCTTTCTCCGATGCTTGCTGTAGAGGTCGCACCTCAAATAGCCCCACCCGCCACTCCCGAGCATGATCTCGTAGAAAACTATCATGGCAGGCAAGTCGATGACCCCTATCGATGGCTCGAGCAGACAGGGACGCCCGCGGTTGAGCAGTGGGTCGATGCGCAGAATTCCTACACGGACGCCGTCATGAGCGGCTTCCGGGACCATGGCGCGATCATCAAGCGTCTCGGCCAGCTTGCCCTGACATCTACCCAGCGCTCCAATCCACAGATCGTCGCCAACTTACTCTTTTACATGCGACAAACTCCGCCGCAGCCGCAGCCGGTACTCGTCGCGGAAGCATGGCCTAACGGCGAAGCCAAAGTGCTCGTCGACACGAATGCGACCCAAGGCACCGCCATCACCGATTACTGGCCCTCGCCCGACGGCACGCAAGTGGCGTACGCCGCCGCCGAGGGCGGGACGGAGAATAAGACGATCCATTTTGTCGAGGTGTCGAGCGGACGGATAATTGCGGACGCCCTGGCTCATGCTGGCGGCGGCACTACACCTGCGTCCCTCGTTTGGGATGCGGATGGAAAGGGTGTCACCTACGTGCGCCTGCCGCTGCCCGGAAGCGTGCCCATCGACCGGGAGCAGTTTGATGCGCGGCTGTATCACCATGCCCTCGGCACGTCAGCCAGCGCGGACACCGCCGAGCTCGACAAGCCACCCTCGCCCATCGCCGAACACAAGTTGATCAGCTCGGCTCACGGCGGCCACGCGGCTGCATTCATCTATTATGGGGACGGCAACTTTGAGAACGTGTATCTGCGATCGGGGAGCAAGTGGCGTAAGGTGCTCGGCACTGACGTGCGGGTACGCACGGTCGATAGCGAGACGGGGAGTGGCGCCGCATGGGAGGGCGATCGTCTGCTTGTCTTGTCCTATCGCGATGCGCCGCTCGGGCGGCTTTTGGAGGTCGACAGCGACGGGCACAGCCGTGCGCTTGTGTCGCCGCAGGGCTGGGCAATGAACGGCGTGGCGGCCATCAAGGGTGGCTTTTTGCTCGCGGAGATCCGCGGACCGGACTGGCGAGTGCGTCAATTCAACACGAAAGGAGTGCTCGTACGCACTGTCCCGTTGCCGTCCACAGGCATCGGCATCAACGCGCTTGCCACCACCGAAGACTGCGCGACGGCGTTGATCGGCTACTCCGGCTGGTCGGTGCCTCCGCGCTGGGTGAAGTACGATACCGAGAGCGGTAGGGTCACGACGGTGTTTGAAGTGAAGCCGGCAGGGGATTACTCCCAGGTCCACACGTGGCGACTAGACGCCCTCTCCACCGGTGGCGTGCGTGTGCCGATCACGGTGATGGCGCTCGGGAATCCGCTCCGCGATGGAAAACGCCCAACAATTCTGACCGCGTACGGCTATCAAGGCAGGGCGCGACAGACGGCTTTCAACATTGCTGCGCTCGCTTGGCTCGAGCGGGGCGGTGTCCTAGCCTGGGCCAATATTCGCGGGGGCGGCGAATACGGCGAGGGCTGGCACGCGGACGGCAGCCGCGCAAACAAGCAGCACTCCTTTGATGACCTGCATGCCGCCGCGCGAGCGCTGATCGATGCTCGCTGGACAAACCCGGCCCACCTCGGAATCGTCGGGGGCTCGGCTGGCGGCCTGGTCATGGGCGCCGCACTTACGCAGCATCCGGCGGATTATCGCGCGGTCGTTAGCTTCGTCGGCTTGTACGACATGCTGCGCTTAAATGCCTGGCCAAACGGTGAGTACGCCACACACGAGTTGGGCGACGTGACGAATCCGACTGAGTTCGCATGGCTCGACGCCTACTCGCCCCTGCGGCATGTGCATCCCGGCACCGCCTATCCGGCCGTGCTTCTTATCACCGCCGAGAACGATCCGCGCGTCGCGTCATGGCAGTCGAGCAAGTTTGCCGCAGCGTTGCAGAAGGCCAACACCTCGCCCTGGCCGATCCTGCTGATCACTCGCCGGGGCGAAGGGCATGGTGTCACCTCTTCATTCAGTCAGCGCGTTGGCAACACGGGTGCGGAGTTTAGCTTTTTTGCGGAAGATCTCGGGCTGGCGCCAGCAGCTCCGCCACCGCCGTCACCGTCTAACCAAACTCCGCACTAAAGGTGGAATCAGCTCTGCCTGCGGCCGGCGACGTCGAGGCCGACGGCGGTGACTAGGATGCCGCCTTTGATGATGTCCTGCATAAAGTCGCGGACGTTGAGGAGGGACATGCCGTTATCGAGGCTGGCCATGATGAGAGCGCCGAGGCAGGCACCGAAGATCGTTCCGCGGCCGCCCATGAGGCTTGCGCCGCCGATGACGCAGGCGGCGATGGCGTCGAGCTCTTTGAGGACGCCGGCATCGGGAGCCGCGCTTCCGACGCGAGCTGTAAAGATCAACGCGGCGATGCCGACAACTGCGCCGAGCACGGCATAGACCTTTAGGACCTGACGCTCGTTGTTGATGCCCGAGAGGCGGGCGGCGTCGGCGTTACCGCCGATGGCGTAGAGGTAGCGGCCGAAGACGGTGGAGTTTGTGATGAACGCGCCGATGAGTGCGACGGCAACCAGGATCAGCACGGGAAGAGGTACGCCGCGCCAGGCGTTCATCACCGCGATGAACGCAACGATGCCGGCGATCGGAATGATGGACTTGAGAAATTCGCCAGTGTAATTCGCCTTGCCGAGCCCGTAGGTCTCCACGCTCTTTGCCCTGCGAAATGCCATAAAGAGAACGAACAGCACTGCGACCGCCGCCAGTGCCCAGCCGAATGCCGCCGGCAGGTCTCCGTTGCCGATAGCTATGAATCGGTCGTCCGAGACGGGCACGGTGTTACCGCCCAAGAGCCACTTTACCGCGCCACGCCACGCAAGTAGTCCACCAAGTGTGACGATGAATGACGGGATCTTGCCGTACGCCACAAGGACTCCGTGCAGCAGGCCGATGATCACACCGACCGCGATCGCGACAACGATGGCGGTCACCATGCCGAGGTCCGGGGCTGTCATCAGATATGCGACTACGCCGCCCGTAAAGCCGAGCACCGACCCCGCCGAGAGATCGATATTCCCCGACACGATCACCATCAGCATGCCCACCGCAATGATCGCCGTGACCGTCATTTGGGTCATTAGGTTAGACAGGTTGCGTGCGGTAAGGAACGTATTCCCCGGGGTCGCCCAATCGAAGTAGGCCCAGATGACTGCCAGCACGGCGAGCATGATGTACGCCCGAAGGGCGGTGGCACTGACGAGGCGTTTTTTGGGTTCGTCCATATTATTGGTTGCCGGTCGCGGCGGCCATGACGAGCTGCGGCGTGGCCGTCTCGCGAGTGAATTCGCCTGTCAGCCGCCCCTCGTGAAGCACGATCACACGATCAGATAATCCGAGAACCTCGGGCAGCTCGCTCGAGACCAGAACGATGGCCAGCCCCTCAGCGGCGAGCTTATTGATCTCGGCGTAGATCTCCTGTTTCGCGCCGACGTCGACTCCGCGGGTCGGCTCGTCGAGAAAGAGCACCTTTGGCTTTGTCAGCAGCCACTTGCCGAGAACGACCTTTTGCTGATTGCCGCCGGAGAGCGTGTCTGTCATGGTCATCGGCGAATTTGCTTTGACGCGGAGCGAGCGCATCGGCGCACTTACAGCACTGGTTTCGCGGCCGCGGTCGGTGAGCACCCGGCCCGAGATCTCTCGAAGCGCCGCCAACGTCATGTTGTCGAGAATGGTCTGCTCCAGCACGAGGCCGTAGCGCTTGCGGTCCTCGGTGACGAAGCCGATCCCGTGTCGAATGGCATCGCCCGGCGAGGTGATCCGCACCGGGTGTCCATCAAGCTGGATCTCGCCGCTGTGCTTGCCTTCCCACGCGCCAAAGATCGCGGACAGCAGCTCCGTACGTCCCGCACCCATCAGTCCCGCGATCCCTAGGACCTCACCACGGCGAACTTCAAAAGACACATTGTCAACGAGCTTTTTGTCGGTCACATCGATTGAATAGACGGTTGCTCCGCGCACCCTCAGAGCGATCTCACCGCGATCATGCGTCGCCTTTGGAAAGATATCTCCGACTTCACGACCGACCATCGCCGCGATCACGCCCGATTTCGTCGCGTCCTTGGCCGCAAAGCTCGTCACAGTGCGACCGTCGCGGAGAACAGTGATGCGATCGGCCATTTTAAAGACCTCGTCGAGCTTGTGAGAGATGTAGATCATCCCAACGCCGCGGGCGCGCAGACCCTCGAGAATGCCGAATAGCGTCTCGACCTCACTCTCCGTGAGTGCAGCCGTGGGCTCGTCGAGAACGAGAACTTTTGCCTTTTTTGACAGGGCCTTTGCGATCTCGACAAGCTGCTGACGGCCGATGCCGAGCGTGCCTACCTTTACGCGAGGGTCGATGTTGAGGCCGAGCTCTGCTAAAAGCTTTGTCGCACGATCATAGAGCTGGGGCCAGTCGATGACGCCAAATTTCGAGGGCTCGCGGCCGAGGAAGATATTCTCGCCGACCGTCAATTCCTTGACGAGCGAAAGCTCCTGGAAGATGATCGCGATGCCCGCGTCTTCAGAATCGCGCACATTGCGAAAGGTCCTTGGCTGATCCTCGACGCGGATCTCGCCGGAAAAAGTGCCACTCGGATATACGCCCGAGAGCACCTTCATCAAAGTCGATTTGCCCGCGCCATTCTCGCCAACGAGCGCGTGAAACTCTCTCGCACCGAGTGTAAAGCTCACACCGTCGAGCGCGCGGACACCGGGAAATTCCTTCACGATGTCGATCATTTCGAGCAAAGGCATGACGGCTATTGTTTGCGTAGTCCGATGAGATCCATCGCTCGTCCGATCTCGGGATTTAACATAAACCAATACCAGATTTTTCCCGAACGGAGGTTCTCCGCGCTGAGTAGCGTTATTCCGAGATCTATGCCGATGACGTCGGAGTCGACCCATCCGGTCTTTGGATTAAAGGCGTCCGCAAAACCATATCTACCGTATATCTTATCGCCGTATTTCGCTTTCATCTCTTTGAGAGCGGCGATCGAGATATCAGGCGTGAACATCAACGATCCGGCCGGTGCAGCCGGAACGACCGTACCGTCTGTTGCTGGATCACGGGGCGGAGCACCCCAAGCGATATAGCCCTTTGGATAATCGGAGGCCGTGAGTCCCCAAATGTTGGCGTTGTAGGTCGGGAACTCTTTACTGAGTACATCGATAAAAAATTGCCGCTGGGCGCGGGTCGCGGCGATCGAATTCTCGAAATAATTTATCTTCGAATCGCGATCCTCACGGCGTCCGCGAAAGTCCACCCACGCATGCGAAAACTGATGGATGAACAACGGCGGCACCGCGGCCACATAATGATAGCCCTCATAGTCACGCCAATCGCGTGTCCATTTGTACCACGACTCTGAGTCGATCGGATGGGTCGGCGAGCCGATCGCCAGCAGGTAGAGGATCGTCTCCTCGCTGTAGTCGTGCCAGCGGTTCGGGATCCAGCCGTTCTCGGGTCTCCACCCGTGCGACAGCAGGTACTTGTCGCCATTCAGCATCCAGCCGAAATCCACGCGATCGTAGATCTTGTCGGCTTGGCGCTTAATATTTGGATCGTCACCAAAACATTGGCGAACGGTCATCACACCGCCGAGCAGCAACGCCGTGTCGATGGACGAGATCTCGCTATTCCAACGGCGCTCGCCAGTGGGGGCATCCATCCAGTGATAGAACCAGCCATTTTTGTTCGCTGCGCGGTCGGCCAAGAAATCGAGCGTGTTGCGGGCCCGCTGACGCGCTTCGGAAGCGCTCACCCACTGATGGTCGGCGGCTGCGCAGAGCGAAGTCAAAGCGAAGCCGGTCGAGGCAATGCTCGCTACCTGAAAATGGGTATCACCCTTTTTTGGAGCGTCACCGTTTGTACGAGCGCGATCGAGTGTCAATCCGGTTATCGGGTCAGAGTGTTCCCAAAAAAAACGAAAGCTCCGCTGCTCGAGATCGTCGATAAACTCAGCGTCGCCCGGAGAGATATCGGCGTTCGGCTTTGTGTTGCTCGTCGATGTTGCCATTCCTGGGGAGTTCACCACGGCCGGTGTGCTCGGCCGTGAGAGGCCCACGTACAGGTCTGCCGATAGGTCCGCATCCGAGCTGTCGCCGACAAAGATCTTGTAGTGACCGGACTCGACAACGGGCTTTAGATCACGACCTAGCTCGGTAAGCTCTTTAGGCCCGAGTTCAAGATCGACGCGGCGGGTTTCGCCGGCGGCAAGAGTGACGCGCTTGAAGACCTTTAACTGGCGCACGGGACGCGTCACCGGCGAGGCGATCTCGTGAATATACAATTGCACCACTTCGTCACCCGATCGCTCGCCAGTGTTTTTGACTGACACACTCGCTTTCACGCTCCCGTTTATGGGAATGCTGTCGTGATCGAGCCTGAGATCGCTGATCTCAAAATGCGTGTAGCTGAGGCCGTAGCCGAATGGATACAGCGGCGTGTTTGGCACGTCGACGTATTTGGATGTGTATCTGTTATTTGGGTCGATCGGGCGGCCTGTGTTTTTATGGGCGTAATAGATCGGGATCTGCCCGACAGAGCGTGGGAATGTCGCTGTCAGCTTGCCGCTCGGATTCGCGTCACCGAAGAGCACATCCGCGACCGCGGCACCGCCCATTGTTCCGGAGTGCCAGGTCTCGAGGATCGCAGGTGAATTCTCAGCGATCCAATTTATCGTCAGCGGACGACCGTTCTTGAGAACAACGACGTACGGTTTACCCATCGCGTGGATCGCCTTGATCAGGTCCAGTTGTTTTCCAGGCAGATCGATATTCGAGCGGGAAGCGGCCTCACCCGAAATCTCCCTCGTCTCGCCGACGACTATTACCGTAAAGTCAGAATCCTTTGCCGCTCGGACCGCCTCGCCAGTACCGCTGTCATCGGTGCATGTGAGGTCGCAGCCGGGCGCGTAATTGACCTTGATGGATGAGCCAACCTTCTGCCGAATGCCATCCAGGATCGTGATCGAATCCTCGGCCCTCGCGTCGCCCGCCCACCAGTCGAGAGTATTCGCTTTGTCGGCAGCCAGAGACCCGATGACTGCGATCGAGCGAATATTTTTTCGTATTGGCAGTGTCTCGTGATCGTTCTTGAGTAGTACGAACGACTTGATCGCGGCTTCTTTTGCGGCCTGCAGGAATTCCGGTTTCTTTAGCGTCTTTGCCTCGAGACTCTCGTCCACAAACGGATGATCAAACAGGCCAAGGCGAAACTTTGCGCGGAGAATATCCCGAACGGCGTTGTCGACGGTTTGCATCGAGACCTTGCCTTCTTTGAGGAGCTCCGGGACGTTCTCGGCGTAGGTCTTGCTCATCATCTCGATCTCGGTGCCGGCGTTGATCGCGTACATCGCAGCCTGCTTATCGTCGGCCGCGAGCCCGTGCGGCTCGAGTTCCTTGACGGCTGTGTAGTCGCTGACGACGAGACCGTCAAACTTCCACTCGTTTCTCAGGACCTGTTTTAGAAGGAACGGATTAGCGGTCGATGGAACGCCGTTGAAGTCGTCAAACGCCGTCATAAAGCTACCGACACCAGCATCCCGTGCAGCCTTGAAGGGCGGCAGGTAAACGCTGCGAAATCTGAGCTCGCTCATGTCGACCGTGTTGTAATCGCGTCCGCCCTCGGCGGCTCCGTAGGCGGCAAAATGCTTTGCGCAGGCCATCACTTTGTCGGGCCGGCTCATGTCCGTTCCTTGAAATCCGCGTACATACGCAGCCGCTAAGATGGAGCCGAGATACGGGTCCTCGCCCGCTCCCTCCATGATGCGTCCCCAACGAGGATCTCGCGCGATGTCGACCATCGGGGCAAACGTCCAATTGACCCCAACGCTCCGTGCCTCGGCGGCGGCGATCGCCGCATCCTGCTCCACCATCTGCGGGTCCCAGGAGCACGACAGGGCGAGTGGTATCGGGAAGAGTGTGCGATAGCCGTGGATCACGTCAAATCCAAACAGCATCGGTATCTTGAGCCGTGATTCGAGCGCTGCTCGCTGCAGATCGTTTGTGAATTTCGCCCCGCGAACCCCAAGCGTCGAGCCAAGCAGACCCTTGCGGGCCATTTCGAATTCCTCAGGATGCGCCGAGCCATTGCCCTCGCTGTCGAGCTGCTGAAGCTGGCCGAGCTTCTCAGCAAGGATCATGCGCGAGATCAGCGAGGCTATCTTTTTTTCTGTTGCGGGATCAGTTTGGCCAATGCCGGAGAGGGCAAACAAAACAAACGCAAGGACAAAAAAAAGCGTCGCATTGCGGCACGAGAGATTCATAAGACTGACATTCGGTAACAAAAAAAGAGCTGCGACTTATGCCGCAGCTCTTTACCGAACAGATCTAGAAGCTAAACCTGATCTGGAATTCGCCCGTCCGGCCGGCCAGAGCACTCGTAGCCGTACCAAATGCCGGAAGCGAGACACGCGTCGGGTCAGACAACGAATTGAATGGAGCCAGGTTCAATGTGTTGAAAATGTTAAAGAAGTTGAACTTGAGATCCAAGGCAGCACCCTCGCCAAGGAACCCAAAGCTCGGAACACCGAAACGCTTACCGAATGACATGTCGACGTCATGATATCTCGGTCCGCGGAACCTGTTTCGTCCGATCGCCGGCAGGGCCGCAAAGGGAGGACCGAAGGGCACCGACGTGTTGAAGTACACGGCTCCGCCACCCGGGAAGATACCGCCAGGTGAGAGGAAGTTAGCGTTCGTATTCGAAAGGGGCTGCTTCCCGTTGTACATGGTCGGCCGCGGATCGCAGAATGCCGCGTTGTTCGATGTCGATCCTTGCAGACACCCAAACAGTCGCGGCGTCCACGGAAATCCTCCATGAGCCGTTATGACCGTGTCGATGTGCCAACCGCCGAGGAGCCGACCTTTCCACGTGTTTGGCTCATGGTTGAAGAACGGAACATCCCACAGTGCCGACGCTGTGAAGTAGTGCGTCACATCAAAATCAGACGGCCCACGCTCCTGGTGTTGGTCTACGGGAAAGCTTTGATTCGTCAAAGCGGTCGGGGCCTCAAACGAATCCGTATCGATGCTCTTGCTGAATCGATAATTTATGTCGAATCTCAGTTGCCGGCTAAATCGCCCCTGGAGGCGTGCGAGCAGAGCGTTGTAATTGGAGTTAACGTCCGGTGAGGCAAAGAAAGCGGCGGAGATGTTCGGATTAGTTGTCGGGGCTACGATCTGCAGCGGCACGATACGAACGAAGTGATGGCCCGCACTGCCTTGATAGCCGAGTGTCGCGACCATGTTCCAACGCATTTGATACTGGCCCTCCAGTGACCAGCGATATACGTAGGCCGTCGGGAGGTGCTGAGGCGCACCGTAGATCTCCACGGCACCTACATTTGGCAAGCCGTTCGCCGGGTTTGTGCCGCCTCCAAGATTCGGATTTCGCGGATAGCCAAAGATCGTACCGTCTGTGCTGCCGGTAAAGAGTATCTGACCGCCCACAAAGGGACTAGTTGTCGTGCCGCAGCAAATCCCGAAATTCTGTCCATTCGGGGGATTCCTGCGAGCATTTGCAAGCAGAGCGTTCGGCAATCGGTCGTATCCCATTCCGAATCCGCCGCGAACAACGGCCCTGTCATGAAACCGCCCGGGACTCCATGCAAATCCGAGCTGCGGGCCAAAGTTATTGAGGTCCTTTTTGTAAAACTGCTTTGCGGTCGAGATCTTTGCTCCGGCGAGGCCGCCATTCGAATCAAGTACCAAGTTACCGAGGACCCCACTGTCGGCGGTTATCGGAGAGAAATAGTCCCATCGCAAACCCAGGTTTAAGGTCAGGTTTGGACGGTATTTCCAATCGTCTTGAATGAAAAAGGCCAGCTCGCTGGTATGGAACTTCGTGTTGTTGGCAGAGGGCGTGCCGTTCGCAGTAGCCGTGATGCCTTCAAAGATCGGCGCGCCGTTCGCAAAGTTCCACAAGCCCGACATAGAGAAATCAGGTCTGGCCGCGCCGACCTCGCCATTGCTATTAAGGTCCTTTCGATACTCAGCGCCGTACTTGAACACCTGATTGCCTGATGTGCGGGTGACAATATCGCGGAGATCTGTCTGTCTTTCAGAAATGACGCCGGGTGTATTTGGCGCCTGTGGGAAACCGAATCGAAGGCGGCCATTAAAAAAGCCCTCGATCTCGACCCTCGGCAGACCGAGGTTCGCGAGCGGGTTTGATTTAGTTTCGTCGAATCCCCACCGCGTGATGTTAAACCGTGCCTCGTTGATCATCCGCGAGGAGATGGTCCGGTTAAAGATGACACCAATATCCCAATTCAAACGGTTAGAATTGACGTCTGCCTGTGGACGCGATTGGGCGTTGGGATCCGAAGTAAAAGTCTTGAACGGAACGAAATAGGACGTGAACGTGAATGTATTCTTTGCCGATTCGGTCCAATCGATTCGCGTGTTGTATTGGTTACCTCGGGCCCGTGTCAGGTTAAGTAGCTGGGCATATTGCACGTCGGCGATGCCGTCGAAGCCCGAGCCCGTGGTCGGGACGAAGTCACTGGTATATTGCCCGTAAGCTCCGGTCGGCGAGCCCAGGTCAAAGCCGCCGTTTACGACGTTGCACCCGATATTGCCGTTAATACCCGCCTGTGCGCATGTTGCCGGAAGGATCGCGACCACTCGGGGCTCGACGCCGGCCGACGATAATATCTTTGACGTAAGAGTGTTTTGTCGAGCCGCGATGATCGCTTGTCTGAATGCCGAGGTCTCGATCAGGGAATTATAAGTATTCGACGTGTTTTCGCGCGAACCTTCGTAAGTAAAGAAAAAGAAGAGTTTGTCCTTTATTATGTGGCCGCCAAAGCTGCCGCCGAAGTTGGTATATTTGCGCTCGACACGCGTTGGCGTCGCGATGACGACTCCCGGCACGCCGTGAAACTTATTGAAGGCGTTAAAACCTGGCTGATCCGAGGTAAAGAACGCACTGCCGTGCCATTGATTCGTACCATTTTGAGTAACAACCTTGATCTGGGCTCCGGAGTTGCGTCCATCCTCAGCAGAGTATGTGCTTGAGGTGACCTGGATCTCCTTCACGCTTTCCTGGCTTGGCGTAATGACAGCGGCCCCGCCCCATGTTTGGCTGTTAACGCTTACACCGTCGATCTGGTAATTGTTTGAGGAAACGCGCTGACCATTCGCGCTGATCGGCTGCTGATTCTCGGTCTGAAAGATCGAATTATTCGATCCTCCCGGCCCGCTCGTGTTTGGCAACGACACCGAGCCACCGCTCGAGGATCGCGCGCCAGAGCCGAAAACGCCCGGTGCGAGTCGTGCCAGTTCATACGGATCACGTCCTTGCTGAGGCAGGTTCAAGACCTCTGTGGTCGTCAGCGTCTTTCGGACATTCGCATCCTCGGTCTGAAGGGGGAGCTCTTCTGCTTGAACGGTGACAGTTTCGGAGATCGTTCCGGCCTCGAGGACAATGTCCGTGCCTCTGATGGATTCCGCATCGACCTTTACGTTATTAACAACGCGTTTCTTGAAACCAGTCTGTTGGACAGTGACCGTGTACGTGCCCGGGGGCAACTGACTGAAACTATAAAACCCTTCGCCACTGGTTTGCGTGGTCTGAGTTTGGTTAGTTTCGTTGTTGAGCAGTGTGACCGTTGCACCGGCGACGGTGCCGCCGCTCGCATCGGTAACCGTGCCCTGAACGCCCGCACGGAACTGGGCGTGTGCAAATGAAGCAAATAAGATAACGCAGGAAAAGGCCAGGATTAAAGCCTTGACGGAAGTAACGCGACGCATTGTTGGAACCCCCTTATATTTGACAGGACGCGAAGATGTCCTCATTTCACCTCCGACGACGAACGCCGATCGGGCATAAAAGAGGAGAGCAAAATTCAAACAAAAACTTGCGGCCAGTATCGGATAACCAACACGGTTTGTCAATGAATTTCCTGTCCGCTCCCGTCGTCAGTCGCGTTTACGGCTTTGGCGGCCTTTGGCTCGCCGGCACGTTCGCAAATACGTCATCATAACTGACGTACCCCTGCGCGATGACGGTCGTAAGCAGATTTGACTTGTCGACGGTGATCACGTCCAGGAGGATCGCCTGAACATCCTTATTTATTACGTCGTTGTGAAACGGTGTCGCATTGGTTAGCGGCTGCTTTTTAGCGAGTGCGATAGCACTCTCGACCGCCGCATTCGCCAGAGGAATGATCGGCTTATATACCGTCATGGTCTGCGTCCCCTCGGCTATGCGCTGGAGAGCGGCCTTTTCCGCATCCTGGCCGGTGACGAGGACCTTGCCTGCGAGCTGGCGTTTTGCCAAGGCCGAGATGACGCCGCCGGCGAGCCCGTCATTCGATACGACGAAGGCCTGAATGTTGTCGGCATTTTGAGTGAGAGTGTTCTCGGCAAAATTTAGAGCAAGCTCCGGCTTCCAGTCGGTCATGAAGTCCTGAGCGACGATCTTTATATCGCCACGGTCGACAGCAGGCTGCAGCACCTTGAGCTGCTCATTTTTCATAATGATCGCGTTGTTGTCGGTCGAGGCGCCATAGACCATTACATAGTTACCCTTTGGAACGTGGCTTAGCGCATACTCAGCCATCTTTCGTCCGATGACCGGCACTTGGTGCGATATATAAAGATCAATCTTGTCGGAGTTTATAAGGCGGTCATAGCTGACGACCGGGACGCCTTGCGCCTTTGCCTTTATCACCATTGACGCCGCCTGCGTCGCGTCGTGCGGCGCGATCACGAGCACATCAACGCCCTGCGTTAGAAGATTGTCGACATCGTCGGCTTGCTTCTCGGCATTGTTATCAGCGACCGTGATCACACACTGAACATTCATCTGCTTGCAATGGGCGTCGAATGCATCTCGATCTTTCTGCCACCGCTCCTCGCGAACGGAGTCCATCGCGAAACCGATCTTCACCTGCTTGTTTGCGTCAGGCGCGGAGGCAGAGCCATTGCCGGCTTGCTTTGAACCACTGCAGGCTCCGAAAAAAAGCACACAAGCGAGAGCCACAACGGCCGTGATATGAGTTTTGGTGATGTTCATTTTGTTATCCTCCGTGTTCCGCGACAGCTAAAACGCAAAGATCGAACCTGAATGCGCGCAAGGATCTAAGTCCTTGGAAATAGTTGTTTGCTCAAGCATTTAGGTTTAAGATCGTGCGATTCAGCACCATTATAACTGCCACGAAGGATAACTGAGTATGAAAGATATGTGAACGATCGCCTGGGAATCGGCACATTGTCCAGAGTCCCAGATGCGATCGTTCTTTTCGCGTCGATGTTTACCGTGATCTATGCGTACGAGTGCAGGCCCGGCAGCAGGTAGCTGACACCCAGGTAAGTAAAGATCACAAAGAGGAATGCGACCACGGCAAAGTATGCAGAGCGGCGGCCGCGCCACCCGTAAGCGATACGTGAATGAAGAAAACCAGCGTACGTGAGCCATGCAACGAGTGCTCCGACCTCTTTAGCGTCCCAGCCCCAGTAGCGGCCCCAGGATTCGTTGGCCCAGACGGCACCCGTGATGAGGAGCAGCGCGAGACCGGCGAATGTGACGCCCGCGAGCTTGTACATCAGACCATCGAGCGTCTCGACGTTGGGCAGCAGTGCCCGGATCTTTTCTGTATTAAAGCCAAAGAGTACGACAAAGAATGTCCCCGCAAACGCGGTGATGAGAGCGGCGAGCTCGACCGGATTCGCGTTGGTGCTGAGGTGCAGCTTCGAGCCGTTTTGCGTGATCCACTGATTCGCCATTTGGAAGAGCTGCGTCTGTGACATCGCTGCGATCTGCTGCTGCGGGACTTGCTCCTGTTGGAGCATCCACGTCGCGAAGCTGTTGTACTGAGAGGTCGAGATCGAGGCGACGACGTTCGTCATTGTCTTGATCTGATAGACGAGCATTCCGATGCCCGCGGCTTGAGCGGCGAGTGCAAGGTAGAGTGCACGATTCCCCCACGTTCGCCAGACAGAGTCGCCTTTCGAGAAGTACATCGCGTACGCCGCGACCGCAGCACCAAGCAGCACCGTCGCCGCCACGATGAACCAGCCAACATACGGAATATCGGCACGCAGTGCGAGCGATTGCCTTGACTCGCCGATAAATGTCGACGCCGTGTACGTACCAAATGTCGCGATCGAAAAGACGCTGAACTTACTCACCGTCGCAAACACCGCGAGTGCGAATGCACTCGTCCACATTGCCATCTTCTCGACCTGCAGTCCGTCTTTCAGTAAATAGAGGACCGCGACGGCGAAGCACACGAGGGCGATGCCGTAGCTTAAACTGGCGACGCCGACGTGGATCGGACGCCAGTACGAATCGAGCACCGGCGGCAGCTCCATCATTTCGCTGCCAATAAAGCGTGCGAGTACAAGAATGATCGCCGCGAGCGGCAGCGACAACGCCGCCACAACTCTAAACTGCTGACGTCTCATTACGAGCAGCGTCGTAATTCCCGCACCAAATGCGAACGCGAGACTCAGATCGTACAGATTCGCGAACGGAATGTATCTAAACACCCACGGCATATCCGCAGGATTCGCACCCGGCGAGTTAAAGATCGCCCATTCGTGGTCGTACGCGGCGACCCAGCGGACGAGCCAGCTTGAGAGGTTAAAGAAAACCCCGAGCGTCGCGGTCCACATGCCAAACTTCTCCGCAAACCGGAACGGCGCGTACATGTTTGTGAGATAAAAGACCGCGGCGAAGCAATACGACGCCAACGCCAGCATCATCAAGGCGCTATCGGTGATAAAATGCTCACCGCCGGAGCTTATTCTCCAACCGGTAAGGGCGAATGCCCCGAGAATGGCCGCCGCGAATGGGAGATACGACCGCAGCCAAGATATCGTTTTGGCGGTCGCCTCGTTTGTGGCGACCAGTGGGTGTACTAAAACCTCTTGTGACATATTTCTATACCTGGAGCCTCTGTACGAGGCCGGTGAATTTTTCGTCAAATGCGCTCTGTGAGCGATTCGTGTTGCCGCCGATCACGACACGCGACGTTTCCCCGTCGGGTGTGATCACTGCCCACACGCGTTTGTGTGAAAAGAAGAAGACAGCTACG
>Ga0207639_10000774_pt1 | contig 21784 bp, 16 predicted proteins | sample KBSCornC32_FD_184299 | JGI IMG/M metagenome (GOLD analysis project Ga0207639, IMG submission 184299) | Corn rhizosphere microbial communities from Kellogg Biological Station, Michigan, USA - KBS Corn C3-2 (SPAdes) (version 2) | ecosystem: Host-associated > Plants > Roots > Rhizosphere > Soil ...
GACAAGGTCCAGACGATCGCGTTCCAACCCGTGTCGTTCACCGGCCGCGACGAGGACATCGCCGACGCCGACCGCATCAAACAGCGATACACGCTTGCCGGGATGACGCATGATCTGAAAGATCAGCTCGACGGTACGCTCGAGCCGTTGCGTGATTGGTACCCGCTCTCCAGCTATTCTGCGTTCACGAGTGTGATGGACATGCTGCAGGGAGCTGACGCTCCGTGGGGCTGGTCGTCATGTAATTGCCATCCGAACTGCGGCATTTTTACGCTCATCGTCGTCAATAAGCACACGAACCAGATGCGTTCGCTGTTTGAGTTTTTTAACTACGAACGGTTCATGCAGGACATCGCGACGATCACGGACACTGCCCGGGGCAAAAAGCTCACGATGGCCCAGCTCGCGATGGCGATCATGCGCAACTACGACGCCGCAAAGGCGCCGGACGGATTCCCGATCTCGCAGATCGTCAATTTGTTCAAGCCGTCGTCAACAACCTCCAACTCCGACCGCAATGACCGCATGCAGGTCGAGAAAGCGGACGATGATGTTTGGCGTGTGCTGTGCGTCGAAGGAATGTGGTTTCAGGACCTCTTTAACTACGATTTTCGCCGCACCGAGATGTGCGTCATTCCATATGGTACGCAGGAGGGCGAGATCAGCTTTTGCGCCTACAACACGGGCGTCGGCTGGCGGCAGATCATCGAGGAGATGCACAAGACCGCGTCGCTCTCCGAGTGGTACAAAGAGCACGGCCGCCATGCCGTGTATGCCAAAGGACACGAGGTGCCTAACATTCCAAAGGTCCGTTCGCTATCGCTGCCCGTGATCGCAAAAGTGCTAGAGGAAGATCTCGACAAGCCGTCGGCTACACCGTATCTTGTCGAGGAAGATGAACTCGTAGGGGTTTAATAAGGTTCAGAGTGCAAGCTTTAGCTTGTTGTTCGTGGAATACCACGCATGACAAGCTGAAGCTTGCACTCTGAACTTTTGATTTGATGAACAGTCTAGTTTTCTCAAACATGCTCCACCGCCCGGCGCGAACTGTTGTGAGCGTCGTCGGCATTGGCATCGGCATTCTGCTGATCGTGTTTACTGTCGGCCTCGCGAACGGCAATCTGCGCGAGAGGGCTCAGCGCGAGGCGAATGTCGGAGCGGAGATCATGTTTCGGCCATCAGGCAGTATTGGCCTGAGCAGCACGGATGCTCTGAGAATGCCGGAGTCGCTCGGCGGCGAGATCGAAAAGGTTGACGGCGTCGCCGCCGCGATACCGGTCGCAACGAATACGGTTGTCGCGAACGAGGGAATCACCGGCTCGCGACTTGTTGACGGCGTTCATTGGGACAGCTATTCAAAAACCGCGGGCCTGCTGCTCGTATCGGGACGACCTTTTGTCGAGGGCAAAGACGAGATGATGGCCGATACTGCGTGGCTCGAGCGGCGTAAGGCGAAGATCGGCGACAAATTCTCTATCTACGATCGTGATTTTGAGATCGTCGGCGGCTACGAACCGAGTGCGGGAGCGAGGATCAAGATCCCGCTCTCGACGATGCAGGCGCAGCTTGGGTCGGACGGCAAGGTCTCGGGATTTCTCGTTAAGATCAAAGATGGTCAGGACCCGCGAGCTGTCGGCGACCGGCTGAACGCTAAATTCCCCGATACTCAGATCATCCTCACAAGCGAGCTTGAGGACATTTATATGCAGGGCGTGCCCGCATTGAACGTCTTTTTGAATGTCGTTGTCGGCGTTGCGGGCGGCGTTTCGGCGTTGATCATCCTGCTCACGATGTACACGACAGTTACCGAGCGCACACGTCAGATCGGCGTTTTAAAATCGCTCGGAATGTCGAATGCGGGGATCGCGTGGACCATTGTGCAGGAGGCGCTGATGATCAGCCTCGGCGGCGTTTTGATCGGACTCCTGGCGACGATCGCCCTGAGCTATGTTTGTGCAAAATACACTACTCTCATCGTCGCCATCGACCCAAAGATCGTTCTTCTCATCCTCGCCATCGGGATCGTGAGCGGCATTATTGGCGCGCTGTATCCTGGGCTCAAAGCCGCGCGGCTCGATGCGGTCGAGGCACTTAATTACGACTAGCGGCTACGGCCTTGATCGCAGCGAGTTTTTCCGCATCGAGCTTGTAGATCTTGGCAAAGATCGCTCCCGCGATCGTCACCTCGGAATCCGGTTTGTATGCGTCAAGGGTCTGCCGCACGGCGTCGTTACTGACGTATCGCCGTCCGCTCGTTATCACCACAAAATCGCCTTCGCTCAATTCCGCGATCTTCTGAGGATCGGACAATAGGACAGTATCGAGAGCGGAAACGCCGATACGATCGGCGTAGTAGTCGAGCACGTGCGGTGCCTCGCAGGCAATGAGCGCGTGCCCGGGCGACATCCGTGCGATCGCGGTGACCGTCTCGCGGCTGCCGGCGTCGTAAAATTCGTCGTGCGGAAAGTACGCGCCCGCCTTCGCCATTCCGCCGCCGACCATATTTGTAAACAGCCTAAAGTGCGGCGTCACAGTCATTGAATCGTAGGCTGGAACGGCTAGAAATCCTATAAACAGCACCACTTGCACGATCGCGGCAGTCGCGCCGGTCAGCTTGAGCTTTTCAGTGAGCCACCGCACACAAAAGTAGAACGCGACGCCAGCACAGATGAGGACGAGCGGCTCGGGGATCGCAAAATACCGAGTGAATTTACCACCCGTAAACGTAAACGGCACAAACCAAAAGAACGCCCAAAAGAACAGCAAAAATCGCCCGTCGCCCATCCTGCGGCGGATCACAAGCGGGATTCCGATGAGGAATAAAACGAGGGTCGAGAGCGAGGTTTTTACGGCGATAAAGATGTAATAAAAGGTCCACGACATTCCATGCAGCCAGAGCGATGGTTTGTTTGGATACAGCATTCCCATGAACTCATAGCTGTCGTGGCCGATGCGATTCTCGCTCGAGAATGTGAGCATCTCGTGCCAGCTTTGCGGAATGAGGATCGTTGGATTCAGCAGCACGAATGCAACCGCCATCAGTCCAAAAAAGATCGGCCAGCGTGAATCGCCGACCGACCATTTGCTCCGGCCGGACATGTGATCGTAGATGGTGTAATAGGCCATCGGCGTCGCGAGCAGCCACGGGTTGTATTTGGTGGCCATGACAGCGGCAAAAGCGATCGCCGTCAGCCACACATAGTGCATGTATTTTGGGCTGCCGTGCTCGGCGAGCGTTTGCGAGCGCAGCCAAAAAAAGCACGTCAGCAGAAAGAAAAAGAGCAGGAGCGAGTCCTCTTTTGCGACCCGGTCAAACCCGATCGCCATCGGCTCGACAGCCCACAGAGCAGCACTCGCGAGAGCTATACTTCGTCCAAACAGCTCCCGCACCAAGAGAAACAACAGCAGTGTCGTGAACGCGCCAAAGAGAGCGACGGGAAAGCGCAACGCCGTTTCCGGAGTAATCGCATCCTCCGATGAGAGCACCGTCGCATTGATCTCGTCCGTTGCGATGATGCTGACGGTCTGCAGGCCTTTCATCAGGAAAGGATGCTCGCCGTTCTTGCCAGACAAGCCGTTTTGCCGGTATTCCTCGGCGGTCTCGAGCTTGTTGAGCTCATCCTCGGCAAAACTCTCGGCCCCGAGCTGGTACATTCTGAGGCCGAGACCGAGTGCGATGAGCACCGCGAGAATGATCGCCGTGGTGTATTTGCCTTTTAAAATGGCAAAATCATCGCTCCACCGAGACGGGTGAATACCGGCAGTTGTCGGCGGCAAGATATCCGCTGATGTGTGTGATGGTCCCACCAAATAGGCTTAATCATACAAACGAGATACGTGCCGTTCAAAAGTAGAATGTGGAGATGTTAATATCGAGCCGCACTCACAGGTAGCAGATGGTCTCACGTATCGTATCAACAGTTTTGTTCCTGCTCTGGCTCGTCCTTGTCTTCGTGGTCGGTAAGGGCGGCCTCGCGCATCTGCTCCTCATCGCCGCCGTCTGCACCGCCAGCGTCGACGCCGTCGCCGTTTACCGCTCGCGAATGACGGTCACGGAAGTGGACAGATAGTGACTATCTCTATCCTATTTTTTTAGTCGTTTAGCAGAGCCCTCTGCGGTGCGGTAGAGGAGGACGATTACGCCGATGGCGGTGGCGAAGAGGATACCCGCACGGCGGATGAGCGCGAGAGCAACGCCTTGAGCCGTGCCGAGATGGAGCGTTTTGAGAATGAGGCCGTTGCCGCCCTCGTAGACGCCGATCGTGCCAGGAATAAAGCCGAATACTGCATTGATGACTTTTGTGAGGCTCTCGATGATAAAGGCGTTGGCGACGTTTGGCTCCTCGCCGATGAAGCCGAGCACAAAGTAAACCTCCATCACGCTCACCATATGCACCGCGACGCTCGTAAAAAAGATAAGAAAAAAATCACGCTTGCGGTCGTGGTAAAACTGAAAAACATTCTTCTCCACATCGCGGATACCGTCGGCCTGTTTTAGAACAAAGACCGGTGCCCAGCCGCGTTTCTCGAGAAACCGCAACACGTGTGAGAACGGTTCAGGCCGCTTGAGCACTGCGACAACAAACACGACAAACAGCAAAAAAAAGACGACCACGATCGCGAGGAGGACCTCGTTCATCGCCGAGCCCGTCGTGCCGAATTTCGCGACGAGAACGGCGACGCCGGCGAGTATCATCATCACGACGCTGATGTAGTAGAGAATGTTGTCGAGGATGACGGCCGAGGCGCTCTGCGTGATCGGCGTGTTGCGGCGGAGCAGTACGGCCTTTGTCGCATCGCCTAAGAACGGGCCCGTGAAGGTAAAAAAGTTAACGGCCTCACCGCCAAAACGCGCGAGCAGAGCGCTGCGAAATTTAAAATTCCGGTGCTCGGGCGACACCGCGAGGTACATGCTAAATGAGCGGCCAAAGTGACGGAGAATATTCAATCCGATCACTAGCAGGATCCCCCAACCGGCGTTAATGATCGACTGCTCGACCTGCGCCCAGTACGCGTAAACGAGCCAGATCAGCAGCGCGAGACCGACCGCAAAAAAAACACCGTGCGAGGCGAGCCAGATGGTCGAGACAGGCTTGCGCGGCGCCTCTGGCTCAATGGCCTCCTCGTCGGGGTACAGGTAATTCTCGCTCTCCATCTGGGACAGGGAGAGTATATCGAATCAGGCTGGAGCGGGCTAAAAGAGTTATTTAACCGCAGATGAACGCAAATAGACGCAGATAATGGATCACTATCTGCTTATCTGCGTTCATCTGCGGTTAATCTGCGGACATCTCGATGAGGCGTTCGAGACCGGAGTTGAGGTCTCCGGAGATGTGGACGCGGAGCGCCCGACGGCCGCGGTCGAGGAGGACTTGAAAGTCACCTCTGGCCTGTGCAGCCTTGACGACGCCAAATGTATATTTCTGGCCGGGGACCTGAATATCGGCGGGATCCTCGCACGTGATCTGGAGAAAGACGCCGTTGTTCCCGCCGCCTTTGTAGGCTTGGCCGGTCGAGTGCAGAAACCGCGGGCCGAATCCGAGACAGGTCGCGACGCCATACTTGTTGAGCACATTCGCACGAATGGCCTCGAGCAGGCGCTCGTGCTCGGGCGTCATCTCGATATAGGCGAGCAAGCCAAAGTAGTCGCCCTCGCCGATCTTGTCGAGATGCGAGCGGAGTTTTGCCGCGGGCGTGCCGCCGCTAAGCTCAGAGGCGTATGCGTCGCTCGTGTAGAGCTTGAAATTCTCGGAATCAAAAAAAGGCTTTTCGTCCGGCAGGCTGCCGGTCTCCTCGTACAGATCAGTGAGCTTGCGGGCCTCGATCTTCGCCGCCTCGACGTCGGGTTGGTTGAATGGATTGATACCCATCACCGATCCCGCGACGGCGGTCGCAAACTCCCAGCGGAAAAATTCCTGTCCAAGATTGTCCACGCTCGGCAGCTCGATCCGCACGGCCGGATGGCCGGCGGCGGTCATCTCCTCGAAACGTCGGTCCATGTCCTCGTTGTCGGTGAGGGATAGGAATGCGAAGACACGATCATCGGAGTACGTCTCGACGACCGGCTCTCGATCGACCGGAATGATCGCGATCCCTTGCTTGCCGGTCGACTCGGCGATGAGCTGTTCGAGCCAGGCTCCGAGGTCGTGGATCTCCATCGACGTGAAGATCGTCAGCTTGTCCTTTTTCGCACGCTGACAGACGCCGAGAATTAGGCCGAGCATTGCTGCGGCGTTTAGCGTGGGGTCGGCCTCGCGGCACGCAGCGACCATCTCGTTTGAGTTGCGGAGGAAACTCTCGACTTCGAGTCCCATCGCCGCGGCGGCCGTCATTCCAAAGGCCGACAATGCTGAGAAGCGTCCGCCGATCGTGGGGTCGCCGTAAAAGATGTGACGAAATCCGTCGCCCTTTGCGACCTGCTCCATTTTCGAGCCCGGATCGGTGATCGCGACGAACTGACGGCCAGCATTCTCGCGACCGACCTTCTCCGCCAGCCGCTCAAAAAAATACTGCTTGAATATATTTGGCTCTAAAGTCGAGCCCGATTTGCTGGCGACGATGAATAGAGTCTTTTCGAGATCGAGCATCTCCTCGACGGAGAGCACCTGTGCGGGATCGGTCGAGTCGAGGATGTGGAACTGTGTCCTGCCAAACGTCATCGACAGCACCTCCGGACACAGCGATGAACCGCCCATGCCCATCAGCAGCACGCGTTCAAAATCCTCGATATCGGCATAAAACTCGCGGTACTTATCCGCGTCCGCAAGCTGGGCGTCCAAAACGTCAAGCCAGCCGAGCCATTTCGCCTCGTCCTCGCCGGTCCACACGCTGGCATCCCTTTGCCACACGCGTGCGACTTTATTCTGGGTCTGCCATTCGGTGGCGATGTTTTCGAGCCGGTCATGGAGTGTGTCGGGAAGCGAGTATCTAAAGTTGTTGAGCATATCGTTAAGATATTAGTATACGTATGTCATTTCGATAACTTGGACCTAAAGGAGCACTTGTGATCCGTACAAAATATCTATCGCTCATATTCGCCGCCGCGCTTGTGGCAGTTGGCTGCCAAAGCTCAGCGAATGTAAGCACAAACACGAACACCAACAGCGCAAGCGCGGCAAATGTCAGCGCGAACGCTAACGCAAATTCGGCACCCGCTGCGGGAAATGCCACCGCAAATGATCCCGGCAACTACAACGGATCGCCGAGCGAGGTCTATAAAGCCGCTTATACCGCTCGCAAGAATTGCGACCTCGCCGGCCTCAAAAAGGTCATGTCCAAAGAGCTGCTCGACTTTATGACAAAGATGGCCAAGGACGACAAAAAGTCACTCGACGATGAGCTTAAAGAGCTTTGCACCCGTCCGCAGGCATCGACCGAGCAGGTCCGTAACGAAAAGATCGACGGTGATCATGCATCCATCGAGTATTTTGATGAGGACAACAAGTGGCAGCGAATGGATTTTGTTCGCGAGGACGGCGCGTGGAAAATGAGCCTCGGCGGACCAGGCGAGGACGAGCCGGATAATCCAGCGAACGACAAGGACGATAATCGCTCGTAGCAGAGATTGGTCGCCGGGTCAAAGAGTTTGTGCCAAAACCTTGCATATGAATAAGTACACCGCAGTGGTAAAGAATGAAGGTGACTGGTGGATCGGGTGGGTTGAGGAGGTGCCTGGAGTAAATTGTCAGGAACGCACTCGCGAAGCCCTTTTGGAAAGTCTCCGTATCACGCTCGACGAGGCTCTGGAATTTAACAGGCAGGACGCAAAAGCGGCTGCCGGGCACAATTTTGAGGAAGCCATGATCGCGGTATGAAGCGGCGGGACTTCCTGCGTCACCTCACTCAGCATGGGTGCTCATTATTGCGCGAAGGTGGTAATCACTCATGGTGGCATAATCCAGAGCAAAACCGACGTTCAGCGGTTCCGCGTCACAGTGAGATACATGTGAACCTGGTGCGGAAGATCTGCAAAGACCTCGGCATACCTTCGGTGAAGTAAACCTAACGGGGTAAATAACGTAACAGCGATATGAAAAACGCAGCTTTTTTGATCCTCATCAGTCTTTTTGCCTTTGTCTCAGCTTGCCAGCAGCAGCCGACTGCGAATACTAATGCGAATACTGTGTCGTCCGGCAAAGCAGACTGGGACGGGTACGTGGCGAAGTTTCTTGACGACTACTTCGCCGCCAATCCGGCGTTTGCGGTCGTTCAGGGCAAGCATGAGTACGACGGGAAGTTTCCCGACTGGAGCGACGATGGGATCAAAAAAGAGATCGCGCGGCTAAAGGCTGAGCGTGAAAAGGTCACGGCATTCAAGGATGCGGACCTCGACGATCGTCAAAAGTTTGAGCGTGACTATGTCCTCGCGCAGATCGATAAGGACCTCTTTTGGCAGGAGACGGCGGATTATCCGCATACGAATCCGAACTACTATTCCGACGCGCTCGATCCGGATGTCTACGTCTCTCGCCCGTATGCGCCGCTCGAGCAGCGGATCAAGTCGTACACGACTTATGCCAAAAACGTGCCAGGAGCGCTTCAGCAGATCAAAGGCACACTCAAGACGCCGCTGCCAAAGGCCTTGGTCAAGATCGCTCGCCAGACGATCGGCGGTTTGTCGGATTTTTATGCGAAGGACGTCGTCAAGGTCTTTGAGCCGGTAAAGGATGAGCAGTCGCAAAAAGATTTTAAAGAAGCGAACGACGGTGCTATCAAGGCGGTCAAGGATTTTGACTCGTGGCTTGGCGAGCAGGAAAAGACCGGCACCGACAACTTCGCACTCGGTGCCGACAAGTTCAAGCTGATGCTCAAGCAGACCGAGGGTGTCGATATCGATCTTGCAAAGCTCGAGGATGTTGCTAAGACCGACCTTCAACGGAATCTTGACGCGCTCAAGGCCGAGTGCGACAAATTTGCTCCGGGCAAGACGCTAAAGGAATGCACGCTCAAGGCCTCGGCTGACAAGGCTCCCGGCACCGATGTAGTCGCCGCGGCTCAGGCACAGCTCGCGGATCTGAGAAAGTTCGTCACCGAAAAGGACCTCGTATCGATGCCTGGAACGGAGGAACTCAAGGTCGCACAAGCCCCGCCCTACAAAGCGTGGAATTTTGCCTACATCAATATTCCCGGCCCGTATGAAAAGGGTCTGCCGAGCGTCTACTACGTCTCGCCGCCGGACCCGACGTGGCCAAAAGAGAAGCAGGAGTCGTACATTCCCGGTAAGGGGAGTCTGCTCTTCACGACAGTCCATGAGGGAATACCGGGACACTTTGTACAGTTCCTGCACGCTAATCGCTCGCAATCCAAATTCGGGCAAGTTTTTGTCGGATACGCCTACGCCGAGGGTTGGGCGCACTACTGCGAGGAGATGATGTATGACGCGGGACTCGTCGACAACGATCCCGAGATGCACATCGGTCAATTGATGGAGGCTCTCTTGAGAAACGTGCGCTTTATCTCCGCGATCGGGCTGCACACAAAGGGAATGACACTCGACGAGTCAAAGAAAATGTTCGTTGAGCAAGGCATGCAGGACGAGGGCTCAGCCGAGCAGCAAGCGAATCGCGGCACTTTTGACCCGGCGTATCTCAACTACACGATGGGCAAACTGATGATCCGCAAGCTGCGAGAAGACTGGACCGCCACCCGCGGCGGCAAGAGCGCGTGGAAGCAGTTTCACGATCAATTCCTCTCGTATGGAGGCCCGCCGATCCCGCTTGTGAGAAAGGCCATGATGGGAGCGAACGATACCGGCTCGCTATTCTGATGTAGATGGCTCAAAAGAAGGGATTTCACGCAGTTCCGCCGCAGAATCATGCGCAGGAATTCCTTGCGAGTGAGAGGACGTTTCTCTCCTGGATCCGCACGAGTATCGCCGTGCTGACCTTTGGCCTTGCAATAACCAAATTCGATATCGCAAAGTCGATCGGCGTGGCGATGGTCGTGTTTGGCGGGGTGCTGTCGGGTGTCGGCGCATTCCATTACCGCCGCACGAATAAGCAGATCCTCGAGGGCAAGGTGCAGGCCGATAACTGGCTCGTGTTGGCGATCTCCGTCGGCGTTGTTGCGCTGGCAATTACTGTTATCATTTATCTCGTCGTCGAGGCGGCGAGTAAAAATCCATGACTCAACCACAACCAAGCTCCACGCTTTCTGAGGCGATCAGAAAGCATAAAGAATTCCTTTTCCCAGCAGTCGCGACCTATTATCAGGAGCCTATCGCGCTCGCGCGCGGCGAGGGCGAGTACGTCTGGGACGATCAGGGCAATCGCTACCTCGACGCGTTTGGCGGCGTACTGACGGTAAGTGTCGGACATGCAAATCCCGAGATCAACAAGGCGTGGATCGACCAGGTCAACACCATAGCTCACACGTCCACCTTGTACGCCAACAAGCCGCAGGGCGATCTCGCCGAGAAGCTTGCTCAGGTCACGCCGGGCGATCTCAAGAGATCATTCTTCACGAGCAGCGGAACCGAGGCCGACGACACTGCTCATATGGTCGCTAAGATCGCGACGGGCCGGCACGAGATAGTTGTGCTGCGTCACAGCTACTCGGGCCGTTCTGCGACAGCACTTTCGTCCGTTGGCCATTCGACATGGAGGCCGCTGCCGTCGCAGGTCGCGGGGATCGTCCATGCGATGGCTCCGTATTGCTACCGCTGTCCATTTGGAGCGACGCCGGACAATTGCGGTGCGGCATGCGCCAACGATATCGAGGAGGTCATACAGACGACGACGACCGGTCAGATCGCGGCTTTCATGGCCGAGCCGATCTTGGGCGTCGGCGGCTTTATCGTGCCGCCGCCGGGATATTTTGAACGCGCTTACGAGATCGCGCGCAACCACGGCGGACTGTGCATCTCGGACGAAGTGCAGACCGGCTGGGGCCGAACAGGCGACAAGTGGTTTGGCATAGAGCACTGGGGAGTCACGCCAGACATCATGACCTCGGCCAAGGGCATGGGAAACGGCGTGCCGATCGGCTGGACGATCACGACCGATGAGATCGCCGCGACATATCCGGGGCTCACATTCGCAACTTTCGGCGGCAATCCGGTGTCTATGGCAGTTGGTCTCGCAGTGGTCAATTACATAGAGGAGAACGACCTTCGCACCAATGCTCGCGTCGTCGGCGATTACTTTCGCGGCAAGCTGGACGAGCTAAAAGACAAGTATCAGGTCATCGGCGACGTTCGCGGCCTGGGGCTCATGCAGGGAATCGAGCTGGTCAAGGACCGCACTACAAAAGAGCCCGATCCGCAGTCCGTGCTAAAGGTTTTTGAGGAAACAAAACGCCAAAGCGTCCTCATCGGCAAAGGCGGACTCTACGGCAACGTCATTCGCACAGGAATGATGCTTAATACGACAAAAGATTCCGTCGATCAGCTCATCAATGCTCTTGATGCCGGATTTGCTATGTGCTGAGTTTGGCCAGCCTCTAACGCAAAAAGTCCGTCGGTTACTCTAGCGTCATCCGCTCACAGTCGTGAAGACAATCGTTGAAATTGCCGTGATAGTTCCTTGCCACAATGAGGAGCTGACCATCGGCAGGGTTGTGCGAGAGTTTCGTAGTGAGCTGCCTGACGCAGCGATCTATGTTTTTGACAACAATTCCACGGACCGAACGGCACAGGTCGCCGCGGAGGCCGGAGCGACGGTCTTTTCCGAGCGGCGCCAAGGCAAGGGATATGTGGTCCAGTCGATGTTTCGATCGATCGACGCGCATTGTTACGTTATGGTCGATGGCGATGCGACCTATCCCGCGCACGAAGTGCATTCATTGACGGCTCCCATTCTAAATGGCGAAGCCGACATGGTCGTGGGTTCCCGGTTGTCGGGAAGCAGTCGCGACGGCTTCAAGCTGCTGCATCATTTGGGTAATTACGCTGTCCTGTTGATCTTGAACGCAATGTTCCGCTCGCATTTGACAGATATCTTGTCGGGCTACAGGGCGTTCAACCAGAGGTTTGTATCGACCGTGCCGCTGTTTGGCGGCGGATTTGAGATCGAGACCGAGTTGACGATAAAGGCCATCAAGCGTGGGCTTCGGATCGTCGAAGTGCCAATAGATCTGACGAAGCGGCCGGAGGGAAGCTTCTCAAAGATACATCTTGTCCGCGACGGTTTCCTTATCATCAACATGATGCTCGCGCTCTTTCGCGATTATCATCCGCTGACGTTTTTTGGTGGAATGGGACTCGTGATGCTCGGTTTTGCGATAGCGGCCGGCACCGCAGCGGTCAGTACCTTTGTACAAACCTCGCGCCTGTCGCTTGCGCTCGTCGCGGCGGTCCTCGTCCTCGGCGGCATGCTCTCGATAGCGGTGGGACTGATACTGCATAGCATCGCTCGACGTTCCCAGGAGTCCGAATACCAGCTCGAGCGATTGAGCGATCGGCTCGCGCGTATCAGCGGAGCGGAGAGCGAGTGAGGGCATTTGCTGCCAGGATCTCATTCGGCGACCTGCCGCTCCTCATCTATTTCATCGCATTCGTCCGCGAGTACTTTTGGATACTCCCGAATAACTACATTGCGTGGCCGCTGACTGCCTGTGTATCTCTGGGGTTGTGGTATTGGTACATTCGGATGCGGCCAGGCCAAGCCGACCACGTACACCCGTCATTTTGGCTGATCGTTGGGCTGCCGCTTTTATTTTTATTCTCGACTCGGATTGCGTATCCAGACCTCTCGTTTGACGTATTGACATATCACATCATTCACTCGGAGCGGGCGCTTTCGGGAGCTCTTTACATTCCTGGTGATTTCTTTTTTGCGCAGTTTCCTTCAATAGATCCCGCTTCCGACATGATCACGGGAATCACGCGGCATGTGCTCGGATTCCGTGCCGGTGTCGTAATCAATCTGATCGCGCTGCTTTGGCTTGGGACGGTGATGGACCGTATCCTGAGGCTCTATATCAGTTCAGGCTGGATAAGGAGTCTCTTGCTCCTCGCGTGCGTAAGCAGTGAATTCTTGCTTGCGGAGATAAATAATTACATGGTCGATCTTCTCGCACTCCCGCTGCTGATGGAGATGCTCTGGATCGGCATACGTCCCGCAAACGATGACCGACCTCCCGCCGCCGATCTGTCTTTTTTCATGCTCCTTGGCGGAATGGCTGTCGCTCTTAAGATCACGAATATTGTCTTTGTCACGCCGCTCTTGATCTTTTATGCGTTCAGGTTGTGGAGGGTCCACGGCTGGCCGACCCTCAAGAACGATTCGGCCCTGGCACGATCCGCCATCTTCTTCATCGCTCCAATTCTCCCGTACGTTATTTACATCACCTATCGGACCGGCAGCCCGGTATTCCCGCTGTATAACAAGGTCTTTCGGTCGCCGCTATTGGGCCAAGTAAATATTTACGACGGTCGTTGGGGTCCGCGGGGCTTGCTTGAGACGCTCATCTGGCCGATAAAGATATTTTTTGTGCCGGATCGGCTGAGCGAGCTGAATATGTACTCCGGGCGGATCGGCCTCGGCTGTCTCGCGGCAGTCGCAGGCCTGTTGATCGGCAGGAAAGATTGGCGTCTCGGCGGACTCTGTTTTACTATGCTCGTCGGCAGCTTTCTCTGGAGCGAGGGCAGCGGGTATATCCGCTACGGGCTCTTTCTCGAGCCGCTCGGGGCCCTCGTGATCGTGCTGCTGATCGTGTCTCTGGTTACCGGTCGCGGCGGCAGGCGCAGTATCGTGGCCTATCCACTCGCCGCGTTACTCGGAGTAGCTCTGGTCGTGCAATGCTATCGTGGTGCGGTGCTCTCGTATGATCATGAATGGAGTGGGCGGCCAAACTGTTATCGCCAGAGAGGGTGCCGCGACGGTCTGGCCCACCTCTTCCGCGACCGCGAATTGCCGTTGAATGATGATCTGCGGAACCGCTTAGCGGGTGTTGATGTCTGGGTCGAGAGTACGCTCAAAACAGGCAGCATTATGACACTTGCGAAGCCGGAGGTCCCGGGAATCGGAGTGGTTGAGGAATACTATCGCGGCACCGGCTCTCAGGAGGAGTTTCGGCATTCGCTCGAGCTGATGCGGGGGAAACGGTTCTTTTCGCTGGTATTCCGGGACGATGTCGCCGACGCGAAACATTGGCTCGCTAGTAAACGATTCGCGATCAAGAATATTGACGAGGTCGACGTGCCGTTTTTCTCTACGACCGACACACTCGCGATGTCGCTCATCGAACTCGAGCCGCCCCGGCCGCAGGATCAATAAATAGTTATGAAGACGCTTATCAAGAATGGCCGCGTGGTAACGGCTGTCGACGACTACAACGCAGATATTTTTATCGCTGGCGAGACCGTCATGACGATTGGCAAGTCGCTCGAGATGGAAGCGGATCGCGTGATCGATGCGTCGGGGAAACTCGTAATTCCCGGCGGCATCGATCCGCACACGCATATGGAGCTGCCGTTTGGCGGGACCTTTGCCTCCGACGATTTTTTTACCGGCACGCGCGCCGCAGCTTTTGGCGGGACCACGACGATCATCGATTTTGCGGTGCAAACGAAGGGCGAGTCGATGACCTCCGGTGTCGACGCCTGGCACAAAAAGGCCGAGGGGAAAACGTGCATCGATTACGGCTTTCACCTGATCACGACTGAGTTTGAGGACGGCGACGAGAAGGAAATGTACAAGCTGATCGATGAGGGAATATCATCGTTCAAATTGTTCATGGCATATCCGGGCGTATTTTTGGCAGACGATGCGACGATCTTCCGCGCAATGAGTGCGGCTGGCCAGCGCGGCGGTCTCGTTTGTATGCACGCCGAGAACGGAATCGTCATCAACGAGATCATCAAACGATTTCTCGCTGACGGCCGTACGGCTCCGAAGTATCACGCGCTCACACGCCCAACCATCGCCGAGGCTGAGGGCGTTCATCGAGCGATCGCTATCGCAGAGATGGCCGAATCGCCGGTCTACATTGTTCACCTCTCGTGTACGGACGCGCTCAATCAAGTGAGGCAAGCGAGAGACCGCGGCATTCCTGCGTTTGCCGAGACGTGTCCGCAGTATCTTTTCCACTCGATAGAAGATTACGGCGACGGCTGGGACGGTGCGAAGTACGTGATGACACCGCCGCTGCGTGAAAAGCACAATCACGCCGAACTCTGGAAAGGCCTCAAGATGGATGACCTGCAGGTCATCTCCACCGACCATTGCCCGTTTTGCATGAAGGAGCAAAAAGAGCTCGGCCGCGGCGACTTTTCAAAGATCCCCAACGGTGCTCCCGGTGTCGAGAACCGAATGAACCTCATCTACAACGGCGGCGTCGCCGAGGGTCGCATCTCGCTCAATCGGTTTGTCGAGCTGACCTCGACGGCGGCGGCAAAGATGTTTGGATTATTCCCAAAGAAGGGTACGATCGCAGTCGGCTCCGATGCCGACATCGTGATCTTTGATCCTGACACTGAACACACTTTTGGAGTGGAGGCCGAGCACATGAACGTCGACTATTCGTCGTACGAGGGCTGGAAAGTGAAGGGCAAGGTCGAGACCGTTCTCTCACGCGGCCGTGTCATCATCGAGAACGGCGAGCACACCGGCAAACAGGGCGATGGACGATTCCTGAAACGCGGCGAGTGCGTGAAAATTTGATATGAGCATCTTTGTGAGCTCGCATGCGGCTTACGAAAAGATCTGACGTGATGCCGGCATCGACATCTTCAACAGCAGATTCGATTCGCACAACACAGCGCAAGCTGATCGTTGGCGTTGTCGTCGTTACGCTGGTCACGTTCGGCGTCGTGATCGTTGAGCTGGCGCGCGGCGGGCGGCCTGATCCTCCCGCACTTCGCGCCGATGCTACTCTGCTCGATGGACCGTGGCGATTTCAAACCGGCGATGATCCGCTCTGGTCGAGCACTGCAACAGACGACAGCGCTTGGGAGACGGTCGACACGACCGCCCCGCCGGGCAGCCATGACGGCGACGTCGGGCTGCCCGACTATGTCAGCGGCTGGATGGCGCGCGGTCACCTCGGGTACACCGGCTACGCGTGGTATCGGCGCATCGTGAACGTGCCGGCTGGGGATGCAAAGTGGGATGTCCTCGGACCCACGGCCGTCGATGACGGATACGAGCTCTACTGGAACGGCCAATTGCTGGGCGGATCGGGCAGGCTTGACGCAGATCCCCGTGTCGTCGGCACTCGGCCGATGCGGTTCGCACTGCCTGCCGATGCGGCGGGCACTCAAGGCATTCTCGCTGTTCGCGTCTTCATGCTTCCCCGGCCGCCCCAGGCAAGCTCGGACAGCGGCGGTATCCGCAGCCCGCCCATTCTGGCTCCGCAGCCGGTGAGCGATGGACTTTACTTCGCTCACTGGGAGCGAACGGTTGCGGGCTATATCGTTGATGCGATCGAGCCGTTTGTGATGTTCTTGCTCGTCGGTCTTGCTCTCTGGGCAGGGTCCCGCAGCGGACACAAGGGGTTCCTGATCCTAGTGAGTATTGCGCTTGCGCTGACGGCAGAGCGTCGTTTCAATAATGCGCTTGTTGCATGGACCGACGGAATGGATCTGCGTACTTACTCGTGGCTGGCAAAATATATTTGGATGCCCACGGTGGCCGCCTGGGCTCTCGCATGGAATCGCTGGTGCTCGCGTCCGTCGCGAATTATCGACGTGTTGGCTGTAGTTCTGGGCATCGCCGCGATCGTCGGAACCGCGATCAATGCGCCCGCTGTGACGACTGGCAGCCGATTCGCTTTTGTCGCACTGTTTGCTTTCATTGGCGTGTGCATCATCCGGAGCGGCCCGATGCGGATCCTGTCAACGCTGGTCCTGGTGTTGATCGTTCTGACCTTGTTCAGCGGCGAGCTGCTCGATCCGATCGGCGTGCCCGGAATTTGGTTCCCGTTCAACGTCGGCGTTTCGCGGACCCAGTATCTGTACGCCATAATCATTCCGCTCCTGGCCGTTTTGATCTTGCGGACCCTAGATCAAACGACCACCGCTTCGGAAGACCGTCGTCTCGCAAATAGCATTTAAAATATGAGTACACCTATGCAGATAGAATTCCGCGACGACCACGTGCACGTGCAGTTATCCCTCGAGTATGTCTTTGATCCGAACGGCTCGCATGAGGTGTGGGCCGAGATCAAGCGTCTCTGCGAGGAGCATCACACAAGCCGCGTTCTTGTTGAGGGGCATCTGCCGAAGGGCGAACGCACAACGCCGGAGATCATCGAGGCGGGTCAGCGTGTCGCAACCGTGCCGCATCTATGGCTGGCGTTTCACGTCGACGATCACGAACCCAACGAGCGGAGCGAGCTTTTTGAGGCGATCGCCGGAGCAAAGGGCGTGCGGGTCAAGCATTTCGCCGACCGCGAGCACGCCCTCACCTGGCTCCGACATAATTCGCCGAGCTAAAGTTCAGGTACTAAAACCCGCCATCACCATCGCCGGGCCCGTCCTCATCCTCGGGTGAACGCCCGGTCGGGATCTGGCCCTGAATGAGCGGTGCACCTGCCGCATCGAGCTCCTTCTCAAACGCAGGCAGGTCCAGATCGATCAACTTTCTCAATCGAGCCAGCACGGGAGCGAACTCCGTATTTGCGAGCTCGTACTGTGCCATCTGCGTCTGCGAGGGGCGAATGGTCGAGAGCCGTATCCGGTCGGCTACGTACGCGATGCGCTCGTTGATCGAGGGCGGCGGCGTGTCTGTATTCTCGCGTCCACCGCGAAGCTCGTTTATGATCGAATCGATCTCGTCATCGAGACGCTCGCCCTCGGCGAGGAGTTTGGCGTTATCAACTGGAGCCTCTTGTGCCGAACGCTTGAGCAGCGTGATCCGCGACTTTGCCTCAGCCGCCGCAGCCGTTGCGCCGCCAACGGAACGCTGCAGGTTTGCGACGTTTCGCTGGAACTCAGACAAGGCCTGGAGGTCAGCCGGCGAGATGTTGTCGCGTCCCTCGACTTTTACCGTAAAGGTCTGTGAAGCCGCGACAGGCGTCGTAACGCCGTTGACACGCACTGCCATTGCGACCGTGTATTTGCCGGGCATCACGAGCGGGCCCTGTGGACCACCAAAACCAAATCCACCACCGCCTTCCTCACCACCGCCACCACCGCGACCGCCGGCCGGCTGTTCACGGATCGCTGGCGGCGTGTAGCGAAAGTCCCACGTCGCACGCTGCAAGCCTGCGCCAGCCGGAGCCGTCATTCGTCTCACGACCTTGCCCTCCGAGTCGGTGACGGTAAAGACGACTGCCGGAGGCTGTTCCTCGGTCTCCTTACGCAACTCCTCGATCGACGGGTAGTGGAATGGCTGATTTTCACGTGTGGCGCGTCGCTCCGCATCCTGACGCTTCTGCTTCATCGTCTTTGGGGCCTCTTTGAGAAAGTAAGTGAAAGTCGCTCCATACGCCGGATTCGGCGCGGTGTAAAAAGACGCGCCTTGGAACCCTGTGAAAGCCGCATTCGAGCGGTTATACATCAACGCATCTTCCACCGGGAACAGCGCCTGGGGAGCCTTTGTCAGCGTGTCGCGATTTGCTGTGCGCAGCGGTGTGTAATCGTCGAGCACGTAAAACCCGCGTCCGAATGTCGCGACAACCAGGTCGTTCTCGATCCGCTGTACCGCGATGTCGCGGATCGCGATGGTCGGGAGACCGCCCTTCATCTGGGTCCATTTGCCACCGCCGTCCTGGCTGAAGAAAAGTCCGAATTCAGTACCGAGGAACAGCAGGTTTGGATCGATGCTGTCCTCGGCGATCGCGTAGAGCGAGCCACGCTCCGGCAGTTTGCCAGGAAGCGCCGTCCACGTGCGGCCCTTGTCAGTGCTCTTTACGATGTATGGTTTGAAGTCGCCATTTTGGTGATTGTTAAAGAGCGCGTAAACCGTATTCTCATCGTGTCGGGACGCAAGTACGCGCTGCACATATGCGTTCTCGGGCACGCCAGCGATCTTCTCGATCTTGCGCCAGTTTTTGCCATCGTCTTCCGTGACAGAGATGAGGCCGTCATCGGTGCCGACGTAAATGAGCCCCGCTTTCTTTGGCGATTCAGAAAGTGCGGAGGCATTGCCATAGAGCGCAGTCGACTGATTTTTCGCAACGGCGTCGGGTCCCCAGATCTTGCCCATCACGGGCAGTGCATTCCGGTCGAGATGCCGCGTGATGTCGCCGCTGATCGGCGTCCAGTCGTCACCGCCGTTGTCGCTCTTATAGACCTTGTTGCCCGCAAAATACAAACGCGTGTGCGAGTGCGGGCTGATGATGAACGGCGTGTCCCAGTTGTAACGCTCGGACTCGATGCCTTTGCCCTCGATCGGATCGATGCTGACGCGCTCGCCGTTGGCTTTGTTAAAGCGGACGATGCCGCCATTCTGGCTTTCGGCATAGACAATATTCGAGTCAGTCGGATCGACCTTTGAGGTGAATCCGTCTCCACCCGCAGTCTGGTACCAATCGGAATTTGTGATACCGCCGGAGTTGCGAGTTTTCGCCGGACCACCGAGCGAATTATTGTCCTGCGTGCCGCCGTAGACGTGATAGAACGGAACGTTGTTGTCCACATCCACGTCGTAAAACTGTGCGACCGGCAGGTTCGATTTGAAGTTCCAATTCGAACCTCGATCAAAGCTCTCGTAAACGCCGCCGTCGCAGCCTACAAGCATGTAATCCGTGTCCTTTGGATCGACCCAGATGGCATGGTTGTCGACATGCTTGAGACGCTCGCCCAACGGCCGTTGGGTGCGGCCCGCGTCGTCTGAGACCTGGAAAACGACGTTCGGAATATATATCCGATCGACATTCTTCGGATCGGCAACGATCTGCGCGTAATACATCGCCTGTGCAATGGTCGGGCTCGTTTTTTCCCACGTCGCGCCCCGGTCATTTGAACGGAATATTCCGCTTCCGGTGCCCGCAGCCTCAACAGTCGCGTAAACCACGTTCGTATCCACGGGCGAAACCGAGATCCCGATTCGGCCAATGTCGCCAGCCGGCAAACCGCCGCCGCGAATCCGCGTCCATGTATTCCCGCCATCGACCGAACGGTACATCGCACTCTCAGGCCCGCCGTCGATTAGCGTGTAAAAATGTCGCCGACGCTGCCACGTCGCCGCGTACATGATGTCCGGATTGCTCGGGTCGAATGTGACATCGGTTGCGCCTGTGTTCTCCGTTCCAGGAATAACCGCCTTCCACGTCTTGCCACCATCCGTAGTCTTATACAAGCCGCGTTCGCCGCCGGGCGACCAGAGTGGCCCTTGCGCCGCGACAAAAACAACGTTGCTGTCTCGCGGATCGATCACGATGCGACCGATATGCTCGCTCGTCTTGAGACCGACATTTCGCCAGCTCTTGCCGCCGTCATCCGAGCGGTAAACCCCGTCGCCGTAGCCTACGCTTCGCTGTGAATTACATTCACCCGTGCCGACCCAAATAGTCGAAGGATTTTTCGGGTCCATCGCGATCGCGCCGATCGAATACGAGCCCTCGTTATCAAAAACGGAGGTCCACGTCGTGCCGCCATTCACCGTCTTCCAAACGCCGCCGGAGGCGACGGCGACAAAGAATTTCTTGCGATCTGTCGGATCGACCGCAAAAGCGATGACGCGCCCAGAGGTCACCGCCGGTCCGATGGAGCGGAATTTTAGTCCGCTGTAGACCGCCGATCCGGTCGGATCAGGCGTCGGGCTCGGCGTCGGACTAACGCTTGCCGTCGGCGAGGCATTGGCCGATGGTGTCGGTGCGGTGGCCGCGGATGGCGACGGCACCGGAGTGACCTCCGGCGTCGGCCGCTGACGCTGAGCAAATGCTGAGACTACAAAAATTGAGAGCAGGCACACGAAACCTACGAGGTTACGACGAATATTCACGATCGATGGCTCCTTGAACAGAAAGATATTGCTGACGAGCAGTAGACGAATTATGCGGCGTCAATGCTAAATTTCCAAACCACGATGATACTCCGACGGAGCGGAAAAGGTTCATTCGCGCGGCAACTTAGGCTATACTTCGTCAGATTCGATTCTAAATTTTCTCATAACCCGACATCCTTTCGCACCGATCTCCACACGGGAGCAATGATAGCTGGTTTTACTGATCGGAGAGCACTGACATGGCAAAAGAGATCGGGCCCGGCACAGACTTGCTGCACTACCGCATCATTTCAAAGATCGGTGCCGGCGGCATGGGTGAGGTGTATCTTGCTAACGACACCAAGCTCGACCGGAAGGTTGCCATCAAGTTTCTCCACGACCAGTTCAGTAAGGACGCTGATAAGTTGGGACGCTTTATCAGAGAAGCGAAGGCTGCTTCGGCATTGAATCATCCACATATCCTTACCGTTTACGAGATCGGTGAATTCGAAGGTGCGAACTATATCGCCACGGAGTTTATCGAGGGTTCAACGCTAAGAGATGTCCTTCTCAAAAAAGAGGCTTTGCAGCTAAATCAGGTGCTCAAGATCGGCGTTCAGGTCTCTGAGGCGCTCGCTGCGGCACACACCGCAGGAATCATTCATCGCGACATAAAGCCCGAGAACATCATGATCCGCAAGGATGGTTACGTGAAAGTTCTCGATTTTGGCCTCGCAAAGCTTTCCGAGCAAAAGAAGTCCGGCAGTATCTCCCTCGAGGGCGAGACAAAGGCGCTCGTTCACACGAATCCGGGCGTCGTGATGGGCACGGTTTCATACATGTCGCCTGAGCAGGCTCGCGGCAAGGAGACGGATGCGCGCACCGATATTTGGAGCCTGGGCGTGGTCCTATACGAAATGCTCGCCGGACGAGTACCTTTCACAGGAGAGACCACCAATCACACGATAGTCGCA
>Ga0207639_10000776_pt1 | contig 21757 bp, 20 predicted proteins | sample KBSCornC32_FD_184299 | JGI IMG/M metagenome (GOLD analysis project Ga0207639, IMG submission 184299) | Corn rhizosphere microbial communities from Kellogg Biological Station, Michigan, USA - KBS Corn C3-2 (SPAdes) (version 2) | ecosystem: Host-associated > Plants > Roots > Rhizosphere > Soil ...
AACCTGCTTCGCGACCTCGTCGAGCAGGCCGCCGCTCGCCTCGGGACCGATTGGGACATCGAGATTCTCGAAATGCACCACCGCAACAAGGTCGATGCGCCGTCCGGAACCGCGTTGATGCTCGGTCAATCGGCGGCCAAGGGTCGCGGCGCGACGCTTCAGGAGCTGAGCCGGTTCGACCGAATCAGCGAGCATCCCCACGCGCGCGAGGCAGGGACGATCGGATATGCCTCGCTTCGCGGCGGTTCGGTCGCCGGCGAGCATGTCGTGATTCTCGCGACCGACGGCGAGCGCATCGAGCTCGGCCATCGCGCCGACAGCCGAATGATCTTCGCCCGCGGCGCACTCGCGGCGGCGCGCTTCCTCGTCGGTAAGCCGGCCGGACTCTATTCGATGCGGGACGTGATCGACAGCCTGTGACCCGCGACCAGGTTTTCGAATTTTTCCGTCGCCTGGCAGAAGCGAACCCTTCGCCCACGACCGAACTTCAATCCACCAATCCCTATCAGCTGCTGGTAGCCGTCGTGCTCTCGGCGCAGGCCACCGACGCGAGCGTGAATATCGCGACCAAACCTCTGTTCGCTCACATCAAAACCCCGAAACAGATGGTCGATTTCGGCGAGGAACCGCTTCGCCAGGCGATCAAGACCATCGGCCTTTTCAACACTAAAGCGAAGAATGTCATCGCGCTCAGCCAGGCGCTGATCGATGATCACGGAAGCGAGGTGCCGCGAACTCGTCAGGAGCTGCAGGAGCTTCCCGGAGTCGGCCGCAAGACCGCGAACGTCGTTCTGAACACCGCGTTCGGCGAAGAAACATTCGCGGTCGACACCCACGTCTTCCGCGTATGCAACCGAACCGGCCTCGCGCCCGGAAATACGGTCGACGAGGTCGAGGCCAAACTCGAAAAAATCGTCCCGCAGCCCTTCCGCCGCGACGCTCACCACTGGCTGATCCTGCATGGCCGCTACACCTGCAAGGCGCGGCTGCCGGAATGCTGGCATTGCCCGGTGATCGACCTCTGCCGCTACAAGCCGAAGGCTCCGCCGCCGGAAGAGCGGATTAAAGCCAGCGCCGCTCGAATCGCGACCCGAGCGTCGTCAAAAGCTCGTACTGCGAGAGGCCGGACTGCTTCGACGCGCCCGGCAAATCATAGTCGATCTCGACCCAGTCGCCCTCGCTAAGCTGCGGCGCGGCGTCCACGCCGACTGCGAGCAGGTCCATCGACACCCGGCCGAGCACTGGCAGCGCATATTCGCCCACGAACGCCGAGCCATGCGAGGAAAAGCCGCGGAGATAGCCGTCAGCATAGCCGATGTTGAGGATGGCTGCTTCGGTATCCTCGTTTGCGTGGAAGGTCGCACCGTAACCGCAGGTCTCACCGACCGGGATCGTACGGCGCTGGACGATCTGCGCCTCGACACGGGCGACCTGGCGGATGTTGCCTTCGGCTTCGGCCCGTGGAACCCCGCCGTATAACGCCAGCCCAGGCCGCACGAGGTCGAAACTATAATCTCGACCGAGGCAAATCCCCGCGCTGTTCGCCATCGCGTATCGGTTCGCCGGGACCACCGACGCAACTGCCCGGAAGCGTTCGAGCTGCATGCCGTTCATCGCGCTGTCCTCGTCGGCGCAAGCGAGATGGCTATGAAGCGTATCGATCATCAGCCCATCGAGGAGACCGATTTCCGTCGGCCTCAGCCCCAGCCGATTGATGCCGGTGTCGATCATCACATCGCAGGCGCGGTCTGGAGCGATCTCCTTCCATCGCGCGACTTGATTGGCCGAGTTGAGGCAGGGCCGCGCCGAAAGACGAAGCGCGGCTTCGGCATCGTCAAGTCCAACGCCGTGCAAGACCACGAGGCTGACGCCTTCAGGCAAGTTGCCAAGCCGCTCCGCCTCCGCCCAGGTCGATACGAAGAAATCGCGGCAACCCGCCTCGATCAGCGCCTCGGTCGCCTCGCGCGCGCCAAGCCCGTAGGCCTCGGCCTTGACCGCCGCACCCGCCGGAACGCCGGCATAATCCTGAAGCCAGCGCCAGTTCGACTGGATGGCGGAACGGTCGATTGTCAGGCGGAGCGGGCGGTGCATCGCCCCGCCGTAGCCGCTTCGCCTCGGGAAAGACTAGTCCTGCTCGGCGCGGTGCGCGTCGGCCAGTTCACCCAGCGACACAAAGCGGAAATCGTAATGCGGCAGCGGTTCCGGGACGACCGTCGCTCCTCCCCCGGTCTTGTCGTGGCGGCGATCGATCCAGGCGGACGCAATTCCCATCTGGTTCGCGGGGACATGGTCGTGGAAGAGGCTCTGGGCGGTGTGCAGCAGCTTGTCCTTCGGGATCCCGCTTTCGCCGAGCTCTGTGACAAGATATTCGAAATTCCGAAGGTCGGGCTTATACGAACCGATATCCTCGGCGGTGAAGATGTGGTCGAACTCGACGCCGAGCCGGCGGTTGCTGCCGGCAAAGCTCATTCGGTCGACATTCGACAGGATCACCAGCTTGAAGTGCTGCTTGAGATAGCGGAGCGCCTCGACACTGTCGGGAAATGCCGGCCAGTCCCCAATCGAGGCGCCGAGCTTCGCGGCCTCGATATCGTCCCGCTCGACTCCGAGCCGGTCGCAAAGCCGCGCGTGCACCTTTTCCAATAGCTGAGAGTAGACGAGGCCCGGATTTTCCCGCTCAATTTCCAGCTCGATCACGCCATAGGCCTCGAGGAGTTCGTCGTCCGGCACCCGGCTGCGCTCGCTTAGCGGCCGGAGCGCGGTCAGAAGGCCGGTCTCCCAGTCGATCAGCGTGCCGTAACAATCGAAGCTCAGCGCATCGAAATCGGAAAGCCTGGTCATTCGACGGTCACACTCTTGGCCAGGTTGCGCGGCTGGTCGACGTCGGTGCCCTTCAGCACCGCGACATGGTAGGCCAGAAGCTGAACGGGCACCGCATAAACCAGCGGCGCGATCAGCGGATGAACCTCGGGCATCTCGATGGTCGCGATGCAGCCCTCGCCCGCTTCCGCAATTCCGTGCGCGTCGCTGATGAGAACGATCCGCCCGCCACGCGCGCGGACCTCCTGCATGTTGCTGACCGTCTTCTCGAACAATGGGCCTGACGGCGCGAGCACGATTACTGGCACATTGTCGTCGATCAGCGCGATCGGTCCGTGCTTCATCTCGCCAGCGGCATAGCCTTCTGCGTGGATGTAGCTGATCTCCTTCAGCTTCAGCGCGCCCTCGAGCGCCATGGGATAATCGGGTCCGCGGCCAAGGTAGAGGACGTCGCGCGCCGGAGCGACGAGATGCGCCATCGCGGCGATGTCATCGTCATGATTGAGCGCCGCGTTCAGCGCAGCCGGCGCTTCTTGCAGATGTGCAACGATTTCTTTTTCCTCGTCGCGGCGCAGCCGCCCTTTAGCCCGTGCAAGGTTCGCCGCGAGCGCGGCGAGAACGGCGAGTTGGCAGGTGAACGCTTTTGTCGACGCAACCCCGATTTCCGGCCCGGCGTGCGTCGGCAGCAGCAGGTCCGCCTCACGCGCCATCGAACTGGTCGGCACATTCACGACAACCGCGATCCGCTGACCCTCCGAGCGCGCGTGGCGAAGGGCTGCGAGCGTGTCCGCGGTCTCGCCCGACTGGCTTACGAACAGGGCCAGTCCGCCGCGTTCGAGCACCGGCTCGCGGTAACGGAACTCGCTCGCCACATCGATGTCGACGGGCACGCGCGCGAACTGCTCGATCCAATATTTGGCGACCAGCCCGGCATAATAGCTCGTGCCGCACGCGACGATGGTCACCCGGTTGATTGCGGCCAGGTCGAGATCGCCGGTGGGCAGCGAAACCTCGCCCTCGAACGGCCGCACATAGCTCTGGAGGGTCTGGGCAACCACGATGGGCTGCTCGAAAATCTCCTTCTGCATGTAGTGCCGGTAATTGCCCTTCTCGACCGGCGCGGCGTCCGCGCCGGATTCGACAATCTCTCGTTCGACGGATTGGTTTTCGCGATCAAAGATTTGGATGACGTCACGGCGAACCACCGCCCAGTCGCCCTCGTCGAGATAGGCGATCCGTTGAGTCCAGGGCGCAACCGCGAGCGCGTCCGATCCAAGATAATTCTCGCCGTCGCCATAGCCGACGGTCAGCGGCGCGCCCCGCCGGGCGCCGATGATCAGATCGGGATGATCGCGGAACAGGAACGCGATCGCGAATGCGCCGGTGAGCCGCGGAAGGACAGTGGCGACGGCTTCCCGGGGGTCTGACCCGCGCTCAATTTCACGCGCGACGAGATGACCCACGACTTCTGTATCGGTCTCGCTCTCGAACTTCCTTCCTTCCCCGATCAGCTCATCGCGGAGTGGCTTGAAATTCTCGATGATCCCGTTGTGCACGAGGGCGACGGAGCCGACGATGTGCGGGTGCGCGTTGCCGACCGTCGGAGCGCCATGCGTCGCCCAGCGCGTATGGGCGATGCCGGTAATGCCAGGGAGCGGTTCGGCATCGAGCTCGCGAGCAAGATTGTCGAGTTTGCCCTCGGCCCGACGGCGGACGAGCTGGCCATCGTCGATCGTGCAAATGCCGGCCGAATCATAACCGCGATATTCGAGCCGCTTCAGCCCATCGAACAGCCGCCGCGCGACGTCGCAGTTCCCGACGATTCCAACGATCCCGCACATTACGCCCGCGTAACTCCTTTGAAGCGTCCTTGGCGGAGCGCTATGCCGTGTCCGTTAATTCGAGGGGGATGGCATGTCGCGCACATTGTCGCTGGCCGCAAGCGCGGCGTTGGCGCTGCTTTCCGGCTGCAGGCAAGCGGAGCGGAATGGTGTGGAAGGCGCGCCTCCGGCCTCTTATTACGACAACAGCGGCCACCCTGACGCCTGGACCGGCGGCGCCCGAAAGATCACGATTTCCACGCCCAAAGGCCCGCACCAGGTCTGGATCAAGCGGGTGGGCAACAATCCCAAGCTTAAGGTGCTTCTTCTCACAGGCGGCCCCGGCCTGTCGCACGCCTATCTCGAGGTCATGGACAGCTACCTTCCGGGCGCCGGTGTCGAATATTACCACTACGACCAGCTCGAGACCGGCGAGAGCGACCGGCCGAACGATCCGGACCTGTGGACCCTCGCCCGTTACGTCGACGAGGTTGACCAGGTCCGCAAGGCGATCGGTGGCGACAAGAGCAACTTCTGCCTGCTCGGCCACAGCTGGGGCGGTCTGCTGGCGATGGAATATGCACTCGCGCATCAGGACCAGATGAAGTGCCTGGTCATCTCGAACATGATGGCCTCGATCCCGGCCTACAACGCTTATGCCAAGAATGTCCTCGAGCCGAAGATGGACCAGAAGGTCCTGAAGCAGATCCTCGACATGGAGGCGTCAGGCAAGACCGAGCAGCCCGCATACATGGCCCTGCTGATGCCCAATTGGTACGAGCAGCACATCCTACGCCGGCCGGCAGCACAATGGCCGGAGCCCGTCGTTCGCGCGGCTGAGAACATGAACCGACAATTCTACGTGACGATGCAGGGTCCCAGCGAAATGGGTGCGAGCGGACGGCTCGTGAACTGGGACCGCTTCAATGACCTCAAGACGATTCAGATCCCGACCCTGGTGATCTCGGGCAAGTACGACACGATGGATCCTGCCTATATGGCGAAGATGGCGCACGAGCTTCCACATGGCGAGCTCGCCGCGACCAACGGCGGTCACATGGACATGTACGACGACCAGCGGACCTATTTCGCCAAGCTTCTCGCCTTCCTGCGTAAGGAAGATTAGCCGGCCTTACTCCGCCGCTTTGCGGGTCATCCGTTCGCGGAAGCGCTTCGCCCAGCCCGCGATGCCTTTCTGCTCGGTCCGCTCGACGGCGAGGCTGTCTGGCTCGACGTCTTCAGTGATCACCGAACCGGCACCGACGACCGCGCCGTCGCCCACTCGCACCGGAGCGACCAGCGCGGTGTTCGAGCCGATGAAGGCGCCGGCGCCGATCTCTGTCCGGTACTTGCCGAAGCCGTCGTAATTGCACGTGATGGACCCGGCGCCGATATTGGCCGCCGCGCCAATTGAAGCATCGCCGACGTAGGACAAATGGTTGACCTTCGCGCCCTCGCCCACTTCGGCGTTCTTCAGTTCGACGAAATTGCCAACCTTGGTCCGTTCGCCGAGCCTGGTTCCGGGCCGAATCCTCGCGAAGGGGCCGATGCTGGCCTTCAGCCCGATGATCGCGCCCTCAATGTGGCTAAAGGCATGGATGGTCGCCCCGTCGGCAACCTGAACACCAGGACCGAACACCACGTGCGGCTCGACCGTCACATCGCGGCCAAGCTTCGTATCATAGGCAAACCACACGCTTTCAGGATCGATCAGGGTCGCGCCCTCGTCGAGCACCTGCTCGCGCCGACGGCGCTGCCATTCCAGCTCGAGATGGGCGAGCTCGGCGCGGCTGTTGACGCCCGCGGTCTCATAGGGATCGCCCTCGATGACAACCGCCTCGCGCCCTTCGGCGGCGGCGATGTTGACCACATCGGGCAGATAATATTCGCCAGCGGCATTGTCGTTGCCGACCTCGCCCAGCCAGCGGAAAAGGTCGCGGGCGCGAACCGCCATCATGCCGGAATTGCACAGCGGAACCGCGCGCTCTTCCTCGGTCGCGTCCTTATATTCGACCATCTTCTCGATGCGGTCGCCCTCGCCGAGGATGATCCGGCCGTATTTCAGCGGATCGGGCGGACACGAGGCAAGCACCACGACTCCCGGCCCATCGTCGCCATTGAGGCGGTCGAGCATTCGTCGAAGGGTGTCGGCCTCGACGAACGGCGTGTCGCCATAGAGGATGAGGACAGGTCCTTCGTAGCCGGCAAGCGCGTCGGCAGCTTGCTGGACCGCGTGACCGGTGCCTTTCTGTTCGGCCTGCAGGGCAATTCCGACGTCGCGCCCCGCGATTGCCTTTTCGACCTGATCGCGTCCCTTTCCGACCACGACCACACGCTTGTCGGCGCCGAGCGCATCGACGCGGTCCAGGAGATGCAGGAGCAACGGTCGGCTGGCGATCGGATGAAGCACCTTGTGAGTGTCGGAACGCATCCGGGTGCCTTGCCCCGCGGCAAGGATGACAACGGCGAAACGGCGCTGGTCGGTCATTGACCCGAGCAATGGCATGGCGTTCCGGCGAGCGCCAACAAAAAGGGCGGCTCCCGCGTCGGGAACCGCCCTTGAATCTCAGCGACGCTGGGCAGCCTTAGAAGATGCCCTGCGCGTAATATTCGTTTCCGACGAAGCCCATTTTCTGGACATGTGCCCTCTTGGTGATGGCGAGCACTTCGTCGACCAGCTCGTACCTCGCCGTCGCGTCCGGCTGCAGGTGAAGCTCCGGGATCGGGTTCATCTGCTGCGTGACTTCCAGATAATTCCGAAGCTGGTCCTTGCTGATCGGGCTGCCATTCCACGTGATCTGGCCCTGAGCCGTCACCCCAACCGTGTTCTTGAGCGGCTGGATTGGCGGCGGCGGGTTGTTCTGCTGGTTGACCGGCAGGTCCAGCTTCACGGCGTGCGTCTGGATCGGAATGGTGATGATGAACATGATGAGCAGAACGAGCATGACGTCGATGAGCGGCGTCACGTTCATATCGATCATCGGCTCGCCTTCGACATTGTCGCCAGTGGTTTGCATTGACATGGCGAGTAACTCCTACAGCCGCACTGTCTGGTTAGGCGGGGGTTCCGAAATGAAGCCGACGCGCTGGAACCCGGCCTCCTGCATCGTGATGATCACCGCGCCGATGCACTTGTACTGGGTGTTGATGTCCCCGCGGATATGCGCCTCGGGCATATTGTCTTCGTTGATGTTCTGGACCCCGCCCACCTTCTTGATCTGGTCCTCGAGTTTCTTGACGGCCATGTCGAGCAGCTGCTTCTGGTCGACCTTCTTGAGAAGCCAGTAGACCTCGCAGGTGTTGTTCGGACCGTTGCGGACGCTCAGCGAGACGTTGTCGGGCTTCGTCGTCGTCGGCTCGTAACGAACCTTCGGCAAGGTTACGGGGACTTGCTGGATCACCACCGGAACGGTGATCAGGAAGATGATCAGGAGCACCAGCATCACGTCGCACAGCGGAACGACGTTGATGTCCGACATGGCTTCGTCTTCGCCCTCGGCGGGGCCTACACTTACTGCCATCAGCTATCGCTTTCTTCGTGTGTCGGCGGAGAGCCGGCGAGCCAGCCCTCCGACTGCTTACTTGGCAGGCGTCGTTGTCCGAACCGGCTCGGTTCCCGGGCGCGCGGGGGCAGCCGTCGTCCGGGCCGCGGTCGCGCCCTTGGCCGTCCCGCCGCCGATGCGCGGCTTCACCGCGCCATCGGACATCAGATAGCCGTGAAGGTCGTTCGTGAAGGCCGCGAGGTCCTCCATGATCGACTTGTTGCGGCGAACGAGCCAGTTGTAGGCGAGCACCGCCGGAACCGCGACGACGAGGCCGAGCGCGGTCATGATCAGCGATTCGCCGACCGGGCCGGCGACGGTGTCGATCGACGCCTGGCCGGCCGCACCGATCTTGATGAGGGCGCGGTAAATGCCGACGACGGTTCCGAACAGACCGATGAACGGAGCGGTCGAGCCGACGGTCGCGAGGAAGGCGAGGCCTTCGCCGAGGCGTGCGCCGATCGAGCCCTGGCTGCGCGCCAGGCTGTTGGCCATCCAGTCGTGCTGATCGATCGGATCAGTCAGCTTGCCGTGCTGGTCCTGCGCAAGCAGCGCATCGTCGACGATCGAGCGATAGGCGCTCTTGGCGTCGAGCTTGGTCGCAGCCTCGCGAAGGTTCGGAGAGTTCCAGAAGCTCGCGCGGACCTTGCGGCCCTGGCTGATGATCTTCTGCTGCTGCATCAGCTTGGTGAAAAGAATGTAGAATGAAAAGATCGACATCAAGACAAGGATCGCGAACACCGAAATTGCGATGATTCCGCCCTGCTGGAGAGCGGGAATCAGACCATAAGGGTTCGATCCACCGGCGGATGCTGCTTGCATAACTATGCTTTCCTTCTGAAAACCTGTCCAAATAACCTAAATGTTAGCCTTCGAGCTGCCACCTGATCGGAGGCGTCTCGATCGTATCGCTTGTCGCATTCCCGTTGCTGTCGCGAGCCGGGGTGAACTTCGCGCGCCGGCGAAGAATGTTACACGTCGCGGAATCGAGAGCACTGTTGCCGGTGGACTGCGTGATGTTGCAGCCAACCACCTGACCGGACGGGCTGATCGACAGAGTCGCTCGCGCCGTTCCTTCGGCCCCTGCAGCCTGCGCCGACGCCGGATAATCGTCTCCGCTGAAAAGCGAGCGCAAATCGCCTCGCGCACTTTGCGCTGACACCGTCTTGCGCGGAGGCGGGGGCGCGGGCGGGGCAGGCGGGGCGATCACCGGCGGAGCCATCGGCGGGATCGGAGGAGCCACCACCGTCGTGATGGTCGGCGGCGCCGGCGTATTCATCTGGACGAGCGGCGGCGGAGTCACCGGCGGCGGCGGCACCTTCGGCATGTCCTTCGGCGGTGGCGGCGGCTGCTCGGGGGGAGGCGGCTGCTGCTCGACATCGATGACCTTGAGCTGCTCAGCCGTCTTCTTGATGACGTTGTAAGCCAGGCCCGTGACGATCGCGTACATGAGCGAGCCCACAACGGCGATCGTCATCGCGATCGAGACGGTTCTGTTGCCGCTCAGCTCTTTGCGTTGCGCATAGGACATTTAACCCGAACTTCTCCTCGACACGCCGTAGTTTCCCACGGTCAAACCGGGCGTTTTGACGCTCGCCGCGGCACCATGATGGGATCGCCAATGCTGTACCGTGGCACTGGCGACAAGCGCGCCTCCTTATCGCTGCCTCAAAGGCCGCGCAATGGATTTTGTTCCACGTCCGGAAGGCGTGAAACTATTGACCGCGAACGCTTTGCTCAGCCCTCCGGCCAGGCGCCGCGGAACGACGCAACCTCGACCCCGACACCGTGCGCGTCGGGATAGACGTCGGGCTTTGAAGTGCGCACTCGAAGCGCGCGGACACCCCGAAACGCCGCGAGCCGCCCGAAAATCTCGTGCGCCAGCGTTTCCTGAAGATTGAAACGCCGCGACGAGGCGATCTCCTCGACCTCCGTTCGAAGGAAGTCGTAATTCCAGGCGTGCCGTGGATCGTCGTCCAGCGGAGCCGTCGTATCGTCGAGCCAAATCTCGACCGTCACCGAAAGCCGCTGCGGTGTCCCCACCTCGAAGTCGTGAAAGCCGATGTCGGTCTGGACGTCGAGCGATTCGAGGACGATCCGCTGCGATCGAACCTTCAGGTTTTCCGGCACCAGGCCGACAAGCTTGGGCTCGCTCATGGGTTTCCCAGGAACTGTACGTCGCGGTCCAGGCCCAGGAAGCGGTGCCCGGAATCGATCACCAGGACCTGACCGGTGAGACAGCGCGCCCCGACAAAATATCGTATCGCGCCGATCACGTCGGCCGGTTCGACCCCGCGCCGAAGCGGGTTGTTCGCATGCATCGCTTCGAAGTTCTCCTCGCTCTGGCCGCTCGAGCGGAGCATCAGGCCCGGGGCGATGCCGTTAACGCGGATTCCCCGGACTGCAAGCGCACGCGCCGCAAGCTCAGTCAACCCGGCCAGCGCCTGCTTCGACAGCGTATAACTGAGGTAGTCGGGGTTCGGAGCGGCAAGCTTCGAGTCCAGAAGATTGATCACCAGCGAATCCTGCGCCGCGTCCTGGAGCGCGGCGAACCGCTCTATAAGAAGAGCCGGCGCGCGGACGTTCACAGCCATGTGCGCCGCGAATTCTTGGCGGTCGAACTCGCCGAACCCATCCCACGCGAACCGAGCGGCATTGTTCACCAGCAGTCGAACTGGCGGGAGCGCGTCCGCCGCAGCGAAGATCGCGTCCGCGGACTCCGTGTCCTGTAGATCGGCCACTACCTTGCGCGCGCCCTCGGGAACCTCATCATCGCCGTGATGAACCTGGGCCACGACGCGCCAGCCATCCTCGACAAGCGCAGCGGCGATGTCGCGCCCGACGCGCTTGCCCGCACCTGTCACGATTGCGGTTCTCTCCTGTGCCATCGCGGAAACTCCTGCCTTGAGCCGCGCCGCGAAGCAATCCAATGGCAGGCGAATGCCGGAGAGCCGCACACCCATAGAGCTTCAGGGAATCACCCTTGGCGAGCTTCAGAAGCTCATCGACGAGCGTCGCCTGCCTCCGGTCGAGCGCTGGAATCCAGAGCGCTGCGGCCATTCCGGAATGCGCATCGCGCGCGATGGACGCTGGTATCACGATGGCGAGCCGATCCGCCGCCCCGAGATGGTGCGGCTTTTCTCAACGGTCCTGAGACGCGAGCCGGACGGCAGGCATGTGCTCGTAACGCCGGTCGAGAAGCTCGAGATCGACGTCGAAAACACGGCCTTTCGTGCGATTGAAATGCGAAGCGAAGGTCAAGGGCAAGATCGTCGCATCGCCTTGCGGCTCGACAGTGGCGACGCCGTGATTGTCGGTGCCGATCACCCGCTGCGCGTTCTGAAAACCGCGCAGGGCCCCTCTCCCCGCGTGCTCGTCCGACACGGACTCGAAGCGGAGCTCACGCGACCTCTTTATTATGAGCTCGCCGAGATTGCCCTCGCGGAAAGCGGCGATCCGCCTGGCATCTGGAGCAACGGCACCTTTTTCGCGCTGGATGTTGCTGAATGACAGGCCTGCTGGACCGATTGCGCACGGCGCTCGCAACGCAACCCGTCGAGCCACTACTCGAAGGGGATTTGGCCGAGCTTCGGGCGCAGGCTTCGACCGAGGCGGCTGTGCTGATCGCCATTACCGATCGGGCCGAACCGGGCGTGCTCCTTACCGTCAGGCGCGAGCATATGCGCACGCACGCGGGCCAGATCGCCTTTCCCGGCGGCCGCGTCGATCCGGGGGAAGATGTAGTCGAAGCGGCCTTGCGTGAAGCCCACGAAGAACTCCTGCTCGATCCGGCCGCCGCTGAAATAGTCGGGTCGATCGAGCCGTACCGGACGGTGACTGGATATGTCGTGACACCGGTCATCGCGGTCATTCCGCCGGACCTCCCCCTGGCGCCTCACGAGCAGGAGGTTGCCGACTGGTTCGAGGCGCCACTCGCCTTTCTGCTCGAGGGAAGAAACCAGCGGCGAGAAAGCGCGCTGTTCCAGGGCCGCGAGCGCCACTATTACGAGATCCTCTGGAACGGACGCAGGATCTGGGGGGCAACCGCGGCCATGATCGTCAACCTGTCGCGCAGGATTCAGTGGCGCTGAGCATCGACGCGGCCAAGTGGCGCAGCCGCCGCGGCATGGAGCGACTGCTCGACGCGCTCGCTGCCGACGACGGAGAGACTCGTTACGTCGGCGGCGCGGTCCGGGACGACCTGCTCGACCTTCCCGTGAGCGACGTAGACCTCGCGACTCGCTTCGAGCCCGAAGAGGTGATCCGCCGGCTGGAGGCCGCGCGTATCAAGGCGGTGCCGACCGGCATCGACCACGGCACGGTTACGGCCGTCAGCGACGGCCACCCTTACGAAGTGACGACGCTCCGCCGAGACGTCGAAACATTCGGCCGGCACGCGACGGTGGCTTTCACCACCGATTGGGAAGACGACGCCGCCCGCCGCGACTTCACCATCAACGCGCTTTCTGCCGACCCGCGGACCGGCGAAATCTTCGACTATTTCGGCGGGCTGGACGATCTCCTGGAACGGCACGTGCGCTTCATCGGCGACCCGCTGAAACGTATCGCCGAAGATCACCTGAGAATCCTGCGTTACTTCCGATTCCACGCGCGGTTTGGTGCCGGCGAGCCCGATCGGGCCGCGCTGGAAGCTTGCACGGCGCGGGCGAACGACCTGATGGCGCTCTCGCGCGAGCGGATTGCCGATGAGCTGCTTAAGCTCCTCGCGCTGCCCGATCCCAGGGCGACCGTCGCAATCATGATCGACCGGAACATCCTCAAATCGGTAATTCCCGAAGTCTCGCCGGCGGGCCTTTCGGCACTCAAGAGCCTGATTCCCACTGAAGCGACCGCAGACACCCCCCCCGATGGGCTCCGCCGCCTTGCCGCCCTGCTTCCCCGCGACGCCGCGGTGGCTCAGGATGTCGCAGCCCGGCTCAAGCTCTCCAACAAATCGCGCAAGCGGCTCGCCTGCGCGGCGGTAGTGGATACGAACCTAGCCCCCGAAGCGCTTGCCTATCGCCTCGGGAATGCTTGCGCCGCCGATCGCTTGCTGCTCGCTGGAAAAGCGAGCGAAGCCAGTCGGATCGCCGGGTGGCACTTGCCGCGCCTCCCAATCGGCGGCGGGGTACTTATCGAGCGCGGTCTGATCGAAGGACCGATCGTTGCGCGAACCTTGCGCAAGATCGAAGATCGCTGGGTCGCGGAAGGCTTCCCGCAGGGCGACGCGTTCGAGCAAATCGTCGCCGACGCGCTCGCGGAAGCGCGCTAGCCGATAATCTTCGTGACTCGCCTCAGCTTTCGCGACGTTTGAGTCGACCGCGCAATTTCGCCGCTCTGCTGGGTCGAGCGGACCTTGAGCAGGTCCTGACGCGAGAGAATTCCGACGACCTGACGGCTTTGCGGATCGACAATCGGGACGCGTCCCGTTCCTGAATCGACCATCATGTCGGCAACCTCGCCGCACGGCGTTTCGGGGTAGGCGACCAGGGTCGAGGCATCCGAAAGCACGTCGGCCAGCTGCGCCTCGAGCCGACCCCCGCCTTCCTGCTGCCAGCGAAGGGCATCGGTTCGCGATACCAGCCCGAGCAACCGGCCGCCCTCGTCGACCACCGGATAGGAGCGGTGCAGGGCTTCGTCCCTGAAGAAATCGACCGCCTGCGCGAGAGACATGGTTCCGGCCAATGTCGCCGGATCGCGCGTCATCACCTGCCCCGCCTGGAGGAGCTCCAGCGCATCGACCGTATATTCGCGAAGGATGTGACGCCCGCGCCGCGCGATCTTTTCGGTCAGGATGGACCTTTTCATGATCAGAACGCTGATCGCATAGGCCGCGGCGCCGGCTGCTATGGTCTCGGGCAGCGCGGAGAGGTGATTGGTGAGCTCCGCGGCGAACAGCGCACCGGTCATGGGTGCGCGCATCACGCCACTCATGATGCCCGCCATGCCGATCATCGCCCAGAATCCCGGGTCGCCCGGAAGATATTGCCCGATAAGGAATCCCGCGCAGCCGCCCAGGATGAGGAGCGGCGCAAGGATTCCGCCCGACGTTCCCGAACCGAGCGCGACGAGCCAGACGATCGCCTTCACAACAAGCAGGACAAGGACAGCTTTGACGACGAGACTGCCGTCGAGAAGCTGCTGGATAACGCCATAGCCCGCGCCGAGGACGCGGATGTCGAACAGCGCACCGATCCCGACGACGACTGCTCCCATCGCTGGCCACCACATCCAGTGGATCGGAAGCGCGTGGAATCCGTCCTCGATCCGGTACAGCAGGAAGGAGAGGATCGCGGCAAGAAGTCCGGTGGCCAATCCAAGCCCCGCCGCGATCGCGACGGGCTCAATGCCGGCCGGGGTTGGCGCCGCGAAGGGAAACAGCGGGCCGGAACCCATCAGCAGCGATCGCCACGCCAAGGAGACGAGCACTGCGGTGACGACAGGCACGAAACTTCGCGGTTTCCATTCGAACAGCAGCAGTTCGACCGCGAGCATGATCGACGCGAACGGAGTTCCGAAGATGCCGGTCATTCCCGCCGTCGCGCCCGCGACCAGCAACGTCTTGCGCTCGGCCGCGCTCAGCCGGAACAGCTGGGCGAACAGCGAACCGATCGCACCGCCGGTCATGATGATCGGCCCTTCCGCGCCGAATGGCCCGCCGCTTCCGATCGAAACAGCGGACGAGAGCGGCTTCAGCAGCGCCACCTTCAACGACAACTTGCTTTCGCCGAACAGGATCGTTTCGATGGCTTCGGGAATGCCGTGGCCGCGAATTTTCTCCGATCCGTAGCGAGCTATCAGCCCGACGATCAGGCCGCCGATGACAGGGATCAACAGAACGAGAAGGGCGCCCCGGCCGGCGATTTGAGCCGGACCGAACGACGGGTTCCCGTACCAGAAAAGATTGGTCGCAAACGCGATGAGCTTGAGCAGCGCCCAGGCGCTGAACGCCCCGCCGGTTCCCGCGACAGCAGCCATGGCGGCGAGGATGAGCATCCGGTAATCGGCGCTGTAGTCGGCGAGCCGACGAGGGTGATGGAGCGATGTGGAAGGCATTAGCGGCGCCCCATGAAACATCGCGTCCCGCCTATGCAACCTGCGGACCAGCGACTTGACCGACGTCAATGAACCGCGGTCATAACGCCTGACGCTGACGAACGCTCAATCGGGCCGGTCAGACTCCCGCAGGCGTTCCGCATATTCTTCGGCAAGTTCGCGGTGCACACGCTTTGCCGCGTCGCTGATTGCGCTCTTCTCCGCCGCCCGCTCGTCCAGCTCACGACGGCGAAAATACTCTAGCTGATCCTTGTTCACACCACCCCGCCCCACAGATCGGGAACGACTTCCCCGATTCGCTACTGCATATCGGGAGAATGTGGATCAGCACTATAACTTACAGCAATTTCCGTAAGTTAGAGGTGAAACCGGTCAGCATTTTGTCTTGCCGCCCGCGCCAGGGCAACCTCGGGTAGCGGCTCTGGCAGGTGCGGAAGCGCAGAGCCGCCGACCGCAAGCGCCGCAGGCTTCAGAACAGGTTCCGAAGTCAGCGCTTCATAGCTGGCGAACAGATCCGCGAAATGCTCGTCCATCGTCCGCGGACGGCTCGCGCGAACCGCCGCCGCACGCTGCAATTCCGGCCCGCGGCTCACGAAACGCTCGATCGCTCGTTCAAGCGAGAGTTCGCGCCCCGCGGCGTAACTGGTGCCCGCTCCCTCGATCAGCTGATCGATGGCCGCGCCGCGATCGGGGACGATGAGCGGAATGCCGCTGGCGCGCGCTTCCGCCGCAACGAGGCAGAAGGTTTCCGCCTCGCAACCGTGGACCAGCGCATCCGAACTCGCGAGCAGCGACGCGAGCTGTGCGCGGTCGCTGATCCGCGGGAGCACAGCCACGTTCGGATATTGCTCGGCTATCATCTCGAGTTTTTGCCGTCTCGAACCATCACCGACGAGGAGGAGTCCGACTGGCATCTTGCGCCCGCATTCACCGGCCGCGCGGAGCACCATCTCCCAGCGTTTCTCAGCGGAGAAACGTCCGACGCCGAGCAGCAGAAGGGCCTCGGCATCGAGGCCGAGTCCTGCAAGCGCGGTCCGCCGCAGTTGGGACTCTCTTAGCGTCGGTGAGAAAAGCCCGGGCTCGACACCCATCCGGATCGTGTCCGTCCCGGCGACGCCACCGGCGGCGAGCCGGCCTGCCAGTTCGGCATTCGCGCAAACAATCGAATCAAACATGTGACCGAGACCGCGAAGGTGGCGCCAGAACCAACCGAAGCAGCGGTCGATCACCTCGGTCGGAGCGATTCCCCCGAGCCAGCGATAGGCGTAGGCCGCGAGCGGATCGGCGTGCATCACGAGCGATCGCGTGGCGGCGCCTTGCCAACGTCCGACCATGGTTGCGCTCGACCATGGCGACGAGGCTTCCACGTGATCGGGTTGCCATGCATCGAGTGTTGCGTGAAGCAACCGCTCGTCGTGAAAGTAGCGATAGCGCCCGTCGACGGGCAGCTTGGGCGACGGAATCGATACGAGGAATGCGCCGGGACCGCGCTTGACGAGCTCGTGACGCTCGCCGGGAGCAATGACGATGATCTCGTGGCCGAAGCGGGCGGCGGCGCGAAGCTTCGCCTCCACATAGGTGCGGACTCCGCCGCCGTACGGTGTGTAAAAAGCCGATACGTCGACGACCCGCATTGGCCGGAAAAGCGGTCCGAGGCAGTGAACTTCAAGTGAAGCTTTGTTAATGGGCTGGCCCGCCGCACCCGCGTGGCGCAAAAGCGCGGCCGTGACCCGCTTAGCCGAACGACTCCTTCTCGCCTCGATCCACGACGTCTCGCCGCGCTTCGAAGGCGAGGTAGACCGGCTGATCGACATGCTACGTCCCCACGTCGGTGACCGTATCGCAATGCTCGTGGTTCCCAACCACTGGGGTGACGCACCGATCATTGCCGGATCGCCATTCGCCAAGCGGCTCCGTGGCTGGGCCGAAATGGGGACGGAAGTCTTCCTTCATGGCTATTTTCACCGCGATCAGGCGAAACACGGCGCTGCGGCTGACCGGCTGCGCGCAAAATTCATGACCGCTAGCGAAGGCGAATTCCTGGGCCTGTCGCGCGAAGAGGCGTCAGCCCGCATCGTCAAAGGTCGCGCGCTCCTCGAGGACGTGATTGGCCGCCGCATCGACGGTTTCGTCGCGCCCGCATGGCTCTACGGCGACGGCGCGATCCAAGCACTTCACGATTGCGAGATCCGGATTGCCGAAGATCACTTCCGTGTGTGGTCGCCGATGACTAGCGCGCAGCTCGCTCGCGGCCCGGTGATCACCTGGGCGAGCAGAACGCGCCTTCGACTGGCTTCTTCGCTTGCCGCTGCAGCCGCCCTTCGCCGAACCCCGCTCCAGGTCTTGCGTGTCGGCGTTCATCCGCCCGATTGCCACCACCCGGCGCTCGTTCGAAGCATCGAGGCGACGCTGGCGGCAGCCCGCCGCCGTCGGCGGCCAGCCGCCTATGCGGACCTCGCAGCCTAGAAATGCAGGACGAATGTCACCGCGGGCTTGCGACGTGAACCGCTATTCATTCCGACGGTCGCGCTCGACTTCTTGCGGCCGGCCATATTCATAAGGCCAAGCCCGACTACTGCGTTCGGCGCGACGTCCTCGCTAACCAGCATCCCGACGTCGATATGCGGAGATGTGACGGAGCCGGTTTGGGGAATGCGCAGATTGTGCACGGCGTGAAGTTCGGGCGATCGCGGGCGCGTGACGCCCTCGAACCTCGCGGCTTCTTGACCCTTCACCTGCGCACTCGCCTCACCCGACCAAACCAGCAAGGCGGCAGCGCCAAACGCGAGCCACTTCGTCATGGCCCATCGTCTCCCTGTTACGGGCGCTCAACCAAGTCCGTGATGTGGGAGTTCCATTCGCGGGCGCTTGCGTCCCGCCGCGAGACGTCAGCGTCGGCGCGATTTCCAATATTCGAGGGCGGCGTCGGCTTCGAGCGGCTTGGCGAAGTAGAAGCCTTGTCCGGAGGCGCAGCCGAGCGTCGCAAGCGTCGTGGCGAGCTCGACGGTCTCGATCCCCTCGGCGGTGGTCGACATTCCCAAGGCCTCGGCAAGGCTCAGCACCGCGCGCACGATCGCGACCGCGTCCGGATCGACCATCATTCCCGAAACGAAGCTCTTATCAATCTTGAGGACGTCGATCGGCAGGCGCTGGAGGTAGGCCAGGCTCGAATAACCGGTGCCGAAGTCGTCCATGGCCACGGTCGCGTCGAGCGCCTTCAGCGCATCGAACACTCGCGTTGCCCGAACCGGGTCCTGGACGATCGAGCTTTCGGTCAGCTCAAGCGTCAGCCGGTCGCCGGTGAGCCCGCTCGATTTTAGGGCGCTCGCGACGACGGCTGCAATGTCGTCGCGAGCGACCTGGATGGCCGACAGATTGACCCCCACATAAAGCGGAAGCTTCTCGCCGGCCGTCTTGTCCCACTCGGCAAGAGTGTGCGCGGCTTTGTCCATCGCCCAACGGCCGAGCTGAAGGATCAGCCCGGATTCTTCGGCGACGGGAATGAATTCGGTCGGGCTGATCTCTCCGCGATCGTCGTGATTCCAACGCGCAAGGGCTTCAAAGCCCGCGACTTCGCCGCTCTTCAGGTTGATCAGCGGCTGGTAGAAAAGCTGAAGCTGATCCTTGTCGAGCGCGCGACGAAGCTCGGTTTCGATGGAAAAGCGGCGGCGCGCCTCCGTCGCCTGCTTGGGCTCATAGACCTGCGGCTTGCCGGCGAGCTTCGCCTGCTTGACCGCGAATTGCGCACTTCGAAAAAGCTCTTCGGGATCCTGCCCCGAATTCATCAGTGCGACGCCGATCGCGCATTCGACCCGAATCTCCAGCTCGGATAGCTTGAACGGAGTGGTCATGACTTCCTGGATCCGCTCGGCAGCCTTGAGCGCATCTTCAACACCGCGGCGGAGCGAAACCAGCACACCGAATTCGTTACCTCCGGTCCTGGCGAGAACATCGCCGGCGCGAAGTGCAAGGATCAGGCGGCGCGCGAAGGTGATCAGAAGCTCGTCGCCGGCGAGACTCCCCATCGATTCATTGATCCGGCTGAACCGGAGCATGTCGACGACGATCACCGCGCGTTCGACGTCCCGTGAGATGTTCTCCCCCGCTTCCTCGATCGCCTCGCTGAACGCGAGACGGTTCGGAAGGCCGGTCAGGCTGTCGCGGAGCATTTCGGCGCGCAGGGTCCGCTCCGCCTGCAATTCGACGGTCCGATCCACGACGCTCAGCAGGCACCGAAGTCCCGAATTGCCGGACTTGGGCAGAGGCGCGAGCTTGATCCGGTAAAATTGCGCGGAGACCCCCTCGCCGTCCCTGAAATCGAGCTCACCCGAGACGTCGGTACCGTCGAAGAACTTGTCCAAAAGCTCGGCGATCGGCCCGCTCTTCAAACAGTCGGCATCATTCCAGTTAAGCGCGGTGCAGGCCGAGCGCTCGACCAGTTGAAGAAAGCGGCTGTTATGAGTTGCCACCCTGAACGAACCGTTCCTGGCGCGTTCGATGACAGCGGCGGCGATCGGAAGGGCGTCGAGCAAGCCGGTGTCGTCCGCAATGCCGAGTTGCGGTTTGATACTCATATTGTCCGCCCGACGGTGCCTTGGGGCAGTCGCCGGCCGGGTAGCTGCAGCCTGCATGAACGCCTCTATGCGGCAGAGGGGTTAATTCGGAGTTTCTTTTGCGCTCTATTCGGCGTTGTTAACCGGAGTTAATTAACGTCTAATCGAAACGGTTGCTTCGCGGGAAACCAATGGGTGGCATCCGCCCGGCGGCGCCTCGAGCGGCTCGCCAGGATGAGAGATCGGTCTCGGTTCTGACCCGTCCGCTCTCGCCGCCAAGCACCCAGCTCAGCCCGTCTTCCAGCCGGAAGGCGAGTGCATCGCTCAGCCCGCCATCTCGATAGCGCTGGAGCATGACCCCCTGGCCGCGCGCCAGCTCGGGCAGTTCCGATAGCGGGAAAACAACCATCTTGCGGTTCTCGCCAACAACAGCGACCGCATCGGCTTCTTCCGGTATCGCCCGCACCACCGCGACCGTCGCGCCCGGACGAACATTGACCAGCTGCTTGCCCTTGCGGGTCTCCGCGAGCGTCGCTTCTCCGCTGCTAACGAAACCGCGCCCGTCGGATGAGGCAATGAGCAGCTTCATCTCGGGACGCGCAATGAGCAGCTGGACGATGTCGACCTCGGCATCGAGATCGATGAACAGCCGCACCGGCTCACCAAATCCCCGAGCGCTCGGCAACTTGTCGCCGGCAAGCGTGTAGACCCGCCCGTTCGACGCGAACAGCGCCAGCCGGTCGGTGGTCTGGGCGTGAAAGTGAATGAAGGGCTCGTCGCCCTCGCGCCACTTGAGGTCCGCAACCTGCTCGAGCGCTAGATGGCCCTTCATCGCCCGGATCCAGCCGCGCTGTGACAGGATGACCGTGATCGGCTCCTTCTCGATCATCGCCGACCAGTCGATATCGCGGGCGACCGCGGCGGCCTCGATCTGGGTGCGCCGGTCGTCGCCGAATTTCTCCCTGACCCCTTGCAAATCTTTTTTGAGCCGCCGCTTCTGTCGACCCGGCTCGGCGACGAGTTTCTCAAGCTCCTCCCGTTCCTTCGCCAGCGCCTCACGCTCCTTGGCGATTTCCATCTCTTCGAGCCGCCGCAAGGAACGCAGCCGCATGTTGAGGATCGCTTCGGCCTGACGGTCGGACAGCGAAAATTCCGCCATCATGATCGCCTTGGGCTCATCCTCGGTGCGGATGATTTCGATCACCCGGTCGAGATTCAGGTAGGCAACGAGGAAACCGTCGAGCAATTCCAGCCGCTCGTCGATCTTACCGATCCGCACCTGGCTCCGCCGGACGAGCACCTCGAACTGGAAGGCGAGCCACGCGGCCAGCGATTCCTTGAGGCTCATCACGCCCGGTGTTCGGGTCGCGTCGAGCACATTGAGGTTGAGCGGGAAACGAATTTCCAGATCGGTCAGCCGGAACAGGCTCTCGAGCAAAAGATCGGGATCCACCGTCCTCGCCCGCGGCTCGATGATCAGCCGAACCTGCTCGTCGCTCTCGTCCTTCACATCGGCGAGGATCGGCAGCTTCTTGTCGGCAATCAGCTGGGCAATCTGCTCGATCAGCTTGGCCTTGGGCACGCCATAGGGGATTTCGCTGACGAGCAGGTGCCAGCCGCCGCCCTTCTCGCGCTCGACCTCGACCTTCGCACGAAGGCGGAAGGCTCCCCGGCCGCTGACGTAAGCTCGGGCGATCGTGTCCTCGTCGTCGACGAGCACGCCGCCGGTCGGGAAATCCGGGCCCCTCACATGTTGGAGCAGGGCGCGGTCATCGACCTTGGGATCATCGATCAGTGCAATCGCGGCGTCGACCAGCTCGCCGACATTATGTGGCGGGATCGAAGTTGCCATGCCGACCGCGATGCCGCTCGCGCCGTTGGCTAGCAGGTTGGGAAACAGCCCCGGAAAGACCTCCGGTTCCTCTTCCTCGCCATTGTAGGTGGGGCGAAACTCGACCGTGCCCTC
>Ga0207639_10000777_pt1 | contig 21710 bp, 15 predicted proteins | sample KBSCornC32_FD_184299 | JGI IMG/M metagenome (GOLD analysis project Ga0207639, IMG submission 184299) | Corn rhizosphere microbial communities from Kellogg Biological Station, Michigan, USA - KBS Corn C3-2 (SPAdes) (version 2) | ecosystem: Host-associated > Plants > Roots > Rhizosphere > Soil ...
TCCAGCCCGGCGATGGTGAACGGCTTGCGCAAGACCGGTCGTCCGCCGAAATCGGCCGCCGACCCTTCCCCGGCATAGCCGGTGACGAACAGCACGGCCAAATCGGGGCGACGCTGCAACAATCCGGTGATCATCTCCGGTCCGGTCTGGCCGGGCATCAGCACGTCGGTGATGACGAGATCGAACGGTCCGAGATCGTCGAGGATGCGCGGCGCGTCGAACGGGTCGGGGCACGGCACGGCACGATGTTTCAATTCCTCCAGCGCGCCGATCGTGGCGTTGAGGACGCGCGGATCGTCCTCGACCACCAGCACGCCGAGGCCGCGAATGGACGGCGGCGCGGCTGGCGTCTCAGTTTCCGCTTTCGCCGCGACGTCTCCGGCGCCCACGTGGCGGGGAAGATACAGCGTCACCGTCGTCCCTTCGCCCTCGACCGAGGTGATCGCGATCTCGCCGCCCGACTGGCGGACAAAGGCGAAAATCTGGCTGAGCCCCAAGCCGGTGCCCTTGCCGACAGGCTTGGTCGTGAAGAACGGTTCGAACACTCGTTCCAGGATCTCGGGCGCCATGCCGCAGCCAGTGTCCCTGACCGCGATAGCGACATGGTCGCCGGCCAGGCAATGGCCGACCTCATTGGCCGCGAGCGTCCTCGCGCTGGCCTGGATCGTCAGCCGTCCGCGGCCATCCATCGCGTCGCGCGCGTTGACCGCGAGGTTGAGGATGGTGTTTTCGAGTTCGTGGCGGTCGGCCCAGATATGCCAGGACGATCCGTCGTCGCTCGTTTCCACGGTGATCGCGTCTCCCAGCGTCCGGTCGAGCAGGTCGGACATGCCCTCGATCGTGGCGATGGGTGCGAGCGGTTCGGGGTTGAGCGCTTCCTCGCGCGAAAAAGCGAGCAGGCGCCGGGTCAGCGCGGCCGCGCGATGAGCGCCTTCGGTAGCGTTGTCGAGGTGACGGGCGACGCCCTGCGGATCGCTCTTCAGCGTGCGCCGAGCCAGTTCGAGGCCGCCGAGAACCACCGCCAGCATATTGTTGAAATCGTGGGCGATGCCGCCGGTCAGCTGGCCGACCGCTTCCATTTTCTGCACCTGGCGCAGCTTGGCTTCTTGTGCGCGCAATGCCTGGGTGGCTTCGTTCACCGCATCCTCGAGCGCCGCCGACCGTTCGCGTTCGACATCGGCGTCGGCACGCGCGACGGCGCGCTCGCGCATCACGCCGATCGTCAACCAGCCGAGCACGACCGCCGCGACCAGGATCAGCATGCCGAATACCGCCAGGATCATCGCCACCGTGTTGGATCGCTGGATCGACGCCGCCGCCGTCGCCACGCGCTGGTCGAGCAGCCCGTGCTCGGAATCGATGATCGCGTCGAGCTGGCGGTCGATGTCGCGCAACGTCGCTGATTTCCCGGCGGCGTAGAAGCGTGAATAGGCCTGGCTGTCCTTCTTGTACGCGGTGCTGAGCGCGGTGACTGCCAATTCCTTGCCCCGCGCTTCGTAAGTCGCGCGCAGCTGGTCGATCAAATGCTGCTGCATGGGATTGTCGTTGGTCAGCGCATCGAGCCGGTCGATCTGGTTTTGCGCCGAACTCCATTCATCATAATATTCGCGGCCGACCAACTGGTCGCGGCTCATCACGTAGCGGCCCAGCGCGGCTTCGGCATGCGCGATCGTGCCTGACAGCGTCCGCGCCAGGATCATGACGTCATAGCTATGGCTTTGCGCCTTGAGCGCACGATCGCGCTGCGCGGTCGTATCCGACAGGATGACGATCAGCGCGACGACGATGCCGGTGCCGAGTAACGCCATGACCGCCAGGGCAATGCCCCGCCAGACCGCGCGTGCCTGATCGACGAGCCCCGGCTCGGCGTCGTTCCCGCTCATGGCCGTCTTGTACCGAATCGGTTGAATCGAGGAAACCCCGCAGGTTCCCTCAATTTAGCGCGTGCGCTGCCCGGCCTGCCGCTTCGAAGCGCTCCAGCACCGCCGCAATCTGTTCGGCCGTATGCTCCGCGCACAGCGAACACCGCAGCAGATAGGTGCCAGCGGGAGTCGCCGGCGGCCGCGCCATGTTCACATAGACGCCGCTGTCGAGCAGCGCCTGCCACATCATCACGGCTTGCGTCTGATCGTCGAGGATCACCGCGATGATCGCGCTATCCGGATTCTCGGTGCCCAGCTTGAAGCCCAACCGGGTCAGCCCGCCATGCAATTGTCTGGCGTTTTCCCATAGATGCGCGCGCTTGTTGTGCGCGTGCCGAAGCTTGCGGATCGACATCGCCGCGGTGGCGACCACCGACGGTGGAAGGCTGGCGGTGAAGATATAGGGTCGGCAGGCCAGGCGGATCGCCTCGAACTTGGGGTGATTGGAAACGCAGAATCCGCCAACTGTGCCGACCGACTTGGAGAAAGTGCCGACGATGAAGTCGACATCGCCTTCGCAGCCCTGCGCTTCGTACACGCCGCGGCCGTTGGGGCCGTAGAAACCCATCGAATGCGCCTCGTCGGACAACACCATCGCATTGTGCTTCTTGGCTACCGCCACCATTTCCTTGAGCGGCGCGACATCGCCCAGCATCGAATAGACGCCTTCGAGCACGACCAGTTTGCCCGGCTCCTTGGGCAGGCGGCCGAGCCGCTTGTCGAGATCCTCGACATCGTTGTGGCGGAAGCGGACGATCTCGGCATAGCCCTGTTTGCAGCCGTCATAGATTGAGGCGTGGCTGTCGGCGTCGAGGATGACGTACTCTCCCTTGCCGGCGAGCGTCGAGATCATGCCGAGATTGGCCATATAGCCGGTCGAAAAGACGATCGCACCGGTCGTGCCGTAGAAATCGCGCAGCGCCTGCTCGACTTCCATATGGTCGCGGAAGGTGCCGTTGAGCATGCGGCTGCCATTGGTGCCCGAGCCGAATTGGTCGAGCGCGTCCTTGCCGGCCTGGATGACGTCGGGGTCGAACGTCATGCCCATATAATTGTAGGTGCCGAGCAGGATCGTGTCCTTGCCCTTGATCACCGCTTCGGTCGGGGACTTTACCTGCTCCATCACGATCGCGAACGGATCGGTCACGCCGCTGTCGAGCAACGCCTGGCGCTCGGCGATCAGGCCGTCGAACTTCGACATCAGATCGCGTTCCGGCGCGACCGTGGCAGGGTGCTCGGGCAGCGCCTCGGCAGTGTCGATAGCGTCGGTCATCGTGTCTTCCTTATCCACCGCGGTCAGGCGTTCTTCAGCTTCTGGACGGCATCGACCAGCTGGCCGACCGTCTCGATCTCGGCCTGCATGTTCATCGTGATGATGATGTCGAACTCGTCCTCGATCGCCGCGACGAAATCCATCACGGTCAGGCTGTCCCACTCCAGATCGTGCTGGAACGTCGTCGCGTCGGACAGAGCGACGCCTTTCTTGTTGAACGGCTGGATCAGGCCGGTGACGGTCTCGAATATTGCTGCGCGGTCGCTCATTGTCATGTCCTTGTGGGTGGCGAAGGCGTTGCCCGCCAAATGCGGCGGCTTTCCGGCAGGGTTATAGCGACCCTTGGGCGCGATACCATTGCGCCGTCGCGGCCAGCGCGATTGGCGTTTCCTCTTGCGGTGCCCAGACGTCCGCGGGGGGGCGAGCATGGCTGACCCAGTCGCGATGGCAGAAATAGGCGACGCGGTCGGGCGTCAGCTTGGCCTTCTTGCCACGAAACAGGCCGTCGAGCGCGGCGATCGCGTCGAGGATCGGGCGGGGCAGGGGCAGCGGCAACACTTTGCTGCCCGTCGCAATGCCGATCGCGCGGGCGAAATCGCGATGGTCCCAGCCATCGGGCTTGCCGTCGTCGGGCTCGACGATCTCGCGGATCAGCGCGTTGCTGGAGGGTAGCGCCAGCAACAGCCGGACGAGCTCGCCGACCGCGATCACCGACATCCGTCCGCCGGCTGGAGGCAACGGCACGACATGGCGTTTGGCGAGCTTGAACAGCTCGAGCATCTCCTGATCGCGCGGTCCGAAGATCGCCGGCGGGCGCACGATGGTCCAGTCGAGCTTGCTTGCCATCAGCAACCGGTCCGCCTCGGCCTTCGACCAGCCGTAGAGCGATAGATCGGGTTCGCGCGCGGTCAGCGACGAGACCTGGACGAAACGGCGGATTCCGACGGCTTCGGCCGCGGCGATGAGGACGCGCGTCCCCTCGATATTGCCTGCCGCGAAACCGGCGCGGTCGGGCGCGTTGATCACACCGGCAATGTGCAGGACGGCATCGGCGCCCCGGACCAAGGCCGCCATGCTGTCGGCATTGCCGAGCGCACCTTCGACCCAGGTCACGCCGGGTCGATGGGGCTGCGGCCGGCGCGTCAGTGCGCGCAATTGATGCCCTTCGGCAAGCGCGCGCTCAATCAGATGACTGCCCACGAACCCGGTGCCGCCGGTGACTGCGATCACCGTCATGCCAGCACCATGTGGTTGCGATGGACGAGCGCGGCGCGCGGCGCATAGCCGAGGATCTCCGCCGCCTCGTCGCTGCGCTTGCCAGCGATCCGCACGGCATCGGCCACGTCATATTCGGCAAGCCCGCTCGCGATCACGCCGCCCGGGCCGGCGATCGCGATCAGGTCGCCGCGCGCGAAGTCGCCCTCGATCCGAACGGCGCCCGCCGGCAACAGGCTTTTGCCCTGGTTGAGCGCGGCGACCGCGCCGGCGTCGATATGGACCGTCCCGCGTACCGTGAGGCGTCCGCCCAGCCACGCCTTGCGTGCCGGAGCGGCGCGTTGCGCCGGGAACAGCGTGCCGTGGCCGCTCTCGACAAAGCGTGCGAACGGATGATCCACCCGGCCGGAGGCGATCGCCAGCGCGATGCCGGCGCGGGTCGCGATCTTGGCGGCCTGAATCTTCGAGGTCATGCCGCCCGATCCCATGCCGGAGATGGATCCGCCCGCCATCGCCTCGATCGCCGCGTCGATCCTCGGCACGCGATCGATCAGCGTTGCCCCCGGCAGCGAGGGCGCGCGATCGTAAAGCCCGTCAATGTCGGACAGCAGCAGCACGCCTTGTGCGCCAGCCGCCTGCGCGACGCGCGCCGCCAGCCGATCATTGTCGCCGAACCGTATTTCCTCGGTCGCGACCGAATCGTTCTCGTTGATCACCGGCACCACGCCCAGCCCGAGCAGCCGGCCCAGGGTCGCCGCGGCATTGAGATAGCGGCGCCGGTCCTCGAGGTCGTCGAGCGTCACCAGCATCTGCGCAGCGGTCAGCCCTTCCGCTTCAAGGCACTCAGCCCAGGTCTGGCTCAGCGTGATCTGGCCAGTCGCGGCGGCGGCTTGAGCGTCTTCCAGGCTCGCGCGTCCGCCCTTGGTGAGCTTGAGCCGTCGCGCGCCGAGCGCGATCGCGCCCGACGAGACGATCGCGACTTGCTGTCCGCTCCGCACCGCCGCAGCGATGTCGGCGGCGAGGCCCCCCAACCAATCGCGCCGCACTTCCCCGTCCGGGGTCACGAGCAGCGACGACCCGACCTTGACGATCAGGCGCGGGCAGCGCGCCGCGGCAAAGGGCGAAATCTCGAACATTGCGCTTGCGCTTAGCGGGCGCCGCGCCGTCCCGCTACGGGCGAAACGATCACAGCGGCGACCATTGCACCTCATCCTCGGTGCCATCGTCGTCGATCGGCGACTCGTTGGTCGGGATCGCTTCGAGCAATTTGTCGAGTACCCAATCCACCCCGACGCCGCTCGCGCCCGAGATTGGGATCACCTCGGCGCCGCTCGCTTGCTCGAGTTCGGCGGACAAGGCAGAGATCAGCTCGTCATCGAGCGTGTCGATCTTGTTGAGCGCGACCACCACCGGTTTGTCGACCAGCCCGCCGCCATAGGCTTCGAGCTCGTCACGCACGATGCGATAGCTTTCGGCCACGTCGGCATCGTTGGCGTCGACCAGGTGGAGCAGCACCCGGCAGCGCTCGATATGCCCGAGGAAACGGTCACCCACTCCGGCGCCTTCGGCCGCGCCTTCGATCAGTCCGGGAATGTCGGCTATGACGAATTCGCGTCCCTTGTGCCGCACCACGCCCAATTGGGGCCGTGTCGTGGTGAAGGCATATTCGCCGACCTTGGCCTGGGCGTTGGTCACCTGGTTGATGAAGGTCGATTTGCCGGCATTGGGCAATCCCACCAGCCCGGCATCGGCGAGCAATTTGAGCCGCAGCCACACCCAGGCTTCTTCATACGGCCAGCCGGTACCGTGCTGGCGCGGCGCGCGATTGGTCGACGTCTTGTAGCTGGCATTGCCGCGCCCGCCGTCCCCGCCGCGCAGGAACGTGATGCGCTGGCCGACATGGGTCAGGTCGGCGAGCAGCGAGCGCTCCTCGTCATCGGCCAGGATCTGGGTACCGACCGGGACCTTGATGACGAGATCGTCGCCACCGGCGCCGGTGCGGTTCGACCCTGAGCCGCCGGTCCCGCGTGGCGCACGGAAATGCTGGGTGTAGCGGAAGTCGATCAGCGTGTTGAGGCCGGCGACCGCTTCGAACACGATGTCGCCGCCCTTGCCGCCGTCGCCGCCGTCGGGGCCGCCATATTCGACGAACTTCTCCCGCCGAAAGCTGACCGCGCCGGGGCCGCCGGCGCCCGAACGGACGAAAATCTTGGCTTGATCGAGAAAGTGCATCGAACTGCCTTAGCCGCGGAACGCCGCGCTGCTAACCCCCGACCGCCATTCCCATATTCGAGCGCCGCTTGATCCCGGGCGGTTGCCTTTTTTGCTGCGGCGCACATAAAGGAAATGCGGGGGTATCAAAATGGTCGTTGATGTGTCTCATGTCGGCGCGTCTCTTTTCGGCGGACGGTTCGCGACGGGCGATTTGCCCGAACGCGATCGCCACGAGGCGTGGTGCAGTCGTTCGCCGTCGACCGTAGGCCGACTGTACGAAACACGCCCCCACGAACCGTTCGATGTCGCCACCGATCTGGTGATGCTGGGGCCGCTCAAGATTCATTTCTCGACGATCTCGGGGCAGTCGTTCGAGCGCACCCGGGCCATGGCCGCCGCCGATGGTGTGGACGATCTCGTCGTCAACGTGCGGTTTCGGGGCGGGGCGGTTGGCGACATGAACGGCGTCGCCCTCGACGCACTCGGCGAATCGACCTTGCTCACCGATATGACGCAACCGCAGCTTCATAGATCCGAGGCGAGTTCCACGGCCTATTTTCATGTGCCGCGCGCGCTGGCCGAACGATATCTGCCGAGCGTTCGCTCGCTCCATGGCCTGGCTATTCCTCCCTCCACCGCCGTGTTGCTGCGCGAGCATTTGCGGCAGATCTGGCGCCACGCCGATCGCGTGCCGGTCGATCAAGGCGCGCGACTGGCCGGTACCGTCCTGGATCTGCTGGCGGTTGCCGTGGCGCAGGAACGCGGCGGCCGCGCGACCCGCGAGGCGGTGGCAGGCGCCGCGTTGATGCGCGCGCGGGCGGAAATAGAGGCGCGGTTGGGCTCGGCAACGCTGACGGTCGCGACCTTATGCCGCGCGCTGGGCATGTCGCGTTCCGCACTTTATCGCCTGTTCGAAGACGAGGGCGGCGTGCACGCTTACATCACGCAACGCCGGCTGGAGAGCGTCGCAGCGGCGCTCGCCGACTCGATGGAGCGCGACCGTATCGCGGACATCGCCGAACGTTGGGGGTTTTGCGATGGCGCATATCTCGGCCGGCTGTTTCGCGAACGGTTCGGAATGACGCCGTCCGACTATCGCGCCTTCAGTCGCTCTCGGACGGCAACGCACTCCAGTTAGATGCTCCACGCAGCCTGGCCATGCCGGTGCCGCAGCGTTTGCATTGCGCGCGATAGCCATCCCCCTCGTGCCAGACTCGTCGCGAACGGCGGTGGCCGATAATACGGCAGATCAAGACCTTGGTATCGGGGCGGAAAGACATGAGCGCGATCTAGGACAGAGCGGGCCGGCTTGAAGCCGACCAGCGTCCCGCTCACTATTGGCCCCGTTCCAAATCGGGTAGATTGTCAGCGATCGGGCGAATTGCCGTTACGCAGCGCCTGATATGCCAATTGGCGCGCGCGGTCGCGCGGCAAGCCGAGCGCGCGGGCGAGCGGCGCACCGAACAGCGCGTCGCCCAACGCCATGATGACGAGCTGGAGCGTTTCGTCCTCGATCGGACGATCCTGTTTGGAATGACCCTCGGTCAGCTCGTCGACCAGATCGTGGATCGCGTTGAGGATTGGATCAAGGGCATCCTCGTTGCCCGACAGGATCATCCAACTCGCCAAGGCACCGGCGCCACCGGTGTCGAACGCGTCGAACGCCAGGTCGACGACTTCGCGCGGGTTCTGGTCCTCGGCGCGTTGGCGAATCACGGTTTCGCGGATGGTGGTCGAGATGAACTCCGCCATCCGTTCGATCAGCGCCTTTTGCAGGCCCGCGGCCGAGCCGAAATGATGAAGCAAATTGGCATGCGTCCGTCCGATGCGCGCGGCCACCGCCTTCAGCGTCACCGCCTGCGGGCCGAATTCCACCAACAGGCCGCGCGCCGCATCGAGCGCGGCATCGCGCGATTCCTCGGGGCTCAGGCGACGGCGGACGGGAAGGGGGCTTACGGACATGGATGACCTGTCGGCGCTTCGCGCCGTGAAATCAATCCACCGCCGCCCGGCACGGTTCCGGGCGGCGGGGAAAGATATCACGCAGCGATTGGCATTCGGCAGAGCGGCTCGTCGGCGTCGAAGTCGAGCGCCAGCGTAATACTTTCGGCCTCGCATCCGCGCGCGAGGCTATAGGTGTTCATCCGCCCGGTCGGGCTGAAGCCTAGTTTCCTCAACACATTACCGGACGCGGGATTGTCCACGTAATAACGCGAGCGCAGGCCCTTCAGGCCCATCGCGAATCGCGCGATGTCGAGCACGGCCTTGCCGGCCTCGGTCGCATAGCCACGGCCCCAGGCGTCGGGAGTCAGCCAATAACCGATCTCGTAGCCGTCCAGATCCTCGGCCGGATGAATGCCGATCCCGCCGACCAGCCGCGGCGTCGCTTCCTCATGCGCGAGGATCGACAGCGATACATTATCCTTTGCCCGCGGCGTCGCCAGCCATTCGGCGGCATTGGCCTCGGTATAGGGCCAGGGCACCCGCGACAGCTTGGTCACGACTTCCTCATGCCCGATCGCCTGGGCGATCGCGGCGGCGTCCTCGGGCCAGCCGGGACGCAATGTAAGTCTCTTGGTCCGCGCGAACATCTCACTCTCCGTGTCGTGCCGGGCCGCTCGCACGTCGATGTGACGTTTGCGCGACCTGGAAGTGGAGGGAGCATGAAAAAAGGGAGCCGGGGCGACCCGTCTCCCTTGTTCGGTCTCTGGTTAGCCCGAGACCCGGGTCGCCCTGGTGGGCAACCCGTGCGGTTGCCCGTTATTCTGCGGCTTGCGCCATAATGTCTACCGAGCAGAACTTTCGGCCGAGCTTGCCCTCGTGGAAGGTCACGCGACCGTCGGTAAGCGCGAAAAGGGTATGGTCCTTGCCCATGCCGACATTGCGGCCGGCATAGAATTTGGTCCCGCGCTGACGCACGATGATGTTGCCGGCGACGACTTCCTGTCCGCCGAACTTCTTCACGCCGAGGCGACGGCCAGCCGAATCGCGACCGTTGCGCGACGAACCGCCTGCTTTCTTATGTGCCATCTCTACTCTTCCCGATCTTAAGCTTCGGCAGCCGGGGCTTCAGCGCCGGCCTCTTCGCTCTTCTTGGCAGCGGCCTTCTTGGGCGCAGCCTTCTTCTCGGCGGCGCCGATCGACACGATCTTCAGGATCGTGTGGTTCTGGCGATGGCCGTTGCGACGACGATAATTGTGACGACGACGCTTCTTGAAGACGATGACCTTCTCGCCCTTCGCCTGCGCGATGATCTCGGCGGCGACGGTCAGGCCGTCGGTCGACTGCAGCTCCGAGCCCTCGCCGGCGAGCAGGACGTCGCCCAGGGTCACCGAGCTACCGGCTTCTCCGTCGATCTTCTCGACGACGATCTTGTCTCCGGCGGCGACGCGATATTGCTTGCCGCCCGTGCGCACGACTGCGAACATGGCCCTATTTCTCTTTCAAATCCGTATGCCCGCGAAGGCCGGGGCCCCACGGTTGAAGGGGCGCGCCTAAGGTAGCGAGGTGATTCTGTCAACCGTGGCGGCGCGGTTTTGTGACCGCGCCGCCATGTCTTGCCTGTCCTTACCAGTTGAAGCCCACGCGCGCATAGAGATAGCGCCCGTTGAACCCGAACGGCGAATAGAACGGGAAGCCGACCACGCCGGTGCTGTTGTTCGCCGCGATGGTCCTGTCCGGATAGATGTCGAACAGGTTGTTGACCCCGAGCGCGACCTGCGCGCCCTTCTTGGGCTGGTAGCGCAGCTCGAAGGCGGTGATCGCGTGCTGTCCGGTGTGGATATCGGCAGCACCGTTGGCTGCCGTGCCCGGCTGGTTGACGTCGCCATAATAGGTCACGCGCGCCGTCGCGGCGAGCTTGTCGAGGGTCCAGTCAATGGTTCCCGTGATCTTCTCGCCCGGCGTTCCTTCCTCGAGAGTCAGAATGCGGCTGCGCGCGAACAGGGTGACCCCGCTGATCGGACCGGTCTGCGTCGGTACCCTGGTCACGTCGGTCTTGTTGATGTTGCCGGCCAGCGTGAAGTCGAACGTCCCGGCGCCGGCGGACCGAAGCCGATAGTGCGCGACGACGTCGATGCCCTGCGTGGTCGAAGCCAGACCGTTCAGGAAGAAGCGGGCCGCGCTCACCCCCTGCGGCTGCAGAATCGCCCGGATCGCGGCCTGGGTCGGGGTATCGTTGGCGGGATTACCGGTGGGCGCCGCGATATTCTCGGACAGGCCGATCTGGTCGCGAAGCTTGATGTAATAGCCGTCGACGGTCAGGTCGAAGCCTCCCGCCCGGATGACCGCGCCGGCGGAAAGGTTGGTCGATTTTTCGGGCTTGAGCGGCAATCCGCCCAGTGCTGTCGCGACCGGGCTGGTTGACGGATAGAGACCGGTCAGCACGGGCGCGCCGTTCACGATGACCGATGCGACCGAGGTATAATATTGCTGTTGCAGCGACGGTGCGCGGAAGCCGGTGGAGGCGGTCCCCCGCAATGCGAACCAAGGCGTAAAGTCGTAGCGCAGCGACACCTTGCCGGTGCCGGTCGTGCCGAAGTCGGAATAGTCTTCTCCGCGGCCGGCGATGCCGATCAGGAACTTGTCCGTCACTTGCGCCTCGAGGTCGAGATAGATCGATCCGTTCTGGCGATGCTTGTCGACGACGTTAACCGGCGAAAAGCCGCCAAAGCCTTGCGCGCCCGCCTGCGCGGTCGGGAAAGCGGTGCCGAAGCTATACGAAGCGGGCTCACCCGCCTGGATTTCGAAACCTTCGCGACGGCCCTCGACGCCGAAGGCTACGTTCAGTGACTGGAACACGTCGAACTTGCGCGACACATCGATCCCGCCGACCAGCTGATCATAGATGATCGCGCCATCGGAGAAGTTGGTCGGCGTGGCGGCGCCATAGCTGTAATTGGCCGAATTGAGCGTGCGGAAGCCAATCTTGTTACGGCCGTAGCTGACGTTCAGATCGACATCCCAACCGGCGACATCGCCTTTGAGGCCCAGCGCGGTGTTGAGGTCGCGCGACTTGGTGTTGATCAGCGGCAGGAAGCCGTTGGGATATTGCGTCAGGGTGTTGCCGACGGTAACCAGCGGCGAGCCCACAGGGACCGTGATGAGGTTGACGCTCGCAAGGCGAGGAAAGGCCGCGCTGCGGCTATCGCGATCCTGATAGCCGGCCCAGCCATAGAGCTTCCAGCCACCGCCGACCGACGTGCCGAAATTGGCGAACAAGCTGTACTGCGTGACCGCCGGATCGCCGAAGCGACCGGTCACGACACTGGGCGTCACGCGTGGATCGAAGTCGGCGCGGTTGGTCGGCTGGCGGTTAACGAACTCGCCCGAGATGGTCAGATAGCCGTCCTGGCCGAAGCCGATGCCCTGCCATCCCGACACCGAAACGGTGTGTTCGCCATTGGTGTGACGGTCGCCGCGCGCCGTCTCGATATCGGTGTTGTAGAAACCATAAGTGGTCGACACGCCGCCACCTGAACGCGCTTCGCGCAGGCGGAGGTTGACCACGCCTGCGATCGCGTCCGAGCCGTATTGCGCCGAGGCGCCGTCGCGCAATACTTCGATGCGGTCGAGCGCGACGGTCGGGATGGTGTTGAGGTCGGTCGCCGCCGATCCGCGGCCGACCGAGCCGTTGATGTTGAGCAGCGCGGACGTGTGCGCGCGAACGTTGTTGATCAACACCAGCGTCTGGTCGGGCGACAGGCCGCGCAATGTAGCGGGGCGGATCGCGTCGGTGCCATCGACGGCTGAAGGGCGCGGGAAATCGATCGACGGCGCGACCGCTGCGAGGGCGGAGCCGAGCTCGGTAGTCCCTTGATTACGCAGGCTCGCGCCGCTCAGAACGTCGACCGGCGACGCCGTGTCGAGCTTGGTGCGCCCGGCGACGCGTGTGCCGGTGACGATGATTTCGCTGCCCGGCGCGGCGTCCTGATCGCTGGCGGCCGGATCGGCTTGTGGCGCCGCGGGAGCGGTGTCCTGGGCGAAGGCGGCATGGCTGCTCGCCAGCGCGGTCACCGAAACGGCGACCGCGAGCGCGGTACGGTTCAATGTCATGATGATAACCCCTTATAAGCGGGGGACGCACGTCCCGATTACCCTGTTGCGACGGATATCGTCACAGGTCGGTAACATTTCTAGACGCCGGGCAGGGCCCTGCACCGCAAGTTTTTCTTGCGGTGCACAAAAGTCACACAGCGATCGCTCGGCGGGGCCGTGGCCTTAGTGGCGATGCTCGCGGCGCAGGTTGTAGCGGCCGTCGGCAAAGCCGGTGAACAGTCCATCTATCGCGGGATGATCGACCGGTTCCTCGCTGTCGTCGCGGAGCAGGTTCTGCTGGCTGACATAGGCGACATAGCTCGACTCGCCATTCTCGGCGAGCAGATGATAGAAAGGCTGCTCCTTGGACGGACGCATGTCCTCGGGAATCGATTCATACCATTCGTCGGTATTGGCGAAGACCGGGTCGATATCGAAAATCACGCCGCGAAAGTCGAACATCCGGTGGCGAACGACATCACCGATCGTGAACCGCGCGGTCGCCACCGCCGGCATCGGCACGCCGGATTGCGAATGCACATCATGGGTTTCGGTACGAGTCATCGCCGTAATGTAGAGTTTCTTCGGCGCTGCACAAGCGGACCGCTTGCGCGCGCCGACCACCTGCGTTAGAGGCGCCGCCTTCGACCAGCACCCGCACCGTCCAGACAGTGCATAAAGGTGCGGAACTCCCAGTGCGGAGAGGTGCCAGAGTGGTCGATTGGGACGGTCTCGAAAACCGTTGTGCGGGTAACCGTACCGTGGGTTCGAATCCCACCCTCTCCGCCACGGGGTCCTCCGCAAGGGTCCCTGCTGGTCCGCTGCGATCTACTTTTTCCTCCTGAAAACCGATACTTGGCTGACCAGCTCGGTCACGACCGTCCGTACCCGTTCGCGCCATCCGGCGAAATTCGGGGACTCAAACGTGGTACGCGCGGTCGAAAAACGTGGTACTTTTTTCGGAGACGGACATTGCTGACCGATGCCAAGGTTCTGGGTGGGTAGTTGTCGGGGGTCGATATAGCTGACCAGCGTGGTCAGAACCGAGATGGACTGGATTTATTTCGAAACGGCGTCGAGCCGAAGACGCTTTGTCGGCAACCCCGCGACTTCGACTTCGATCAAGACGGGCCCGGCTTTGGGCCCCGCGCGCAATGCCGCAACGACGCGTCCGTGAAAGCTCTTGCGCGTGCCCGACTGGAAGCTCGATGCGTCTTGCGGGTTGCCGTTGCCGATGCCCGCCAGCGTCGCGGCGCCGAGGGCCCGCACCGTCACGACGCGGTCTGCGCGTTGGTCATAGACTGGCGTTCCTTCGGCATCGACGAGTTCTACCGTCACATAAGCGAGATCTTCGCCATCGGCGGTGAGGTGCCGGTGATCGACGGTCACGCGGGCCGTGGCCGGCGGGCCTGCGGTGCGCAATTCCCAGCGCGCCACCTCGTGCCCATGGTCATAGCCGATGGCTGTCAGCCTGCCTGGCGCATAGGGCGTCTTGAATACGGCCTTGAACTTGCTCTCGACGCCCACCTGCTTGCGCCCGAGGCTGACGCCGTTGAGCAACAACTCGACTTCGGGAAGTTCGGAATAGACCACAACCTCGAGCGGCTTGCCTTCCTGGCCGGGCCACGTCCAGCTGGGATGCACGTCGTCGAGCGACCAATCCAGATGAGGTGGCGTAATCGGATAGAAGTGCCGGTCGGGGAGATCCTGGGTACCCTCGGGCTGGCGAACGAACGCGGAAATCGGATCGATTCCGGTCTTCCACAGCACTTCGCGGTAATAAGCGGCGGGCCTTTTGCGTCCCGTCGCATCGATTTCACCGCAATAAGCGAGATGCCAGGGATAGGGGCCGAGCTTCTGCCAATCCTGGCTATATCCCATCCAGCCAATGCCGGATTCGCCTAGATAGTCGACTGCGGTCCAGACGAAATCACCGATCACCCAGGGCATGGTTTCGACCGGCCGCCAATAGTCAAACGCATCCCGCGGGGTTGATTCCGAGGTGTACATGACGCGTTGCGGGAATTTCAGGTGGTCGCCCGCAAACAAATGCGCTCGATAATTGTATCCGGCCACATCGAGCGCGGCGAATTGCTTGTCGCTGTCGGGCGGATCGATGCTGACCGCTTGGGTCACTGGCCGGGTCGGATCGAGGGCGCGCACGCGTTCGACCAGCTTCTGCGCCGTCTCGACGCCCTGAGGCGATCCCTGTTCCGGAATTTCATTGCCGATGCTCCAGAAGATCACGCTCGGGTGATTGCGACCGCTGACCACCATGCTGGCGATATCCTGCGGCCAATCCGCGGCGAAGAAACGGGAATAATCCTGGGCGCGCTTGTCCTTGTTCCAGCTGTCGAAGGCCTCGTCGATTACCAGCATGCCGAGTTCGTCGGCTGCATCGAGCGTGGCCTGGCTCGCCGGATTGTGCGCGCTGCGGATGGCATTGTACCCCGCCGCCTTCATGAGTGCGACCTTGCGACGGTCGGCGTCCGGAAACCCTGCCGCCCCGAGCATGTAATTGTCGTGATGGATGTTCCCGCCGCGCAAGACCACGCGCTGGCCGTTGATGCGGAGACCGTTCGTCGCATCGACGGTGACGGTGCGGATCCCGAACCGGATTTGGCGCCTGTCGGTGACGACGCCGCCTATCCGCGTCTCTTGCACCAGCGTGTAGAGATTGGGAGAAGCGGGCGACCACAAGGCTGGGCGCGGGATCGCGAGCGATTGGTTCCATTCGCCGCTCGCCCTTGCTCCTAGATCTTGGCGTCGGCTGATCTGCGCCACCACCCGGCCATTCGCCGCGACTATCTTGGACACGAGTTCGACCGATTGCGCCCGGGTCGCGCAGTTGCTCGCCGATGCGCGAATCGCGACCATACCCATGTCCGGCGTCGCCTTGGGCGTTGTCACGAAGACCGAGTCCGGGTCGATATGAATGCAATCGAGGATCTGGAGCGTGACCGGCCGGATGATGCCCGATCCCGCATACCAGCGCGATGACGGATCTGCGTGATTGACGCGCAGAGCGATTACGTTGTCGCCAGCCCGCAGCTTGCCGGTAAGATCGACCGTGAACGCGGTATAGCCATAATGGTGCTCGGCAATCCGGCGGCCGTTCACCCAGATCGTGGCGTCCATATAGACCGCTTCGAATTTGAGCCGCACGATCTTGCGCGTCGCGGATGCGTCGAGTTTCAGATGGCGGCGATACCAGCCGATGCCGCCCGGCAGATAGCCCGAATCCTGGCCGGCAGTGGCGCGGCGGTCGAATGGCCCGGCGCCGTCGCGCCCATCCATGATCGACCAGTCATTCGGTACCGCGACTGGCTTCCAGCGGCGATCGTCGAAAGCGGGGGCTTCGGCACCCTGCACCTCGCCCCGGGCAAACAGCCAGTCCTGGGACAGGCTGCGCGTCTCCGCTAACACCGGGCTTGGCATCGCCCAGACGAGCAGCGCGACGGCCAGCCCCCATTTTGACCTCAACGGTCGCGACATTCGTTTCCTCCAGGCATGCTGATCTTCGCCGCGGCCCAGACCAAGCTGTGTCCGCGGATTCGCAGCACCGGGACAGAGACGCCGCTCTGCTACAGGGGTGCCGCGCCTCGCATATGACAGCGCTATGATATTTGGCCATCTGGCCCGGACAAGATGTCGGATTCCAAATAAGAACGAAATGTTGCGGACCGGACCAGAAGGGAGTGAAGCGGCCTTCCGAGTCCCGACTTCGCGGACGCCGCGCTGGTCCGCGAGCAGGGGGGGCAATTCGTCAAATGTCATGGAATGGATGAACCTTGCGCCGGCGATCTACTGCGCAATCGCCTCGCGCTGCGTTTCCAGCACATGCGGATCGCTGGCCAGTTTGTAGATATAGGCGCGCCGCGCTTCGGCACCGCCCTTGATCCCGTCATAGTCTCTGCGCTGCTTTTCGGTCAGGACGATCTTGGCATAGCCTAGATTGGTCATGCAGCGTCGTACGACCTCGAACATCAGGGTCTTGATGCCGGCATATTGCTGGTCGGGTCTGGCGGCCGTTATGATCCGCTGCTGCTGATTGGACCGGTTAGCGGCGTCCGCTGCCAAGTCGGACTGTCCTGTCGGGCCGGCGCCCAGACCCATCCCGGCCTGAGCGCTGATGTCGAGCGCTTCCAATTGACTGGAGGCGCGCGCCAAGGTCTTCACTTGCTTTGAATCGTCGATGTTGCTCGCCAGGCCTTGCATCCCGCATTCCAACGCATCGCCATGATATTGCGCAGAGCTGACACCGGCCTTGGCCCACGCGACCTGGGGCGCCGCGTCTTTCGCATTGGCGCTGCCTGCCTGCATGCTCAGGAGGGCGGCACATCCGAGCGACGTCCACCGCAGGGGCATAAGCTGCATGGTTCGATTACCTTTCACGACCATTTTCATCATCTCGTTGCGCAATTTCATCGCGCGCCAGCCGCATGGGGTGACGCAACCTGATTGGCCGGTGCCGTTTGGGGAGCCTTGCAGTGACGATCGATGAAATCCTGGTGCGACGTGATCGCCTGCGCCGAACGCACGATCTCTTCGCGGCGCAATTCCATACCCTTGCGGATCTGCTCCAGTGGATGGAGATCGGCCGAAACGTTGTAGCGCGCTGGAATGACGCCGTTGCCCAACAGGATGGCGAGCCAACTCGGCTCCATATAGGATTCGCCTTCGCCCAGCGCGATCTGTCCGCTGGCGTTCCAGACCTCCAGCTTGTGTCGTAGACTGTCGGGTATCGCCATGTCGCGGCACGCCGACCATAACGGCTCGGGACGGCGCGAGAGATGATAATGCGCAATGATGAAGTCGCGGATGCGCTCGATCTCGCACGTGGAGATTCGATTATATTCGTCGCGCAGAACGGGGTCGATGATCCGTTCCGGGAAGTATCGAAGCAGCTTCAAGACGCCCATGACGATCAACTGCAGTCCGGTTGATTCCAGAGGCTCGAGAAAGCTGGAGGCAAAACCGATCCCCACGCAATTGCGGTTCCAGAACTGCTTGCGATGCCCGGAGGTAAAGCGGAACAGCCGCGGCTCGGCGAGCGGTTCGCCGTCGAGGCTGCCCAGCAAGGCGTCGCGCGCTTCGTCATCACTCCAGAAATCGGAGCTATAGACCATGCCGTTGCCGCTACGGTGTTGTAGCGGGATGGTCCAACGCCAGCCCCCGGCATGCGCGGTGGATCGCGTGAACGGCGTTGGCGCGCCGGCGCGTTTCGACGGCACCGCCATGGCACTGTTGCAAAGCAACCAGCGCGACCAGTCGACGAACGGCGTGTCCAGTGCCTTTCCCAGTAATGCGGACGCGAAACCGGTGCAGTCCAGGAAGAAGTCGCCGCGAACCGTAGCGCCGTTCGCAAGATGGATGGCGGCGATATTGCCGGACTCGCCATCCAGGTCGACGTGCGTCATTTTGCCTTCGATGCGTTCTACGCCCAATTCCGTCGCTACGTCGCGCAGATAACGGGCGTACAAGGCCGCATCGAAATGATAGGCGTGGTGATAGCGCGAATTCTGCGGATCGCTCGGGGCGAAATTGTTATGTTTCGCGACGGCGTAGGCAAAGGAATAGTCATCGATCGGGCGGTCATCGCCTGACTGCCGCATTCTCAGCCAATAATGGTGGGTCGCCACGCCTTCGACAGCGTGACCATAGTCGCTGAACGCATGGAAATGCCGGTTTCCAACGACTCCCCAGTCGCAGAACTCGATACCAAGCTTGAATGTGCCCTGGGTGCGGCGAATGAAGTCGAATTCATCGATGCCGAGCAGAGTATTGATCTGCGCCAGCACTGGCACCGTCGCTTCCCCGACGCCGATGATGCCAATTTCTTCCGATTCAACCAGTGTGATACGCGTTTGGCGGCGATCGGTCTTCTTGGCCAGCAGCGCGGCCGCTATCCACCCCGCCGCACCGCCGCCGAGAATGACGATATTCTGTTGATGGCCGCTGTTCATAAACATGCCTCGCTATGAACGTACTCGCTGCCCTGCCTGATCGAAAATAGGAAGGGCGCTCCTCGAAGAAGCGCCCTTCGCAGTTCAGATCGTCACATGCGCACTCGAATGGTAAGGTCGAAGCGCCGATCGCTGACGTTGTAGTCGTAGGGCTCGAACACGCCAGGAATGGGCTCCTGGAGGGTTCGCGACACCGTGTTGAGAAGGTTGTTCGCATTGAACGAGACGGAAATCCTCTTACTCACCGCGAAGTCGAAACCCATATCCAGGTAACCGGCCGCTGCCATATAGGCCGGGACCATGTTGTAGACGGGATACGAATGCGTCGCGTCAAAGTTGGTCGGGCTGGTGTTGAGCGTGTAAGGATTGCCGCCGCTCGTCGCATAAGACAGCGGATTGACGTTGGTCGACAGTAATGCCTTGTCGCGCCAGTTGTACGCCAGACGGAAATTGACCTTCCCGCGGCTGTACAGCAGCTGGACGTTATAGGCCCATTTCGACAATCCGGCATAAGGAAGGTTCGGATAGGTCTGCGGAACCGAACCATCCGGATTGAGGCCTGCAACTTGGCCACCGACCGGGGGAGTGGTCAGCACGCTGTTGGCCTGCTGCGCAGGGTTGCGGCTATCGATAAACGTCAGGTTGGCATCGATACCCAAGCCGCGGAAAATGCCCGGCAGTTTGTCGAAGAACTTGCGGCCGCCAATCTCGATGCCCTTGATATAGGCCGTCTGAGTTGACGGCTTATTCTGCATATAGAACCACGGCAGATCCAAGGTCACATCCGTGATATCCGGATTGGTTGTAATCCCCGCTCCGTTGGCGGGCGGCGTCGCACCATTGGCGTACGCTTTCAACGGCGTAGTGAGAGGATTGATGACGAACGAATAGAATGTCGGTTCATCCTTGATCTGCTTGGCGAAGAAGTCGATGTAGAAGAAACTAGATGCCGATGGATAGTATTCGAACGTCAGATCTTCGCTGTTGATCATGGTTGGTTTCTGGTTCGTGCCGCCGCCGTTGACGACAACGCCCGTGAGAATCTGGGGTGCTGACGAATTGGTGGGGTTCTGGAGGGACCTGGCGCTGATCGAACCGCCTGGGCGAATGTCATTGAGGTTGGGGGGAGCAGACGAAATCGACGCCGCGCCACGAATCTTGAATTTGTCGGATGCGTCGAACTTGATGTTGAACGACGGTAAGACGCGCGTGTAGCTATAGTCGCGCGTCTTTGGGAAGTAGGCTAGAGGAAAGCCATAGAGTGTCGGATAAACCGCCGGCGCGCCTGGCTGATTCTGCTGCTTGGCGAAGAATGCGTTGCTATCCGCCACATTCAGCGCGAGGTTCGAGGCGGCCTGCGTTCCCAGCAGAGCGTTAGCGCGCAGGGAATCGTGGAATACGCGAACACCGATATTACCCGAGAAAGCCGGAATGAAACCGATACGGTCATGCGCGAACCTAGCCTCAGCATAGCCGGCGAAGTTCGTGATCCGGCTATCGGTCTTATTCAGACCCTGATCGATGTAATTCGTAAAATACTGAGCTTTGGTGGGGTCGTTGTGAATGATATTGTCGCTGGTGGTGACGGGCTGGCCGTTATACGTCTTGATCAGATGGTACCAGTCATAGCTCTGCAGGAGAGAGTTGCTTGGAACAAAAATCTGCGCTGGGATAGCCACCGATCCGCCGAAGAAATTCGAAAAGGTCGAAACTTGATAATCCGATTGCTGAACATTCGGATTATTAAGAAACTGAATATTTCCCGGCCCTGCGGCGGCCCATTCCGGCCCCGACGGTTTAGCTAGCCACGACTGGCCAAGCGGTGCCCAATACGTCCCTACAAAATCGTCCTTTTCGGTGCGCCGGGCGGCGCGAGCACCAACGGTGATGCTGCGCAGGAATCCACTGTCGCTGACCCTGTATTCGAGATCGAGATGGCCGGCCAGCATCCTCCCCTTGTTGTTGGGTTCGTGATAGGCCAAATTGGTCAAATACGCAGTGCTCTTGTCGAGCAGGCCGGCAGGGGACAAGCCTGATACGACCGGCAGCGCCCCCGTCAGGTCGAGGGTCACCGAATTAACCATCGGACTGGCCTGACTGATGTTGGCGGAGAATTGCTGCCCGGTCGAGCTGGAACTGACATATTGCACACCGCCACGCACCGACACCCGGTCTCCGGGGGTCCAGACGAAGCTTTGCGAAATATCGAGTGTGGAATTCTTGCTGTGCGATGCCGACGCCGAACCATTGGGGTTCAGCGAAGTGGTGGGGGGGGTGCACTGATTCAGGCGGGGTGCACCCGGAGGAGGAGACGAAGTTTCAAGGCCCTGATTAACCGACCAGTCCCATAGAATCGACGACACCGGGGCGCCGTAGGCGGCGCCGCAATCGATCTGGTACCAAGGATTCAGCCAGCTAGTGTGGGTGGTCGTGTTCTGAAACTCTATCGAATTGCCGGTAGATGCCAGGCCAAGTGTTCCCTTCTGGAAGGCGCCATTGGAATCATATTCGACCGGGCTGCCAAGCGTGGGCATGATCGCGGCTATCCCGGATGGGCTCTGCCCCAGGCTACCGCTGGTTCCCCGACTATCCTCGATATATTGCGAGAAGAACACCGTGTTGGTCAGCGTAAGGTTCGAGGCTGGCTTCCACTGAATCGCCTGATACGCGCCGTACCTGTCTCGCTTGTTCTCGTTGGTGCTCCAGTTGATCGATGCCGGAATAAAGGCAAGTTTATCGCTACGCGTGGCCGTCGGCGCATATTGGGCGAACATCGCACCAACTGCCAGATCGCTGCTCTGCTGATACAGGCGGCTGAAGGCTACGTCCCACAATATGCCGATTTCGCCGATGCCGGTATCGAACCGCTTTGAGAACATCGCGGAAATGCGGGGCGAGCCCTTCTTCACTTGGGTCCCGTAGCTGCCGCCCGCGGTAATGTTGAACTGCGTCTCCTTGAAGTCGAAGGGCACATGCGTGCGCAGATCGATCGTGGATGCGCCCCCTTCGATAAGGTCGGCGCGCGTCGCCTTGTAGACATCAACCCCCGCCATCAACTCGGGCGTGACTTCGTTCCAGCTGATG
>Ga0207639_10000781_pt1 | contig 21658 bp, 19 predicted proteins | sample KBSCornC32_FD_184299 | JGI IMG/M metagenome (GOLD analysis project Ga0207639, IMG submission 184299) | Corn rhizosphere microbial communities from Kellogg Biological Station, Michigan, USA - KBS Corn C3-2 (SPAdes) (version 2) | ecosystem: Host-associated > Plants > Roots > Rhizosphere > Soil ...
TACCATAGAGAACTTAAAGGCGCTGAGAGATACGGCGAACGGCGAAATACATTATCTGCGAAGCAACCATAAAATGGTTGAAGGTATTGACCCGGCTCATAGTAAGATGCTGGGAGAACTGCGGGAAAAGATCGAAAGATTGGAAAGCGCCCGGAACAACATACAACAATGGTATGATAGTGAGTATGAGACCCTTCCACTTTGGTACAAACGTTTTGGACATGTTGTTAAGGTTCTCAAAGGAAAGCGGAGTTTTAAATCACTGTTTAAATAGTTTTTGTCACTTAATCATTGGACATGACGAGAGAGGAAAAGATTCTAATAAATATAAATAAAAGGGATATTGGCCTGGAGATCGGGCCAAGTCACAATCCCATTGCAGCAAAGAAAGATGGTTTTAATGTGCACATCATTGATCACATGAGCAAGGCGGATCTAATAAAGAAATATGCCGCACACAACGTGGATCTGTCCAGGATCGAGGATGTCGATTACATATGGAAGGGAGAATCGTATGCGCAGTTGACCTCAAGACGCAAGTATTATAATTGGATCATTGCATCTCACGTTATCGAACATTCCCCTGACCTGGTTTCATTTTTGAATCAATGTGATGAAGTATTAAGAGATGAAGGCGTTTTATCCCTGGCCATCCCTGACAGCCGGTTTTGCTTTGATTCTTTTCGGCCCATCTCAGGAATCGGGAAGATACTGGATGCATATTATAATAAACATACTATTCATACTCCCGGGACGGCGGCAGAATATTTTTTGAATTTTACGAAAAGAGGCGGAACGATTTGCTGGAATGATAGTTTCAGAGAAGAGTTTAAACTTGAATTCACAAAACAGAATGCTTACGAAAATGCCCAAGCCATATTGCAGGAACATGTTTATATAGATTTACATGCCTGGTGTTTTACTCCCACTTCATTCAGACTTATCATCCAGGACTTAAACGACCTTGGACTAATTTCTTTAAAGGAGGTCAGCTTTTTTCCAACCTATGGTTGTGAGTTTTATATCACTCTTGGACGCAAAGGGATCGGCTTTCAACAAGGTCGGCTTGATGCATTGAAAACGATCAAGGCCGAACTTTCTATGTGATCGTTTAAGAAAAAGATGAAAAGTGTTATGAAAACTTCTCCATTAAAGAATTTAAAAGACAAGCTCTCAGATTTTGTACAGACGGCGATATTATCACGAAGTCTTTCAAAACAGGAAAAGCTGATCAGAGAAAGTGCACTCTTTAATGCCGAATGGTATACATCTCAATTTCCAGCTTCGTTTGATTTTAATGGCGATCCATTGGAACATTTTTTGCGCAAGGGCGTTTTTGAAGACAAGTCACCACATCCGCTATTTGATCTTCGCTGGTATCGAAATTTTTACAGGCTAAAAAAAAATAGCAATCCACTTATTCATTTTATTCGTACCACAAAAAGATCTTACAATAAGCCAAACGCTTTTTTCGATATTGGTTGGTACGCGGAAAATTATGTAAGCACGGATCTGAAACCTTTCGAAATAGTTCACTACTACTACAGCAAAGGTGAGAAGAATAATGAGCACCCTTCTGAAAACTTCGATCCTGGATTTTATTTGAGATCTTACCCGGATGTTCAGGATTTTAAATACGGTTTACTGGCTCATTATGTTCACTTCGGCAGAGTAGACAAGAAACTTCCCTTTGATCCTAAAGGAAAGCAACTTGATCCGCTTTGTGTTTCGCTGCAACAGGTGAATTTGGACGATCCGCGTATTGATGGATCACTGGAGAATTACTTTAATAGTATCGGTGAGCTCAAGTCATTCTTTGCGTCCTGCTCAAGCTTTCCGGAGGATATTCCATCGCGTTTTTTGCCTGCTAATTATGCGAGATATAATTCAGATTTGGGAGTGTTTAAAAATGATCCTTTAGGTGCCATCAGGCATTTTCTTGTGCATGGATTCAAGGAAGGAAGAGTATACCGGGATTTTGATGCTGAAGAGTATACTAATGATTTTTATTCAAGATGGAGAGATATCGATAAGACCGGTTTACTTCATCACAGGCCAACAATAAAGCCATGTGTCCTTGTACATATTTTCTACCCCGAGCTTTATCATGAAATAAAAAGATATCTTGAAAATCTTTCCGGGCTCAGTTATGACATCTATTTTAATCTTGTAGAAAATGGCTGGACGCTTGAGTTTCATAAACTAATTCAATCAGATTTCCCAGGTGCGAGAATTGTTGTTTCAAAAAATGTTGGTCGTGACATAGGCGGATTCTTTAACCTGCTTAGTTATATCAGGAATATCCAGTCTTACACGGCTTTTTTGTTGATCCATTCCAAAAAAAGTCCGCATATTTCCGAAACACTCAGTACTAAGTGGAGAAAAGACCTTTTGGAATCAACGATCGGTTCACGACAGATCGTTTTGCAAAACATGTATTTAATGGAGGATCCCAGTACCGGGCTGATCGGTACGACATTGTGGAGACATAGATCCGTTGACAAGAACTATGAGAAGTACAGGCATATGCTGAAGTTACTGGAGATATCGGAGGAAAATTCACACTGTGATTACTTATCAGGCACGATGATGTGGGTGAATTCAAAGATCCTCGATTATTTGTATTCGAAATGTAAAAAAATAGAATTTGAAGATGGGAACGACAGATCTTTGGAGTTTCATATGGACGGGCAGTTTGCGCATACTGTTGAAAGGATCTTTGGAAATATATGTCAGCAACTATCTTTAAAAATGATCTTTCGCTGAGCGTTACTAAACACATGAAAATTGCATTTATTTGCCACGACGCAAACCTCACAGGTGCACCTAAGCTTGGATTTGACGTAGCCAATTATATGTCCAGGAATAATGAGGTTGTCATGATTGTAAAAAAAGACGGCCCGTTATTACGTTTCCCGGAATATAAATCTGCATTTTCTAATATCCTTAATGTAAATACCAGCCACGAGGTCGCTCATCTCACGTTATCCCAAAGACTAGCAATTGCAAGGGATATTATCCGGGAAGAAAAGCCTGACCTATTGTACGTCAACTCTGTTGCATCTTCCGATTGGTGTGCAGCCGGCAAAGAGTGTAATATACCCGTTGTATTGCATAGCCATGAAATGAGGAATGAACTTTTATCATTGGAAAGTATAAATATATTCAAGCGAGACCTCCCTCGCTACGTGGATTTGCTCATTACTGTCTCTGATGCAGCTGAGGCTGATATTATCGAACAGTGCTCACTACCGTTCAAAAGGATATTTTCATCAAAAGCTGGCGTTAATTTTCAAAAAATCGGTGAGCTTGCTAATGTTCGGGATTTCGAACAACCAAAAAATATTTTTGATCAAAAGCTGCAAAATGATAAGCCCTTAATTTCAATGTGTGGGATTGCATCCAAACGGAAAGGGAGCGATATTTTTTTCCAGGTAGCTAAGCACCTGGGTCAATTTAATTTTCTATGGATCGGTCCATGGAACAGCGGCGAAGCCTTCGGAAACATTGCTCTGAACGACTATAGAAAGAATACTATTGAAAATTTTTATACCACCAATGAAACTCACAACCCATATCCTTACTTTAAATTGACAGATCTTTTTGTTCTGACATCGCGTGAAGACCCCAACCCCTTAGTAGTAATGGAAGCGATCTTCCTGTCGAAACTGTGCATGGGATTTTCAAATACCGGTGGCAGCAAACATTTGTTGAATCGATTTGGTGTTCTTTTGCAGGGGGAGATAACTGTTGAACGACTAACTTCGATTATTAAAAAGATTCTCCAGGATCCCTTAACTGAATTTATTAGTGAAGAAAGAAAACGATCATTTAGTGAAGAATATGATATCGAATCTATTGCAAGGACCATAGAAATGGAGATATCTTCATTGGTAAAAAATCCAATTACACCGGCCTGAATGTCTTTATTAGTTGTAGCTCATATTTACTATCCCAATGACTGGGAATACTTGTTTGAGAGACTGTTAAATCTCAAAGAATATCCCTGCACATTCATTTTTAATATCGTAAATCCGAACTACGATAAGGCGGAAGTGATCCAATACATCAGGCATAATTTTCCGGCGGCCATTCTTGTATATTCGCCCAACCATGGTCGAGATATCGGGGGTAAGCTTGCTGCTATTGATGTGGCTTTGAAACTTAAAATTGCCTCGGACTATACTCTTATTATTCATGATAAACAAAGCCCGCATGCCGCGACGGGATTAGCCTGGCGAAATGAACTCTTCAGGGTAATAGAAAAGAAAGAACTGCCCACCATTTTTTCAACTTTCGCTAAGTCGGAAAAGGTCGGGATCGTGGGCTCGCCAACGTTTTTAATGAACGAATATGATTTTTCAATGCAGCAGTTCGATTCGGTTTCAAATGAAATACTAAAAGAATTGATCAGTGAAATGAACTTAACAATGACTGACTATAACTTTATTGCGGGAAATATTTTCTGGATCCGTTCTGAACTAATTACGAAGTTCTTTTCGAAGCATTCCCCGTTGAAGATCAGGAGCAGGTTGGAACATGGAAATGTTTTGGATTTTCACAAGGGAACATATATCCATTCTTGGGAAAGGATCTTTTCATGGCTGGCTAATGCCCACGGATTTGAAATCGCAGGAATTTAAATAAGACTGTTGATGATTTTTGATTTTATTTTCTTGTCTGACCCTAACCCTGGGTTTGCTTCTTATTCAGAAAAAGGAACAGATCTCATTGCGGGATATGTGCTTGAAGAGATCAACAGCCAATTTTTCAATTTCTTTTTTGATCCGGCTATTTACAAAAAAGAGGAACGATTTTGTGTGGCACTGCAATCGCAGGTTTTTGAGCAGCGACCCGGAAATAACATAGATTTTTTTTCTGAATCACTTGCTCCCTTACTTTTTAATTCCTCTTACTTTACTGTGAACGGCAACCCATTGATAATTATCCTTGCCGATGACGACCCCGGTAAACTCCAGACCGTGTGGGAAATCCTGGCGAACGTTTTCAAATACCTGGGGTATGATAATTTTTATTATTGCTTTATAGATAAGTCTGCCAGCACACTGATCAAAACAAACATGGCTATCGATTTAACGATTTATGATCCCAAGTTGAAGGAGCATGATATCAAAACATGGTATTCTCATCTTCTTGAAGAATGCGGGATCTCCCGGAGATTGATATTCTTTTTTCAACCCGTCTCTGGCTCACCAACAAGTGTCCGCTCTCAACTCATGAATGTAGAGGCCGAGTTCCGGGGTAAACATCCCTATGTTTTCTCGTTGCTTGAAGACGGCGCGGATTTGGGTAAGCGGTTAGAGCAATATGAAATAAGCATCCAGGGTTTGCAAAAGGAGATCGAATCGAGGGATGCTTACATATCCAACTTAAATGTCCCGGAAACTACATTGAAACGACTATCTGACTTTTATCATAATGAATATGAGATACTGCCTTTATGGTACAAACGTTTCGGGCATTTGATAAAAGTATTCATGGGTAAACGGTCATTCCGGTCTCTATTTGATGACAAAGTAAAAAAATACAAGGATTGAAGTATTGGCTTTTAACGACAGAATACCCTCCTTTTTTTGGTGGTGGCATTGGCACTTACAGTGCAATTACATCTGCTATGATGGCTGATGAAGGACATGAGGTTTCTGTGTTTGTGAACGATACCTCAATAAATAATTTTAGGATAGAAAGAAGATCAGATTCTTTGAGAATTATCCGGTTTAATCCATCGCGTACAGCATCCTCGCGTTTTCTCGGGCATGTTACTAACATTGGGTATGAATTTGCTTTCATCATAAAGCATTTTATAGAAAAGGAGGGGAAGCCTGATGTCATCGAATCCCAGGAGTATCTCGGGATCGCATATTATCTTCTTCAATTCAAATACTTGTTATATGATTGGTGTAAAGATATCCCGGTGATCATAACTATGCACTCTCCATCTTTTCTTTACATGGAATACAACAACGTCCCGGAATACAAATACCCGAACTATTGGATCTGCGAAATGGAACGGTTTTGCCTTCAGGCAGCAGATCTTTTAATTTCTCCCAGCCATTTCATGCTCGAAGAGCTCAATAAAAGGTTTCAACTAAATAATTCAAACGTCGCTGTGATCCCGAATCCTTTTTTAGGAAAAAAGACTGGCGATGAGAATTCAGATCTGGGGGCCCACGATGGGCAAATTGTATTTTATGGCAAACTCACTGTGCAAAAGGGCGCTTTGTATTTGATGAAATATTTTAAAGAATTATGGGATGGTGGTTTTTCACGACCTCTCTATTTGATCGGCGGACAGGATATAGTTTACCATGCCGAGAAAATGACCATGGGTGATTTCATCCGAAAACACTACAAGAAATATATCGAAAATGGATTGCTGAAATTGGAAAAGAAAGTTAATCCGGCTGATATGAGACGCCGCCTCGCAAAAGCAGAAGTGGTAATTATCCCAAGTGCAAATGATAACCTGCCTTATGTTGCCTTTGAAATGATGTCACTCGGTAAGATCGTCCTCGCTTCACGACAGGGTGGTCAGAGGGAAATTGTGGAAGACGGTATCAACGGATTCATCTTTGATCATGACCAGCCTGAAACATTTTCAAAGCAGCTGAACAGGATCTTAGATCTTGATAGAAAAGAAAGAGATATCATCTCGGGTAACGCCGTGCAAAAGGTGCTCTCATTGTACAATCCTCAAAAAATTTATGCGCAGAAAATTCAAAAAATAAATAAGCTTCTTGAAAAGGGAAGTTCTAAAAATGAGTTTCCGATGATTCGCCGCCATGCTGATAAGATTGAAAGCCATGAGCGTTCTTTTACGAAAGGTCTTCTTTCCATCGTCGTCACATTTTATAACTCCGGCATTTACATAGATGATGCTATGCGTTGTTTGGAAAAGACCGACTATAAAGAAAAAGAGCTCATCATTGTCAACGATGGTAGTAACGATGCATTCAGTCTTACTAAATTGGAAGAATACCGAACGAAGAAAGGCATTAAGGTCATTGACAAGCAAAATAAGGGCTTACCCGATACAAGAAATGCAGGCGCCGAGGCAGCTGAAGGAGAGTTCCTGACGTTCCTGGATGCAGACGATAAAGTTGATCCAGGTTATTATTCAAAGGCCATTCGGGCCCTCAAAAACTACGTGAATTTGCATTTTGTCGGCTGCTGGACGAAATATTTTGAGGGTTCAAAAAATGTGTGGCCAACATTCAATCCTGAGCCCCCTCTCATTTTATGCCACAACCTGGTGAACTCGGCAGCGTTGGTATTTAAACGGAATTCTTTCCTGTCTGCAGGGAAAAACGACCTGAACTTTACCTTCAAGGGGCTTGAAGACTATGATACTGTTATTTCTGTCCTCGAGAACGGGTACAACGGGGTCGTGATCCCGGAAATTCTATTCTATTACCGGGTAAGGTCCGATTCGATGATAAGAGGCATTTCAACAATAAAAAAACTGTCCATTGCAAGGTATATAAGTGAGAAGCATAAAGAGTTTTACGGTACATTTGCCACCGAAATTTTTAACTTATCAAATGCAAACGGGCCGGGGATATTTCTGGATAATCCCACCCTCGACTATGATTTATCTGATAAGATCCGTTTTGGAGGAAAACTAACGGGGAGGATCATTTCCCTGGTCAAAAGAAATCGAGTCGCAAAAACAATTGCATATAAGCTATACAGATTAATCAACAAATAGAACATGATCCTGAAAATTCTAAATGACTGGCTTGGAAGATCCAATAAAGTTGAACGGCTTTGGCTTTTAGCTAAAATAGAATTCAAACTCAGATACTATGAAAACAAGTTGGGACTGTTCTGGGCATTATTAAAACCACTGCTGGATATTTTCATTTACTATGTCGTTTTCCAGATCGTGATCAAGCAAAATATTCCTGCCTTTGCCTCTTATCTTTTTATAGGTTTAATTCTCTGGAACTTTTTCGTGGAATCAACGACCGGCACAATACAGATACTGAACACAAAAAAGTATTTGTATGAGTACAGCAATATGAATAAAATTGAAATTTACGTTTCCACTCTTTTAAGCAACGCGATCGGCTTTTTTTTCAATTTTATCATGTTCCTTATTTTCTATACTTTTTTAGAAAAAGAGTCTACAGGGCTTTCTTTGTATAACTTTTGGATCCTGGCAGTTTTTTTAAACCTTTTTATTTTATCGCTGGGAATGTCTCTCATTCTTTCCACACTTTACATTGTAGCAAAGGACATTTCCCAAATATGGATCGTGGTAACGTCTTTTTTATTTTTCTTATCACCCATTTTTTTTAAGTTATCTACTTTCAAAGAGGCGCTTCCTTCGTTCGATTACGGTAACCCGATAGCCGGAATTATTATTAATGCCCGTCGTGTAATGATGGAGCACCAGGATCCTGATTTCCAGCTGATGGGATTTAATTATGCGTACGCGATCTTCTTATTATTAATTGGTCTTATTTTCTTAAACAGGCTTGGTTCGAAGGCAGCTGAAAAATTATAACATGGACAACGGAATTGCAATTACAGCAAAAAATATCAGTAAAACATTTCACATTTCGGAAGACAGTCATAATACGGTAAAGCATCGCCTGTTCAATTTATTTAATCCACCCAAAAGAAAAGATATACCCGCTTTAAAGATCACATCACTTGAAATAAAGAAAGGGGAGTGTATTGGGTTGATCGGAAGGAATGGTTGTGGCAAAACCACATTGACAAAAGTTCTGGCAGGTGTTTATCCAACTGATACGGGCTACATAAGGATCAATGGGTCTACAATGCTTATGAATCTCGGGGTGGGAATGAGCCAGGAACTTACGGCAAGGGAAAATATCTATGTATCAGGATCGGTGCTTGGTTTAAAGATCAAAGAAATGGACAAACTGTTTGACCCGATAGTCGATTTTGCCGAGATAAGAAATTTTATTGACACAAAGGTCAAGTTCTTTTCTTCGGGAATGATGGCGAGACTTGCATTTTCTATTGCTGTTAACGCAGGCGCCGATATCATGTTCCTTGATGAGATCTTTTCAGTAGGCGATATGAAATTCCAGGAGAAGGCGATCAAAGTTTTTGCCAGCTCCTGGATAGAGGGAAAGACAGTTGTCCTGGTGAGTCACGGTATGCAGGTGATAAAGACATATTGTAGCCGAACTGCGTTTATGAAAGACGGGCAAATCGAATTTTTTGGCGAGACGGATAAAGCGATCGAATTGTATACTGCAGATAACCAGTAGAACCGTTGCCACCTATTTGTTGAGCTGCGCCACGGTTGATATTTTCGATTTTAGCACCTTCTTATAAAACCGTGGCACAGCTACTCGTCGGTGAGTAAAAACGGTATAAAAAAACCGGTAAGCATTCCACCGAGACTGCGGTCAAAATAAATTTCGGTAACCCATGCGATCACGAATGTAAGTATGATTAGTGTGCCAAGCCAATCTTTGTGCCGCTTTGCAAACAGCAAAGGAAGTACCACCCAACCAACCAGAAAGCAGCTCAAACCGATCAATCCCATGCTATACAAAATATCAAGGTAGTTATTGTGTACATTCTTTTGCGTTTTCAATGCAAACTGAAAATCTTTTTCCCGGTATTTGTCCATTAAGACGTCTCTCTTATCACCAATGTCCACCCCTTTTATAGGGCTCGTTAAAAATAATTCCCAACCGCATCTCCAGGCGGCCATCCTGAAGTTTGCACCGTTCCATTGATCTTTTGTTACTTCCATGTTGTAGTGGCTTTCCTTGCCCATGTTTTTATAGTCAAATTGAGTATAGGCAAGTTCTTTATAGCGATTGAATGTTTTGGGGAAAAATTTAAAGATCATGAATAAGCCAAGCAGTAAGCCAAGCAGAAGAGCGGCTCCTTCAAGATATTTTTTCTTCTTAAAAATATAAAAGAAAGCAAAGCCAATGGTAACTACATATAGTACCAGCATAAGATTCCGGCTGGCGAGCAAGTAACTTGTTCCAAAAAGAAATATAACCGTAAGGATCATCCATCCTTTATAACGATTCTTTTTGTAAAGAATATGATAACCGAAAATATAGATCGAGATGTTTACCAATAAGGAGATATAGATCGATTGTTGTTTGAGAATTTCAGTGAACGAATCATTGTATAAAAATTCCGGTTTTTTAAAAAACTCCGAGCGTTGCAATGACCAGCAAAGACAAAGCAACATGATGAAAGTGGTGAGCCACGCAAATCCCAGCAGTATTTTGTCTTTGTATTCTTTTTTCAATTGCAAAAGGCCGACGCTCACGGGAAAGTAAGCAAGCGGTAGTCTTGGGTCCAGGTAACGAAGCCCTTTATGAAAATTTGAAGAGAGGAATACACTGATCAGCACGACGAGAAAAAAAAGAAACATCCACCACAGGTATTTCCTTTCTTTCCATAATTGCCACTTTTTTTGAAACGAGCTTGATAAATTTTCTCTTCGAATCACAAGTGAATCATCGAACGAGTCAAAAAAGAACGAGAAAACCCCAAGAAATATAGCCGCAAATATATTTGCGAGCTTTAGCCAGGGAAGAAACAGGGTGGTTAAAAAAAATAAAATAAGAACAAAAAGGACTTTTTCCTTCTTTGTCATATCGTACTGAATTTTTTTGAATACTAGGTAACTTGAAAATTGAAAGTTGAAAATTGAAAATTGAATATTGAATATTTCGCTAGGATGGGTATACCAAAAAAAGTTCAAAGCTTAATGCCAAGATCAACTTTCAGGAAACCCTTACATATAAATCCCACCATCGGCGTTGATCACCTGGCCTGTGACATAGGAGCTGAGGTCTGACGCAAGGAACAGCGTGACATTAGCAACATCCTCCGCCCTGCCGAACTTACCTAAAGGGATTCCGGCTTTATATTTTTCCGCTTGTTCGCCATCCTTTAAGTATCCCGTCATATCCGTTTCAATGAAACCGGGAGCGATGGCATTGCAACGGATATTCCTGCTGCCTAATTCTTTTGCTACTGATTTGGTAAAACCAATGATGCCTGCCTTCGAAGCGGCATAGCTTCCCTGCCCGGCGTTGCCCATCAACCCGATGATCGAACTCATATTAATGATGCTGCCTTTCTTAGCCTTCATCATCGGTCGTATCACCTGCTTCGTCATATTGAAAACACTTTTCAAATTCACCTGCATCACTTCGTCCCATTGCTCAGGCGTCATTCGCAGCAATAAATTATCTTTTGAAATGCCCGCATTGTTCACGCAGATATCTACCGTCCCAAATTCTTTCACTACATCATTCACCAATGCTTCACACTGGGGATAATCACCCGCATTAGCCTTGTATCCCTTGCACCTTGTGCCTTGTGTCTTGATCCTTTCTTCAAGTGCTTTTGCCTTGTCAGCGCTGCTATCACTTACATACGTAAATACAACATGAGCTCCATGTTCCGCGAATTTTAGTACGATGCCTTCACCAATTCCACGAGCAGCGCCGGTGACTATCGCAACTTTCCCTTCAAGTAGTTTCATAAATATTTTTATGGTGCGAGCAAAAGTAATTCTATTCAACTTCTGTTGGGTCGCATGCCGACGAAAAATTGTCGGCATCCTGACCGAAAGCGTCAGTGACTCTTGTACTTTTTACACTACATCAACAACTTTATTTCTTCAATAAATTTCCTGTCATTACTTAGCCTGGGAACTTTGTGTTGCCCTCCCAATTTTCCCTTCTCTTTCAGCCATTGACTAAAGACACCTTTTTTCAAAATGTGAAGTACAGGCTTTCTTAGAGCAATATTTTTATGTCGCTTGGCTTCGTAGTCACTGTTTATTTGTTGAAGTGCCGTATCCAATTCCGTAGTAAATTGGTTAAGATCGGCCGGCTCCCTTTCGAACTCAACCAGCCATTCATGCGCACCATTGGCTGTGTCTGAAAAATATACCGGTGCAGCTGTATAATCATTCACTACCGCTCCCAATTTTTCACTGGCGATCGCCAGCGCCTTGTCAGCGTTATCGACAATTACCTCCTCTCCAAAGGCATTGATGAAATGTTTCAGCCTGCCGCTCACCTTTATCCGAAATGGCTTTAACGACGTGAATTGAATTGTGTCGCCCAATAAATATCGCCATAGCCCACCGTTAGTACTAATAACGGGCGCATAATTTTTTCCTATTTCTACATCCTGCAAACCGAGTGTGCGTGGTTCCGGTCTTTCATATTCACTTACGGGCATAAACTCCATAAAAATTCCATGGTCAACAAACAAAAGCATGCCCTCATCCCCCGGGATCTCATCGGCTCCAAAGAAGCCTTCACTGGCATTGTACATTTCCAGGTAGCTTATCTCTTTCCCGATTACTTTTTTAAACTGTTCCTTATAAGGAGTAAATGAAACACCACCATGCATGTACAGTTCAAGAGAGGGCCAAACTTCGTTAATGGTTTGTTTCCCGGTGATCTCTAAAATTCTTTTTAATAAAACCAGTGTCCATGTCGGGACGCCGGAAATAGAAGTTACATTCTCTTTGATCGTATTTGCAGCCAGCTTTTCAATTTTACTTTCCCATTCATCCATTAACGCGATACTCAGATCAGGCGTTCGCAACCAATGCGCCCAAAAAGGCGAATTTTGCAATAGCACGGCACTGAGATCACCGTACTGAACTTCATGATTGAACTTATGGATAGTGTGGCTTCCCCCAATTACCAATCCCTTACCCGTCAGCATTTCTGATTCGGGCTTGAAATTGTAATACATGGTAAGCACGTCCTTCGCTGCTTTGTAATGTGCATCTTCCAGGCTTTCTTCACTTACGGGGATAAACTTGCTCTTATCGCTGGTGGTGCCACTGCTTTTTGCAAACCAATATACAGGTGTGTTCCAGAGTATATTTTGCTCACCATTCATGATGCGTTGAATGTATGGTTTGATATCATCGTACTCATGAATGGGAACTGCCTGCTTGTATGATTTAATATTGAAGAGCTTTGAGAAATTATACTTGCGTCCGAACTCGGTATATTGTGCCGAGGTCACGAGGTCCTGCAAAACTTCGCGCTGCGCATCGATGGGATTATTCTTCCATCCTTCAATGCGCCAGAGCCTCATACGGGCAAGCGAGGATATGGCAGGACTCAGCAACTTCATAAACACTCAAAATAAGAAATTTGTCAAACTATTGATCAAAATCCTGTTACCCGGGCATCAATGGAAAAAACTGTTACAGCGATATTAAAAACTTACCGGTTGGAGTTTCATCCCGTTGTTTCCTTCCAGCCAGGAAAAGATCAATTGCTATTGATGGATCTTACAAAGAATAATAAAGACATCTCTGAAGAATTGGTAAATGACACGCAACGATTTACAAACTACGTAAATCAGAAACTGAGATCGGCGAACGCCAAATTGGCATCGGAGGCTACAATGAATATCGTGAACTATACAACCGAAGCAGGGTCTTTGATTCAGAATCCCCTGAGGCCGAGCCAAGAAGATTGCATTTGGGAATTGATATTTGGGGAAGACCCTACACCGCTGTAAGGTCTCCGTGGAATGGCATTGTGCATAGTTTTGCTTTCAATGATCATTTTGGAGACTACGGAGCTACTCTTATACTTAGTCACAATATTGAAGGCGTTTCGTTTCATACTTTATATGGTCATCTAAGCTTAAATTCTATAAAAAATTTTCGCGAAGGTGAGAATATAAAAAGAGGAGATGTGATCGGTGAATTTGGAATCCCCAGGGAAAACGGCCAGTGGCCGCCACATTTGCATTTCCAAATTATCATTGATATGGAAGTCCCGATCGCTATCGGGAGGAGAGGTGATTATCCTGGTGTTTGCCGGCTCTCTGAAAAAGAAAAATTCCTGGACAATTGTCCTGATCCTGATTTGATCTTGCAGATGATGAGCTACGCTTTATAGTTGTCTTACCCCCAAATTCCATCATTGCTTGAAAAGCCGGACATGTAACTTGTTTACATGAACAAGTGGTGCAATTCTCAAGGCAAACTGTTGTAAAGAACAGGCAAAGAGTAAAAATGAATTTCATGTTCCTACAAGGAGTTTTTTATTTGGCCAAACTTTGAGGGCTTTTCGGTAATTTGGTTTATTATGCATGCGAGATTCTTTTTAGTCTTAGTATTTTTTACTTCGGTCATAATGAGTTCCGGGCAATCAAAGCCATTACGTATCGGCATCGCGGGTCTCACCCACGACCATGTTGGTGGGTTATTGAGCCGTGCACACGATAGCGATATACAGATCGTTGGGATCGCTGAAAAAAATCGTGAACTCGCTGAGCGGTACTTGAAGAAATATAATTTGCCTTCGACGTTGATATATCCTTCACTGGAAGAGATGCTTGACAAATGCAAACCCGAAGCTGTTTGCGCATTTAATAGTATTTACGAACACCTTGACGTGGTCAAAGCTTGTGCTCCGAGAAAAGTTCATGTCATGGTAGAGAAGCCACTTGCCGTGAGTGTGGATCATGCAAAACAAATGCAAGCACTGGCTTCAAAGTATAATATTTATTTGCTTACCAATTATGAAACCACATGGTATGGCAGTAACGCCAATGTGGTACAAATGCTTGATTCCATCGGTGACCTAAGAAAAATAGTCGTGCACGATGGACACCAGGGTCCCAAAGAGATTGGTGTAAGCAAAGAGTTTTTTGAATGGTTAACCGACCCGGTGAAGAATGGTGGCGGAGCAGTGATCGATTTTGGATGCTATGGTGCCAATCTGATTACCTGGTTGATGAAAGGAGAAAAGCCCATATCGGTGTCGGCAGTATTGCAGCAGATCAAACCGGACATTTATCCAAAAGTGGACGATGAAGCCACGATCATAGTCACGTATCCGAAGACGCAGGGAATTATCCAGGCATCATGGAACTGGCCGTTTGGAAGAAAGGACATGGAGGTATACGGGCAACACGGCTATATAATCTCCGATCGCAATGGAATAAAAACAAAAACATCTTCCGACAGAAAAGAAGATTACCAGGCGGTAGCTCCACCTTCACGCCCTTTTAATGATCCGTTCAGTTACTTAGCTGCGGTAGTACATGGAGAAGTCCCTGTTAAACCTACTGATCTTTCTTCCCTGCAAAACAATATGGTCGTTGTAGAAATATTGGAAGCCGCAAGAACATCAGCGAAGGAAGGAAAGATTATCTACCTAAAATAAAATTCTCGCATTATCTATGTGTACTATATGCCTATGATCCTATGTGGTGAAAAAAAATGGCCGGTCAAAGGAAAAATTCACCACATAGACACAGTAGGAACATTTGCTAGAGCAGTGCTTTTACAATGGTTTCCCATTCTTCTTTCAATGTAATATCCGGTCGTTTTTTGTCTGCCCTGCGATACCAGTAATCAGCATTGCCAATATCTCCTTCCTTGCGATGGAGATAAGCATGTATCCAGGCAGCCGTCTTATCCTCTATATTCTGGATGATATCATGCGATCTGTTCCAGTCACCGCTTGCATCATACCACAGGGATTGAAGATAACCTGATAGATTGCCTGGCGGAGCAGCATTGCTTACGCTTTTTTGAAACTCTTCAAATTTCATTTTCACTTTTTGAGAAGTTTAAAAGCATGTGACCACTGGTTACGTAGAAATCCCGGTATGCACCATAAAATACAGAGCGGCTCAATTGCTCTTGCTGCTTCTACTTTTCCCATGTCTTCGGTTTCGTATCCAAAAGAATCCAAAATTTGAGTCACCGTTTTTTTCGCGCCTTCATCATTGCCACAAATAAACATCGTTGGTTTTATTCCGGAAAATTTTGGTTTATACATCACGGCATTGCCAACGCTGTTAAACGCTTTTACAAATTTTGCTTCGGGCAATAATTTTTGCAAGTCTTCCATCAGTGATCTGTCAAGACTGGTAAAGAATTTCAGCACACCATTTTCGGGGGGCGCTTTTGCAATCGGGTTGGTTGCATCGATCACTACTTTACTTGAAAAATTTTCTTTCCCCGCCAATTCAATTACGCTTTCAGCCACATCACCGCTAACGGCAAGTATAATCAATTCGCCAAATTTTGTCGTATCGGCAAATGACCCCAGCCTGGCAGTGGGATTTGCCTTTTGCCATTTTACCAGGCTTTCTTTGGACGTATCTCTTGTACCGATCATCACTTCATTACCCTCAGCCAGAAACGCTTTCCCCAGGGCTTGTCCAACGGCAGCTGATCCAAGAATACCAACTTTCATAACAGTTCCTCCATCTCGTTTTGTGAAAAAATAAGTTTTAAGCCTTCAACAAATCTTTTCGATTAAAGTTTAAAAATTCCTGTTAGTTTCAAATTAACTTCATAGAAATTTCTTTCAATGCGTTATATCCTCATGTTCTCAACTCTATTCATCGGCGCCATACTTCCGGTACAGGCCGTGTTGAATACGAAGTTAGGCAAACAGACAGGCGGCCCGATGATCAGCTCATTGCTCAGTTTCCTGGTTGGACTCATCGGCCTTTTTATTATCAACCTGGTTGTTAATTACAGCGCTCTCTCAAACATGAAACCGTTGTCCGTTTCTCCGTGGTATGTCTGGATGGGTGGATTGTTGGGTGCCGTCTATGTATGCGTTATAATATTTGTGAACCAACAACAAGGCGTTGCACTTACATTTGCATTGGTCGTGGCCGGACAGATCTTTATATCGTTGCTCATTGATCATTTTGGTTTGTTTGGTTCTATTGTACGTCCTGTTTCAATACCAAAGATCATTGGAGCTTTGCTGATCATTGCCGGTCTTGTTCTAATAAAAAAATAGTCCGAATAAACGCATGAACAATCCGAATTTACAGAATGATAAATCCCAGCTAACGCCGGTTGAAAAAGAATTTGAGAACAGTATCCGTCCAAGAGAGATCGCTGAATTCTCCGGCCAGCAACAGATCATAGATAACCTGAAAATTTTTATCAAGGCAGCAAAAATGCGGTCGGAGGCTCTTGATCATGTTTTATTTCATGGACCGCCCGGTTTGGGAAAGACGACTTTATCACGAATTGTAGCGAATGAATTGGGAGTGAACATCAAAGAGACGTCAGGCCCGGTGATTGAGAAACCCGGTGATCTTGCCGGCTTGCTAACCAATCTTGAACCGCATGACGTTTTATTTATTGATGAGATACACCGACTGAGTACCGTCGTTGAAGAATATTTATACGCTGCGATGGAGGATTATCGTATCGACATCATGATCGATAGTGGACCGAGCGCAAGAAGCATACAACTTAATTTAAATCCATTTACATTGATTGGTGCCACGACAAGAAGTGGTTTGCTAACGGCACCACTGCTTTCACGTTTCGCGATTAAATCGAGGCTTGAATATTATTCGGCCGAAACTCTTCAAAAGATCATTAACCGCTCTGCAAATATCTTAGATGTAAGGATCACTTCAGATGCTGCTAAAGAAATTTCGGGAAGAAGCCGCGGCACTCCAAGGATCGCCAATGGATTACTAAAAAGAGTGAGAGATTTTGCACAGGTATTAAGCAATGGAGTAATTGATCTTACTATTACTCAGCATGCATTGAAAGCATTGAATGTAGATGAGTACGGGCTGGATGATATGGATAATAAAATTCTTCTCACGATCATTGAAAAATTTAAGGGCGGTCCGGTAGGAATTACAACGATCGCAACCGCTGTTGGCGAAGAGCCCGGGACATTGGAAGAAGTATACGAACCATTCCTGATCCAGGAAGGTTTTTTACAACGGACCCCAAGAGGAAGGGAAGCGACCGAAAAAGCGTATCGGCACCTCGGCAAAAAGTTTAAGGGCAAAAGCGGTGAAGGACTTCTTTTCTCATGAATTTCTTTTTCTCGTTTAAGGCCAGGACAGAAACACCTCCCACAATTTCTTACATTTAAGTAAGCTAAATCCACCATGATCTCAAGGGCGGGTCATATCTTAATTGTATTAATCACGTTCCTTTTTACGGGGCTCGATTCAAAGACGCAGTCGTCTACCGGAAATTATCATTTCAAGCACCTCAACGTTCAAAATGGACTGCCCCAAAATATAGTTTACCATTTTTTGCAGGATGCCCGCGGCTATATGTGGATAGGTACTCACAACGGGCTTTCGCTGTATGACGGCATTAAGATCACCAATTACTTACACAGCGACCAGGACAGCACTTCCATTTCAGGAAATTTTATTTCCAGTATACTGGAGGACTCTGCGCAACAAATATGGGTGGGAAACGAACAAGGGATCGACCGGTATGATCGTAATAATAATTCTTTTGAGCATTTTGGTGTTGACAGACCCGATGGTACAAGAGATAATACTTATTGTGTGCTCCTTGGTTTTGTTTGCGCAGACGAGTTGTGGTTTTTAGATACAAAGACGAGATCAGTGAGATCATTGAACTTAAAAACGAAAAGCACTTCATTTATTGCGGAATTTAATACCTATCACGCTCTGCTGTATAAAGGATCAGCGGGCACCGTAGACATATGGTCCGCATACGACAAAGGAACAATTCACCAGGTTTATGTGAACAATAAGCTGGTTAGGCAACAAACATATTTTAATAGTAAGACGGGCCTTTTTAATGATCTTGAACTAGTAGTATTTGACGTTTTTCAGCAAAATGACAGCACCGTCTGGATTTCCAGCAATGAAGGATTGGTGAAGTTGAACCCTATTCTTAATGAATACCGGCTTTTCAACACATGGGGAAAGGAAATTGTAAAAGAACTGCGATGTGCTACCCTTTCACCAACAGGACAATTGTGGGTTGCCACCGGCCCCGGAGGTGTTTATGCTTTTGACACTCAAACAAATCAATTCACAAATAATTTCAGAAATAATAAATTGGATCCGTCGAGTCTTTGCAGTGATAATATCGTTAGCCTTTATTTTGACAGAATGGGTAATATTTGGTGTGGTAGCTATGGTGATGGGAGCAGCTATGCCAATACTAAAAATACTTTTTTCACAAACCATATATCCAAAAATGAGACACAAACCTGGAACAGTGACAACAACATTTCGTGGTTAGGAGCTGATGGTAATAAGAATCTATGGTGTATGGTGACGACTGTGCCTGGATTCTGGATACTCAATAAGGAGTTTAAGATCGGGACACATAAGAACCCTTTGCTTGAAAATGGCATGACTTATAATGGCGCTCTGTATAAGATCCTTTTTGACAAGGGCAACAATATATGGTGTGCTACAAACAAGGGGTTATACAGGTATGATGCTTCAACCAACCGAATGCATCCGGTGAAATATGAATTGATCAGTGACGAGGTGCAGGGTAGCATCTGGATAAAGGATATCATCCTGCTTAATGATGGCAGTTGTCTTTTTTCAACTTACGTGGGGCTTTATCATCTGACAAATAAAACAGGCAAACCTGTTATCAAACCCATCAATTTCCTGAAGCCCGGAGCTTATACTGGCTTTGGCCGGCTCTTCCAGGATAGCGATGATCGCATCTATGTAAAATCTCTGGGAGATTCTTTATACATTCTTAAACCTGCAGGTAAAGAGAATGAATTTGATCTTATTAGGTCGATCCGCTTCCTACCAGAGGTCAATCAGTATTTCAGTGAAAAAAATGGTTCACTTATTTACCTTGCAACAGTTGACGGTCTTTATTCTTTTAATAAGATTGATTTCCGGCTCGGGAGAACAAGCTTCAATAGTAAGCTGCCATTCCTGAATGTCAGGAGCATGCTGAAAGAGGGCAACAAGTTCTGGATATTTGGAGATAAAGGACTTTATTTTTTTGATGAAAAAAATCGTATTGGAAGAACGTTCACAGTTGAGGATGGGCTGCCTACAAATGAATTCACCTCATCAGCAGTTGTCGTCGATGATAATCAACGATGCATCGCGGGAACGCCTAACGGTCTTGTGTCTTTTTTCCCGGGTCAACTGCGGGATTCGATCTATCCACCCTTGCCACAGCTGACAGGCATTTACATCAATGACATTTTACAAAACTCAGGTCCAGGTTCCAACGAAATAAAAAACCTCGACCTGTCTTTCAAAAGAAATACTTTCTCATTTGATTTTTCTTCCATTGCTTTTCAACATGCATCAGATTGCCAATTTGAATATAAATTGGAAGGCTATGATGGTGGCTGGATCAAGGCCGGGATCGCTCATTATACGCGATACAGCAAAATACCGCCCGGTAGTTATACTTTTCATCTTCGGGTAATCGATGCGTGGGGAAGAGTTAGCCCATTTGATAAGGCGCTCAAGATAGAAATATCGAGGGCCTTTTGGCAAACGAATATTTTTAGAGCCGGCATTGTTTTCCTGCTATTAATTCTTGGTTGGTTGCTCTCAAGATGGTACTTCACTTATAAGATCGCGAAACAAAAAAAGGAATTCGAACGGCAACAGCTCATTGAAAAAGAAAGAACCAGGATCGCAACCGACATGCATGATGACCTGGGTGCCGGTCTTTCGAGGATAAAGTTTTTAAGCCAGTCGATCCTTAATAAAACGGAAAACAATAAGGCGATAAGAAGCGAGGTAGAAAAGATCACTTCTTTTTCCGATGAAATGTCGGAGAAGATGGGAGAGATAGTATGGGCATTGAATGAAAAAAACGATACTCTCGCCGACCTGGTCGCCTATACACGTTCCTATGCAGTGGAATATTTAGCGAATCATAACATAGAATGTGAAGCAAATACTCCTTTGCACCTGCCGGGGACATTTATTACAGGCGAAATGCGGCGGAATATTTTCTTATCAGTAAAGGAGTGCCTGCACAATATTGTGAAGCATGCGGGAGCAACAAAAGTTTGTTTGTCGGTACAGTTGGGCAAGATGATACAAATTATCATCCATGACAATGGCAAGGGTATTGACTGGAATAATCGCCGGGCTTTTAGCAACGGTCTTGAGAATATCAGCAAAAGAATGAAAGAAATAAATGGGGATGTACATTTTGCAAATGAGCAGGGGACAAAGGTGTCTCTTACTATTCCTTTATGACACGAATTTGGTTTCGTGTTATAAGTGTAGAATTATAACGTTCGTCATATTGTTCAAGAACGCCAGTGCCATTAACTTTAATTGTTTATGCCCATACGTGTTTCCATAGTCGAAGATCTTGCTGAAGTAAGGGAAGGTTTAGCAGACCTTGTAAGATCAGACAGAGAACTGTTAATGGTGGGCAGCTTTGACGATGCGGAATCTGCCGTTCACAAACTTCCCGATCTGCACGCAGACATTGTTGTGATGGATATAAATCTCCCGGGAATGAGCGGCATTGATTGTATCAGGATGGTGAAAGAAAAATGCCAGGGGACACAGTTCATGATGTTCACGGTTTATGAAAATGACGATAAGGTACTGCAGGCATTGCAGGCCGGAGCCACGGGTTATTTGCTTAAGAGAACAAAGCCGGAACAAATCGTTGAAAGTATAAAAGAGTTAAACCAGGGCGGCTCGCCGATGAGCAGCAACATTGCACGGAAGTTGCTCAATATCTTTGTCCACGAAAAAAAGGCAACGAAAAAAGAAGTCCTTTCTGACCGCGAAAATGAAGTGCTGCAGCTGCTTGCCGATGGCTTATTGTATAAAGAAATTGCGGATCGTCTCTACATTGGCCATGGAACTGTGCCGCAACACTTACATAACATTT
>Ga0207639_10000790_pt1 | contig 21568 bp, 19 predicted proteins | sample KBSCornC32_FD_184299 | JGI IMG/M metagenome (GOLD analysis project Ga0207639, IMG submission 184299) | Corn rhizosphere microbial communities from Kellogg Biological Station, Michigan, USA - KBS Corn C3-2 (SPAdes) (version 2) | ecosystem: Host-associated > Plants > Roots > Rhizosphere > Soil ...
GCCCAGCACGATCGCGAGCGGAATGCCGACCCACGGCAGCAGGTAGCCGAGCTGTCCGCCGATGTTCTGGAGGAAGGACACGACATGGACGCCGTGCTGTCCGCCGCGCGCACCCTGAAAGCGAAAGGACACCCAGTCGTGCTGCGCGTTCCAGAGGAGCACGGGTGAGATCACGAGCATCGAGACGAGAGCGCCCGCGTACGGACCGGGGTGCCGCAGCCAGCGCCGCGCGCGACGGTTCGTGAGCAGAAACAGCCCGGTGCCGGCGAGGAGAAAGATCCCGTGATACTTGGAAAGCATCGCGAGCCCGGCGCACGCGCCTCCGGCCATCCACCAGAGCAGGGGCCTGCCGCGCGCGCGCCGGGGCGAGCTCGGGGGCAGCAGCACGTGCTCGAGGCAGAGCGCGGACGCGAGCATCCAGAACATCAGCGGCCCGTCCGGCAGCACCCATCCGCCGGTGCTCACGCTGAGCACGGGGGTGATGTTGAGGATGAGCGCGGCGATGGCACCCGCGCGCTCGCCGAACAGGCGCGCGGTGAGCCGGTACATCATCCACGTCGTGCCGGCGAACAGAAGAATGAACGGCAGCCGGACCAGTATGGCGTTGGTGCTGCCGGTGAGCGATCCGACGACGCCGGGAATCCAGAACGCGAGCGGCGGATGCTCGAAGTAGCTCAGCGAGAGCGGCCGCGAAACGGACACCTGATACGATTCGTCGACGCCCAGCCCGATGGTGGCGGCGAGTACGACCCGGCCGATCAGGGTGGCGAGCATGATGAGGAGCACGTAGTCGCGCGGCGAACGACTCCACGCCGAGGGCTCGTGTTGGACCGGCTCCGCGGTGCGCCGCTGCAGAACGCGCAGCGGATCGTGCGGGAGCCGACGAGCTCCCGATGCCGCATCGTTCGCGCGAGCGCGCGCACTCATTCCCGAACCAATGGAGCGGAACGACATCATTGCTATGACCGCCGGCTTGCGATGGTGAGCGGAGGGCGCGGAAAGATGCAGCACCACCCACATAACTCGCGAGGTGCACAGAAGGTTGCAGGGCGGGTGCCAGGGAGGCGCGGGAGAGAGGAATCGGCCCGCGCGCCGCATCGAACCGGATATATTCCTGGCTATGTCCCTGAGCGTACGCTTCCTCGGTACCAGCGCGGCGCGGCCGACCGTCGAGCGCAACGTTTCCTCGATCGCCGTGATCCGGGAGGGCGAGACGCTGCTCTTCGATTGCGGCGAGGGAACGCAGCGCCAGATGATGCGCTACGGGATCTCGTTCGCGTTGAGCGACGTGTTCATCACGCACTTTCACGGCGACCACATCATCGGCGTGATCGGCCTCATTCGGACGCTCGCGCTGCAGGGGCGCACCGAGCCGATGCGGATGTTCGGCCCTCGCGGCGCCACGCGAGTGCTTCGCGGCGCGGCGCAGTTCGGAGTGGATCGCGTGGGCTTTCCCGTGGAGATCACGGAGGTTGCACCGGGCCAGCGTCTCGCGCGTGATGGCTACTCGATCATTCCCTTCCCCACCGTGCATTCCGGCGAGGTCTCGGTCGGCTACTCGCTCGTGGAGGAAGATCGCAAGGGACGCTTCGATCCCGAGCTCGCGCGCTCACTGGGCATTCCCGAGGGTCCGCTCTGGGGTCGAATCCATCGGGGAGAGAGTGTGACGCTCGATGATGGCCGCGTGATCGAGCCCCACGTGCTCGTGGGGCCGCGCCGGTCGGGGCGCTCGCTCGCGATCACCGGCGACACGCGCCCGAGCGATGCGACCATCGAGGCTGCGCGCGGCGCGGATCTGCTCGTGCACGAAGCGACGTTCGCCGATGAGGAGGCCGCGCGCGCGGCGGAGACGGGGCACTCCACGGCGCGCGAAGCGGCGCGGGTCGCGGCGGCCGCCGGCGTGCGCCGTCTCGCGCTCACGCACTTCTCGGCGCGCTACTCGCGCGATCCCGGAGAGCTGCTGCGCGAGGCGCGGGAGCAGTTCGATGAGGTGGTGCTGGCGCGCGACGGCATGGAGCTCGACATCCCCTTCCCCGACGAGCGCGTGGACGCGGCTTCGGCCCGGGCTGCCGGCGATCCGGCTAATTCGCCCCGGAGCTGATCGGCATCGAGCGGCGAAACAGCAGCGCGATCTGAGCATCGGTGAGCGCGCGCAGCACTTCGGTCGCCTCGGCTCGCGAGGTGACGTTGCGCGCGCCCGGCCCCGCGATGTTCACCCAGTTGTAGCGATCGCGGCGCGACGTGCCGCCGTCGGGATGCTCGAAGACGATCATCGCGTTGGTGGCACCCGGCAGCATCACCTGCACGCCCCAGTTGGTGCCATCCGGCGAGGTGTAGCTGCGTGTCTGGACGGTCATCGGTCCGCAAACTCCAGTGCGTCTATCGGTTGGCGACCGGCGAATCCGCCGTCGCGCTCGTGCCAATGCTCGATGGACTCTTCGCCGAGCCGCCAGCAGAAGAAGATCGGGCGTCCCTCGTGCGTACCGGGAAAGTCCACGAGCCCCGAGTCGTACGGAACGCGAACCTCCGCGCCGAGCTCGGTCAGCTCACGAACGTAACCGTCGATCTCGCGCGCGAGCGCCGTGACCTGGCGCTCGAGCTGCGCCACACGCGGATCGGGCTCGTCGACTCGCTGGCTGGACGTCATCAGCTCGTACTCATCCACGAGATCACGCCACACCGGAAAACGGGCGACGAGATCGCGCACGATTCGACTGACGAGCGGGAGCGTCCGGTTCGCATCGGCGAGAGTGAAGCGCGTTTTCATCGACGGAATGTTGCGCCTCGCGACGGTCGCACGGCAAGGGGCGGCGCGGCTCGGCGACGGTTACGCGCCCTCGCGCAGCGCGAAGGTTCGGCCCAGCGCATCTTCGAGGATCGCGGCGAGTTGATCCACCTCGAATGGCTTGCGCAGCACCGGCAGCTTGAACGTCTCGGTGGCCTCGCGCACGGTCGCGCCATCCGCGAACCCCGTCATGAGCACGATGGCGACGGGATTTCTGGCCTCGATGAGCTCCGTGGCGAGCTCGAGCCCGTTCATCTCCGGCATCAGAATGTCCGAGAGCACGAGATCGAAGCGCGTCGGCGTGCCGGTGAGCATCGCGAGCGCCGTGGTCGCATCTCCCACCGCGTCGACCTCGTACCCCATCCGGCTCAACAGCCGCTGCAGCACCATCCGCACGGCCTCCTCATCGTCGACGACGAGAATGCGCCCCGAGCCGCGCAACAATGCCGCGCCGGGCCGTTGCGCGTGCAGCTTCTCGTTCAGCGGAACGGCGCGGAAATACAGCGTGATGGTCGTGCCCACTCCCGGCGTGCTCTCGACACCGATGTGTCCGCCGGACTGATGGATCACGCCCAGCACCATCGCCAATCCGAGTCCCGTCCCCGAGCCGATCGGCTTCGTGGTGAAGAACGGCTCGAAAATTCGGCTCCGCACCTCGGCGCTCATGCCGCTCCCGGAATCCTCGACGGCGATCGTCACGTATTCGCCTGGCACGAGGACTCCGCGATCGACGGCGGTGCGCTCCGTGATCGTGACGATCCGCGTGCTCATGCGCAGCACGCCGCCGGAGGGCATCGCATCGCGTGAGTTGACCGCGAGGTTGAGCAGTGCCTGCTCGAGCTGGCCGGCATCGATCTCGATGCCGAGCGGCGTGTCGGTGAGATCCGTCTGGAATCGCGTCGAGTGCTGCAGGAGTCGCCGCAGCATCCGTTCGACGTGTCGCACGATGTCGTTCGGATTGATCAGCGATGGACGCGATTCCTGGCGACGGCTGAAGGCGAGCAGCTGCTTCGTCAGCGCCGCGGCGCGTTTGGTGGTGTCCTTGATCTCCTCTGCCGCCTCGCGCCGCGCCGCGACATCCGCGTCATCGCTCAGAACGAATTCTGCGTTGGCGCCGATGACCATCAGCAGGTTGTTGAAGTCGTGCGCGATGCCGCCGGCGAGCCGTCCGACCACTTCGAGCTTCTGTGTGTGCTGCAGCTGCTCCTCGAGCGCGGCACGCTGCGAGATGTCGCGCGAGTTGAGCACGAGCCCCTGCACCGCCGGATCCTCGAGCAGATTGCTCGCGAGTGTCTCCATGATTCGCGGGGTGCCGTCCGCGTGCATCATGTGACAGCGCAGCGATTCGGTGCTGAACGGCATCCGAGCGACGCGACTCAGCACGTCTCCGGCCTCGTCACGATCCTCCGCCGCGACGAGCTCCACGAAGGGGCGGTCGAGGGCGAGCTCCGGCACGAGACCGAGCACACCCTCCATGGCGGGGCTCACGTACGTGGCGCGAAGCTCGTTGTCGAGCACGAGCACGACGTCGCTGGAGTTCTGGACGAGCGCGCGGAACCGCGCATCGCGAACGGCGCGCTCCGCGGTCAGCTGCTCCGCATCGCGCGCGGAGATGCGCTGTCGCGCGATCGCGAGCACCGTCATGACGAGGGCGAGCGCGCCGAGCTGCAGCTCGACGCGCTCCATGTTCTCCTGCGTGGCGAGGAAGAGCATGCCGAACGCGAGGCCGACCGCGATCAGCGGAATCTCCGACATCCACCGGGAGGCGACGTTCATGCGACTGTCCGGCGCCGGCGTGCGCCGCAGCTGCGAAGCGGCCGCGACGCTCAGCAGCAGCACGCCGGCGAGCCAGCTGACATCGATGACGGTGTTCCTGCGATACGCCACGACCTCGATGTCCAGATAGCCGTACCAGAAATCGGCGATCGCCGAGAGCAGGTAGGCGAGCGCGATGAAGCTGAAGATCGTGCGGCTGCGATCGTCTGCCGATCGGAGAAGAAGGATCGCGGCGGTGATGATCATCACCATGTCCGCGAACGGATAGCCGACGATGATCGCGGTCTTCGCGAGCGAGGTGCTCGCGTCGAACGCGGCCGTGCGCACGCACCAGTACCAGAGGACCATCGCGCCGCTGATCGCCACGGTCGCGATGTCGAAGGACATCGTGATCCGGTCTGCGCGCCGGCGGGGCGCGATCGGGAACGAGAGCAGCCCGGCGAGGGTGAAGAGGTAGCCGAGCCCGAACACCGCGTTGGTCCACAGCGGCATCACGCTGCCCGGATGCAGGATCTGGTTGAGCGTCGAGGCGCTGGATCCCGAAGCCGTGAACGTCGACGCGATCATGATCAGGAGCCACGCGCGACGGGTGGCGTGATCGCCGCGGGCGGACCGCGCCGCGAGCCAGGACAGCAGCACCACGCTGAAATCGGTGACCGCGAAGCAGACCGCGTCGGTAATGTCGGCGGAGTGGAGCGGGATCAGCTTTGCGTTCGCGGCCGCGCGGAAGATGGCGTAGCTTGCGAGGGCGACCAGCGCGAGGGCAGGCGCGCCTCGTGCCGAGGTCCACGGTTCGGGCGTCCACGACGCGGGATGCCCGTTCCGGGCAGAAGCTGTGTCGGCCACCTATCGAGTATCGACGGGCTTCCAGAGTGACTTGAGCGGGCACGGAGCATGAATGCTCGATCCTGCCGGCCGTCGGCCGCTGCCCTCCAACTCCCCGAATCGGAGCACCAGATGACCACGAGCAGCAGTACCGATTGGATGAATCACCCCGAGCTCCGCCGATTGGTCGATGATGCGAACCGCCTCACCCTTGCCGAGCGCGTCACGTTGGTCAAGGGGTTGATCCCCTCAATAGCTGACGATCAAACGCCGGAACAGTTTGCCGCCTTCGTCGAGGAGCTGCGGCTGAAGGGGAATCGGTACAACGAGGCGAAGGCGCACCCGGGGGAAGGTCGCGCCACGCGCAACGTGCCGGGCGAGCGGGAAATCGAAAACCGCTAGCTCCGCTCCCGCTCAGCGCCGCTCGGCGAGCGACTGGGCGCGCCGCCGCTGAGCGACCTCATGGAGCAGCCGGTCCTCGGCGGTCTCGAGCGTAAGTTGTGGTACGGCAGCGGGTTTACCGTCCTGCCCGAGGTGCACGAAGGTGAGCCAGCACTCGTTCGCGTGGCGGCGGCTCCCCTGGGCGATGTTCTCCGCGTAGACGTTCGCCAGCACCGCCATCGAGGTGTTGCCGACGAACACCACGCGTGAACGAATCTCCACGAGCTCCCCCACCCAGATCGGCTCCTTGAACAGGATCTTGTCGATCGAGAGGGTCGTGGCCTGACCACCGGCGTGGCGCATGGCGCTGAGCGCGGCGCAGCGGTCGACCATGCTCATGATCACACCGCCGAACACCGACGGCACGCGGAGACCGTTCGCGTGCTGCGGCATCATGAGGTCCGCGATGACCGCCTCGGACTGGCGAGGAGTCTTGGCGGCGCCGGTCACTCGAGCGCTCGCGTGCGAACCGCGAGCTTCCGGCCGCGGCGCGGGCCGGTGCGCTCGCGGGCGTGCGAAGCCGCCGCGAGCAGAACGCGAGCCGATCGCGCGTGCGGCGCTCGCGCGGAGGCGACGCGCACCTCGTCGGAATAGAGGGCGGCTTCGTCGAAGGCTCGAACGAGTGCGTGCCGCGTGGCGCTGTCCGCGCTCGCGCTGTCGACCCAGAAGATGCGCCTGGGCAGCGCAGGAAGCTCGGCGATTCGCCAGTGGTGCCCCGTGCTGTCCTCGAGCGAAAGGAGCGCGCTGTCGCCGCGCGTGGGCTTGGCCACGATCTGATAGCCCGCATGCGACCATGTGACCCCGGACGCGTCACCCGCCGCGGGAAGACCGTCGCGCGCATCCTGCCACCAGCCGGGCGCCGCAACGGGAATGGGCGGAAGCGGCAGCGTGTATCCCCCGGCGCGCGAGCCGTGTCCCGGCGCGTAGAACTTCACCGCAGGCTCGCCGTTCACCTCGGCGATGTTGAAGCTCGCGTCGTCGAAGCGGAAGTCGCCGATCGCGCGCGCCGCGTCGCGAGCCGTGGAGTCGCGGGTGGCGCGCAGCGAGTCGCGCGCCTGCGCGAAGAGGGTGCGTCCGCGACGGAGAATGTACTGGCCGTTGCTGGCCCCGAAGATGTCCGCCACCGTGGGCGCACGCGCGTCGCGCAGGTCCACCACGCCGCGGCGGGCGGTGTGCCACTCCTCGCTTCCGGAGACGGAGAGATCGGCCTTGTATTCGTAGGAGAGATACTGGCTGTGCTGGGCGACGGTCTCGAGCTCGCTCTGCGCCGACACGTGCGGATCGGCCTCCGGCTCGTCGTCCACATCGAGCGGGTGATCGTTCGGATGCGAGCGACCGTACCAGCGGGCGATGTGACTGATGGTCGTGTCCTCGAACACCAGCGCCGAGTCGTCGCTCAGGAGGTCGCGGCGATACATCTGCTGCCCGACGATGAGCGCATCCGTGTACGAGCGGTCGTCATCGGTGATGTAGACCTCGTAGTAGCGACCGCGGTAGCGTGCGAGATGGAGCGGAGAGCCACGCGCCCGGATCCCTTCCGCGCCGGTGTGCACCCAGAACGTGGAGTCTCCGGCAAGCACGAGAAACTCGGACGCGGGGGGCGCACCGTGCGGGCGCCGGCAGGCGGCGGCGCCGAGGAGCAGCGCGAGAGCGGCGTAGGCAGCAGGGCGTGGCATGCGGTCAGGAATATAGCCTGTGACGGAAGCGGGAGGATCGTCGTAGTTTACCGTCGCCGTGCACCACCGTCGCGGTCTCATCCTCAGCAGAGCGTCCCCCACTACATGCGCAGCATTCCCCTCCTTTTTCTTGCGCTCGCAGCCTGCGGCGCGGGTGAAGGAAAAAGCACGGCCCTCGCCCAGCAGCCAACGCATCCTCCCACCGTTGCCACCTCAAGCGCCTCGGCACCGCAGGCACCCGCGAGCACGGACGGGCTCGCGAAGTCATTCGCCGACGACTCTCAGATCGTGCGAGCGCTCTACGTGAACCGATGGGCATCGCAAAGCCCGAAGCGAATGCGCGATCTGATCGCGATCGCCGACTCCACCGAGATCAACGCGTTCGTGATCGACATGAAGGATGAGTTCGGGCTGAACTTCGACAGTCCGGACACGCTCGTGAAGCGGAACGCCGGCAACGCCGGGAAGATTCCGCATCTGAGGGAGCTGCTGGACACGCTGCACGCGCATCACATTCTGCCGATCGCGCGCCTCGTCACGTTCAAGGATTCGGTCGCTGCGCGCAACAACCCGCAGCACGTGATCCGGAAGCCCGACGGCACTCCCTGGCACGACAAGAAGGGACTCACCTGGGTCGATCCGTACGACCACGCGATCTGGGAGTACGACATCCGCGTGGCCGAGGAGATGGCGAAGATGGGATTCGGCGAGGTGCAGTTCGACTACATCCGCTTCCCCGAGCCCTATAAGAGTCTGCCGCCGCAGGTGTTCAAGGACGCGAACGGCGTCACGAAGCCGCACGCGCTGGGCGAATTCTTCAAGACGGCGTGTCCGCGCGTGCACGCGGCGGGCGCACGCTGCACCGCGGACATCTTCGGCCTGGTGACGACGGTGCCAGGCGCGCTCGAGATCGGGCAGCAGTGGGAGGAGCTGGCGCCGCACAGCGACGTGCTCCTGCCCATGGTGTACCCGTCGCACTATCCGCACGGCTCGTTCGGCGTCGACCGTCCGAACGCGGAGCCGTACAAGATCGTCTACGCGGCGATCCATCGCGCGCACGAGCGCGATCTCGAGATCGGCGTCGATGCGGGCAACCACGTGCGACCGTGGCTGCAGGCGTTCTCACTCAAAGGGATGACGCCCAAGTACGGCGCGGCCGAGCTCCAGGAGCAGAAGCGAGCGGTCTACGACGCCGGCTACGATGGCTGGGTGCTCTGGAGCCCCGGCTCCGTGTACGAGCCCTTCCTCGGCGCGCTCGAAAAGAAGGAAGTGTCGCGGAAGAAACCGTTCACGAGTGGAGCGGCGAAGGCGAAGTGAGAGCGAGATCGCTTTCCAGTTTGTGTCCGTTGGTGTCCGTTTCTGTCGTCTCATCCAGGGTGTTGCAGCCCTAGGGATTCGTCACTGCAACTGTGAAGAACGACACAAACGGACACCAACGGACACGAACGGAAAAAAGCTGTTTACTAGGAGCGCACTCCTGCGCCAGTCGCGATTGTGCGCACGGCGGACACCAGGCGCTCGACCTCTTCTTCCGTGGTGTAGCACGCGAAGCCCGCGCGCACCCATCCCGAGCCGGTGACGCCGAGGCGGTCCGCGATCGTTGCGGCGTAGAAGATTCCGTTCGGTGCGAAGACGCCGGCTTCGCTCGCGAGGCGTGTGGCGACCGTGTGCGAGTCGACACCCTCGACGAGGAAGGAAACCGTCGGCGAGCGTGGCGCATCCGTGGGCGGCGCACCGTGGAGCACGACGCCCGGAATCGACGCGAGCCCGCGCCAGAGCGACGCGAAGAGAGGCGCGCTGCGCGCGTGCAGGGCGTCGTACGCGCGCGCGAGCCTGGCGCGGCGCGAGTCATCGGTGCCGAAGCCGGCGCTTCCACCGAGTGACGCCATGAAGTCGATCGCGGCCGTGGTTCCGGCGAGCGCCTCGAAGTTCAGCGTGCCGGTCTCCCAGCGATCAGGCGCGTGCGCCGGTGCGGGCGCGAGCTTGGCGCAGTCGAGCCGGGTGAGGAGCTCGTGCCGTCCGTACAGCACTCCCAGGTGCGGACCGTAGAACTTGTACGTCGAGCACGCGAGAAAATCGCAGCCCATGGCCTCGACGTCGGTGAGTGCGTGCGGCACGTACGCCACCGCATCGACGAAGACGTGTGCGCCCTGCGCGTGCGCGAGCGCGGCCGCCCGCGCGACGTCCGTGACCGTGCCGAGCGCGTTGGATGCCGCGCCGATGGCGACGAGCTTCGTGCGCGGACCGATCGCCTGCTCGAGATCCGACCAGTCCAGCGAGTACGTGTCGGTGCGCATCCGCGCCATCCGGATCACCGCGCCACGCTCCGCCGCGAGCCGCGTCCAGGGTGCGACGTTCCCGTGATGATCGAGCTCGGTGATGACGATCTCGTCGCCGGGCGAGATCGTCGGAGCCAGTGCGCGCGAGAGCGAGAAGGCGAGCGAGGTCATGTTCGCGCCGAATGCGACCTCGTTCGGACTCGCGTTGAGCAGATCCGCCGCCGCGGCGCGCGCCGCATCGATGATCGCGTCCGTTTCGAGGCTGGTCGGGTACGCCCAGTGCGAGTTCGCGTTGTGATGCAGCAGGTAGTCGCGAGTCGCATCGGCCACGCTCTGGGGCACCTGCGTGCCGCCGGGCCCGTCGAAGTACGCCACGCGATCGCCGCCGTGCACGCGCTCGAGCGCGGGGAACTGCGCGCGAATCTCGTCGACGTCCGGCGCCGACGCCGTGGAGGGACGGACGGCGGCGACGGTCACTTGATCTCCACGCCGGCCCACTGCTCGATCACGCGCACGGCCTCGACGTGATCGGCCTCCTCGCCGAGCATCGTGTGCGCTGCGCGAAAGAGCTCGCTCGTGAGCTGGAGGAGCGGCGACGGCACCTTGTTCTCGCGCGCGACGCCGGCGGCTATCCCCACGTCCTTGTCGAGCAGCGCGAGGCGGAAGGTGCGCGGAAAGGCGCGGGAGAGCACGCGCTCCGGGAAGAGACGCTCCGTGGTGCGGCTGCTTCCACTCGAGGCGTTGATCACATCCAGCGCGAGCGTGGGCGACACACCCGCCTTGGTGAGCGCCGCGAGCCCTTCGGCCGCTGCCCACACGTGAACCGCGAGCAGCGCGTTGTTCACGGACTTCACGGCGTCGCCGGAGCCCGTGGGGCCGCACAGCACGATCTTCTCGCCGAAGGCGCGCAGCACCGGCATCGCGCGCTCGAACAGCGCCTGGTCGCCGCCGCACATCACGGTGAGCGTTCCCTTCTCCGCCCCACTCGTGCCGCCGCTCACCGGCGCATCGATGTAGCCGGCACCGATCGCGGCGAGCCGTGCGGAGATCGTGCGCGAGGTCGGCGGATCTCCCGAGGTGCAGTCGATGACCATCGCGCCCGGCGCGATGCCCGCGAGCAATCCTTCCGCGCCTTCCAGCAGCGCACCGACATCCTGCGAGGTCGGAAGACAGATCACGACGAACTCGGCGCCGCGCGCCGCGTCCGCCGGCGATTTGGCGACGCGTACGCCCGTGCCCACGGAGAACGCGAAGGTGCGTGCCCGCGACGCCGTGCGATTCCACACGGCGAGCTCGAAGGGAGGTTGTGCGAGATGTTTGGCCATGGGCGCGCCGATCGCACCGAGACCGAGGAAGGCGACTCGTGTCATGGAAACAATATGGTCAGGAATTCGCGCGCATCACAGGCTGAACCAGTACGACGCCTTGATAAGAAACGTGTTGTCGGGGTGGATCGCGTAGAGGTCGCGCGTGCTGCCGTGCACGTTCAGGCTGCCGAAGGCGGACCCATCGTTCTCGAAGCTGCGCCCCTGGGTCCACACCGCGTAGATCGTCGATCCCGCGCGATACTCCCATCGCAGGACGACGTTCGAATTGAAGTCCGCCACGTCGAAGTTGTACTCGGATGCCCCTTCTGGCGTGCCGTAGGAGATGAAGCGCCGATTGTAGTTCTCGTTGCGCGGATCGTCGCTCAGCTGGCGCCAGTTGGTGTAGCGTCCACTGCTCACGAACGGCTGCGCGTACACCTGCAGCGACAGCTTCGGACTCATCGTGTAGTCGATGCGCGCGGTGAGCGACACCGTGTTCTGATCGATGTGCCCGAACGTGTACGCCGTATCCGCGCCATCATCGGCGATCAGATTGTCCATCCACTGGTTGTTGTCCGAGTTGTGATCGAAGTGCGGCGAAACCGATCCCGTGAAGCTGCGCGAGAGACGGAAGGAGAGCGTCGGGTCGACGCCGTAGCCCCAGGAGAGTGCGCCCGTGGAGCTGAACGCGTAGAACCCGATCGAGGGGAGCAGGCGAAGCCGCGGATCGCCTTCGATCGACAGCGACGCATCCGTGTACGGCAGCCGTCGCAGCGCGGGGCCGCCGCGAGAGGCGCGATCGTCGAACACCGGAACGAAGCGGTGCCACGTCATGCCGCCGTGCGCCCACCAGCTGTTCTTGAGCTCCGCATCCGCGAACACTCCCGCGTCATCGTCCGTGAGATCGGACGCGGCCATGCGCACCGTGTTCCACTGGAAGTGCTGCGAGAAATTCACGAAGAGCTGCCGGTAGAGGCTCGTGGGCTTCACGAGCTCGAGCCCCATCCACGTGCTCTGCCGCTGCTCGCCGGCCTCGGTGAGGAAGCCGAGATCGTTCACCTCGAAGCCGGGAGAATAGCGCGTGAAGCCCTCGAAGAACTGAATCGTGCCGTTCACCTTCTCGAACGAGACGCGCTCCGCGTCGCCCCCGAGCGAGGTGCGAGTGGTGTCGTACGCTTCTCCGTCGTCGGGCTTCTGGTAGTAGTGCGTGCTGTTCGCCTGCGTGACGGCGATTCCGCGCGGCGAACCGGACACCTGGCTCTTCACGAAATAGCCCGAGAATCGATAGTCGTTGCGATGGAAGTCGCGGCGAAAATCGAGGCCGCCCACGTACGCGGTGCGCCGCAGCGAGTCCGCCGCGAAATCATCGAGCTGACGATTCACACCCGTGAGCATGATCCCGACGTTCCCCTTGTTGTCGGGAAGCTCCTGCTGCACGCGCGCCACCAGGTAGTTCGATCGCGGCTCGAGCGTCTGTCCGAGCGATCCGACCTCGCGCTGCGTCGCCGCCTCGAGAATGCCCACGGACAACCCGTGCTGTGTACGCCCCGTGAGCTTCGCCGCCCCGAGAATCGATGTGTAGGCGGGGAGCAGAGCGGTGGTCGAGGTGTCCGTGATCTCGGGCGCACGGCCGATGCGCCGCGAGTAGAAGAGATTGTTGCACGTGTTCTGGTGGCACTGGAGATCGAAGCGGAAGATTCCCGCCCCTTCGATGAAGAAGGGGCGCTTCTCCTGATAGTACGTCTCGAAGGCGGAGAGATTGAGCACCGCGGGATCCGACTCGACCTGCCCGAAGTCCGGATTCACGGTGGCATCGAGGGTGAAGTTCGATGAGACGCCGTACTTGATGTCGGCGCCGCCCGTGAGCTGCTGCTGGTGGCCGTACACGAGCGACGGCGTGGTGGTGGTCACGTTCTTCGTCACCGCGTACGGCATGATCTCCAGGTGCCGCGGCGTTCCGAGCCCCTCGATGCCGGTGAGCTCCCCGAGCTGCGACGCGATACCCGTGCGATCGCGACGGATGAGTGGCCAGCTGTCGCGCTCATTGAGCCGCGCGATGTCGCGCACGACGCCGAAGCCGAACACGTGGCTGGCGCCGCGCGGAAATCGCATCTGGCTGAAGGGCACCCGATACTCCGCGATCCACCCCTCCGCATTGATCGCCGTCGCGACATCCCACACACCGTCCCACGACGGGTCCTCCTGCGAGTCGTTGAAGGTGTAGAAATCGCTCTTCACCCCTCTCGGATTGACCGCGAGCTCGTATCCGCTGCGACGATCGTGATACGAATCGATCGTGATCTTCACGCGGTCGGACGGCGTGGACACGTCGCGCCGGCTGAGGAACGCGCGGATGCTGTCCGGGTGCGGATCGTACATCCGGACGAGCACGTAGAGGTACCGATCGTCGAAGGCGACCTTCACCGACGTGCGAAAGGAGGCCGCCGCACCACTCGCGGGCGAGAACTGCTGGAACGCGGTGATCTCGGGCGCGGTGCGCCAGATCGGATCGTCGTCCTTGCCATCGAGAACCGGCGGCGCCGACGCACGGATCGCGACGGCGCTCCCCGTCGCGGGCACGCCCGCCGGCGTGCGCGCGCGCGCGAAGGACTGCGCGTGCAGCGCGAGCGGCGCGGCGAGCGTGAGGATGAAGCGAGTCAGCGACGACGCGAGCGCCACGCGTGTTTCCGGGTTGGGGGCGAGCCAGTGCGACGGAAGGGGATCGGCGTACGTGGGTGGGAAAGATAGACCTTTCTGGTGCCGCCGCGCACGCCCGACAGGGGACCTGCCGGGCGCCCTCGCGTCTATCCGACGATCGCCGGCTCCGGACGCGTGCTCGCCTTCTGATCCGGCGCCATCCCGCTCGGCAGCGGCTCCGGGGTCGGGATGATTCCGCGCTCCAGCCACTCGTACTCTCCCTCGAGCACCTGCTGCGACACGCGGTAGAGCGTGGCATCGTTGCGGCCGAAGAGATTGTCGAAGTGCGCCGCGATACGCATGCGCGCCTCGCGGCAGAAGAGGTCCGCCAGGTCCATGGCGTTCGCGTCGCCCCTCTTCGCGAGCATGACGGCGCGCGTGCACGCGGCACTCATCGCGAAGAGCTCGGCGCCGATGTCCACCGCGCGGAACAGCACCATCTGCCGCCGCTCGAGCTTGGGGCCGAGCCTGACCATCGCGTGGAAGATCGCGCGGCCGAGCCTGCGCGTGGTCGCATCGATGAAGCGCAGGTGGCCCGCGAGGGGGCCGAACTCACCGTAGCCCTTCATGTTGCTCATCCAGCGCGTGGTGTACCACGTCGGGTAGAACTTCGCCGAACGGACGAACGCCGCCCACTTCTCCTTGCGCGACGCCTTCGGGTTGACGACGTCGAACGCCGTCTTGAAGTGGTGGTCCACCGCCTCGCGGGCGATGAACAGGCGCATGATCTCCGATGAGCCCTCGAAGATGAGATTGATGCGGAAGTCGCGCATCGCGCGCTCCACCGGGATCGGCGCCTCGCCGCGCGCCTTGAGCGAGTCCGCGGTCTCGTAGCCGCGGCCGCCGCGGATCTGCAGCGCGTCGTCGACGATCTTCCAGCCCGCCTCCGTGTTGTAGAGCTTCGCGATCGCCGCCTCGAGCCGGATATCGTAGCCGCCGCGATCCGCCATCGCGCTCGCCAGCTCGGCGATCGACTCCATGGCGAACGTGTTGGCCGCCATGTGCGCGATCTTCTGCGCGATCGCCTCGTGCTTGCCGATCGGCTGGCCCCACTGCACGCGGTCGTTCCCCCACTCGCGCACCACCTGCAGCATCGCCTTGGCACCGTACGCGGCGCTCGCGGGAAGCGTGAGGCGTCCCGTGTTGAGCGTCACGAGCGCGAGCTTGAGCCCCTTCCCCTCACCCCAGAGGATGTTTTCCTTCGGCACGCGCACGTTGTTGAAGCGGATCACGCCGTTCTCGATCGCCTTGAGCCCCATGAAGCGCGAGCGATGCACGATCTCCACGCCGGGCCAGCTGGTCTCGACGATGAACGCCGTGATCTGCTTCTTCGGCTTCCCGTTCACGATCGCATCCGGCGTGCGCGCCATCACCACCATCAGCTCGGCGCGCGTGCCGTTGGTGCACCACAGCTTCGTGCCGTTCAGGATGTAGTGCGTTCCATCCTCGCTGATCTTCGCGCTCGTGCGCATGTTCGCCGGATCGCTGCCCGCATCCGTCTCGGTGAGCGCGAAGGCCGAGATCGCGCCCTTGGCGAGGCGCGGGAAGTACTTCTTCTTCTGCGCGTCCGTGCCGAAGAGCTTGAGCGGCTGCGGCAGCCCGATCGACTGGTGCGCGGAGAGCAGCGCGGTGAGCGAGCCATCCTTCGACGTGACCATCCCGATCGCGCGGATGTAGCTCACCTGCGAGAGACCGAGGCCGCCGTACTCGCGGGGGATCTTGATGCCGAACGCGCCGATGTCGCGGAACTTCTGGACCACCTCCTCGGGGATGTGGCCCTCGCGATCGATGGCGTCGGAATCGACCGAGTCGAGAACGGCGCGCAGCTTCTCCATGAACGGCCGGGCGTTCTCCGCCTCGGCTTCGTTCTCCGGCGGGAAGGGATTGATCAGATCGAGGCGGAAGCGGCCGAGAAAGAGCTCGCGAAGAAAGCTGGGCTCGACCCAGTCGCTCTCACGCGCGGCTTCCGCGACATCGCGCGCTTCCTGCTCCGACGCCAGCTCCTGCGTGTCCTTTCCCATGTGCATCCCGAGATGAGGATTGTTGGATGAAAGCTACCATCCGAGCCGCCGGGGCAGACAGGGAAAATCGTGCCTGTCGAGGGGCGATGGCGGGCGCGTCAGCCCTGCCTGATGTCCTGCGCAATCAACGTTCCCACCCCCACGAGGGCCACGACGGCGAAGGTGAACCACTGAATGGCGTAGCTCAGATGGGGACCGTCGTCCATCACGGGCAGCCGGAGGCGCACCGGCGTGGTGCTCGCGATTCCCTGCATGCGGCGGGACTCGACGAGCGTGTCGAGCGCCACGAGATAGTACGGAGCGATCGGGAACGGGAACGCGGAGCTCAGCTCCTTCGCGTCGAGCCGCGTCCACGTATTCGGATGCGACGGGAGTCGCGCGATGCCTCGTCCTCCCTCGACGAAGTCCTCCACGTAGCCGGAGACGGTCGTGCGCGGCGGCTCGTCCCATTTGCCGAGATCCACCGATGCCGCGTCGGGGGAATACACCCAGCCGCGGTTCACGAGCACCGCCGGGCCGCCGCTGTCGGGATGCAGCGGTGTGAGAATCTGCACGCCCGGCGAGCCATCGTTCGTGCGGCCGCTCAGCACGATCTGGTGGTCGAAGTCGTAGGTCCCGTGCACGATCGCGCGTCGCCAGTGCGCGCCCGCACTGTCGGCCGGGAGCCGGGTGAGCGGCACCGCCGGCGCCTTCAGCCGCGCGGCGAGTGCCGCGTTGCGCGCGCGACGCTCGTGCAGGCGGTGCAGCTGCCACACGCCGAGCCGCGAGAACACCAGCGCAGTCACGATCGCGAGGATGGCGGCGAGCACGTTGCGTCGCTTCATCCCGAAAAGATAACGGCCGGCGAGAGGCCGCTCAGAAGAGGCTGATCTGTTCGCCCAGGTCGTTCGGGTCCACCGGCGTCTGTCCGAACAGTCGCTGGAGCTGCCGCACCGACGCCGGGGAGTGGCCCGCGAAGTGATTGTTCACGTAGCCATACACCGCGGTCACCTTCTGGATGAGCATCAGGAGCGACTCCGACCATTGCTCGATCTCGCGCGTGCGATCGAACTGCAGCCGCGAGTAGTCGACGATGTCGCGATCGGGCCCCATCCAGCGCACGTAGCCGAAGGCCGCCGTCGGACGCTCGGCGAGTGCCAGCATCGTCTTGCGCGGAATCCATCGCGCGTCCACCAGCGCGAGCGCGACGCGGTACTCGGCGAGCAGCGCGATCACGCCATCGTTGATCCACCGCCGGTCGCGAAACTCGATCGCGATCTGCACATCGCGCGGCAGCGTGGGCAGGTACGATGCGAGCGCGGGGAGCTCGTTCGGACCGAAGTCGGGGCCGAGCTGGATGAGCACGGGACCGAGCTTGGGACCGAGCTCGCGCGCGCGATCGAAGAAGAGCGCCGTCGCGTCCTCGGCGCCCCGCAGGCGCTTCTCGTGCGTGATTTCCTGCGGAAGTTTGAGCGCAAAGAGAAAATTGTCGGGCACGCGGGCGGCCCAGCCGCGAACGACTTTCGACGCCGGAATCGCGTAGAACGTCGAGTCCACCTCCACCGTGTCGAACGCGCGTGCGTAGAGCGAGAGATAGTCGGGAGCGCGGGTGCCATCCGGGTAGAAGGGGCCCACCCACGCATCGTAATTCCAGCCTTGTGTGCCCAGACGAATGGGAGACATGCAACAAATCGTGGCGGATGTCGGCGCAGGTTGCAATGGCGCGATTGGACGGTCGCGAGGTATGTTGCATGCGAACGCTGGAGGCGCGGATGCGCCCCGACGGACGCCGGGGGTGTGCCGTCGGTGGTTTTGTGATCGATAGCGAATATCGGTCTCATCCTTGCAACATGTGCAGACGGACGACCGCGGCGACGCACGCAGAGGAGCCCGATGGAACGTGGACGAGAAGAGCGGCGCATAAACTACGACCGTCGAACCGGCGAGCAGCCCGCGAAAAGCGACGGTGAGCGCGAGGTGACGGCGCTCGGCCGCTCCGTGGACCTCATCGTGTTCGAGATCGGGAGATCGCTCGGCGGATGGTGGGCGGAGCGCGATGCGACTGCGACTGTGCGCCAGGTCACCTTCGAAGATGATGTGGTGTATCGCGCGCACTACGATTTTTCGCCCACGCGACTCGCGGATCGCTCGTACGAAGTGGTGCGGCCTGCGTACCTGATCGGTCACATCGCGGGCGCGAATCCCGAGTACGAGGGGCGGACCTTCGAGAGCATCGAGGGCGATCTGCGCGCCGGCTGGACCGACGAGATTCGCGCGAAGCACGGCGAGTGGGATGCGGTGCGGCACTACGCGAAGGAGGCATTCGCGAGGCAGCGGCAGCGCGCGCTGAGGATCAGCGGCGAGCATCGCCGCGTGACGTCGGAGCGGCCGGAGTACGGAGACGGCGGCTCGGACTGAGCGCGGGCGTCGGACGGCGTTTATCTTAGTACTAAGATGACAGCGCCACCCGATGCGTCCGCGGCTCCCTCAGTCGCACAGCCCAAGCGCAGCAGGAACGAGAAGGATACCGCCACCGCGCTCAAGGCCTGGGTGGTGCTGGCTCGCGCGTATCTCGCGATCTACAAGCACGTCGCCGCCGATGTCGCGCGCTACGATCTCACCGCATCCGAGTTCGGAATTCTCGAGGCGCTCTTCCACAAGGGGCCGCTGCTGCTGGGCGATCTCCAGAAGAAGATTCTCGTGACCAGCGGAGGCGTGACGTATCTGGTGAACCGGTTGGTCGCGAAGGGGCTCGTGACGCGTGAAAGCTTTCCCGGTGACAAGCGCTCGCGCTTCGCGGTGCTCACCCCCGAGGGGAGCGCGCTGATCAAACAGATCTTCCCGGGGCATGCGAAACGCATCGCCAAGGTGATGGGCGAGCTCTCGCCCAAGGAACAGAAGCGGCTCACGGCCATGCTTCGGAGACTGGGCAAGGGCGCGAGCGACGCCTGAGCGTGCGGGCGTCCGGCTCGCTCAGCGGGTCCGGAGCATCCGCGTGAGCACGCGATCGAGAGCGTTCGCGAACGCCTGCTTTTCCCGTGCGCCGTAGGGCGCGTGGCCGCCCGTCTCCACACCGGTGCCCCGCAGCCCGTCCATGAAGTCCCGCACCGAGAGGCGCTCGCCGATGCTCTCGGCGGTGTACTCCTCGCCCCGGGGATCTATGACGGACACGCGCCTGGGCACGAGCAGCGCCGCCAGCGGGATGTCGGCGGTGATCGCCACGTCACCCGGCGCCGCATGCTCCACGATGTACCGGTCCGCGGCGTCGGGTCCGCCCTCTACCCGCACCGTCGTCACGTGGGTGTAGCCCGGCGGAAGCGCCACGCGCTGGTTCGCGACGAGCACCGTCGCGAGCGCGAGTCGCTCGGATGCGCGCAGGCAGATCTCCTTCACGTCGCGCGGGGTGGCGTCCGCGTCGAGCCAGAGCGTCATGGGAGCGAATCGAGGTAGAGAACGACCGTGTGCCGTGCAAGCTAAGGGAGCCGCCGGCGCGAGCGCGCGGGCGAATCGGGATTCCGCTTCGGTGCTCCCGTGCGCATTCTCAACATCGCCGCATTCATTCTCGAAACCGCGTGCATCAGGAGCCGACGAGTCATGAAGCCGTTCCGCATCCCCGGTCGTGCGCGCTGGATTCGCCTCGTCCCTCCGCTCTGCGCGCTGGCGCTCGGCGCGCAATGCACGAAGCACGCGCGAGCCGACGAAGGATACATCCCGGTCGAGGGCGGTCGCATCTGGTATCACCGGGTCGGCTCGGGAACGGGCACGCCGCTCGTCCTGCTGCACGGCGGACCGGGCAGCTGCAGCTACTATCTCAAGCCGCTGCTCGCGTTGTCCGCAGACCGGCCGGTGATCATCTACGACCAGCTCGGATGCGGCAAGTCGGACCGGCCCACGGACACGACGCTCTTCACCGTCGACCGCTACGTGCGCGAGCTCCAGACCCTCCGCGACTCGCTCGGCCTGCGCGAGATCCATCTGCTCGGCCACTCGTGGGGCGCGATGCTCGCGGAGGCGTACATGGCGACGCATCCGAAGGGCGTCCGGAGTCTCATCCTTTCGAGCCCGCTCGTGACGACCGCGCAGTGGGAGCACGACGCGGACTCGCTTCTGCGCGCGCTTCCCGACTCGATGCGCGATGCGATCGCCAGGCACGAGGCCGATCACACGACGTCGTCACCCGAATACGTGAGCGCCACCAGGGCGTACTACGATCTGTATCTGTCGCGCACGCACCCGCGTCCCACTGCCGACAACGACAGCAGCAGCGCGGGATTCGGCAGGCAGGTGTACGAGTACATGTGGGGGCCGAGCGAGTTCACCTCGACGGGCACGCTCAAGACGTTCGACGCGACGGCGTGGCTGCGCGACATCAGGGTGCCGACGCTGTTCATCGCGGGCGAATTCGACGAGGCGACTCCGGCATCCACGCGCAACTTCTCGCGACTCGTGCCCGGCGCCGAATTCGTCATGATCCCGGGCAGCGGGCACATGACCACGAAAGACAATCCGGACGCACTGCGCTCGGAGATCCGGGCATTTCTCAGCCGGGTGGAGCATCGCCAGCCGTAACGACGTGGACGAGCACAGCGTGCTGAGGCGCAGCCGGGGAACAGCCGAGGGGGAGGCCGCGTTTATCTTAGTAGTAAGATAATTCTGGCCTCAGCCTTCATCCGTGAGCACAGCAGATGTCCAACATCACCGGTCTTCACCACGTCACCGCCATCGCGGGACCCGCACAGGAAAATCTCGACTTCTACGCCGGCATTCTCGGGATGCGGCTCGTCAAGAAGTCCGTCAATCAGGATGACCCGTCCACGTACCACCTGTTCTACGCGGACGGCGAGGGACACGCAGGATCCGATCTCACCTTCTTCCCGTGGGCGCACATGCCGCGCGGCCGCGACGGTACGGGGCTCACGAACGAGGTGTCGCTCGCCGTTCCGGCGGGATCGCTCTCGTACTGGGAGGAGCGGCTCACGAAGCACGGCGTCAAGCTGCGGGCGCAGGTCACGCGCTTCGGCGAGCGCGCGCTTCCGTTCAACGACGTGCACGGGCTAGCGCTGGCGCTGGTCGAGACGAGCGATCCCCGCGAGTTCACCCCGTGGACCGGCAGCCCTGTGCCCGTGGAGCATCAGATTCGCGGGCTGCACACGGTGCGCATCTCCGAGCGCGCGCGTGCACGCACGGAGCAGCTGCTCACGAACGGAATGGGATTCACGCTGCTGGCCGAGGAGAACGGCTGGAAGCGGTACGCGCTGGGCGAGGGTGGCTCGGGGCGTGTGCTCGATGTCGAGGAGCTGCCGGACGTGGCGCGCGGCGCGTGGGGAACGGGACGCGTGCACCACGTGGCGTGGCGCGTGGCGGATGATGCCGCCGAGCTCGCGGCGCGGAAGCGCCTGCACGAGGTGGGTACGCAGACCACCGAAGTGATCGACCGCTTCTGGTTCAAGTCCGTGTACTTCAACGAGCCGGGCGGCGCGCTGTTCGAGCTCGCAACGGACGGCCCGGGCTTCGGCATCGACGAGAACATGGAGACGCTGGGGAAGGACCTGATCCTGCCGCCATGGCTCGAGCCGCACCGCGCGGAGATCGCGCGCGGGCTTCCGACGCTCGTTACTCCTTCCGAGCTGACGCCGGCTTCGGCGGGCTGAAGGCGGCGATCCAGTGCGCGGCGTCGAGCACGTCGTCGCGCGTGAGCTCGTGACCCGCGTTGAAGAAGTTGATCGTGGCAACGGCGCCGGCTGCAGACAGCAATGTGTGCAGCCGGCGCGCCTGTTCGGGC
>Ga0207639_10000791_pt1 | contig 21545 bp, 21 predicted proteins | sample KBSCornC32_FD_184299 | JGI IMG/M metagenome (GOLD analysis project Ga0207639, IMG submission 184299) | Corn rhizosphere microbial communities from Kellogg Biological Station, Michigan, USA - KBS Corn C3-2 (SPAdes) (version 2) | ecosystem: Host-associated > Plants > Roots > Rhizosphere > Soil ...
GCGCGAACCCCAGTAGGCCGGCTGCACGAAGCTGCGTCCGAGCTCGACCGCCTCGTCGAGGAACGGGCGCGCGGCGTCCGTATAGTCGAACAGGCTGGCCGAATAGAGCCCGTCCATGCCGCGCTCACGCAGGATCCGTCCCGCCTCGCCGAGGCGATAGGCGCCGACGATCGAGAGCGCATGCTCGTCCCACAGGACGAGGTGGCGGTAGTGCGTATCGTAGCGATCGAGGTCGCGGCGCGCGCCGGTACCCTCGCCGACGCGCCGGAAAGCGAGTTCGCGCAAACGACCGATTTCGCGCATCGCCGGGCAATCCACGCCTGCATCGAGCAGCAGGATCTGCTTGCCGTCGACGGTGTGGCCGAGCGGCTCCGCCTTGCGCAATGCACTGCGCACCGCCAGCGGCGATTCCGGATGGGCGATCGCGGTGGAGGTCGGGAACACCGTCGGCCGGCGGCGCGCGAGGCGGTAGACATGGCGGCGCATCTGCGCGGCAATGCGCTCCGGCCGTTCCGCCCCCTCCTCCAGCGCTTCGCTGGAAACGATTTCGCCGATCTGGAAACCGATCCGCGCGTGCTCGGCGCCGAACATCTCGCGCACGAGCATCAGCGAGGCGAGCGGCTTGGCCAGCATCGACACGCCGTAGAACATCGGCGAGTTCTGCGCACGGATATGCACCGGCAGCACCGGTGCGCCGGTCTTCAGGGCGAGCCGCGCGAATCCGGTCGACCATTTGCTGTCGCGCACGCCCTGTGCGCCCATGCGCGAAACCTCGCCGGCCGGGAATACGATCAGCGCCTCTTCGCGTTCGAGCGCGCGGTAGGCCTCGCGCGCACCCCCGAGCGAACTGGCCGAGCCGAACACCGGCAGCGGCAACAACAGCGGCTTCATCGGATCGAGCTGCATCAGCACGTCGTTCGCGAGCACCTTGACGTCGCGACGTACCGAGCCGACGAGGTGGATCAGGGCGAGCGCATCGAGCGCGCCGAGCGGATGGTTGGCGACGATCACGACCGGCCCTTCGACCGGAATGTTCTCGCGATCGGTATTGGCGACGCTGTAGCTGACCTTGAGGCTGTCGAGCACGTGCTCGACGAATGCCAGTCCGGGCAGATCGGCGCCCTGCGCGAGGATCGCGTTGATGCGTTCCTCGCAGGCGATCCGGCGCAGCAGCCCGACCACCGGCTGCGCGAACGCGCGGGCGCGACCTTCCGCCAGGCGCGGGAACTTGCTGTAGAAACTGCGTTCGACGCTGATCAAGGCGCACCTCCGCTGATGCTGCGCACACTATCTCCGATTTGTTGCAGGCGCATGCGCAATTCGATCATTTCAGCGGATGTACGTAGGCGACGACGCCGTCGAGGAACATCTGCACCGACAGGGCGACCAGCAGCATGCCCATCAGGCGCTCGAGCGCGGTCAGGACGCTGCTGCCGAGCCAGCGGTACAGGTAGGTCGAGGAAAGCAGGATCAGCGCGGTCGCCAGCCAGGCGAGGAACAGGGCCACGCTCCAGTCGACCGTGCGCCCCGGGTTGCTGTTCGCCAGCAGCATGACCGCGGCCATCGCGGACGGACCGGCCACGCCCGGTATCGCCATCGGCACGATGAACGGCTCGCCCTCGCTCTCGCCGAATACGCCGCCCTGCTGCGGGAAGATCATGCGCACGCCGATGAGGAACAGCACGATGCCGCCGGCGATGCCGACCGATTCCTGCTTGAGCTGCAGGACGTGCAACAGGTACTGGCCGCCGAAAAGGAACACGAACAGCACCAGCAGCGCGATGACCATCTCGCGCGCGAGCACCAGCCGCCGGCGTTCCGGTTTCACGTTGCGCAGCAACGCGAGGAACAGCGGAATGTTGCCGAGCGGATCCATGATCAGGAACAGCAGCAGGCCCGCCGACAGCGTGCTCATCGAACTTTCCATACCCGCTCCCAATCAGGCAACCCGGTCGCGCGAAGCGGACTCCCCGTACCGCAGGTCCAGCACCTTGCCGCGGACCACCGACGCAGCACTGCCGAGCAGCCAGGCGACGGCGCCCCCGGCGTGTGCCGGATCGGGATGCGCCAGCGTGTCCTCGCCATAGTACGCGGCGCGGCGCAGCGTCGTGCGCATTGGCCCGGGCAGCACCGCATGCGTGCGCACCGCCGAGCTTTCGGTCTCTTCCTGGACGATCGAGGCGAGTCCCTGCAAGGCGGTCTTGGCGACCCCGTAACCGCCCCAGAACGCCTTGCCGACGCGGCCCGGATCATCGAACACGAACACGATCGACGCATCTCCGGCGCGGCGCAGCAGGGGCATGCAGGCCTGGGTCAGCAGAAATGGCGCCGTGACGTTGACCTGCTGGGTACGCCCCCATTCTTCCGGCGTCTGCTGCTCGAACGGCTGCAGCGTGTCGAAATGGGCGGCGGCGTGGACGATACCGTCGAGCCGGCCGCATTCGCGTTCGATCGCGGCGGCGAGATCGGCATAGTCCTTCGGAACGGCGCCCGCGAGATCCATCGGATACAGCGCCGGGGTCGCGCCACCGAGGCGCTCGATTTCGTCGTACAGGGTCTCGAGTGCACGCACCTTGCGCCCGAGCAGCACGAGGGTCGCACCCGCGCCGGCGGCAGCGAGCGCAACCGCACGACCGAGTCCGCCGGTGGCGCCGGTCACGAGCACGACGCGCTCACGCAGGGAATCGGCAGCCGGCGTCGCGACACCGTCCGCGAGTTGCACCGGAACGAGCATGCTCAGGCCTTCTGGGTATCCTGAACCAGGCGCTCCAGCTGGCCCGATTCGTACAGTTCCAGCGCGATGTCGCACCCGCCGATCAGCTCGCCGTGGATGAACAGTTGGGGGAACGTCGGCCAGTTCGAGTAGCGCGGCAGGTTGGCGCGGATTTCCGGGTCTTCCAGCACGTTGACGGCGTGGAAGTCGGCGCCGACCGCCTTCAATGCCTGCGACGTGCGGCTGGAAAAACCGCACATCGGGAACTGCGGCGTACCCTTCATGAACAACACGATCGCGTGTGCGTCGAGCGTGCCCTTGATGCGTTCGATGACGTCCATTGCTGACCTTCGGATGGCTGCGGGCGCGCTGCCGCGCGCAATCGCCCATGGTACCACTGCGCCGCCGCGGTTGATTTGCGATGCGCGCACTCCATAGACTGCAAGACCCCTACCCATCGGCAAGGAGAGTCCCCCATGGCGATCGAACTGCCCGCGCTTCCGTGGGCGCGCGACGCGCTGGCTCCGCACATCTCCGCGGAAACCATCGACTACCACTACGGCAAGCACCATCAGGCCTACGTCACCAATCTCAACAACCAGATCAAGGGCACCGAGTTCGAGAACCTCGCGCTCGAGGAGATCATCCGCAAGGCGTCCGGCGGCATGTTCAACAACGCCGCGCAGATCTGGAACCACACGTTCTACTGGAACTGCCTCAAGCCCAATGGTGGCGGCGAACCGAGCGGTCGCCTCGCCGATGCGATCAACAAGGCGTTCGGCGGTTTCGCCCAGTTCAAGGACGAATTCACCAAGACCAGCGTCGGCACCTTCGGCTCCGGCTGGGGCTGGCTGGTGCAGCGTCCGGACGGCGGCCTCGCGCTCGCCAGCACCTCGAACGCGGGCACGCCGATCACCGGCGCCGATCGCCCGCTGTTGACCTGCGACGTGTGGGAGCACGCCTACTACATCGACTATCGCAACGCGCGCCCGAAATACGTCGAGGCATTCTGGAACCTCGTGAACTGGGACTTCGCCGCGAGCCAGATGGCCTGAGTCGTCGAGGTCGCGACCGCTCGAGAAGCCGCTCCACGTGAGCGGCTTTTTTCTTGCAAGGACCCCGCTGCCGGATGTCCTGCGTTCGACGGACATCTCCCTCGGAGCGCACCATGCGATTTCGCTCAGCCTGCCTCCTGCTCGCCATGGCCATGATCGCCCCACCTTCGGGCGCGACGAGTTGCCGGCGCATCGCGTACGACCGTGAGGATGGCCAGCGGCTGTTCGGTTCGTCCGAGCGTGTCTTCGTCGGCGATCTGGTGCAGACGCGGGACGTCGCGCAGAAGACCTACACCGCCGCCTCCGAGGGGAAACTGGAGACGATCGTCGGTTTGGGTGATCCGCCTTCCGTCGCGGGCCATTTCCGGCTGGTCGAGGCCTTCAAGGGCGCAATCGACCCGCAGCCGATCCGCATCAACGAGGCCCTCGTGTCGGGCCGCCGCTATCTCGTGTTCGCACGTCGTGACGGCGACGAGCTGCGCGCGGACTCCCAATGCGCCTCGTACGTGCTGCCGCTCACTGGCGCGGATCCGTTGAAGAGCAAGGCACAGGACCTGCTCCACTGGCTGCGTGCCTTGCCGCCCGCCGGCAGTGGCGGGGAGCTGCGCATATACCTGCGCGACGAAAACCAACGACCGCTAAGCACCGAATTGCGCATCGAAAGCCCGACGCGTTCCTTTTCACTGCACACCAACGAGGAAGGCGAAGGCCATCTCGACGCCTTGCCGGAAGGCGACTACTGGCTCACGACTGCGCCGCCAGGCGGCTATCGCTACAGCTGCAACCCCGACTGCCCGAGCTTCGTCGTGAACGATCGCGGCCTCGACGAGTACGGGTTGCGCAGGTTGCCGCGCGGCAGCCTGCGCGTGCAGGTCGTCGATGCCGACGACCGTCCAGTCGCACTGCGGGCGCAATTCGACCTGTTCGACCCCGACGGCATGCGCATCGGCCCGCTCGGCTCTGCGTGGGCGTCGTACGAAATCCCCGGGGACTCGCTCGATGCCGAGCGGGGCTTCCTCGTGCCGGGCCGCTACCGGCTTGCACTCGTGCTACCGGAATTCCTCGTCGACAACGGACTCGCCAGGACGACGAAGGTGACGCACCATTTCGACGGCGGCGTTGCGCAGGACGACGCGCCGACGATCGAGGTGCGCGACGGCGAAAACATCGCGCGCTTCCACCTTCCGGTGCGGCTGCAGCCGCTGCATGTGCGCCTTCGTTTCGCTGGCGACGCGATCTACCCCTCGATGCGCACGCTCGGCGTTCACCTGATCGTCGGCCGCGAAGGCGGCGCCTACGGCGAGGACGTGCTCTACGACGTCGCGCAGGTCGCCGACGGAACGGATGGCGTGGTGTCCCTGCAACTCGTGCCCGGACAGACCCTGCGCTACTCCCTGCCCGGCTACGACATCGACGGGGAACGCGACATGCGCGTACTCGCTCCTGCGTCCGATACGGTGATCGATCTGCGGGTGCGCAAGCGCTGAAGGTCAGCGCAGCGCGGCGAGCACAGGGGCAACCTGGCTCTCGCGGCCGAGCGCGGCGCCGATGCGCAGCAGGCGCTCGCGCATCTCGGCGGCATCGTTCGCGCACAACGTCGCGTGCCCGACCTTGCGACCGGGGCGTGCGCTCTTGCCGTAGTCGTGCCAGTGCGCACGCGGCTCCGCCAGCACCGGATTCGCCTGCGGCAATTCGCCGACCCAGTTCAGCATGACGTTGACGCCGAGCGCACTGGTATCGCCGAGAGGCAGGCCGAGTACCGCACGCACGTGGTTCTCGAACTGGCTCGCCGGCGCGCCTTCGATCGTCCAGTGCCCGGAGTTGTGCACGCGCGGCGCCATCTCGTTGCCGAGCAAACCGCCATCGCACACGAACAGCTCGAGCGCGAACACGCCGACGTAGTCGAGCTCCTCGGCGATGCGCCGCGCATGCGCGAATGCGATCGGAGCGAGTGCATCGCTGTCGGGCGCGGGGGCGAGGCTGGCCGAGAGGATGCCGTCGGCGTGCCAGTTCTGGGTCAGTGGCCAGGTGCGGAACTCGCCGTCCCGTGACCGCACCGCGATCACGGACAGTTCGCGTTCGAATGGAACGAACGCCTCGAGGATCGACGGCGCGCCCGCGAGCGCATTCCATGCGGCATCGACGTCGGCCGGCGACTTCAGGCGGAACTGGCCTTTGCCGTCGTAGCCGAGCCGGCGCGTCTTGAGGATCGACGGCGTGCCGATGCGCTCGACCGCACGCGCGAGATCGTCGCGACTGTCGATGGCGGCGAACGCCGGGGTTGCGAGTCCGATCTCGTGGAACAGGCTCTTTTCGGCGAGGCGATCCTGCGAAATCGAGAGCGCACGCGGGTTCGGAAAGACGCGGGTGTGCTCGGTCAGCCAGTGCGCGGTGTCGGCCGGCACGTTCTCGAAGTCGAAGGTCGCGACGTCGATGCGGCGCGCGAAGTCGGCGAGCGCGTCGAAATCGCGCCAGTCGGCGCGCAGCAGCGGCGCGACCTGCGCCGCGCATGCTTCCTCGGCGTTGTCGACGACGAGGAAGCGCAGCCCGAGCGGCGCACCGGCAAGGGCGAGCATGCGCGCGAGCTGCCCGCCGCCGAGGATGCCTATCGTGGAACCGGAGTGCGTCATCCGCGCACCGTGACGGCACCGGGTCGTGGATGATGCGGACGCTCTCGCGCGATCGCCGGAATGCCAGCGCCGCTCCGGTCGGAGCGCGGTACGCGGTGCAAGGCGCTCATGCCGGTACGCGCGGATCGGGATGGGCGAGTACTGCCGCGCTCTGCTCGAGGCGGAACGCGTCCAGGCGCTGCGCGAGCACGGGATCGGCGAGAGCGAGTATCGCGCACGCGCACAAGGCGGCATTGACCGCACCTGCACGACCGATCGCGAACGTCGCGACCGGGATTCCGGCCGGCATCTGCACGATCGACAGCAGCGAATCCATGCCGTTCAAGGCATGCGACTGCACCGGCACGCCAAGGATCGGAACGCGCGTCTTCGCGGCGAGCATGCCGGGCAGGTGCGCCGCGCCGCCGGCACCCGCGATGATCGCGGCCAGACCGCGCTCCGCTGCCGCAGCGGCATAGTCGAACAGCAGGTCCGGCGTGCGATGCGCGGATACCACGCGGACTTCGCAGGCGATGCCGAGCTTTTCGAGGGTCTCGACCGCGTGGCGCATCGTGTCCCAGTCCGAACGGGAACCCATCACGACACCGACCCGGGGTGATCCACTCATGCTTTCTGTCATGGTCGTGGCAGGCCCAAATCGCTATTGTACGCGTCACGCCCGCCGACGACACTGCTTCGCCATGGACAAGCGCCTGCTCGACATCCTCTGCTGCCCGACCACCAAAGCGCCGCTGCGCCTGCTTTCCGAAACCGAGCTCGCCGCGCTCAACCTGGGTATCGGCGCGAAAAGCGTCCGCTTCGAAAACGGCGTGGAAGTCGCCGCCGAATTGACGGCGGGCTTGATCACCCGTGATGGCCGCACCATCTATCGGATCGAGGACGACATCCCGGTCATGCTCGCGGACGAGGCGATCTCGACCAGCCAGTTGAGCGGCTTTCCCGACCGCTAAACCATTCGCCGCAATCAAGTGTGACGGCGCGCACATTCCGCCGCCGGAGCTGCCTTAAGCTAGGGTATGGCGCAAATGATGCATCGCTCTTGATGAGCCGGTGCAGCTACGGAAAACCGCAATGACCGCTCCCAAAGACAATCCGAACGTCGTCGACCTGCAGCAGCGCCAACCCGGGACGGCTACCCCCGACCGACTCGGCGACCTGCTGAAACTCGTGCGGAGCATTTCGCTCAAGCGCATCAACGCGCTGGTCGGAACCCTGTTCGAGAATGTCGACGATGCCCTGTTCGACCTCGCCGAGCGTGCCGGCAGCAACGCGGTGCAGACCGAGTATTTCGACGGCATGCGCGAGGTGCGCAAGAAGCGCCAGCTGGTCGAGCGCCTGTTCCAGGACAACGCGACCAAGGCATTCAACGAATTCGCCGACGGCAAGTTGAAGGCGGTCAAAGCCGAAGCGGCACCGCAGGCAGGCAGCGGCGGCCTCGCCCTCGTCGACGACATCGAGCTGGAAGAATCGCTCGCGGTCACGAGCATGGTCGCCAAGGCCGAGAACCGGCTGCAGCGTGCGCTCTACCAGGTCAACCAGCGACTGTCGGTGATCGTCGGCGGCGGCAAGGTCGAGGACTCCAGCAACCCGATCGGCCCGGCGGTGCTCGGCAATGCGTTCCGCGCGGCAATCCGCGAATTCGACGTCAATGTCCAGGTCAAGCTGATCATCTACAAGTTGTTCGATCGCTACGTGATGTCCGGCATCGAGCCGGTCTATGACGAAGTGAACGTCGAGCTGATCCGCGCAGGCGTGCTGCCGCAGGTGCGGCACGTCATGCCGGCGGGCTCGCGACCGCCGGCCGGAACCGGCATGCGCCTGCCCGCGGGCCAGCACGGCGCCGCCGTCGCTGACGGCGCACCCATGGCGGCCTACTACGACCCGGCCGCGGACCAGTTGCAGGCGGAGATCTATCACACCTTGCGTTCCCTGCTGGCGAACCGCCATGGCGCGGACGCCTACGTCGGCGGTGGCGATGCCGGTGGCGGTCTCGGCCTGAGCCCGACCGACCTGCTCAGTGCATTGACGATCCTGCAAAGCCAGTCCGCGGTCGCGCAGGCGCGCGCCGAAACCGTCGCGGACGCGGCACAGGCCGTGCAGCAGATCAAGCGCGAGCTGCTCGACCAGGTCAACAAGCTTTCCGGCGAGGCCAAGGACAAGCGCGTCTCGACCGCGGACGAGGACACCATCGATCTCGTCGGTATGCTGTTCGAATACATCCTGCAGGACCGCAACCTGCCCGCGCAGATGCAGGCCCTGTTCGGACGCCTGCAGATCCCGTATCTGAAGGTCGCGATCCTCGACAAGCACCTGTTCGCGCAGAAGTCGCACGCGGCGCGGCGCCTGCTCGACCTGCTCGCGGACGCCGGCAAGAGCTGGTCGGAGGAGTCGGACCGCGACCACCGCCTGTACGATCGCATCAAGGCCTGCGTGGAAACCGTGCTGCGCGACTTCGACGATGACGTCGGCGTGTTCGAGCGCGAACTGGTCTCGTTCAACGATTTCATCGACCAGCACCGCAAGCGTGCCGAACTCGCCGAGCAGCGCGCCGCCGATGCGACGCGCGGGCGCGAGAAGCTGCAGGCCGCGCGTCGCACCGCTGCGCGCGAGATCCTCAAGCGCATCGAGGACCGCAACCTGCCTCCGGTCGTGCACAGCGTGTTGTCGCGCCCGTGGGCGAACTACCTCGTGCTGACCGTGTTGCGCCAGGGCGAGGAATCGGACGAGTGGAAGAACGCGCTGCGTTTCGCCGACGAGTTCGTCTGGAGCGCGCAGCCGAAGACGACCGAGAGCGAGATCACGCGCCTGCGTGCGTTGCTGCCGCAGCTGGAGAAGGCGCTGCGCCACGGCCTCGCGACGGTCGCCTACCATGAAAGCGACATCAAGCAATTGATGGGCGAGCTGTCCTCGTTCTACAAGCGCCTGCTCGACGGGCAGAAGATCGAGACGAAGACGGTCAAGGAAGTGATCGCACAGGTTGCCGCGCCTGCGGCAGCCGGTGCCGATGGCACCACGGATGCGGCAACCGCGGGCGAAGCGACGGCACCGGCGGCGACGCAAAGTCCGGTCGAGGAGATCGTGCTCGGCTCGGTGACGGTCGAATCCGAAACGGAAACCGCGCTCGACGGCGAGGAGGACGACTTCGTCAAGGCCGTGCGCGCGATCAAGGTCGGTACCTGGATCGAGTTCACCGACGAGGGCGGGCAGTGCGAACGCGCCAAGCTGTCGTGGATCAGCCCGATCAGCTCGAAATACCTGTTCGTCAACCGACGCGGCCTCAAGGTCTGCGACAAGACCGTGTTCGGACTCGCCGCGGAAATGCGTCGCGGCAGCGCGGTCGTGCTGGAAGAAGTGCCGCTGTTCGACCGCGCGCTCGACGCGATCGTCGCACGTCTGCGCCATACCGGGGACGAGCCGGCGGCCGCCACAGCGCCGGCGACACCTGCAGCGCCGCCCGCCTGACCACGTGCGGCGGCGATCCACTGCTATCCTGCGCGCCCGCCAGTCGCAGAAGGGTTCGACTACGTGACGACTCCGGCTTTGCTCCCGCCGCGCGATTCGATCGCGCGCGACGTCCGCCGCGCCCTCGAGGAAGACATCGGCAGCGGCGACGTGACCGCCGACCTGCTGCCGGCCGAAGCGCGTGCGCGTGCGCGCGTGATCTCGCGCGAAGCTGCGGTGCTGTGCGGCAGCGCCTGGTTCGACGAGTGTTTCCACCAGATCGATCCGGACGTGCGCATCGAGTGGGCCGCGCATGATGGCGAGCGGATCGCTGCCGGCGCGCTGCTGTGCCAGATCGAAGGACGCGCGCGCGCGCTGGTGACCGCCGAGCGTTCGGCACTGAATTTCCTGCAGACGCTGTCGGCGACGGCGACCGCTACCGCAACCTACGTGGAGGCCGCGCGTGGCACCCGCGCCGCGATCCTCGACACGCGCAAGACCCTTCCAGGGCTGCGCCTCGCGCAGAAATACGCGGTTCGTTGCGGCGGCGGCCAGAACCATCGCATCGGCCTCTACGACGCCGTGTTGATCAAGGAGAACCACATCGCTGCGGCGGGTTCGATCCACGCCGCCGTCGCGCGTGCACGCACACTGCATCCCGGCGTGCTGGTCGAGACCGAGGTCGAGAATTTCGCCGAGTTGCGCGAAGCGCTGGCGGCCGGGGTCGATCGCATCATGCTCGACGAGTTCGAGCTGCACGAATTGTCGCAGGCGGTGACGGAAGTCGGCGGCAGGGTTCCGCTGGAAATGTCGGGTTCGGTGTCCCTGGAACGCGTCCGTGCGATCGCCGAGACCGGCGTCGACTACGTTTCAATCGGCGCGCTGACCAAGCACATCCGTGCGCTCGACCTGTCGATGCGTATCGAACTCGTCGAAGGCAAATGATGCGGCACGCCAGCATCCCGCCCGCGATCAACCTCGCCGGGGTTTGATCAGCCAGCGTGGTGGCGAACTAGCGTCAGACCCGCCGAACAAAAAACCGCCCGAAGGCGGTTTTTCCGGTTTTTCCGATGCGGACGCGACCGCTCCTGCGAGCCGCCCGTCGCCGCTGCTCAGAACACGCCGGCGAAATGCAGGGCGGCGGCGACCACCGCCGCCACGATCACGCCGATCACGATCAGCATGCCGCTGGAACCGCCGGCTGCCTTCTTCGCCTCGGGTTCGCTCGGGCGCGCCGCGGCGGATTGCTGCTTCGCATCCATGCCCGGCGTGATCAGCAGGAAACGCACCGTGTCCAGGCGCAGTTCCTCGCCCGCCTTGAGCAGGCCGCTCTGCACGCGCTTGTCGTTGATGTAGGTGCCGTTCGCCGAACCCATGTCCTCGACCAGCACGCCGTCCGGCGTGACCTTCAGGCGCGCATGGTGACGCGACACTTCCTCGGCCGGGATCGGCAGGTCGCAGTCGGGCTGGCGGCCGATCACGGCGTTGTCGGTGACCGCATAGGTCTTGCCGAGCGTCGCGCCGGACACGCCGCGCAACAGGAAACGCGGCAGCGCCGCGCGCACGCGCGTGCGGTCGTCCTGCGCCGACTCGGCCTTCGCGGGTGCCGCGGCGGCCTTGCGTTCGCCGACGATCGAGACGCCGACGCGACCGAGCACGAGCAGGTCGCCGTCCTTGATCGGCGTTTCCGCGGAAACCTGCCGTCCATTCAGGACGGTCGGCGCGTTCGCGTCCAGCGGACGCACGCTTGCCCTCCCGGTTTGCAAAACGATCTCGCAATGATGAGCGGCGACACCGTCTCCCTTGATCACGATGCGGCAATCCGCGGCATTGCCGACCGAGACCGCACCATCCGCCAGCTCCACCGGCACATGTTCACCGCCAGGAAAAACCAGTTTCATCACTTCCCCCAAAGGTTGCGGACCGGCGGATTGTAACCGCGCCCGTGGCGAAGTGGCCGTGTCCGAAGATCGCGCGCGTGCACGGTTCCGGTCCAGGGGCTTGCCCGATCCGGCAGGCGTCCCCACACTGTGCGGATGATCGGTACCTGGCTTTTCCTGTTCGCGATCGCGCTCACGATTTGGGCATGGACGGATGCCCTGCGTGCGCGCGAACTGGCGATCCACCATGGCCGCACGCTGTGCCGCGAGGCCGGCGTGCAACTGCTCGACCAGACGGTTTCGCTGAAGCGGTTCCGCGTCGCGCGGCGCGCCGGCCTGCCGACCCTGGTGCGCCGCTACGGGTTCGAGGTCAGCCTGGACGGCAGCGACCGCCATCGCTGCCACCTCGATATCGCGGGGGGGCGCCTCGAGGCCTGGAGCCTGCCGCTCGCCGAAGACACTGCAGCAGCGATCGCTCGCCCAAATCACCTGCACCTCGTGCAAGGTGGAACACAGCCGTAGGGCGGTACGCGCGAAGCGCGTGCCGCCGCACGCTGCAACAGCTGCTTCGATCGCCACGCGGCGGCATGCGCGCTGCGTGTACCGCCCTACGACGCTCTCTGGATCCCGAGTCGTCGGCCATTCATCGCCGCTCAGGACGAGTTCGTCCTGGAATCATTTGATGACGCGCAGGTGCGGACGCTTCGGCGCTTCGTCGGGTGCTGGCGTGGTCGGTGGCGGTTCGGCCGGCGCCCCTTCGGCCTGGAACATCATTCCCTGGCCGTTTTCCTGCGCATAGATCGCCAGCACCGCGCCCATCGGCACGTCGACGACCTGGCTCACGCCGCCGAAGCGCGCAAGGAAGTGCACGCGCTCGTTGCTGATCTCGAACTGGCCGACCGCACGCGCCGCGATGTTCAGGATCACCTTGCCGTCCTTGGCCGCTCCCGGCGGAACGCGCACGCCCTCGATGCCGGCATCGACGAGTAGGTACGGCGTCAGGCCGTTGTCGCTGATCCACTCGTACAGTGCGCGCAACAGGTACGGACGGTTCGGGGTCATCGCGGGAGGATTCACTTCGCCTCCTTCCACGGCGCGGAGCGATGGGTCACGGGCGCAGGCTCTTCTCTTCGGCCGTCAGGCTGCGCGTGAAACCCTGGCTACGGAAGATGCGCTCGCCGTAGTCGACGATCGCCTGCGCCTCGCGCGGCAACTGCACGCCGAGCGCATCCAGGCGCCAGACCAGCGGCGCAAGCGCACAGTCGGCGAGGCTGATTTCCGGGCTGAGGAAGAAGCGCGAGGCCTTGAACGCAGAGGCATTCTTGACCAGGTCGTCACGCAGGGCCTTGCGCGCGGCATCGGCCCCCTTGCCGCCGGCTTCGATGTCGTCGACCAGGGTCAACCAGTCGTTCTCCACCCGCACGATCGCAAGGCGCAGGCGCGCGCGCGAAAGCGGGTCGACCGGCATCAGCGGCGGGTGCGGGTAGCGCTCGTCGAGGTATTCGCAAATGACCGAGGTGTCGTACAGGACCAGATCGCGGTCGACCAGGGTCGGTACCGAGTTGTAGGGATTGAGGTCGATCAGGTCTTCGGGCGGGTCGTTCAGGTCGACCAGGACATGGTCGTAGGTCACGCCCTTGGCGGCGAGGGTCATCCGCACCCGGTGGCAATGGACGCAGTTGTGGGCCGAATAGAGGGTCAAAACGGTACGCGAACGCTGGTTCAAGGCCATGCTGGAATCCCCTACTCCCCTCGAAACGAGCCCTTCACGAGCAATGTACTACGCGAGGCCAGCGACCGCCTAGGGTGGTCGAGCCCACGAACGGGGTCGGCCGGGAGAGGGGGGATGAGCGCGCCAATCGGTCGACACCAGCGCCGATTCCGTGCTGGAAAGACGGCTTCGCCGCGGCGGGGCGTCTGGCCGGGCCGGCGGCGAAACGACCCGTTCCCGCGCCGCGGCGCGGGAACGGATGCGAAGCTCAATGCACGTCCTTCCAGAACTCGTGCTTGAGCAGGTAGGCGAGCAGGGTAAACAGGCGAGGTAAAGCAGGACCCACACGCCCATCGACTCGCGCTTGAGCGCGGCCGGTTCACCGGCGTACTGCAGGAACGCGCTGATGTCGCGCGCCGTGCGGTCGAACTCCTCGGCGTTCTGCCGGCCAGGGGTCCTCAGCTCGAGCCTCTCGACTGCGGCATCGTGCCCTTCACTGGCGGCCTTCATGATCGGGGCCTGGATGCCCTGCAGCTCCCACAACGCATTCGGCATCGACGCGTTCGGGAACACCGTGTTGTTCCAGCCAAGCGGACGGCTCGGATCGACGTAGAACGACTTCAGATAGTTGTAGATCCAATCCGAGCCTTTCGAACGCGCTTCCAGCGACAGGTCGGGCGGTGCCTTGCCGAACCATTTCGTCGCGTCGGCGACCGGCATGTGGCTGATGGCCGGATCGCCGATCTTGCCGCCGACGAACATGAAGTTCTTCTCGACTTCCTTCGGATCGAGCTGCAGGTCCTCGGCGATGCGCGAATAGCGCAGGTATTGCAGCGAGTGGCAGCCGGAGCAGTAGTTGAAGAACAGGCGCGCGCCACGCTGCATCGAGGCGACGTCGTCGAGACGGATGTTCGCCGACTCGAGGCCTTCGCTCTCGGATGCGCTGGCGACGCCGACCGTCATCAGGGCGGCGACCAGCAGGGCTGCAATCTTGGTGGCCATCGCGGTCCTCGGTGTCTTGGTGTTGGCCTTAGTCATGCGACGTCACCCGGTCCGGCACCGGCTTGGTCTTTTCGAAACCGAAGCGCGTGTACACCCAGAGGAACACGAAGAAGCCGAAGTAGACCAGCGTCCAGATGCGGCCGAACAGGTTCTCGATGAAGGTCGCGTCGGCCGCTTCGCCGAACCATTGCGGGATCAGTTCAGCGGTCACGCCCGCACCGACCGCGGCGAGCAGGATGAACGACAGCGCGAACAGGCCGAGCGCGATCTTGTAGCCGAGGCCGCGGTAGCGGATCGACTTGACCTTGCCCTGGTCGAGCCACGGCATCAGGAACAGCAACGCGATCGCCGCGAACATCGCGATCACGCCCCACACCGCAGTGCCGAAGAACGACGGGATCATGCGCAGGATCGCGTAGAACGGCGTGAAGTACCACACCGGCTTGATGTGCGACGGCGTGGCGAGGTTGTTCGCCGGGATGAAGTTGTCGTGCTCGAGGAACCAGCCACCGAAGGTCGGCGCGTAGAACACGATGAACGCGGCGATCAGCAGGAAGAAACCGGTGCCGAACAGGTCCTTGACCGTGTAGTACGGATGGAACGCGATGCCATCGAGCGGCGTGCCGTCGGGCTTCTTCTTTTCCTTGATCTCGACGCCGTCCGGATTGTTCGAACCCACTTCGTGCAGCGCACCGAGGTGCAGCACGACCAGCAGCAGCAACACCAGTGGCAACGCGATCACGTGCAGTGCGAAGAAGCGGTTCAGCGTCGCGTCGGCAGGCAGGTAGTCGCCCATGATCCATTCGACCAGGGACGGGCCGATCCACGGGATCGTGCCGAACAGCGAGATGATCACCTTGGCGCCCCAGAACGACATGTTGCCCCACGGCAGCACGTAGCCCATGAACGCCTCGGCCATCAGCGCGAGGAAGATCAGCATGCCGAGGATCCAGACCAGCTCGCGCGGCTTCTTGAACGAGCCGTACATGAGGCCGCGGAACATGTGCAGATACACGACAACGAAGAACAGCGAGGCGCCGGTCGAGTGCATGTAGCGGATCAGCCAGCCCCATTGCACGTCGCGCATGATGTATTCGACCGAGGCGAACGCTTCCGCCGCGCTCGGCTTGTAGTTCATCGTCAGGAAGATGCCGGTCAGGATCTGGTTGACCAGCACCAGCAACGCGAGCGAACCGAAGTAATACCAGAGGTTGAAGTTCTTCGGTGCGTAGTAGCCGCTCGTGTGCGAAGACAGGAACGACAGGACCGGCAGGCGATCCTCCACCCACGCGAGCACGCGGTTCTTCGGCTGGATCCGGGTCATGGTGGTGCCCATCAGACCTTCTCCCCCGGATTCACGCCGATCAGGATGTGGGTGTCGTCGACGAAGTGGTACGGCGGCACCGCCAGGTTCGCCGGTGCCGGCACCCCCGCGAACACGCGGCCCGACAGGTCGTAGCGCGACTTGTGGCAGGGGCAGTAGAAACCACCCTTCCAGTTCGGATCGAACGGCTCCGGCTTGAGCTCGGGGAAGAAGTCCGGCACGCACCCGAGATGCGTGCAGATGCCCGTCACGACCAGCCATTCCGGCTTGATCGAGCGGAACTCGTTCTTCGCATACTCGGGCTGCTGCGAGGTGTTCTCCGACTGCGGATCGCGCAGCAGCGAATCGACCGAAGTCAGCGCGTCAAGCTGGCCCTTGGTGCGGTTCACGACGAACACCGGCAGGCCACGCCACTCGAACGTGACCTTTTGCCCCGGTTCGATCTTGCCGATGTCGGCGAGCACCGGCGCACCCGCCGACTTCGCCTTCTCGCTCGGCTCCCACGACTTGACGAAGGGGATCGCGGCAAGCGCGACGCCCGCACCGCCGACGACCGAAGTCGTCGCAGTCAGGAATCGACGGCGCCCCTTGTCCACCACAGCATCGTTTGCCATCAGCACTCCGCTGCAAACTCAAAAAAATCGACCGACGGAAACCGGATCGCCCGGCGCTGCCGCCATTGTGTGCCTCGCGCAGCGCCGCCCGCGCGAAGTGCGCAAAAAACGACGCAGCACCCGCGTAGTTCGCGGGGGTCGGCCCCAAAATCGTGTTAGTTTAACGAACGCCTCCGCACCGCACAATCAAAGCGATGCCCTGCCCGCCCGTGCTGCGGGTATCGCAGCGTCCACCGGAAGTCCATGCAAAGCAGCCATCTGCATACCGCCGTCGCATTCGTCGTCCGCAGCATCGTGGTCGGCCTCGCCGTCGCGTTCCTGTTGAGCGTGTTCGCACCCGGCCTGGTGGGACAGCTGCGCGGCACGACCGGATCGTCGGCGTCATCGGTGGTCCAGGCCGGTCGCGGCCGCCAGGGGCCGGTGTCGTACTCCGAGGCGGTCGCGCACGCAGCGCCGGCGGTCGTGAACATCTACGCGAACCGCGTCACCATGACGCGTCCGGCGTTCCCGGTTTCCGATCCGCTGACCCGTCGCCTGCTCGGTTACGCCGTCGGCCCGATCCGGCAGCGGCGCGACCAGAGCCTGGGCTCCGGCGTGATCTTCAGCGCCGACGGCTACGTGCTGACCAACAACCATGTGATCACCGGCGCCGACGACATCCAGATCCTGCTCGACGACGGGCGCGTCGCCCAGGCGCAGGTCACCGGCACCGACGCAGAGACCGATCTTGCCGTGCTGAAGATCGGCGAGAGCAATCTTCCCGCGATCGACATCGCCGAGGACGCCACCGCCGATGTCGGCGACGTCGTGCTCGCGATCGGCAATCCGGCCGGCGTCGGCAAGACGGTGACGATGGGCATCGTCAGTGCGACCGGCCGGCAGCTCAACGTGTCGGCCTACGAGGACTTCATCCAGACCGATGCCGCGATCAATGCGGGCAACTCGGGCGGCGCGCTCGTCAATGCGTTCGGCGAGCTGATCGGGATCAATACCGCCGTCTACAACAAGCCGATCTCGTCCGGACTCGGCCGCGCGCCGGAAATGCCGGAGGGCATCGGCTTCGCGATCCCGGTCGCCACCGCGAAGGCCGTACTCGACCAGATCATCAAGCATGGCCACGTGATCCGCGGCTGGATCGGCATCGACTACAGCGACGTTCCGCCGACGACGGGCGCGACCAGCCGCCAGCCGGGCGTATTGGTCGTGCGCGTGCTGCCGGAAAGCCCGGCCGCGCAGGCGGACCTGCGCGTCGGCGACCTGCTGCTGAAAATCGACGGCACCGCGATCACGGACCAGGTCGATCTCCTCAATCGCGAGGCCGCATTCGCGCCGGGCACGAAGGTGCGGATCGAGGGCCTGCGTGGCAATGCCCCGTTCGCACTCGACATCGTGCTCGTGCAGCGGCCCGCGCCGAGCACGACGGGAGCTTGAGGGGCGAGAAACGAGAAGCGAGAAACCAGGGGGAGAAGCGAGGGGTGAAAGTCGAGGGCGCGCAATGACGCGTTTCTATGGCGCCGTGTGGATTCCGGCGCGGAATTCGATTTTTTCGCGCCGTCGTCTCTCGTCCCTGATCCCTGCCCTTACAGCGCCTTCGCGTAGCGATCACGCAACTGCGCAACCCGCTGCACGTACACCTGCGTCTCGTCGTAGGGCGGCACCCCGCGGTATTTCTGCACCGCGCCGGGACCGGCGTTGTAGGCGGCGGTCGCGAGCTGCGCGTCGCCGTTGAAGTTCTTCAGCAGCATCGCGAGGTAGCGCGCGCCGCCGCGGATGTTCTGCACCGCATCGAACGCGTCGGCGACACCCATGTCGTTGGCGGTGTCGGGCATCAGCTGCATCAGGCCCTGCGCACCCTTGTTCGACATCGCCATCGGATTGAACGCGGATTCGGCGTGGATCACCGCATGCAACAGCGCCGAGTCGAGGCCGAAGTCCGCCGCGGCGGCCGCAATCTCGTCCTTGTAGGCGTCGAGATGCAGGGCCGTGCGCGCGAAATCGATCTTCGAATGGATGTCGCATGCGACGCAGGTCGCGATGTAGGTGAACAGCACCGCGAACGCGCCGCCGGACGGTTTCACGTTCGTGTATTCGGTGATGCCGCCCTTGCGCTCCACCTTGTAGACGGCGCCACGCAATATGCGCGGCATCGCTGCGGTTGCCGCCGAAGCGACCAGCGGTGCGGCATGCGGCTCTGCGGGTGCATTGGAAACGGCCCGATACGGCGCCGCAATGAACAGCGGATTGCCGACCGTGGTCGCGCTGCTCGCGACATCGGCCAGTACGGTCGAGAAATCCTGCGGCACGAACAGCGGCGCACTGCTGTCGACGCCTGCATACGCGGCATGGAAGTCCGCGCGTACGATCGAAGCGGGCTCGCTCACGACCGCGGCGGAAATGTCGGAGAAGTCGGCCTTCGCCGACTCCGCTGCGTTTTCCTCGTAGACCCAGCCGCGTTTCGGCGTCGCCGCGCGTACCGGGGCCACGGCCTTCGGCTTGGGCGGGTCGGCGAACACCGAGATCGCCTTGCAGTTCGTATACCCCTTGCTCGTGCTGGTATAGGCGATGCTGCCGTCGTTCGTATCGCATTTGTAGAGCACGCTCGCCCGCGCACCGCCCGCCGCACAAAGCAGCAGGGCGGCCCCGGCAAGGGCAGCGGCGGGTCGGGGCAGTCGTTGCATGGAGGTGATTTAACCTATCCCGGTCAAGAGTTTCCGCTGCATTGTTCACGTTGCCAAGCGGAACTTGTGTCGCGTTGCAGCAACACCGTTCCAACGTGAGACTCGCGGATCGACCGACAGTTCCGTTGCTCGATGCCTGTCCTTGGGCTAAGCCCTTGCCGCACAATGCTAAACTGAAAAGTCCACCCTGCCCGACCGAGCCATGACCGGCAAGCTCTTTATCAAGACCCACGGTTGCCAGATGAACGAGTACGACTCGGCCAAGATGGCCGACGTGCTGCGGGCCTCGCACGGCCTCGAACTGACCCACGACGAGGCCGAAGCCGACGTGATCCTGGTCAACACCTGTTCCATCCGCGAAAAAGCGCAGGAGAAGGTGTTCAGCCAGCTCGGCCGCTGGAAACAGCACAAGCAGGACGGCAAGCCGGTACTGATCGGCGTCGGTGGCTGCGTGGCGAGCCAGGAGGGCGCGGCGATCGTCAAGCGCGCGCCGTACGTCGATCTCGTCTTCGGACCGCAGACCCTGCATCGCCTGCCGGAAATGATCGAGGCACGTCGTGCCAGCGGCAAGGCGCAGGTGGACATCTCGTTCCCGGAAATCGAGAAGTTCGACCGCCTGCCCGAACCGCGCGCGGAAGGCCCGAGTGCGTTCGTGTCGATCATGGAGGGTTGCTCCAAGTACTGCAGCTTCTGCGTCGTGCCGTACACGCGTGGCGAGGAGATCAGCCGGCCGTTCGACGACGTCGTCGCCGAGATCGCGACGCTCGCCGAGCAGGGCGTGCGCGAAGTCAACCTGCTCGGTCAGAATGTCAACGCGTACCGCGGACCGATGCACGACGGCGGCATGGCCGACCTCGGCCTGCTCATCCACGCGATCGCCGAGATCGACGGCATCGGGCGCATCCGCTTCACGACCTCGCATCCGCTGGAATTCTCCGATTCGCTGGTCGATGCCTACGCGAACGTGCCGCAACTCGCGAACTTCCTGCACCTGCCGGTGCAGTCCGGTTCGGATCGCATCCTCGCTGCGATGAAACGCGGCTACACCGCGCTCGAGTTCAAGCAGAAGATCAGGAAGCTTCGCGCGGTACGCCCGGACATCTGCATTTCCTCGGACTTCATCGTCGGCTTCCCCGGCGAAACCGACGCCGACTTCGACAAGACGATGAAGCTCATCGACGACGTCGGTTTCGACCAGAGCTTCTCGTTCATCTACTCGAAGCGGCCCGGCACGCCGGCAGCGAACCTCGAGGACGACACTCCCGACAGCGTCAAGCACCGGCGCCTCGAACGCCTGCAGGCGGCGCTCAACGCGAATGCGAAGGCGATCAGCGAGGCGATGGTCGGCAGCGTGCAACGCGTGCTGGTCGAAGGGCCGTCGCGCAAGAATCCGAATGAATTGACCGGCAAGACCGAGAACATGCGTTCGGTCAACTTCCCGGGCAACGCGCGTCTCGTCGGGCAGTTCGTCGATGTGGTCATTACCGAGGCGCTGGCCAACTCGTTGCGAGCACGCGTGCACCTCGCCGAAGAGCGCGCCGCCGCATCCGCAGCGTGAGCGCCGACCTGCGCATCCGCGAGATCGGCGCGCTGGAATTCGGTCGCGCGTGGCCGATCTTCCGTGCAGTCGTCGGCAAGGGCGACACCTACAGCTATCCGCCCGACATCGACGAAGCGCAGGCCTGCGCGATGTGGACGACCGCGCCGAGCCGCTGCTTCGTCGCCGAACGGGATGGCGAGGTGCTCGGCGTCTACATGTTGCGCCCGAACCAGCCAGGACTCGGCGACCACGTCGCGAACTGCGGCTACATGGTCGCGCCACGCGCCCGCGACCAGGGCATTGCGTCGGCAATGTGCGAACACTCCCTCGCCGAAGCGCGTGGCGCGGGATTCACCGCCATGCAATACAACTTCGTCGTCAGCAGCAACGAAGGCGCGGTGCGCCTGTGGCAACGCCACGGTTTCGCGATCGTGGGTCGCGTACCGGGCGCGTTCCGCCACGCGGACCTTGGTCCGACGGACGTGTACGTGATGCATCGCGAGCTGTGAGCCCCGGAAAGCGACTCAGTCGAGGCGCTTGTGGAAACGCAGGATCGCCGCACTCATCATCACCGTGGTGAACGCGACGAGCGCCGCGATATCGACCCACAACTCCCCGAGGCTCGCACCACGCAGCATCACGCCGCGGATCAGGCGCAGGAAATGCGTGAGCGGCAACATTTCGGCGATCCATTGCACGACGCGCGGCATGCCCGCGAACGGGAACATGAACCCGGAAAGCAGGATCGACGGCAGGAACACGAAGAACGTCATCTGCATCGCCTGGAACTGCGACTGCGCCTTGGTCGAGATCATCAGGCCGAGAGTCAGATTCGCGAGGATCAGCAGGCCCGACGCGAGATAGACGTCGAACACGCTGCCGCGCACCGGCACCTCGAACAGCCAGACGCCGAGCGCGAGGATCACCGTCGTCTGCACGAAACCGATCGCGACGAAC
>Ga0207639_10000795_pt1 | contig 21468 bp, 18 predicted proteins | sample KBSCornC32_FD_184299 | JGI IMG/M metagenome (GOLD analysis project Ga0207639, IMG submission 184299) | Corn rhizosphere microbial communities from Kellogg Biological Station, Michigan, USA - KBS Corn C3-2 (SPAdes) (version 2) | ecosystem: Host-associated > Plants > Roots > Rhizosphere > Soil ...
TCGAAGCTCGTGCGCGAAATGCTTAAGTCCTTGAGGCCGCCCTCGACGAAACGAACGACCTCGTTCCTTCGGCTGTCCGGCTGAATGAAGTCCGGATTCGCCGAATAATGGTCGAGCAACGGCTGCTGATACTTCGAGAGCCGAAAGAACCAGCTCTCCTCGACGGTCCACTCGACGGGCGTGCCATGCGGCGAGAGCTTCGAGCCATCGTCCGCGTTCGTCAGCTCCTCCTGTTCGTAATAGGCCTCGTCGCGGACCGAATACCAACCTTCATACCGGTCGAGGTAAAGGTCTCCCCTCTCTTCCATCGCCTGCCAGATCGCCTGGCTGGCGCGATAGTGATCGGCCTGCGAGGTACGGATGAAGCGGTCGTACGATACGTTAAGAGTGTCGCACATATCCTGGAAAAGACGCGACATCTTATCCGCAAATGCGCGCGGTTCGATACCTTCTCCGCGTGCCGCCTGGGCCATCTTGAGGCCGTGCTCGTCGGTGCCGGTTTGAAACCGGACATCGCGCCCGCGGGCTCGCTGGAAGCGCGCGATCGCATCGGCGGCAATCGCCTCATAGGCGTGGCCGATGTGCGGCGGACCGTTCGGGTAGCTGATCGCGGTCGTGATGTAGAAGGGGTCGGACATTGGCCCTCGCCCTAGCCGCCCGTCCCTACCGCTTCAAGGAACGCTCAGGAACTTGGGCAAGGTAGCCGCCAATCTGGAAGACGGTCGCCGCCGGATCGAGCGAGACCCGCGGGGCGACCGCTGCGAGTTCGCGGGTCTTCGCATAAGCGTCGAGCGCGCGCTCGAGCGGCGCGCCGCGAAGCAATCGCGCTTCCCGGGCGATCAGCGACGGCGCGAGCTCGAGGAAAGCGGCGTAGCGATCGGCCGAGGCTTTCTTGCCGAGCTCGCTCGCCAGCTCCGATCGCCGGGCGTTGGTCGGGTCCCCTTGACGAAGAATCGCGAGCGCCGCTTCCTCCAGCTTGGCGAGACCGAGCTCGGCGAAGGCGAGTGCGCGCCCCGCCGAGCCGAAGGACATGCCGATGATCCGGCTCCGATCCCCTTCGCTGAGCCCCGACGGCTGCTGTGCGAGAATTGACGCCATGGCGTCATCTTCGAGAGCGGTGAAGTGGACGAGCCTGCAACGAGATCGGATTGTCGGAAGCAGCTTTCCTGGCGCATGACTGATGAGAAAGAACAAGCTGTTCGAGGGAGGCTCTTCAAGAATCTTGAGCAACGCGTTAGCAGCCGATTTCTCGAGATCGTCGGCGGAGTCGATGACTACGACGCGCCATGGCGAAAGCGCCGCGCTGAGCGACATGAATTCTCCCAGATCGCGGATTTGATCGACCTTGATGTTGCGGTTCAGATTGCCTTTTTCATTCACCAGCCGCTCGAGCCAGCGCATGTCCGGGTGGCTGCCGGCCTCGACCAGCTTCACGATGGGATGATCGTCCGGAGTTTCCAGACCGGACAGATCGACCTGCGGGCCCGCGGCATCGGCAAGCACGCGCCGGGCGGCGGCGTGCGCGAATGTCGCCTTTCCCACGCCGCGCGGTCCTGCAAGCAGCCAGGCGTGGTGTAGCTTGCGGCCCGCCCAGGCTGCCGCGAATTGCTCGACGGCTCGATCCTGCCCGACGATCACGGCAAAAGGTCCGCGATGGCGTCAAGCAGCCGCTTCGTGACCTGATGAGCGTCGCCTGATGCGTCGATGAGCTGCACTCGTTCGGGCTCCTCCGCGGCCAGGATCCGGAAAGCGGCCTCGACCTTGCGATGATAATCGTCCGGACGGCCGCCGATGCGATCGCTCGCCCCGCTGTCACGCGTCCGGGCGCGGTCGCCGCCCTCCTCGAGCATGAGGATGAAAGTTCGGTCCGGGTACCAGCCGTCAATTCCGAAGGCGTTGATCTCGCGCACGGTCTCGATCCCCAGACCGCCGGCGCCTCCTTGGTAGGCCAGTGAGCTATCGACGAATCGGTCGGAAACCACCCAGCGGCCAGCTTCGAGAGCCGGGCGTATCGTCTTTTCGACATGGTCGGCACGGGCCGCCGCGAACAATAAAGCTTCGGCGCGAGCGCCCCACCGTTCCTCAACGCCGCCGAGGAGAAGCTCGCGGATCCCCTCCGCGCCCGGGCTGCCACCCGGCTCGCGAGTGACGAGTACGTCGATTCCGCGCTTCCGGAGCGCTTCCGCCAGCGCCTTGACCTGGGTCGACTTGCCGACCCCCTCCCCGCCTTCGAGCGTGATGAACCTGCCGCGCGTCACGCCATTCCGATGAGCGACTTGAGCCCCAGCCAGATGCGCCCGAAGAAGCCGGCCCGGCCGACGTCCTCCCCGGCGACCAGCGATACGATCTGCGGCGGCGTGTCGCCCGTGGTGATCACCAGCTGCGCGACCTCCTGTCCCTTGGAAATCGGCGCCATGAGCGGGCCGTCGTAACGGATCTTCATACTCGTCGCGCCCGACGCGAGGCCGGCGGGAATCGTAACCGCGAGATCGCGGGGAGCCATCAGCGGCACTTCGGCGGAGCTACCCATCTGAACCTGCGCCGAGCCGACCTTCTGACCCGATTTGAAGAGCGGCTTGTCGGTCCATGCGTTGAATCCCCACTGGATCAGCCGCGTGGATTCCTGAACGCGCATGTTCCAGCTTTCCATGCCGGCGAGCACCTCGATCAGGCGCCTGCCGTTCTGCTCGGCCGACCCGGTGAAGCCATAGCCCGCTTCATCCGTATGGCCTGTCTTTAGCCCGTCGGCGCCAGGAACGTGTCCGAGGATTGGATTACGGTTCGCCTGCGTGATGTCCTGGCCCGATCCCATCGTCTTGCCCCAGGTGAAACTTGGCAGCGAGTAGAACTGCTTGTAGAGCTTGTAATGGTGTTCGATCTCCCAGTCGGCGAGTTTCGCGAGGTCGCGCGCGCTGACGTAGGTGACGCCATTGTCCGGCCAGCCGTTGGCGGTTCCGAAATGGCTGTTGGTGAGGCCGATGCGCTTGGCGAGCGCGTTCATCTGGTCGGTGAAGGCCTGCTCGGTTCCAGCGATGCACTCCGCAAGCACGACGGACGCGTCGTTGCCCGACAGCGTGACGATGCCCTTCAGGAGATTCTCGACGCTGACCTGCTCGTTGATCGACAGGAACATCGTCGAACCCTGATTGTGCCACTTCTGCCAGGTCTCCGGCCTCACCGTGCACATCTTGTTGAGCGGAAGCTTGCCCTGGTCGATCAGTTCGAAGGCGACGTCGGTCGTCATCATCTTCGCCATCGAAGCTGGCGGCATGCGAACGTCGGCGTTCTTCGCGTAGAGCACCGCGCCCGAATTGACGTCATAGAGATAAGCGACCTTGGCCGGCGTATCGAATTGGGGAGCGGCGGCGGGCGCTGCGCTGGCGAGAAGGACTGAAGCGGCGGTGGCGAGAAGAAGAGTGCGCGGCATGGACTGGTCCGAATTCCCCCGTGTCAGGCTGGTGAGAGACCCCTGTTATCGCCGCGCAATCGCGTCCGCCAGAACTCCGACCGAAATCGCGTAGAAATTCGAGCAATTGTAATCGAGAATCGCGCGATAATTGGTGGTGAGCAGGTAGGCGGTCGCATTCGGACCGTCCGGCTCGATCAGGCTCGCCATCTCATTGTCGGGCAGCGAACGTCCCATCGGAGTGACGCCAAGCGCGCGCCACTCCCGCATGCTCAGCCATCGGCTCTGGCGGCGATAGACCTGCGGACAGCGCGGCGCGGTGATTCGCGATACGATGGCCTGCCGGTTAAGGTTGTCAGGAGTTCGAACCGGGATTCCCCAAAGCGCGTTCGGCTTCCAGCCGGCGTCGCGCATGTAGGCGGCGATCGAAGCGAGACCGTCGAGCTCGTTCGACCAGATGTCGGCATAGCCGTCGCCGTCGCCGTCGGCCCGTAAACGAAGCGCGACCGAAGGCATGAACTGCGGATAGCCGGTCGCGCCGGCCCAGCTGCCTTTCAGCTGCCTCCGCGGAACACCCAGGTCGATCAGCTTCAATGCCGACACGAACTCGTTTTCGAACATCTGTCGCCGACGTCCATAATAGCCAAGGCTCGCGAGTGCCTCGAGCAGGTCCGTGCTTCCGGTTACCGTTCCGTAGCTGGTTTCGAGACCCCAGATGGCCATCAGCACCGCAGGATCGACGCCATATCTTGTTTCGAGGGCCCGAAGCGCGCGGTAATGTTCGGAATAATTCGCCTGCCCGCGCGCGATCAGCGATCGCGTGACATGCGACCGAAGGTAGGGCGCAAGCACGCCGACGACGCCTCCGGACGAGTGAGCCACCGGCTCGGTGCGCTCGAGATCGATCACCCGGCTGTTCATGCCGAGCCCCGGAACATAGGCCTGGATGGTCGACTCGCGAACGCCCTGCAACCTCGCGAGCGAAGCGAGGCGGGTCTTGTATGTGTCCCAGTTATAGTCGGAATATTGCGATGCGGTCGCCGATGCCGCCACCACCGTTGGGGATCTGACGCCATCCGCGACCGACTGTGGCGCTGCAGACCCGATCGAAGCCGCCGACGCAGCAACCCAAATCCAAGAACTCATTCCCGACAACGCCTTCCTCCCGACTTCCGAGGCTAAAGGGAAAAACCCGCATACCGCCAGCTTGGTTCACCGCGTGCCTTGCACGGCCCGTCCCGACACGCGATAGGCTCGGCGTCTCGAGGATGGGTGGCCGAGCGGTTTAAGGCACCGGTCTTGAAAACCGGCGACGTGCAAGCGTCCGTGGGTTCGAATCCCACCCCATCCGCCATCCTGTCGAGCGGGACTTGCATTCACGCTACAAATGTAGCACGTACCGTGACGAGCGCGGCGACTCCGCGCGCCGAACAGGATTATCAGATGCTGAGCAAGCTCCCGCCCCGCGAACGGCAAATCGTCGATATCCTCTACGAGCGCGGGCCGCTGCCCGTCGCCGAGATCTGCGATGTCCTCCCCGATCAGCTGAGCGGTTCGGCGGTTCGCGCGATGCTGAAGCGCCTCGAAGACAAGGGCTTCGTCCAACGCAGCGAGTCGGAACGCGGTTTCCTTTACGCACCGACGCTCTCCGACACTGTCGCGAAGAAGTCGGCGCTGAGCGAAATCGTGCGGGTCTTCTTCAACGGCTCGCCCGCAAGTGCCGCGAGCGCGCTTCTCGGAATGTCCGAAAAGCTCAAGGAAAACGAACTCGATGAGCTCGAGCAGATGATCGCTCGCGCCCGCAAGGCGAAGGGCGAGCGGTGATACAGGTCCTGATCGCGATCGCCGCCAAGTCGCTTCTCGTGGCTGGAGCAACGCTCGGCATCCTCATGGTGATGAAGAAGCGCTCGGCGGCCGAACGGTCGTGGGTCGCGCACATCGGTCTGCTCGCGCTCGTCGTCATGGCGTTCGCGCCGATGGGGCTTCCGACTTGGAACGTGGAGGCCCCTGCCCTGTTTGGCACGGCGCCGCCGACCGAGATTTCGGTCGCGCCGGCTGACAAGGCAACCAACGCTCCAGCGCCGGTACTCCCAACAACGGCGGCTCCGGCTCCAGCGCGCCCGCTGATTAGCGCCTCTGCGGCTGCCTCGGCCATCTACGCGCTTCCGGCCGCAATTCTCTTGTTGATTACGGCGCTCGCGCTGGCGAGGTTGATCGCGCTCCGGGCCCGGGCGGACGTTCTCGTCGACGGTCATTGGCTGAGCGCGCTCGCCCGGGCGCAGCGGCGGATGGGGTTCAAGCACGGCACGGCTTTGCTCACCAGCAATGAGCTCGCGTCCCCGATCAGCTGGGGGCTCATGCGGCCGGTGATCCTTCTGAACTCACGCGCGGTTGAGGCGTCAGGCGAAGCCGAGGCGATCATTGCCCACGAGCTGGCCCACGTCGCCCGGATGGACTGGGTGAAACTGCTCCTCTCCCGCGTCGCGACGGCGCTTTTCTGGTTCAACCCCCTGGTCTGGATTCTCGCCCGCGAGGCGCACCAGTTGCGCGAGGAAGCAGCGGATGATGCGGTCCTCGGCGCGGACATCGCCGATACCGACTATGCGCAGTTGCTCGTCGCCGTAGCGCGTCATGAATGCCCGGGGCTGCTGCTCGGTGCGCATGGAGTCGCTCCTTCGAAAAGCTCGCTCGCGAGGCGGGTCGCGAGGGTGCTCGACGGCACGTCGGTCCGCGGACCTGGCGCGCGCAGCTTCGCTGTCGGGGTGTTCGTCGGCGCAGTCGTGGTGGCCGCTCCGCTGGCCGCGCTGACCTTCACTCCGGCCGGGAGCAAGTCTCAGTCAGCGCTTGTAACTTCAGCGAGCTTGCCCGGGACCGTCGGACATCCCGTCGCTATTCCCGCCGACTTGCCGCACATCATTGCAAGCGGCGTTTCGACGTCCGTTGCAACCGCCGCACAAGCGATCGCCCCTGTAACCGGCAAGCCCGAGTTCGAAGCCGTCGGACCCGACGGCGCCAAAGTCGTCACCGGCAAGGGCATGACTGTGGCCACGGGCACGGACGGTTCGAAGGTTACCGTTTACCCACCCGACGCCTCGGGACGGAGTAGGGTTGTAGCGGTCGCCGCGAATGGTGCGACGGCGGTCAGCTATGCCGGCGCCGGCGCTTATGCAGCCGCGCAGGGACGGCACGGTCGCGACGATGATTCGATCGACACCGCCGTAAAGCTGAAGGTGCTTGGTATCGATGCCGGATACCTCGCTGCCATGCGGGCGGCGGCGCCCTCGCTCAGGGATGCCGACGTCGACGAGATCATCTCCCTGAAACAGGTCGGTGCGAGCCCGCAATATGTCCGCGACCTCGCCAGTTCGGGCTTGAGCGACCTCACCTCGGACGATTTCGTCCAGGCTCGCGTGGTCGGGATTACAGGCGATTACGCCCGCCGGGTTCTTGCGACCGGAGTCCGGGCCGGCCTTGATGATCTGATTGAGCTTCGGGCGATGGGGATCACGCCGGATGAGCTCGCGCGCGCGCACGCGAGCGGGACGCTGAGCAAGCGCGAGATGCACGAACTCGCCGTAAGGCGTCCACCACTGCCGCCCAATCCACCGCCGCCGCCGGCAAATCCCGACGACGACTGACCGACCCCGCTGATTCGAAACAAGGCTGAATTTGAAGCGCCCGTCAGGGCGAACGGGTGAGATTTGCCCGGAACTTTGAAGGAGACGAACAATGAATCGCTTCGTGATTTTCGTAGGCGCCGTCCTTGCTGCCTCCATCAGCGTAGCCTCGGCCTGCACCGCCGCGCCGTCCGAGCCGATCAACTTCACGCTCACCCCTGAACGCGGTAGCGATTCGATCCAGGCAAGCTTCAACAGCAACCTCGGCCGCGGACACGAGAGTAACTGGTCGACCGGCTTCCGTCCGGCGGAGCTTGCGGGACTCGACGTCGCCGGCTTCCGGAGCGCGGGCAGCCGCCCTTTGCGCTTTGCTCTGGTTCGTGAGGCCGGCCGGCTCGATTGTGCAGGCCGCGGCGGCGACTCCCGCGCCTCGGGCGGGTGCAGCTTCACGCCCGATCCCGGATTCATCCAGCTGCTGGAAAGCCGCCGCATCGGGCGCCCGACGAACGAGCAAGCACTTGGGCTCATGGCGGTCAACGTGCGCCGCGAGCTGATCGACGCGATCGCGGCGGCGAATTATCCCACGCCCACGATCGACAATCTGATGGCGCTCTCTGCACTTGGCATCGACGAGCATTATATCGCAGGTATGGCCCGGGCGGGCTATCGCCCGAACACGCTCGATGCGCTTGTCCAGTTCAAGGCGCTTGAGATCACGCCACAATGGATCGGCGGCTTCATGCGCATCGGCTACGCCGACTTGCCGGCCGATGAGCTGATGCAGCTCAAGGCGCTCAATATCACTCCGGAATATATCGCGGGGTTCGACCGGGTTGGGTACCATCACCTGCCCGTCGACAAGCTCGTCCAGCTGAAGGCGCTCGACATTACGCCCGAATTCGTTCGCTCTGTCGCTGGCCCAAGCGGCCAGATGCCAGACGTGGCCAAGCTGATGGAGCTCAAAACGGTCGGCGGAAGGTACTGAGCGTCCGTTTGTCCAATCGTCGGCGGCCGGGCGCGGTCCGACGAAGCGCCTGTCGATTGGTCGATCACGGCTGGTTCGAATCTCCGGCATAGGGCTGGCGTCATTCCCTGACGATCACGGGGAACGACTTGCGCCTAAATCCACTCGCCGGTGTCGCGGCCGCGGCATTGATGGCCAGCTGCCCCGCCATCGCAAGGCAGGCGGGAAGCGCGCCGGCCGCGGCCCGCACCACCAGCTACGATGCGGCGTTCTTCGCCCAATATGCGCCGCGAACCGCGTACGACATCGTCCAGCACGTTCCGGGATTCCAGCTCGATCTGGGGAGCACGCAGAGCGCCACCGGTAGTGTGGACGTCCGGGGTTTCGCCGCTACCGCCGGGAATGTCGTCTTCAACGGCGCCCGGCCCAGCACCAAGTCGGAAACGCTCGACGTAACCCTTCAGCGCATCCCCGCGCAGCGGGTCGTCAGGGTCGAGCTCGGATCCGGAGATCTTTACGGGTCCGACTACGCGGGGAAGAGCCAGGTTCTGAACATCATCCTGTCGGATGCCGCTGGTTTCGACGCCAATGTGACGGCCAGCGCGACGCGGCGGTACACCGGCTACATCCAGCCCAACCTGTCAGGCAATGCGCTGATCCGCAAAGGGCCGTCGAGCATCAACCTTTCCGCGGGAACGCAGCGGAACAAGCAGTTCGAGGAAGGGACCGATACGCTCACGGACCTCGGCACGGGTGAACTGGTCGAGTTCCGCCGCAAGCATAACATGTACTACAACCGCGATCCGTTCCTGTCGGGCGCCTACGCGCTGGAGCATGGGTCGGACGATGCCTGGCGGATCAACGCGCGCTGGCAGCCGAGCCGGTTCGACCTGCACCAGGACAATCGAGTCACTCCCGGCGAGGGGGCAGTCCACGACGACAATCTGAACCAGCATTATCGCGATCCGGTCTTTGAGCTGGGTGGCGATGTCACGCGTCCCCTCGCGGACGGTGCGCTGAAGTTCGTCGGCCTCGCTACGCGCCGCAAACGCCACGACTTCGACCAGTACATCCAGCGCGACGGCCTGATCGAGGACGATGCGGCAGTGAACGGCGGATTCGAGCAGCTCGTGGCTGCCCGGCGCAACGAAACCATCGGGCGCGCGAGTTGGACCCGGTCGAACCTCCTGGGCTTCTCCTTAGAGGTGGGTGCGGAGGCCGCGCTCAACAGCCTCGACGATCACGTCAGCTTTTCCGAGATCGACGAGAATGGTCAGCGGGTGCCAATCGACCTGCCCATCGCCAATGCGACGGTGAAGGAAAAGCGCGGCGAGCTTTACGTGAATGCCGGAAGAAGCTTGTCGAAGACCTTGCGGGTCGATGGCGGCATCAACTTCGAATTCTCGCACCTGACCGTGAATGGCGATGCGACCGAAGACCGGCGGCTCAAGTTCCTGAAGCCCAACCTGACATTCGACTGGAACCCGGGCGGCGGATGGCATGCGTTGCTGTCGGCCCGGCGTACGGTCGCACAGCTCGATTTCTACGATTTCATCAGCATCGCCGACCTCTCGGCGCAGCGGGTGAGCGGCGGCAATGCCCAGCTCCAGCCGCAGCGGACCTGGGAATTCCGGGGATCGGTCGATCATCCGTTGCTTGGCGACGGATTGATCAAGCTCGACTTCGGGCATGACCAGGTCAGCCTGCTTCAGGACCGCATTTTGATTGAGGACGATCAGGGGAAATTTTTCGATGCCCCCGGCAATCTAGGAAGCGGGCGGCGTGACTTCGCACAGCTGACGCTCGATATTCCCCTGTCGAAGCTGTGGAGCGGTCTGCGGGTCAAGGGAGGCGGGACGCTTCAGCGGACTCGCGTCGAGGATCCGATCGATCACCACCAGCGCAAGTGGAGCGGCTATTATCCGACCTGGCAGTGGAACGTGGACGTCCGCCGGGACTCGGGCAAATGGTCCTACGGCTTCTCGGCCTTCGATAACCAGCGCTTCACTTTCTATCGGACCGACGAGTTCGACACCAACTTCAACGGGAGCGTGTACTGGACGGCCTTCGCCGAATATCGGCCGTGGGCAAACACCGCGATTACCTTCGACGTCGACAATCTGTTTGCGACGAGCGGCAATCGCGAGCGCCTGCTGTTCAGGCCGAACCGCGCCCAGCCCGATTTCATGTTCGACGAGTTCCGCGAGCGCAACCGTCACCAGAGCTTTGGAATCACGCTGAAACGCAGCTTTGGCGGCGGCGGCACGACGAAGGTGGCGAAGTCGGGGGGAAGCGACTAAGGAGCGCTGGATTTTCCTCGGGGACCAGCATTGGCGACTTCACGCATCGCGGACGTGCACGAGCATCACGAGCCCGCAATCCTGCCGTTCGATTGGCAGGACCCGTTCGACCTTGATCATCAGCTGACTGACGAGGAGCGGCTCGTCCGCGACACCGCGGAAGCCTTCGCGCAGGAGAAACTGCAGCCGCGCGTGACTTCCGCCTATCTCGAAGAGCGCTTCGACCGCGAGATCATGAGCGAGTTCGGCGAGCTCGGTCTCATCGGGGCGACGATCCCGCCTGAATATGGCGGCGCGGGTCTTGGATACGTGAGCTACGGCCTCATCGCCCGCGCGGTCGAGCGCGTCGACAGCGGCTACCGCTCCGCCATGTCGGTCCAATCGAGCCTCGTCATGTATCCGATCCATGCCTACGGCTCGGAAGACCAAAGGCAGAAGTATTTGCCGAAGCTGGCGACCGGTGAGTGGGTCGGCTGCTTCGGCCTTACCGAGCCCGACTCCGGTTCGGACCCGGGAAGCATGCGGACCCGCGCCGAGAAGATCGACGGCGGGTATCGCCTCACCGGCACCAAGATGTGGATCACCAACTCGCCGATCGCGGATGTCTTCGTCGTGTGGGCGAAGTCGGATGCGCATGGCGGAAAAATCCGCGGTTTCGTGCTCGAGAAGGGCATGGCCGGACTGTCGGCGCCGAAGATCAAGGAGAAGCTTTCGCTACGGGCTTCGATCACCGGCGAGATCGTGATGGACGGGGTCGAGGTCGGCGAGGACGCTCTCTTGCCCAACGTCGAGGGACTGAAGGGCCCTTTCGGCTGCCTCAATCGGGCGCGCTACGGAATTGCCTGGGGCTCAATGGGAGCGGCCGAGGCCTGCTACCATTCGGCGCGCCAGTACACCCTCGACCGCAAGCAGTTCGGAAAGCCCCTCGCCTCCAACCAGCTTGTCCAGCTGAAGCTTGCCAACATGGCGACCGAGATCACGCTTGGACTGCAGGCCGCGCTTCGCGTGGGGCGCCGTCTGGAAGCTGGCGAGCTCGTTCCGGAGACGATCAGCCTCATCAAGCGCAACAATTGCGGGAAGGCGCTGGATATCGCCCGCATCTCCCGCGACATGCACGGCGGCAACGGCATTTCGGCCGAGTTTAACGTGATGCGCCACGCCGCGAACCTCGAGACGGTCAATACTTATGAGGGCACGCACGATGTCCACGCCCTCATCATGGGCCGCGCGATTACCGGATTGAGCGCCTTCTAGTTTCGGAGCGGATTGGGCCGGCGCCAGACGCTTGTCGGCTCGCCGTGGTAAACGCCGTCGGGCTGGCGTTCGTAGCCGAGGCGCTGCGCAAGCTTGATCGAAGGTTCGTTCTGGATCGCGATGATCGCCACCGTCCTGTCGGCGTCGAGCGTTTGGTCTGCCCAGGCTAGGATCGCCTCGCAGGCCTCGCGGGCGATGCCCTGGCCGTGAACCTCAGCCGCAAAGATGTAACCGAGTTCCGGCTCACCCTCGATCGAGGGAATGATTTCGCGGTGGTAGTCGAACAGGCCGACGTGACCGACGAGCCTGCCGTCGCTCTTCCGTTCGGCGGCGAGGAGGCCGGTTCCCTGCAATTGCCAAAGCCCGATGCCTCCGAGCAGCCGGCGGAATGAGTCCTCGCGGCCGAAACCCTGTGCGCCGAAATGCTTCATGACCACCGGATCCGCGAGCATCGCCGCATGTTCCGGAAGATCTTCCTCACGAAAGCCACGCAGCACCAGCCGCTCGGTCTCCAGCGTCGGAGCCGAGGTCAGCGGCGAGAATCTCATGCTGGACCCCGGATCAAGTCCGGGGTGACGGACTTGCGTCCGTCACTTTTTGGCGAGGGTGAGACCGCCGAATCGCTTGTTGAAGCGCGCGACCTGGCCGCCTTCCTGGACCTGGCGCGTGCCGCCGACCCACGCCGGGTGGACCTTCGGATCGATCTCGAGGTGGAGGGTGTCGCCCTCCTTGCCCCAGGTCGAACGGGTCTGGAACTTGGTGCCGTCGGTCATTTCGACGTTGATCATGTGATAGTCGGGGTGGCTACCGGACTTCATGTGCATTTTCCTTGGGTTAGCCACTGGTTTCCGACCAGCGGCAGCAAGTTGAGCGGCGCCTCTACAGGGAGAGGCTTAAACTTGCAACTTAAGCGGGCTGCGGCTGTCCCGCTCTTAACCGGGGGACCAGCCTTTCGGCAATCGCGAAGCCGCCGAACAGCAATGCAGCGTAGAAGAGATCTCCCGCAACCGTGTTCTGGAAGAACGGAACCGCCGCGGCGTAGCATGATGCCAGGCCGGCGAAGCTATGGGGATACATACCGCTCACGGCCCACGTGCCGAAGTTGCTCACCGCGAAAAAGAGGATCGAGCTTGCGAGCGAAGCTGCCCCGATCCGAGGTATCGACCTGCGCGGGAGCGCATATGCGCCGAGGATGACGATCAGCGCCACGCTGACGTATTGGAACTCCATCCCCTGATAGAATCCGAGCACTGCGTCGCTCAAAACGAGCGCAGCGAACGGCGCAGCGAATGCAAGCCAACGCCTGCCCAGATAAGCGCCGCTGAAGAGCGCCATGGCGTCAATCGGCGAGAAATTCGGCGGATGGGGAACAAGGCGCAACGCCGTGGCGGCGACGATCGCCGACAAAAGCGCGGCAAGACGGGCGTGATTGCTGATCATTGCGCCTCATTAACCGGAGGAGTGCGAATTTGACAGCCCGTCAGGCACGGCCCTAGCAGGGCCCGTGATCAGGGTGCTGTCCACCGACTTTCGTCGGGCGGGGACGGTTCAAAGGGAAGCCGGCGAAATTCCGGCGCTGTGCCCGCAACTGTGAGAGCCGATCTGGGTCGAGAACCCTTGGTGGCGAAGTCAGGAACCTGCCTTGGTCCGTCGTCCGTTTCCCCGGCCGGGACCAGCCGTGGGGCGTGGGTCCCGCTGCCTCACGGCCGCGCATCCCTCTGTGACGACAGGTTCGTCAACAGGAGGGTCGCATGCCTGCATTGCCTATCAACACAGACCAGATCGTCATCACCGCCTCGCGCGTGCCGGAAAAGGAGTCTCAAACTCCAGCCAGCGTCACGATCATCGACAGCAAGGAAATCGAGCGGCTCGACGAGCCACTTGTCCCTGCCCTCATTCGCCTCTCTCCGTCGGCTTCGGTTAGTACGTCTGGGCCGGGTGGATCGCTGGCTGAAGTGCGAATTCGCGGCGCCGAGGCGAACCACACATTACTGTTCGTCGATGGGATCAAGATCAATGATCCGGCTGGCGACGGTTCCGCCCGCTTCGAACTCCTGAACGCCGATCTCGCCTCGCGGATCGAGATCGTGCGCGGGCCCCAGTCCGCGCTGTGGGGATCCGACGCCGTCGGTGGCGTGGTTGCCTTCAATGGCTTGCCGGATGCTGGCGGCTACCACGCTACGGCGGAGGCCGGCTCCTTCGGTTTCCTGCGCGGCGGCGCCTCAGCGGCGGTCAACGCGGAGCGATCCAATCTTTCGGGTGCCATCGGCTGGCAACGTGCAACGGGAATCAACAGCGTGGCGGGACCGGGGGACAAGGACGGCTATCACAATCTCTCCGGACGGCTCAGAGGCTCATGGATACCGGTCGCCAACGTCGAACTTGGAGCGGCGGCACTCGCGCTTACGGGTGAGTCCGAATTCGACGGATTCGATCCGGTGACCTTTGCCCACGCCGACACCTTGGACAGCAATCGCAATCGGCTCGAAGCCGGCCGGGTCTGGGCGAAATTCGGTAGCGATTCCTCACCATGGTCAGGAGAGGTATCGGGCACTCTGCTTGGCTCATCGAACCGTAACTTGCTCGCGGGGCAACCGCTCAACCGAACTCGCGGCACAAGGCGTGACCTGGTTGCCCAGGTCGAACGCCAGTTCCGAACCGGCGCCGTTACACACAAGCTGATCGTTGCCGGGGAGCTTGAACATGAGACCTTCCACGCGCGAGGCACGCTCTCGGGATTGTCGACGGACCAGGATCGCACCCGCGATCACCAGTCGCTGACAGGCGAATGGCGAGCCGACGCCGGGCGGTTCACCGGCGATTTCGCCGTTCGCCGCGATCAGTTCAATCGGTTCAAGGATGCGACGACGCTTCGGGCCTCCCTCCTCGGCCGGATTGGAGGGGGATTTTCGGTTGCCGGGTCCTACGGCGAAGGGATCGCTCAGCCGACCTTCTTCGATCTCTATGGCTTCTTCCCAAACAATTTCATTGGCAATCCATCGCTTAAGCCGGAAAGCTCGCGCGGATTCGAAGGCTCGCTTCGTTTTCAGCGGGGCCGCTTGAATGCATCGCTCACCGCCTATCGCCAGCACCTGCACGACGAGATCGCGACGATCTTCCCGCCCCCAACCTTCCTTGGGACGACCATCAACCTGGATTCAGAGAGCCGGCGTCAGGGCATCGAGGCGGAATTCGGCTGGAAACTTGGAGAGCTGCTGCGCCTCGGCGCGGCATACGCCTATCTCGATGCCACCGAGCCCGATACCAGTTCCGGCGCGCAAGTTCGGGAGCATCGCCGACCCAGGCACAGCGGATCGGTGACAATCGATGGCGAGTCAGGACGGTTCGCTTACGGCGCATCGATTGCTTATGTCGGGCGTCATTTCGACAGCAGGGACACGTTCCCGTTCGATGCGGTGCCGCTCAGCGCTTACTGGCTGGTGGACACACGGCTCGGCTATTCAGTCAGGCCGGGGATTGAGCTGTACGCCCGCGTGGCGAATGCTCTGAACCGAAAATATCAGGACGTATTCAGTTACCGGACGGAGCCGCGAGCGGTTTACGTCGGGGTGCGCCTAAGCCGCTAGGCGGTCGGCGGGTCGGCGATCATGGCGGTGAAGTTCGCCTCGGCGGCGAGCTTCCCGTCGACGCTGGCCCGCCCCGCGAACTTGCAGACCGACGAGCGCTTCTGGACGAATTCGACCTCGAGCTTCAGGAGAACGCCGGGCTCGACCGGCTGCCGGAACTTCGCTCCTTCGATCGCCATGAAATAGACGAGCTTGCCCGAGCCGGCGAGGCCGAGCGATTCGACCGCGAGAACGCCGGCGGCTTGAGCGAGCGCCTCGACGATCAGAACGCCCGGCATGATCGGGCGGCCCGGGAAGTGTCCCTGAAAGAAGGGCTCGTTGATCGTCACCGCCTTGATTGCGACGATTCCCTTCTCGGGATCGAGGCTCTCGACGCGATCCACGAGGAGCATGGGATAGCGATGCGGCAGCGCCGCCATCACCCGCCGAATGTCGAGCGGGCCTGGGGCGCTGCCGTTCGCTTCCGTCATTCGCCTTAGCGGCCCTGCGGCTGCTTCGGAGCAGGTGCCGCCGGCGCCACCGTGGCGATCGTCGGCATCGAGGTATTGAGCGCGTTCAGGACATCGTTGGTGACATCGACATTCGCGGCCATGGCGAGCGTGGCGCCGAGTTCGACCATGACGTTCGCGCCGCGGCGCTGCATGACCTGCTGATAGATCGGGCCGAGCTTATCCTGCACCTGCTTCTGGACGAAGGCGGCATTGGCCTGAAGCTGCGCGCGGCCGCGCCCCGCGCTCTCCTGCGCTTGCTGATACTTTGTCTGGAACGCCTTGATGCGGCCCTGGAGCGCGGCATCGGGTTCTTTCCCCTTCAATGCGTCGACCGCACCCTGGATCGATTCCTGCTCGGTCTTCAGGGGCGCGAGGAGCGCTTTCTCCCGACTTTCTTCAGCCGCGACCTGGCTCGTCAGGGCGGCCTTTGCTGTCTTGCAGGCGTTGCACTGCGAGGTCACCCGGTCGAGGTCGACCACCGCGACGACGGCAGCGGGAATGGCTTGAGCGCTCGCCGCGGAAGGAGCGATGACGGCGGCGGCAAATGCCGCGGAAATGAGCAAGGTTTTCATCAGAATGCAGTTCCTACGTTGAAGGTGAAAAGTTTTGGATCGTCGCCCTTTTGGAGGACGATCGCTTTGGCCAAATCAAGACGAAGCGGACCGAACGGGGAGATCCAGTTCGCGCCGATACCTATCGAAATTCGCGGCTTTGGCGAATTGCCGAAGAAGAACTCTTTGAATCCGGGGCTGAACACCGCTCCGGTACCGATGAGGGGAACGCAGTCAGCCGGGCCTTGGCCGGGAGTGAGCACCTTCGTCGTCTGGCCGTCGGCCGAGGTGCACACTCCCGGCCGGTCGATCAGACTTGGCTTGGTGACACTCCAAAGCGAGCCGGCATCGACATATACGGATGGCCGAATGCCCATGCTCTTGATGCTCGAACTGACCGGAAGCTCAAGCTCGGCGCGGGCAAGGTAGAATGCCTTGCCGCCGATGGCATCGTTGAAATCCTTGTTGATATCGAGCGTACCGAGGGTTCCATCGTTATTGTATGGAACGCGAACGACACGCGGGCCGATTCCGCGGATGTCGAAGCCCCGGATACTGGAATTGAAGAAGCGGTCCGTAATCCGGATGGCGTCCCTGCCGGGTCCCGGCGCGCTTTCCAGCGCATGGATGTAGCCCCCTTCGCCGTGCAGGGAGAAGACCCAGCCGCCGAAACTTTTGTACTTCGTGGCGAACGCCTGGAAGCGCGCATACCGGACGTCGCCGCCAAGGCCCGCGAAATCTGTCGAGAAAGTCAGCTGCTGGCCGCGCGTCGGATGGATTCCATCGGTATCGTCATAAAGAGTGGAAAGACCGATCAACGAGGTAAGCCGCCTGCCAAGCTCATCGCAGAGGTAGGTTCCCGCTTTCAGCGGATCGCATACCGCGGGCTCAGGTCCGGTTCCGTCGGGATCCGTGAAGAAGGTCCCTTTGTCGAGGGTGATCTTGTCCTGGCTGAGCAGGTATCGTCCACCGAAATTCCAATATTCGCTCAGCGGGAAGCCCAGCCTCAAGCCGCCACCGGTGCTCACCTCCTTGTAGGTCGTGTTCCGGTTGCTATCGATGAGGTTGAAGCTGCTGTAATCGCGGCGGAACAATTGGCCGCCGAACAGGATCGGCTTGTCGAGGAAATAGGGATCGGTGAACCCGGCTTCGATCGACTTGGAGAATTGCGACCAGTTCACATTCGCGTCGAGCGACTGCCCCTTGCCGAGGAAGTTGTTCTGCGAAAGGCCGAGCTGGATCACGAATCGCTCGAGGCTCGAATAACCGCCGGACAATGACAGCTGACCCGTGGGTTTCTCTTCGACGTTCAACCCAAGGACGACACGGTCCGGAGTCGAGCCTTCGGTCTGCTTGATCTCCAAATTGTCCTGGAAGAAGCCGAGACTCTGGATGCGATCCTGACTTCGCTTCAGCTTCTGCGCACTGAATGCGTCGCCTTCATTGATCCGGAATTCGCGCCGAATAACTTTATCGCGCGTGGTCGTGTTGCCCGTAATGTCGATGCGCTCGACATAGACGCGCGGCGTCTGACCGACCTTGATGGTCAGGTTCATGAGCTTCTTGTCGGGGTCGCGATTGTAGGCCGGGTTGATGTCCGCGAATGCGTAGCCGAGGTCGCCCGCCGCCGCGTTGAGATCGGTGACCGAATCCTCGACTTCCTTGGCGTTGAACCAGGTGCCGGGCTTGATCTTCGCGACCTCGAGAATCTTCTGGTTCGGGAAATCGCGGAGCGCGCTGTCCGCCTCGACCGTGCCGAAGTGGTAGCGAGCGCCTTCATCGATGACGTAAGTGATGACGAAGTCGCGGCGGTCGGGAGTGAGCTCGGCGAGGGCCTGGACGACGCGGAAGTCGGCATAGCCTTGAGTCAGGTAGAAGGCGCGCAGCTTCTGCTGGTCGGCGGCGAGCCGGTCCGGGTCGTAGGTATCGTTCGATTTCAGGAAGCCGAGCACGCCTCCGGCCTGCCGGGTATACATTTCCTTGCGCAGCCGAGCGTCGGAGAAAGTCTTGTTGCCGAGGATGTTGATCGCCCGGACCTTGGCGAGGTCGCCCTCGTGGATCTCGAAAACGACGTCGACGCGGTTCTGATCGAGCTGGACAATCTTCGGATCGACTCGAGCTGCAAACCGGCCCTGCCGGCGATAGAGCTCAAGGATTCGGTCCACGTCGGCGCGGGCGGCCGAACGCGTGAAGATCTGCCGCGGAGCGAGCTTGATCTCCGGCGTGATCTTGTCGTCCTTGATGCGCTTGTTGCCCTCCAGGACGATCCGGTTGATCACCGGGTTTTCGCGGACGTTGATGACGAGGTCGCCGGTCTCAGTGCCGCTGATCGTGGCGTCGGCGAAAAGACCCGTGGCGTACAGGTCCTTGACCGCCTGATCGAGCGTCGTCCGGGTGTAAGTCTGCCCCGGATTGAGGTTCGCATAAGCGCGGACCGTTTCCGGCTCGAGACGCTGGCTCCCGTGAACCTTGATCGAGCGAATGACGCCCTGGGTCTGGCCGGCAGGGGCCGCCGTGGCGGTCGCCGCTTCAGGAGCAGGAGCAGCAGGTGCAGGCGCCGGTGTAGAGGGCGCGGGCTGCTGGTCGGGGGCCGTCTGCGCAAATGCCGGGAAGGCGGTGCCGCCAAGGACGGTGCCAACCAGGAGCAGCGCGCCGGCTTGCCGGCTAAAACTCGTCGTCTTTGAAATCACCCGTTCCCCGCCTTTTGTGCAGTTGGCGCCGCGACGACCTCCGCCGCTGAGCCCCGTTCTTGCCCTGCCCCAACCCTCCTAACCAATCAAGCGTTGAAGCCGGTCCCAAAGTCCAATCGAGCCAAGATCGTTGATTGTCGTGAAGGCCACCAGTGCAAGGATGAGGGCCAGGCCCCCACGAAACGCCCAGTCGAGCGCCCGCGCGCTGAGCGGCCGGCGGAGAATGGCTTCCACTGCATAGAAAAACAGATGCCCTCCATCCAGCATCGGGACTGGCAAGAGGTTGATGAATCCGAGATTAATTGAGAACAAGGCGAGCAGATCGATGAACGGCAATACGCCCAACGATGCCGCCTGTCCGGCGACCTGAGCGATCTTGATTGGCCCCCCGACATCTTCGCGAGAACCCTCGCCGATTACCAACTTCGCGACGCTTTCGATCACCGCAGCAGTAATGCGGCTCGTATAGGTGATCGCCATCGGAATCGCTTCGGTGACCGGAACTGGCGCGGGAGAGATTCCCAATAAGCCAACCGTCACATTTTTTCCTGTAGTATCCTTCAGCGTCTCGGCACCGATGGTGAGTCGAACCTCGCTCGGCCCACCATCTCGTTCGAATACGACCGTGACAGAATGGTGGGGCAAAGGTTCTACTGCTGCGCGAATATCGTTGAAGGTTTCGGTTTTCGCGCCGCCCACGGCGATAATTCTATCGCCAGGCTGCAATCCAGCGGTCGCGGCTGCGCTCTTTGGCTGGATAGATCCTACCCTATTGCTGAGGGGCGCGGAATAAAGGGAGAAGAATGCAACGTAGATTGCGATCGCGAGGATGAAATTGGCGACTGGTCCAGCGAGAACAACCAGAAAGCGTTGCCAAACCGGGCGAATCTGAAATGCGCGGTCGCGCAGCTCAGGCGGAATTTCATCGAGGTCGGCCGGGTTGCTTGCCGGAGTCATGTCCCCGATGAATTTCACATAGCCGCCGAGCGGGATCCAGGCGACCTTCCACCGCGTCCCCTGCTTATCGGTCCATCCGATCAACTCGCGGCCGAATCCAATCGAGAAAATTTCCGCGGGAATCCGGAACCAGCGAGCGACGAGATAATGGCCGAGCTCGTGGAAGAAGACGAGCGGGCCCAGCGCGCAGACGAACGCGATGAGGATGAGCCAGATGGGCGGTTGTCCGAGCATCAGTGACAAGTCGCTTTCACTTCAGTCTCGACATGCTCGCGGGTGCGACGGTCGATGTCGAGGACGTCCGGAATTGAGCGCGGTGCGGCAAAATCCAGCTCGTCCAAGGCTCGTTGCACCAGGGCGACGATATCCGGGAAGCGGATGCCGCCTGCAAGAAAACTCGCGACGGCCACCTCATTCGCAGCATTGAGGACGATCGGGGCCGAGCCGCCGCTTTCAAGCGCCTGGCGCGCCACCCGAAGCGCCGGGAAGCGCTCGACGTCGGGCGGCTCGAAATCCAGCCGCGCGATGGCGGCGAGATCGAGACGGCGAGCCCCGGTCTCCACCCGCTCGGGCCAGGCCAGCGCATAGGCTATCGGGATTCGCATGTCGGGACTCCCAAGCTGGGCGAGCATCGATCCGTCCACAAACTCCACCAGCGAATGAACGACCGACTGAGGGTGCACCACGATGTCGATCCGGTCCGACGTCAGCCCGAACAGGTAGCGCGCCTCGATCAACTCGAGCCCTTTGTTCATCATCGTCGCTGAGTCTACCGAGATCTTGGCGCCCATCGACCAGTTTGGATGAGCGACGGCCTCCTCGGGAGTGGCGGCGGCAATCCTGTCCACGGGTGCATCTCTGAACGGGCCGCCGCTCGCGGTCAGGATTATTCTTGCAACGTCCTCTTTACGGCTGCCCGCAAGGCATTGGAAAATTGCATTATGCTCGCTGTCGATGGGCAGGATGACCGTTCCGCTTGCTTGTGCAGCCTGGGTCATCAACTCGCCGGCGGTGACGAGGGCCTCCTTGTTGGCGAGCGCGACCGTTTTCCCCGCCTCGACGGCTGCCATGACCGGCTTGAGACCGGCGCAACCGACGATGGCGGCGATCACGAGGTCGGCATCGCCGCACGCGGCCTCAACGAGCGCTGAGTTGCCGGCGGCGCATCTGCATCCGGTACCGGCTAACAGCTGCCGTAGTTCCCCCAGCCGGGACTCGTTGGCGATTACCGCGAGCTTTGCGCCCGTGCGGCGGGCTATGTCGGCAAGCGCCTCGACACTCATCGCGGCCGTCACCGCGACCACCTCGAAACGATCGCGGTTGTACTCGACCAGATCGAGTGTCGACTTCCCAATCGAACCGGTCGCGCCGAGGATTGCGATCTTTCGTTTCACGTTAGCCCCAGTAGCTGGGCTGCGGCGGTAAGCACAGCCACGGGAACCAGTCCATCCAGACGGTCAAGCACTCCGCCATGGCCCGGTAGCCAGCTTCCACTGTCCTTGACCCCTGCCCGCCGCTTCATCCTGCTTTCGAACAGGTCGCCACCTTGCGCTGCGATGGCGAACAAGGGCGCGAGAGGCAGCAAGGCATGCCCAAGGCCCGTTGCGAGAGCCCACGCTCCGCCGAGCAATGCAGCGGCCGCAATGCCTCC
>Ga0207639_10000802_pt1 | contig 21353 bp, 18 predicted proteins | sample KBSCornC32_FD_184299 | JGI IMG/M metagenome (GOLD analysis project Ga0207639, IMG submission 184299) | Corn rhizosphere microbial communities from Kellogg Biological Station, Michigan, USA - KBS Corn C3-2 (SPAdes) (version 2) | ecosystem: Host-associated > Plants > Roots > Rhizosphere > Soil ...
GATTGGCGCCGTCGCGCACATAATTGTAATTGCCCGAAAAGAGGGCGATCCGGAGGTCGGTCGGCTTCACCGGAAAGCGGCTTAGGGGCTAATTCGTGGGCGTCAAATTCGGACTTCCGCCCGTAGGCAGGAACGACGCGCGGCTATTCGTCCTCGGCAGCCTTCCAGGCGACGCGTCGCTTGCAGCCAAGCGTTACTATGCTCATCCGACCAATCAGTTCTGGCGGCTGCTGGGAAGTGCGATCGGCGAGGAGCTTGAGCCGCTAGCCTACGAAGCGCGGCTTCAGCGGCTCGCCGAGCGGCGTGTCGGCCTTTGGGACGTGATCGCTTCGGCCAGCAGGCAAGGGAGCCTCGATCAATCGATCCGCGAGGTGGAGCATAACCGGATCGAGCATCTGCTTCACGACTTTCCCGACCTTCGAGCGATCGCATTCAACGGAATCACGTCCTCGACGATTGGCCGCAAACTGGTCGGCAATCCGCCATCGAAAATAGCGCTTGTCGATCTTCCGTCCTCGAGCGCGGCGAACACGACGGCGTTCGAACAAAAGGCGCGTGCGTGGGCTTCGCTTGGGCAATTCGTTCGGCCGTAGGAGCCTTTCACTTGCACCGCGCGTAGAGGTGGGCATGTTGGGCCTGATGATTCCGGTCGACGAAGAGGAAACTGACAGCGACAAGAAGCTGTCGATGGTCGATGAGGCGCTGGTCGCCGGGACCATCGCCAATACCAACGGACTCCTGGTGATCCTCGCCAAGCTGGTTTCGAAGGGCGTCTTCGACCGCGCCGACCTCCAGTCCTTCTCCGACAGCTATTCGAAGCCGCTCGACCATGTTGGAATGCGCGAGAACGAGCTGGTCAGCCAGATGCAGGACCAGATGGAATCGACGCTCGCCGAGCTGATGCGATACCTGAGCGAGCGCGACCGGGACGGCTGACGCCGTCGGAATTGACTAGCGGCGCGACAGCCCACATATGGCCGCGCTCGCGCAAGCGATGGCCCCTTCGTCTAGCGGTCCAGGACGTCGCCCTCTCACGGCGAAAACACGGGTTCGAGTCCCGTAGGGGTCACCAGCGCGCAGGATGTCCGGGGGACATCCGAGCACTGGTGACGGCCCCGCCAGCCGATCTTTCCAGCCAATCCTCGATGATCGCAGCAATCCGCGGCGCTGCGTGTCCGTCGCCGTAGGGAAATCTTCGCACCGCCATCGCAGCCAAGGCGGCCGGGTTGTCCAGCAGCTGCCGAGCTTCGCTGACGATACGGTCCGTCGATGTACCGACGAGGCGCGCCGAGCCTGCGGCGATTCCCTCCGGCCGTTCAGTTTTTTCGCGCAGCACCAGTAGGGGAACGCCAAGCGCCGGCGTCTCCTCCTGGATTCCGCCGGAGTCACTCATAACGAGGTCGGAATCGCGCATAAGTTTCAAGAGTTCGCGATGGCTGCAGGGCTCAATCAGATGGATATTCGAGATGCCTTGAAGCCGGGCTCTGATTTGAGTCCGCACATGCTGATTGGGATGAAGGACGAGGCGGATCACGGCTCGATCTGAGAGTTCCGCAATAGCCGTCGCGATGGACTGAAGGCCTGAGCCCCAGCTTTCGCGCCGGTGGCAGGTGACCAAAATTGTCGGGAAGGTGCGCCCGCATGTCGTGGCGGATGGAAGTTCCGCTTCAACGGCGAGGAGCGCGTCGATCGCCGTGTTACCGGTGACGTGGATTTCTCCCGCAACATTCTCTGTTCGAAGATTCGCTGCAGCCGTCGTCGTCGGCGCAAAGAGCAGGTCCGCATTCGCATCAATGGCGGCGCGATATTCCTCCTCCGGCCAGGGAAGAAGTGGATCATGAGTTCGCAGTCCGGCCTCGACATGGCCGACGGGAACCCTGGCGGTGAAGGCGGCGAGCGCTGCTCCCAACGCGCTTGAAGTGTCCCCCTGAACGACAATCAGGTCGGGAGCTCTGCCGCGCAGGCGCTGGAGCGCCAAAGTTACCGCCCGGACGTGCCGGTGCGGGTCCTCGGCGCCCGGACAGCGGAGCCGCTGCACGGAGAAGGCACCTAGCCCGTAGTCACCTGGATCCAGGCCAGGATGCTGTCCCGTGAGAACAAGCGACGGCGCAAGCCCGCGCTCGGAGAGCGCATGGGCGACTGGTGCAAGCTTGATGGCTTCGGGCCTGGTGCCGATGACCAGGCAAATACGCGCGGAACTCAGCCTTCCCCCTAACTCGGCGGGGGCACTCTGCCTTCAGTCCGTTATGGAGACAAGTCTGTCCGAGCGCACCAGCGCTCAGCGGAAGTTGTCGGCGTAGGCCTGGATCTTGAGGCGCACGGGCGGCGCGGGGACGATATGATAATCGAAACCGCGCTTGTCGCAGTAGGCGATCGCGGCCTCTTTCGAGGCGAAGGTCATCCGGACCTGCGTGTTGGTGTCGCCCGAGCCGTTCCAGCCCGTCAGCGGGTCGGGACGAAGTGCCTGCTGCCGTTCGAACTCGAGCACCCATTTGCCGGTATTGGCCTTGCCCGACTGGGTGGCTTTTCGTTCCTGCTCCAGGATGCGGGCGACGGTCATGCGACTGCAGGTGGCAAAGAGGGGCGCTCGAATCAAGCTCCGACCTGATGTTCGAAGCTGCTGAAATGTGCTAAGCGGCGCGTCCTTCCTCATCAGAAGGAGGGGCTCATGGCATCGAGATATTTGAAAGCGCTGACCGTCGGCGCCGCAATCCTTGCGCTTGGCGCGTGCAATAAGGCGGGGAACACAAGTGGAAAGCCCGCCGCGGCCGACAATTCGGTGGCGACGATCGGAACGGGTGCCGCTTCGAACGATCCTATCCAAAGCGCGGAGTCCGCCGCGCCCACATCGATCGCGCACAATGCGTCGATCGTGACGATGGATGCGAGCGGCAATGCAAAGACGCTGCGCCAAGGGACCAACGGCTGGACCTGCATTCCGGACGCGCCCGACACGCCGGGTCCGGACCCGATGTGCGTCGACGGCAATGCGATGAAATGGGCGGACGCATGGATTCATCACAAGGCTCCGCCCGAAGGCGCGGTCGGGGTCATGTACATGCTCGAGGGCGGCACCGACGCCAGCAACACCGATCCTTACGCGACGAAGCCAACGGCCGAGAATGACTGGATCAAGACCGGCCCGCACGTGATGGTAGTCGGGTCGAAGGAGGTCCTCGCCGGCTATCCGTCGGGCGCCAAGCCTGACACTTCCGCGCCGTACGTGATGTGGGCGGGCACGCCTTACGCCCATCTGATGGTGCCGATCGGCAAGTAGTCAGGACGCGCGTTTGGTTTTGAGGGTCGGTGCGGCCGAAGTGGGGTCATCGGGCCACGGATGCTTGGGATAGCGTCCGCGCATGTCCTTGGCGACGTCGCGCCAGCTGCCGGCCCAGAAGCCGGGGAGGTCTTTTGTGGTCTGGATCGGCCGCCCGGCAGGCGACGTGATGGCGAGCGTCAATGGAGCGCGGCCATTTGCAACCATCGGGTGCTGGCTCAACCCGAACAGCGCCTGCGCGCGGACTTCCACGGTGGGGCCTCCATCGGCTGAGTAGTCGATTGCGTGACGGCTTCCGGCCGGGCTGACGAATTCGGACGGCGCGAGCCGGTCGAGCTTGCGCATCGCATCGTAGCCGAGGAGCTGCTCGAGCGCGGAGCTCAATGATCCCGCAGCGACCTGGCCGAGGCGGCGCTTGCCGCTCAACAGCGGGAGCAGCCATTCGTCGAGATGTTCTATCAGGCTCGCATCGTCGAGGACGCCGATGGCCGGTTCGAAAGCATGAGCGAATTCGGCGCGGGCGCGAAGCTGAAGCGCGCGATCGACCCACGGAAGCAACTCAAGGCCGTGCTCACGCACGCCGTCGAGCAGTGCGCTCTCGATGGCATCCTGATCGGGTGAAGGATCGGGCCCGCTGGAAAGCCGGATCGCGCCGAGGCGGCGGCTGCGCGTCGGGGTTACCGAGCCCGTCGAAGGGTCGAACGCGCCATCGTGCCGAGTCTCAATCCGGTCCGCAAACAGCTCCAACACCTCGCGCTCCTCCATTGGCGCAGCGGAGAGAATGCGCGCGCCCGATGCATGGCCGGCGACCTCGGCCACGGCGAGCCATTCGCTCCGCGCAAGCGATGAGGTCGGATCGAGGCGAAAACCGCGCCCGCCTACCGACTGCCAGGTCTCGCCGGATGTGTCGCGACGGCGGGAGAGGCGATCTGGAAAGGCGAGGGCTAGCGCCTTCCCGAGATCGTGCTCGCCGTTTCCATCTTTAGCCTTCACCCGACGAAGCCAACTCGCCCCCATGGCGCGCGCGGCTTGAGCGCGGGCCGATCGGTCGGTGCGCCACCGGCGCAAACGCACCTCCAGATCGGGGTCGTTGCCGCCGAGGCCGCGCTCGGTCAGTAAGATCGCAGCATCCGCCGCTGCCGCAGCGAAACCCAGCCGACCAGCTTCGATCAGCATGTGCGCGAGACGCGGCTCGAGCGGCAGGGCCGCAATTGCGCGGCCATGTTCAGTGGCTCGCCCATCATCGTCGATCGCGCCAAGACGCAGCAGGCGCAGTCGAGCCTCATCGATCGCGGCCTTCGGTGGCGTATCGAGAAAGGGCAGGCGGGTCGGATCGGGTTCGCCCCAGAGGATCGAGGTCAGAAGCAGGCTCGACAGGTCGGCTTCGAGAATCTCGGGCGGGTCGTGTTCAGGAAGCGAGGCGGTCGCGGCTTCTTCCCACAGACGGATCGCAATGCCCGGCGCCTGTCGCGCGGCGCGTCCGGCGCGCTGGGTCACGGCAGCCCGGCTGGCGCGCTCGGTGATGAGCCGCGTCAGGCCCGCGCCGCGATCATAACGAGGGCGGCGCGCCAACCCGCTGTCGATCACGACATGGACGTCCTCAAGCGTGACGCTGGTCTCGGCGATGCTGGTTGCAAGAACCAGCTTGCGCTTGCCGTCCGGTGGCGGAGCAAGCGCCGCGCGCTGCGCCGGCGGCTCGATTCCACCGTGAAGCTTGTGAAGTTCGACATCGCGCGGGAGCATGCTGAGTGCCTCGGCCGTGCGCTCGATCTCGGCCACGCCGGGAAGAAAGGCGAGGAGCGAGCCTGAATGCTCGCCGAGCGCCGCGCGGATCGCCGAGGCCATTTGCGGCTCGATCCTGGCAGCGGCGTCGCGACCGGCGTAGCGGACGTCGAGCGGAAAGCTCTTTCCTTCACTAACGATCGTCGGCGGATCACTCAGCAGCTTTCGAAAGCGGGAGAAGTCGAGCGTCGCCGACATCGCGACGAGCCGCAGATCGGGCCGAAGCGCACTCGTAGCGTCCAGGGCCAGCGCAACCGCGAGATCGTTGTCGAGGCTGCGTTCGTGCACCTCGTCGAAAAGCACCGCCGAAACTCCCGCGAGTTCGGGGTCGGCCTGGATGCGCGCGAGGAACACACCATGGGTCATGGCGATGACGCGCGTTCCCTTGCCGATCTTGCTGTCGAGACGCGTCGCATAGCCGATCGTCTGTCCCGGCTTTTCGCCAAGCTCGGCCGCCATGAACTCGGCCGCAGCTCTCGCGGCCAGCCGTCGCGGCACAAGCAGCAGCACCTCGCCCGCGCACCAGCTTTCACCGATCAAAGCCGGGGCGACCTTGGTGGTCTTTCCCGCGCCCGGCGGCGCAGTCAGCAGTGCGCGCGAATGCTCGCCAAGGGCCGTGAGCAATTCAGGGAGGACAGCGTCGATCGGCAGATGCATTGCAGCCAGCCTTAACGTCCGGCGGCAGTTGCGTCAGCGTAGCACGGCGCGGGCGATGCGCCAGTGATGCCAGTCAATAAGCGCGCGCCACGGCGAACTCGGCGGCTTCGACCAGCGCCGCCTTGGCTTTGCTTGCCGGGAACATAGCCAGCGCATCGACCGCGCGGCGGCCATATTGACGGGCGCGCTCCACCGTATCGGCGAGCGCGTCGGTCGATTTGAGAAGCGCGATGGCGCAGGCGAGATCATCGTCCGACACTCGTTCGCCACCGATTGCCGAGCGCCAGAACGCGCGGTCGGACTCGCTTCCGCGGGCGTAAGCGAGAATCACCGGGAGCGTCATCTTGCCGTCGCGGAAGTCGTCGCCGACGCCTTTGCCCATTGTTTCGGCGTCGGATGCATAGTCGATCACGTCGTCGCTGAGCTGGAAAGCAATCCCGAGGTTTCGGCCGTAGCATTCCAGCGCGACCTCGGCGTCCTCGCTTGCCTCTGCGACGACCGGCGACACACGGCATGCCGCGGCGAACAGTGCAGCGGTCTTGGCACTGATGATTTCAAGATAATGGTCTTCGCCGGTGTCGATCTGCCGCTGCGCCGTCAGCTGCTCGACCTCGCCTTCGGCAATCACGGCCGAGGCGTGGCTCAGGATCCGGAGCACCTTGAGGCTTCCGTCCTCGACCATCAGCTCGAACGCGCGGCTAAACAGGAAATCGCCGACCAGGACGCTCGCCGGATTGCCCCAGATGAGATTCGCGGTTCGTTTGCCGCGGCGCATTCCGGAGCCGTCAACGACATCGTCATGAAGCAGGGTCGCGGTGTGGATGAACTCGACCGCCGCCGCGAGCTTGTGGTGGCGCGTGCCGGGATAGCCGAGCAGGCTTCCGCAAGCGAGCGTCAACATCGGCCGCATCCGCTTTCCGCCGCCGGCGATCAGGTGCCCGGCGAGCTCGGGAATGAGCGCGACCTTGCTCTGCATCCGTTCGAGAATGACGGCGTTGACGCCATTCATGTCGCTCGCGACGAGCGCCAGAAGCGGATCGAGCGACGGCGCGCGCTCGGCCTTCAGCGGATGAATGGTTGCGGCCACGGCGCCGCACCTAGCGGTCGCCGCGGCGCTTTCCTAGCCCGAAGGCGTCAGTTCCAGATGTGAACGCGCTGGTCGGGCGGCAGGTACATCTTGTCGCCGGGCTGCACGTTGAACGCCTTGTACCAGGGGTCGAAATTCCGGACGACGCCGTTGACTCGGTACTTGGCCGGGCTGTGCTCGTTGGTGAGGAGCTGTGCCCTAAGCGCACCCTCGCGCTGCTTCGTTTCCCAGCTGTAGCCGTAAGCGATGAAGAAGCGCTGGTCGCCGGTCAGGCCGTCGATCACCGGAGGCTCGCCGTGCTTTTCGACATATTTGCGGTAAGCGGCGTAGGCGACTTCAAGGCCGCCGAGGTCCCCGAGGTTCTCGCCGAGTGTCAGCTCGCCCTTGATGTGAACGCCGGGGATCGGCTCATAGGAATCATATTGCTTCACCAGCTCCGCAGTGCGGGCGGTGTAGGTCTTGGCGCTTGCCGCGGTCCACCAGTCGGCGAGCTTGCCGTGAGCGTCGAACTTGCGGCCCTGATCGTCGAACCCGTGCCCGATTTCGTGCCCGATCGTCGCCCCGATGCTTCCGTAGTTGGAGGCCGGATCGGCGTTGGGATCGAAATAGGGCGGCTGAAGGATCGCCGCGGGGAAGGTGATCTGGTTCTGCGTCGGGTCGTAATAGGCGTTGTTGGTCTGCGGAAGCATGTCCCACAAAGTGCGGTCGACCGGCTTCGGGAAGCGCGACAGCAGCAGCTTCCACTCGAAGTCATTGGCGCGGATCGCGTTGCCGAACAAATCGTCGCGTTTCACGACGAGCGACGAATAATCGATGTACTTCACCGGATGACCGGTACGCGGATCGAAGGTCGCGAGCTTTTCGAGCGCGCGTTTCTTGGTCGCGTCGTCCATCCAGCTGTTGCCCTCGATCTTGTCCTTGAGCGCGGCGAGGATGTTGCCGACGAGTTCGTGAACCTGCCGGTCGGCCTCCGGCGGATAATGGCGCTGCACGTAAAGCTGGCCGACGCCTTCGCCGAGCGCGTCGTCGACCATGTCCACACCGCGCTTCCAGCGCGCGCGCTGCTCGGGAACGTCGCGAAGGGTCTTCGAATAGAAATCGAACTTCGCGTCGTCGAACGCCTTGGGAAGGAACTGGGCATTGCCGCTGATGAAATGGAACGCCGTCCAGTCCTTCCAGGTCTGGAGCGGAACGGAGGCAAACAATTTGCTTTCGGCCTGGATGGCCGTCGTCTGGCCGATGATGACCTTGTCGACTCTCGGAAGTCCCGACTTTGCGAGGGCGCGGTCCCAGTCAAATTGCGGCGCGAAGGTCCGAAGCCTGGCTCGGGTCATCGGGTTATAGGTCTTCTCGGCATCGCGGCTCTGCTCGGGAGTCCAGTGAACCTTCGCGATGGCGGTTTCGAGCGCGATGATCTTGTCGGCCTTGGCTTCCGCGTCGGGAATGCCCGCGAGGGTCTCGATCTTGATGATGTAGTCGCGATAGGCCTTGCGATAGGCGTCATACTTGTCGCCCTTGAGCAAATAGTAATCGCGGTTGGGCAGGCCGAGGCCGCTTTGCCCCGCGTAGAGGGCGTAGCGGGTCGGGTTCTTCAGATCGGGGATGATGTACAGGCCAATCGGCGAGTCGAAGCCCGGGCTTGCGAACAGGTCGACGAGGTCGCCGCGAGTCTTGGCCGCATCGATCTTCGTGAGATAGGGCTTGAGGGGCTCGGTGCCGAGCTTCTCGACCAGGTCTTGGTCCATCCAGCTCGCGTAAAGATCGCCGATCTGCTGGCCGATTTGGCCGTTTGCGGTCGGGTTCTTGGCCATGTCCTCGACGATCGAGTGGACGTCGACGTCGATCTGGTCGTTGAGCGCGGAATCGATGCCTGCGAACGTGCGGTCGGCCGCGATCTGGGTCCGCTTGTCCCATGCGCCGTTCACGTAGGCGAAGAAGTCGTCGCCCGGCTTTACCGTGCTGTCCATCGCCGTCGCGTCATAACCCCAGTTGCCGAACTTCGGGTGCGAGACCTGCGCCGCCGAAGGAACCGAAACTGCGACGAGGCTCGCGGTCGCGAGCGCCAAGATTTTGAATTTCATGGGTATTCACCCCTCCCGGAGAGTCCGGAATTCAATGCAGCAAGCCTTTCCAGCTTGGCAAGGATTTTCGACGAATGACGCTGTAGCTTCGGCGGTAATTACCCAGTCGGGAGCGCGAGCCGCGCGAGGAGCCCGCCAAGGTCCTCGCTCTCCTCGAGCGACACCTTGCCGCCGTAAATCTCCGCGACGTCGCGGACGATGGCGAGACCGAGGCCCGTGCCCGGCTTGCCCGTCGTGTCGAGCCGTGCGCCGCGTGTAAACAGCTCGCCGCGGAGCTCCTTGGGGATTCCCGGTCCGTCGTCCTCCACCAAGATGTCAACCATGCGGCCATTGGGTTGGACGGTGACGAAAACTCGGCCGCCGCCATATTTGGCCGCGTTCTCGACGAGGTTGCCGAGCATTTCGTCGAGGTCCTGTCGTTCGACACGCACCTGTGCCTGATGATCACCAGCGATGTCGATGGTGGTTTCCTCGTAGAGCCGTTCAACGGCGCGCTGCACCGCTTCCAGGCTTTCCCAGACGCGCACACGCGCCTGCGCAGCGGCACGGCGGCCGATCGCCCGCGCCCGTGCCAGATGGTGATCGATCTGGCGTCGCATCGCAGCGGACTCGCGAATCACCGTCGCATCGAGATCGGGGGAGTCCGCCGTCGCCGCATTGGTGATGACGGTCAGCGGAGTCTTGAGCGCATGGGCAAGATTGCCCGCGTGCCTTCGCGCCTCTTCCGCTTGCTCTTCGCTGTGGGCGAGCAATTGATTGATCTCCTCGGTCAGCGGCCGGATTTCGATCGGGAAATCCTGTCCAATCCGCGTCTCTTCGCCTGATCGGATCGAAGCGACCTCGCGACGCACCCGCCGCAGAGGCCAGAGCCCGTAGAGCGTCTGCAAAGCAACAAGGATGATGAGACCCACGCCAAGCGCCGTGAAGCTCCAGAACAATGTCGAGCGAAGCTGATGAATCTGGTCGTTGACCGCCACCCGGGACTCCGCGACCTGGAACCTCCAGCGGATCGAGGAACCCGGGAGGATCGCGTCCTGCTCGACGATCCTCAGCGCATCGCCACGACCGAATTCCTCGCTGTCGTACAGGTGCGGCTTGAGGTCGACATGCTTGCCGTCGACGCGAAGGCGCCGGTCCCACAGCGAGCGCGACGGGAAGGTGTCCGCGCCCGCTCCGCTGATCTGGAAATAGAGGCCGGAGTAAGGATCGATGAAGCGCTGGTCGGCGGGCGGGCGGCTGAACCGAACTTCTCCGTCAGGCCCGATTTCGGCCGCGCTCAGCATGCCGTTGAGAATGGTGACGAGCTGGGAATCGAATCCGGCAATGATTGTCCGCGACAAAACGCGGTCGAGTGCGAAGCCGCCGATCAGGAGCAGCGCGACGATCCAGACCGCCGCCACGCCAATCATTCGCCGGGTCAGCGAGCCGGTACGGCGTCGGTGCGCCCTCCGGCTGGCGGCGGTTCGAACGTCGGGCGCCGCCGCGAGCGAGGCGCCTTCCTTGTTCAAACCGGCCGAACCTCCGCCGGCTCCTCGAGGCTGTAGCCGAGGCCGCGGATGGTGGTGATGACGTCAGCGCCGAGCTTCTTGCGGATTCGCGTGACGAACACTTCGATCGTGTTTGAGTCGCGGTCGAAATCCTGGTCGTAGATATGCTCGATCAGCTCTGTGCGGCTGACCACCTTGCCCTTGTGATGCATGAGGTAGGAGAGGAGCTTGTATTCCTGCGCGGTCAGCTTCACCGGCTCCCCAGCCTTGGTGACCTTGCCCGAGCGGGTATCGAGGCGAATGTCGCCCGCGACGAGCTCCGACGAGGCATTGCCGGACGAACGGCGGATCAGCGCACGCAAGCGCGCAATCAGCTCCTCGGTCTGAAACGGCTTGGCGAGATAATCGTCCGCTCCGGCGTCGAGCCCGGCGACCTTGTCGGACCAGCTGTCGCGCGCCGTGAGCACGAGGACGGGCATCTTTCGACCCTCCTTGCGCCAGCGGTCGAGGACGGTGAGGCCGTCGATCTCCGGAAGTCCGAGATCGAGGATGACCGCGTCATAGCTTTCGGTCGATCCGAGATAGTGACCGTCTTCGCCATCGGTCGCGAGATCGACTGCGTAGCCGGCCCCCTCGAGCGTCGAACGGAGCTGGCGCCCCAGATTGGGTTCGTCTTCGACGATCAGAACGCGCATCGATGCTCCCCGGAGCTGTTCATCTTCAAGCCGTCAACCCGCGTTGCGGCGAGAGGTTGCTTAAACGAAACAACTGGGAAGATGCCGCGAAAAGTCAATGCGCGCGACAGCGGAGCCTAAGGACCCGACCTGCGAATGATCCGTCCGGTCTGCGGATCGACGTCGACCCAGATCACCCGACCGTTCTGAATGAACTTCATCCGGTAGGTTCCGCCGCGAATTTCCGGGCCGAGATAGTCGGCGCCACCCATGCGCGGAAGCACGCGCTGCTCCAGCATCGGCAGGGGCATCGAACGTCCGTCCCGAGTGTCCTCGAACGCGCGCTCCTGCTCCCGGTGCGGACCCTGGCCCTGGTCCGACTGCGGACCGTGACCGCGCGGGCCATCGGCCAGCGCGGGTGCGCTGGTGAGGCCGGCAGCAAGCACGCCGGCAAGGAGAAGGGTACGCAAAGCGTTCATTGACTCGACTCTCTTGTCGGGTCGCGTTCTACCATCGGCCATTGAATTGGCTATGAATGCCAATGGTGGCTTCCGTTCAGGCTCGCGACAGCGTTGCCGAACTGCAACACCCGCCGTGGCTTAGCCGCTCGCTGGTTCCCAAAGCTCGACGGGATTCCCCTCCGGATCGTGGATCCGTGCGAAGCGGCCGATGCCCATCGAATCCCATTCCTCGTTGGTGATGACCTCGATCCCCGCACCGCGGAGCTGGGAAAGGAGACCGTCGAGGTCGCTCACTCGGAGATTGATCATGGCGGTTCGGTCGGCCGGAAAATAATCCGTGTCCTTCTTGAACGGCTCGAACACCATTGGCCCTCCCTGATGGAACCAGACCCACTCGTTCGACTGGCCGCTTTCGTCGGCACCGCATCCCCCGCCGACGCCGAGATGCTCTCGGTACCATGATTTCAACGCCTCCGGGTCCGCTGCGCGGAAGAAATAGCCGCCCATTCCGATTACCGGCATCGCATTGCTCCCCCGTTGTGGCGGCCCAGCATAGCGCGGCAGGTGACAAAAACCGAAGGCTTCCGCTAGCGGTCGCTAATGGCCGCGCCGATCCTGTCGTACGAAGACCTTGGGCTGATCCAGGGCGAAGGCTGGCTGTTCCGCCATCTGGATCTTTACATCGGCGAGCGGGACCGGCTGGCGCTGATCGGCCGCAACGGCGCAGGCAAGACCACGCTTCTCAAGTGCCTCGCAAACATCATCGACACCGACGAAGGCAAGCGGACGATCGTTCCGGGGACCCATGTCGTCCTGCTGGAGCAGGATCCACGGATGGACGCGTTCGAGACACTAAGCGACTGGGTTCTGCATGGAAGCGACGGACCGGAAGCACATGAAGCGGCTGCCATCGCTGACCAGCTCGGGATCGATCTTTCTCGGCCCACGGCAACGGCAAGCGGGGGCGAGCGCAGGCGCGCGGCGATTGCGAGGGCGTTGGGCCGAAAGCCCGATCTGCTGTTGCTCGATGAGCCGACCAACCATCTCGACCTCGGCGCAATCGAATGGCTCGAGGACTGGCTCAAGCGCTACACCGGCGCATTCATCGCGATCAGCCACGACCGGACCTTCCTGACGCGGCTCACCCGGAGCTGCCTGTGGCTCGACCGCGGCGAGCTCAGGCGCGCGGAGATCGGCTTCGGCGGCTTCGATGCCTGGACCGAGCGTGTTTACGAGGAAGAAGCGCGCGCTGCCGAGAAGCTCGACGCCAAGCTGAAAATCGAGCTTCACTGGCTCCAGCGGGGAGTGACTGCCCGCCGCCGCCGCAACCAGGGCCGCCTCGCCAAGCTGCACGAGATGCGTGCCCAGCGAGCGGCAATGCTCGGCGCGGCTGGAACCGCGAAGCTGGCGCTAGCCAAGGACGACGTCCGGTCGAAGACCGTGATCGAGGCCGACCAGGTCAACAAGTCGTTCGGCGACCGGCAGATCATTCGCGACTTCACGCTTCGTATCCAGCGTGGCGACCGGATCGGAATCGTCGGCCCGAACGGCGCGGGCAAGACGACGTTGCTAAAGCTCCTCACTGGCGAGATCGCGCCCGACGGCGGAACGGTCATCCAGGCGAAGACGCTGTCCGGGATCGTCATCGACCAGCAGCGCAAGTTGATGGAGCCGCAGCGGCGGGTGAAGGACGTGCTTGCGAATGGCGGCGACTGGATCGAGGTTCGCGGCCACAAGAAGCACATCAAGGGCTATTTGAAGGAATTCCTGTTCGATCCGTCGATCGCCGATGCGCCGATCGGCTCACTTTCCGGCGGGGAGCGGTCGCGTCTTTTGCTCGCGCGCGAGTTCGCCCGCCATGCCAACTTGCTCGTGCTGGACGAGCCGACCAACGATCTCGACCTCGAGACGCTCGACCTGCTGCAGGAGGTCATCGCCGACTATGAAGGCACCGTCCTGATCGTCAGCCACGACCGCGATTTCCTAGACAGGACGGTGACGATCACGCTTGGCCTCGATGGCTCTGGCAAGATTGATATCGTCGCCGGGGGTTATGAGGATTGGGTCAGGAAAAGGTATGAGGCGCATCGCTCCTCCCCCTCAGGGGGAGGTGCCAGCCGCAAGGCGGCTGGCGGAGGGGGTGAGTCTGGGACCCCCTCAGTCAGCTTCGCTGACAGCTCCCCCAAAGGGGGAGCGGCAAGGAAGCTCACCTACAAGGACCAGCGCGATTTCGACCGCCTGCCGGGAGAGATCGAGCGGCTCGAAGCCGCCGTAGCCGCGGATGAGCAGGCGCTGTCCGATCCCGATCTCTACATCCGCAACCCGACGCGTTTCGCCGAGCTGACCGAGCGCATCGCCCGTCACCGCGCCGACATCGAAGCGGCGGAGGTACGCTGGCTCGAGGTCGCCGAGCTGGCCGAGTCGCTGGCTAGCGGATCGGCTCTCCGAACGTCAGCTCGCGGATAAATCGCACGGGCGGCGACCCGTGGCTGAGCGCGGCGTCGTGGAACTTCTCCAGGTTGAAGCCCGGCCGCTTCTCCGCCGCCTTGCGAAAGTCCCACCATTCCGAATAGCCGACGAAATAGGTCGGAAGCTGCGCCGAGCTCAGCTGCATCCGGACCCATTTGCCCGCCGCCTCGCGCTCTTCCTGGAAGGCGGTCTTGGTCATCATCTGCATCGCCTGGTCGCGCGTAAGCCCGTTCACGTGAAAGTCCTGGTCGAGGATCGCGTTCACCGGCACCCGCATCTGGAACTTGTAATGGGCGAGGAGGTAGCGCGGGTCGCGATTGAGGAAGCCGGCATCGGCCATCACGTCCTGACCGTAGCACGCCCAGCCTTCGATCATCGATCCGGACTGAAGGAAGGCCCGAAGCCGCGATTTGTACTGGTTGGAATGGGCTAGCTGCAGCAGGTGACCCGGCACGCCCTCGTGGAGGGCGAGCTCATGAAGCGTCCATTTGTTATATTCGCGAAGGAAGGACGCGGATTGTTCCGCCGTCCAGTCGGTCGGGATTGGCATCACGTCGAAGAAGCCGCGCTGATCCTTTTCCAACGGCCCTGGCATGTCGGCGTAGGCGGCGGAAAAGCCCCGCGCATATTCGGGCATTTCGATGACATTGAAGCTGGCGGTCGGGAAACTGACGATCTTCTTCGCCTTGGCGAAGCTGATTGCCTTACCGAGCGCTTGCTGGGCGAAGGGGATCATCTGGTCCTTTGGCGGAACGTCGGCGGCGACGATCGCAAGACCTGCTTCGATCACCGCTTGCTGCTGTTCCGGAGTCGGATTGGCGGGCGCGGATGGCGCTCCTGCGTGGCCTTTCAGCATACCGGCCGCGACGACGTACATCTTCGAGCGGAGATCGCGGATCTCCGCTTCCGCGCGGGTGCGGATTTTCTGGCGGCTAAGCGACGAGTTCAGCGCGAGGCGCAACTTCTCGTCGTAGAGCGCTGCACCGAGCCGCTCATTGCCCTTCGCGTTCGGGACGAGCTGCTTGTCGAGCCACTCCTGATAGTCGGCGACGGCAGCTTTGGCCGTCGCTGCAGCCTTGACGAGACGCGTTTGGTCGGCCGCCGGAAGCGCCGATTTCTGCGCGACGATTCCGTCGATCAGATCGTTAAGTCCTGGATTTTGCTTTGCCGCAGTCTGCGCGTGGATCAGCGGGACGCGGGCAGGGTTGAGCGACTCCCGGGCCTGCTGAAGAAATGTCGGAAGCGCCTCCATCCGGCCGATCGCGGACCGAAGCCGGACGGGGAGTGGAGCGAATTCGCGCGAGGTGAGCGTGAAGAAGGCATTGCCCGCCGAATAAGTCAGCGGGTCCCACGCCCAGTCCTGCAGGCGGTCGACGCTAAAGATTATGTAATTGAGCTGATCGCGCAGCAGGATCGCATCGACCTGATGCTCGCGGCTGAGCTTGTGCGCATCGAACTTGGCGAGCTGCGCCAGCGCCTGCTCGGCGAAAGCGCGTCGTGCGGCCCTGCCCTTCGCCGAAACATCGGGAAGAAGGGCGTCGTAGCGATGATCGCCAAGCTGCGTGGCGCTGACCGGATCGAGCTTCAGAAACTCGTCCACAATGCGCTCGCCGAACGCAGTGAACCGCGCATCTTCATTCGTCGCAGCCGCGTTCGATGGCGCAGCTATCGAAGGTGAAGAAACGGCGGCGACGCCGATCGCAATTGCAAGCAGGATACGCATGAAAGCCCCCTCCAATGATCAAGCCGGAGGCTGCTCGCGCCTATTCCAATTGTCCAGCCTCAGGCAGTGAGGCGGTATTGCTTCAGCAGGTCGTAAAGCGTCGGGCGGCTGATCCCGAGCAGCTTCGCGGCGCCGGAGATATTGTTCTCCGTGCGGCTCATCGCCTGGCGGATGGCCTTGCGGTCGGCGACCTCGCGTGCCGCGCGAAGGTTGATCGGAAGCACGTCGTCGCTCGGAACCACGCCCGTCTGAAGGTCGAGGTCGCCTGCGGTAATGGCTTTTCCATCGGCCATGATCACTGCACGCTTGATGCGGTTCTCGAGCTCGCGCACGTTGCCGGGCCAGTTGTAAGCGTCGACCGCATCGACCGCGTCCGGGCTTAGCAACTGCACACCCGCGTTGAGCTCGCGCGCGAAGCGATTGACGAAATGGCGAGCGAGCAGAACCGCGTCGCCCGAGCGCTCGGCGAGCGAGGGGATTTTCACGACGATCTCGGCGAGCCGGTAATAAAGGTCTTCGCGGAAGCGCCCGTCGGCGATCATCGCGTCCAGGTCCTGGTGGGTGGCGCAGACGATGCGCGTGTCGACCGCGATCGGCTGGCGGCCGCCGATGCGCTCGATCACGCGCTCCTGGAGGAAGCGCAGCAGCTTGACCTGGAGCGGCAGCGGAATGTCGCCGACCTCGTCGAGGAAAAGCGTGCCGGCCTGCGCCAACTCGATCTTGCCGATGTTCGATTTGACCGCGCCAGTGAAGGCGCCGCGCTCGTACCCGAACAACTCCGCTTCGAGCAGGTTCTCCGGGATCGCCGCGCAATTGATGGCGATGAACTCGCCCTTGCGGCCGCTCGCCTCGTGCACAGCGCGCGCGAGCAACTCCTTGCCCGTGCCGCTCGCGCCCAGCAGCATGACGGAAACGTCGGCTGAGGCCACGCGCTCGATCGTCCGGGCGACCTTAAGCATCTCTGGTGCTGCCGTGATAATCGAGCCGAGCACCGTCGCCGACGACCCCGTCTCGAGGCGGCGATTCTCGGTCTCGATTTCGTGAAGATGAAAGGCCCGCGCGACGATCAGCCCGAGATCGTCGATATCGACCGGCTTCTTGTAAAAATCGTACGCACCCATCGCGACGGCCCTCGTTGCGCTTTCGCGGGCGCCGTGGCCGGTGGCGACGATCACTTTCGTGTCGGGTTTGAGGCGAAGGATCTCGGCGAGGGTGGCGAAGCCCTCGTCGGTGCCGTCGGGGTCGGGCGGCAGGCCGAGATCGAGCGTAACGACGGCCGGCTCGTGCGCGCGTAGCGCATCGATGGCGGCCTGGCGGTCGCCGGCACAGACGATCTCATAGCCTTCGTAGGCCCATTTCAGCTGGCGCTGCAGTCCTTCGTCATCTTCGACGACGAGGAGCACTTTGGTTGCGTCGGTCATGCGCTTTTCCTCAATTTCTGACTCACCGGTTCCGCCCCCGGCAGGTTGATGGTGAAGGTCGTGCCGTGCCCTTGCCGGCTGTCGACGCTAAGCTGGCCGCCCATCGCGGCGATCAGCGACTGGGCTTCAAACGCTCCGATTCCGAACCCGCCAGACTTGGTCGAGGCGAAGGGCTGAAACAGCCGGTTTCGAATGAAGTCGCCGTCCATCCCGACACCCTTGTCCGCGATTGCGATCGTGACCCGTTCAGCCGCGCCGCCGACACGGACCGCGACCGGCGTGCCGCTGCTTGCATCCAATGCGTTCTGGAGCAGGTGACCGACCGCCTGCTCTAGCGCAGCGGCGTCGACCAACGCCCAAAGGTTTGCGTCCCCGAAAAGCTGTACCTCCCGGTCGCGGCGCTTCGCGGCGATCGCGTCGGTGAGGATCGGGCGCAGCGACTGGGCCTCGATCCGCTGGACGCGCGCCGATGACTGCGGCGACAAGCGGGCAAGCAGCTCGTTCATCTTCCCGACCGATGACTGCAGCGTTGCAACCATGTCGGCGCGGAACTCCGGCTTGTCCGCGTGCCGTTCGGCGTTGCGCGCGACGAGCGATAGCTGGCTGACCAGGTTCTTGATGTCGTGGAGAATGAAGGCGAAGCGCCGGTTGAACTCCTCGAATCTCTGCGCGTTCGCGAGCGCTTCCTGCCCCATCGCTTCGGCAAGCGAGCTCGCCGCCTGGTTGCCGGCGGTCCGGAGAAGGTCGAAATCCTCCCAGTCCAGCGGGCGGCGATATTCGGGCGCCGCGAGGATCACGAAGCCGACGAGCCGCTGCTGGTGGAGCAATGGCACGCCCGTCCAGACGCTATCGTCCTCGATCATCCAGCCGGGGACGGTGATGGCCTTGTCGCGCGAAGTGGCCCAGCCGTTGCGAAGCGCCTCGAACTCGACGATGCGCCCGCTGGCCTCGAGTTCGCTCCAGAAGCGCGCCGCGCCCTGAAGATGCGCAGCGGGAAGGTTTGCGCCCGGCCAATTCCAGTTCGCGGCGACGGTCAGCGTTCCGCCGTAATCGCCAACCAGCAGGAGTCCGCCCGGTGCGTCGATCACGTCCGCGAATGCCTTGACGATGCGCTCGCTCAGGGGTGGTGCGTCGGGACCTGCACGGCCGAGAGTCTCGGTGAAGCGCAGCCATTCGGTCCGATAGTCATAGCGATGCTCGAACAGGTGCTTGGCCAGCTTGACCTTCATCCAGCCACGAGCGCGAGCGCTCGGCAGAAGAACCATCGCGCCGACCGTCATCACCGCGAGCACGGCGATCATCAGCGCCGCGGACCAGTCGACTCCGGACCCGCGAAGAGCCGTGGCCACGATCGCCATGAGCGCGAAATAAGCGCAGATGGCGAGCAACGAGAGCGATTGGAAAGTGGCCGCACGCGAGAGCTTTACCCGCCATCCGCTTTCATCGCGGGTAGCGAGCGCGAACAAGGGGGCGCTGACCGCGACCGCGAGACCGCGGAATTCCAGCAGCCTCTGCGCAGTGGGCGAGCCAAGAAAGAGGACTGTGTAAAGGTTGAGATCGTAGACCCAGATCAGGGCGAGCCCGAGCATCGCGAGTCGAATGTGCGACCGGCTCGCGGGCGCCGCCTGACCATAGACATTATGCACCAGCACGAGCGCGCCGGCGGCGGTGGTGATCCGCAGCAAAATCCGAGTCTGCAGGAGCGCGTCGGTCGGCGAAAGCAGCGCCAAGGTGGCAGTGATCAGCTGGAGTCCGATCACCGCCGCCACCGCGCCGTAGACGAGCTTCAGTCCGTGCTCACGCTCCTTGCCGGCGGCGGACAGGCTGTAGAGCGTGCTGACCCAAAGGAGGTTGCGCGCGCTTTCCGCGAATCCATCGACGAGCTCGCCCGGCGTGACGGCGCTGAGCCAGGCCCAGCATGCGGTCAAAGCGAATGAGCCGGCGAGGAGGCGCTGCGCGGGGTGGCGCGCGGCATCGCGCAGGCGCCACAATGCGAGCGCCGCGAACAGCGCCGCTGCGAGCGCGTGGCTCCAGAAGCCGATCAGCGCGTCCACGCGCCGCCTCCGGGCCTCGATGCTGTCAAATCCGCCGACATCAGCGAAGGTGTCGCTAAATTTTACAAATAAGTGGTGAACGCCGATGGCGATCAGCCAGCGGGCGGCGTGAGCTCCATTACGTCGAACTGCGATTCGAAATGTGGCTTCGGCATGAGTATCCGCCAGCGGTTCGGGCCGATCCGCTCGACGTAACCAGCAACATCGCGAAGCTGGTCCTGCCCATATTGGAGTGCCCGGGTCTCATCACCGAGCACGAGGGTTCCGAGGAACACCTGCCGGATCGGATCGCCGGGGAAGATCAAGCCGACGTAGCGCTGCGATCCGTCCAGCTTGTTGAACCGCCGCAGGCTTCGGTCGGGCTTCACCCGGCACGTGAATGGCGGATAGGAAACATAAGGCAGTCCGCCGCTGTCGGTCTTGGCGCCGAGCTTGATCACCCGGCAGCGATATATCCCGTCGGGAAGGCCGGGCGGGCCAAGCGCCGCGTCGGGTTCGAGCAGCACGCCCTCGCGCGCGACATCGGCTGCGTGGCCGCTTTTTCTCGCGGCGTCGAGCGCGGACACGAAGTTCGTTCGCCAATCCGCCAGGCGTTGCCGGTCGTCGCCGGTCGCGACTTCCTTCCACGCGGTCGTCCAGCGCGGAATCAGTCCCGAAGGCTGCTCGAGCACGTTGCACGAGGAGCAGCCGAGCAAGGCGGCGGCGAGGAATGCGGCGCGCATCGGGCGCAGCCTAGGCAGCTGTCCAGCCGCCGTCCATGCTGAGGTTCGCTCCCGTGATCGACGCCGCCTCTTCACGGCACAGGAAGAGCGCGAGCGCGGCGACCTCTTCGGGAGTCACGAAGCGCTTGGTCGGCTGCCCCGCGAGAAGCACGTCGTTCATCACCTGCTCGCGAGTCATCCCGCGCGCCTTCATCGTGTCGGGGATCTGCTTTTCGACCAGCGGCGTCCAGACGTAGCCAGGTGAGATGCAGTTGACCGTGATCCCGGTCTGCGCCGTCTCGAGGGCGATGGTCTTGGTGAAGCCGGCAATCCCGTGCTTGGCCGCCACGTAAGCGCTCTTGAAGGGGGAGGCGACGAGGCTGTGCGCGCTCGCGGTGTTGATGATCCGGCCCCACTTCCTGGCTTTCATCGCGGGCACCGCGAGCCGCGTCGTATGGAAGGCCGAAGAGAGATTGATCGCGATGATCGCGTCCCATTTCTGTGTCGGAAAATCCTCGACCGGCGAGACGTGCTGAATGCCGGCATTGTTGACGAGAATGTCGGGACCGCCCAGCTCGTCGGCGCAGCGTTTCATCATCGCGTCGATCTCGGCGGGCTTCGACATGTCGGCGCCGTCGTGAATCGCACCGAGCTCGGCGCATTCGCGCTCGATGTCAGCGGCGTCGCCGAAGCCGTTGATCATCAGCTTTGCCCCCTCGGCCGCGAGGGCCTTGGCCATTGCGAGCCCTATTCCAGAGGTTGATCCGGTAACCAGCGCGACCTTGCCTTCGAGAATCATGGCATGCTCCTTGAGATCGCTCCTCGCGGGGCGCGCATTCAAATGCAACCGGTGGTAGGAGCCGCGCATTACGGCTGCTGGACAGGAGGCGAGTGATGCGGCTGGGCGGTGAACCGGAAAGCAGCAATTTCGAGGACCGCACCGGTCAGTCCGGTGGCTTGGGCGGAGGCGGCTTTGGAGGCGGCGGGCTCGGCTGCCTTCTGCCTTTGGTCGCGAGCCGCTTCGGGATCGGCGGTGTCATCGTTTTGGTGATCGGCTATTTCCTGCTGAGCTCGCTCGGCGGTCTAGGCGGTGGTGGCGGGGGAGGCGGCCTGCTGCCGAGCAGTGGAACGCAGCAGAGCGCTCCCGCCGGCCAATCGACGCTCAGTCCGCAAACCAGGGAATTCCTTCTTCGCGTGCTCGGATCGACCGAGCAGACGTGGGGCGACATCTTCCAGAAGTCGGGGTCTCGGTACCAGCCGACGAAGCTTGTCGCCTACACCGGCGGAACGCAAACGGCGTGCGGCGCGGGTCAGGCGGCGATGGGACCGTTCTATTGCCCGAACGACAACAGCATTTATCTCGATACGGAATTCTTCAACGAACTCTCGCAACGCTTTCAGGCGCCTGGCGACTTCGCCCAGGCCTATGTGATCGCGCACGAGGTTGGCCATCACGTCCAGGACCTGCAGGGCATCCTC
>Ga0207639_10000804_pt1 | contig 21326 bp, 18 predicted proteins | sample KBSCornC32_FD_184299 | JGI IMG/M metagenome (GOLD analysis project Ga0207639, IMG submission 184299) | Corn rhizosphere microbial communities from Kellogg Biological Station, Michigan, USA - KBS Corn C3-2 (SPAdes) (version 2) | ecosystem: Host-associated > Plants > Roots > Rhizosphere > Soil ...
CCAACACCGTCGATGCCCGCATTGCTGCCGTGCGCGAGAAGTGGGGGACCCTCGACCGCAAGGCGACCGCCCGGGTCTATTCACACCTGCTCGAGACTTGTGAGAAACCCACATGTGGTTTTTCGCCTCTCGAAACCGACCTCCATAACGATCAGGTGTTCCTCCGGGAACTGCCCGGGTCGCCCTTTTTCGCGGTAGCCGATGCCCAGTCGTTCGGGCATTGGCCGGCGTGGCAAGGACGGCCGGGAGTCCTGGAGGCTCTCGATGCCCGTTTCGGCAAGTTTGGGAGGTTGGGCCTCGCGCTGGTGCTTGCGCTTGCACTGGCTGCGACGGTAGTCCTTTCCCTGGCTATTGCCGCCGGTCTTGAACAGCTCTTTTGAGCTCCGTGAGTCTCCGACTTGAACCCTTGATGCGCGCAAGCGCCGGAGACAGATCATGAATCGCAACCTGGCTGGAATCAGGATTTCACGAGAACTGAAGCAGTTCGAAAACCAGCTCGACGAGCTGTTGACCGCAGCGGGGCGCCTCAGCGCGGATGTCACGGAGGCGCGTGTTTACTTCGACGAATCCGCCCTCTCTACTCAGCGAGCCATTGCGCGGCTGGGAAGCATCTACCAATTGCTAGTCCGGGTCCGCTCGAAGACTTGCGGCGTTCATGCAGATCTGGCCAAGGTCGCGGCCGGGTCGCGCGACATGCCGACCACTTGTCCGCCCAATTGCATGTCGCTCGAGCCTCTCAGCGAAGTTGCCTAGCCTCAGGGGGGATCAGGATTGCACGGCTACGCTTTAGTTCTGTTCTATGCATTCCTGGTCCTCTCAGTAATTTCAGCCTCGATAAAAGGGGGGCCGCCCGAACGCTGGGGCGCATCGATCATCCTGCTCATGTTGGCATTCGAGTTGGGAGGCCGAGCTTTCGTGCCCGACAGGCTTCACTCGGTCGATCCATTGGCAGTGGTCATCGATGGCTTTGGCACCGTTTCGTTCGGGATCCTCGCCCTTTACGCACGTAGAGCTTGGCCGATATGGGCAACAGCACTTCAAATTCTCAGCGCTACTTCTCACTTCGCGCAGGGTGTCGACCCGGCAGCGCACCCCGGCATTTACATCGTGATGAAAAGCGGCCCGACGTTCTTTGTCCTGCTGGTCTTGCTGGCAGGAACGGTCGCGCACCAGAGGCGACTGCAGCGGGACGGAAACGATCCTGCCTGGATGAAGTGGTAAGTCCGGGCGACCTGCTTCTTCCGCTTGAGCAGAATTTCGTCGACTGTGTTGCAACGCTTCTGCGAAGGCTGAGCCACGAAGCTCTGTTGCTCGTCTATCTCGACCGCGCAGGCGCCTTTCTGGGTGACGAACTGATAACCGCCGGCACGAGTTGCTCTCTCGGATTGCCCTATCGGGTTCTGTTCGAGCGCGCCTTCAGGCGCGGAGCGACGCGCCTCGTGCTGGCCCATAACCATCCATCGGGCTCCGCGGAACCGAGCGCACTCGACATCAGGTCGACGCGCGGGCTGCAGGCACTGGCGGCGCCGATGGAAATTCGTCTCGACGATCACCTGATCGTCGGCGCGCACGAGGTCTTCAGCATGCGGGCGGCGGGGTTGGTGATGGGATGACGCCGGCCAGTTGTCGGCCAGGGGAGGAATGATGGCAGTCTTCTTCAACGATCCGAAACGGAATGGCGATTTCCTCGCCGACCGGGCGGATCGCGCGGGCGATGAGGTGATCGGCGCGCTGCTCGAATACGAGCTCGGCGCGCGCGCGCTGCGCTATCAGATGTTCGATCCCAACGTGGTCAACGATTCCGGCTGGCTGCTCGCGCAGGACCTGTTCGCCGCGTATTTGAAGGGCGAGAAGATGCGCACCAGGAAACTGTGTGCGGCGAGCGGCCTGCCCCAGACGACCGTGCTGCGGTACCTCGACCACCTCGAGCGGCTCGAATTCGTCCGCCGGGAAGGCGATCCCGACGATAGCCGCGTCACGTTGATCCGCTTGACGGATTGGGGCGCGTACTGGATGCGCGAATATTACAGCCGGGTGCTTGCCAGCGAGGAGCGATCGGCGGCGAAGGGCGAGGGCCTGTTCGCCCTGAGACGAGCGGTGGCGCGCAAGATTTTCGGCGATGCATGAGCCAGCAGCGGCGCTGGAGCTCAGGTGCGTCCGCTCGCGGACCTTGGCCCCACGCGGGTGTCGGGCGCACTGGCCTCGCGAATGGATAGGGTCTGGTTCCAGCTCGCACCGCTGTAGAGGGCTTGGCGGGAAGGTCCCTGAAATCCTTGCCGCTCGGATCACACTTGCAGCCGTCGGACGGCTCCGGCGCCGTGTCACCTTGGTTGGCGAGCGCAAGGGACCTGCCCGCCTGCTGGCCGGTGGCCTCGCAGCGAACGGCGCCGGGCGGACAAGCACGGGCGCGCGGCGTAACCGACGAGGACCTTGAGCGCGTTATGCACGGTGACGGTGCCGTTTCCGAGTTCCTTCGAGCCATTTGCCAACAAGATCCTGTCCGTTCATCGCGCGTTTGCTAAAGGGAGCGCGCGCAAGGGTGCGCGGCCACTGGGAATTGCCCGACCGTGAAGTCGCCGGTGTTCTTCGATGCTTCGGGCAGGCGCCGGCGGCTGGTCGGGCGCGTGTCCGTGGGTCTCCTGATAGTCTTCCTGGTTACGGCGATCGCTTTTGCCGCGACGATCCTCAACGTACCGTCCGACGCCGCGCTGTCGTTCGGTCGCGAGCGGGTCCAGCCCCTGCCCCTGAGGGCGCAAATCTCGGCCTTGCGGCACAAGTTGCCGCGCATGGATTTGCGAGTCCGCGGGCCGGAGCGCACCCTCGCGTTCTACGTTCCGTGGGATCCCGACAGCGCGGCCTCGCTCCAGCGTCATTACCGGGACATCGACATCCTCGCCGCGGGCGATGCCCAGATCGATCCGCGGACCGCCTCGCTGGTGGTCGACCGCGACCGCCACCTGAACGCGATCCTCTATTCGCGCGGGCATCGGCCGCGGGTGTGGCTGATGGTGCAGAATGTCTTTGCCGAGAAGTGGCAGGTCGCCCCCACTCTGGCGCTGTTCCGCAACCCGCGGGCGAGCACGCGGCTGGTCAACCAGACTATCGCCCGGCTCCAGGCGAGCGGCTGGCAAGGCGCCGTGTTCGACATCGAGAACCTGCCGGAGGGCGCCCTGCCGGAATACGTCCGCTTCCTGACGCTCGCTCACCGGCGCTTCGCCAGGGCGGGGCTGACGCTGGCGGTGACGGTGCCGGCGGGTGATGCCGGCTGGCCGCTCAAGGCGATCGGCGCGGCGAGCGACCACACGATCCTGATGGCTTACGACGAGCACTGGCAAGGCGGCGAGCCGGGACCGATCGCCTCGCAGGACTGGTTCGCCCAGCAGCTCGCCATCGCCCGCCACGCGATCCCCGCCCGCAAGCTGATCGTCGCCCTCGGCAGCTACGCTTACGATTACCACGACGGCGTGGCCGACGCGCTGACGCTTCCGGAAGCCTGGCTCACCGCGCGCGACAGCCAGACCTTGCCGACGTGGGACCCGGCCAGCGGCACCAGCGGCTTCGCGTTCGACGACAACGGCGACAAGCACGCGGTCTGGATGCTCGACGCGGCGACAACGTGGAACGAGCTGCGCGAGCTCGGCCCGGTCGGCGCGGTCGCCCTGTGGCGCCTCGGCAGCGAGGATCCGGGAGTGTGGAGCGCCTTGCGCGCGCGGCGCAACGGCACGCGGCCCGATCTTCGCTCAATCCCCGGGTCGTCGGGCACCGACGTCGAGGGCAGCGGCGAGATCCTGCGGATCGCCGAGACGCCGCATGGCGGCCAGCGCCATGCCGCCTTCGATGCGGCCGGCGCCATCGTCGACGAGCGCTACGACAGCGTGCCGACACCATTTGCCGTGTACCGCACCGGCGCGCATCCGCGCGAGGTCGCCTTGACCTTCGACGACGGGCCGGACGAGACTTGGACGCCGCGGATTCTCGACGAGCTCGAGCGGCTCCATGCGCCGGCGACGTTCTTCGTCATCGGCGAGGATGCGCTGGTCCATCCGGAGCTGCTGCGGCGGATCGCGGCCGACGGCGACGAGATCGGCAATCACAGCTACACCCACCCCAACATGGCCGAGCTGCCGCCGCTCGGGGCGCGGCTGGAGATCAACGCCACGCAGCGCCTGATCGAGGCCTACACCGGCCGCTCGACCCGCCTGTTTCGCGCGCCCTACTTCGGCGACGCCGAGCCGACCACGGCCGACGAGCTCCTGCCGGCGCTGATCGCTCAGCAGCACGGCTACACGATCGTCGGCCTGCACGTCGATGCGGAGGACTGGCAGCGGCCCGGCGTGCCGGCGATCGTCGCCAACGTGATGCGCTCGGTCACCCGTGCGACGCCGCTCCGCTCGGAGAACGTGATCCTGCTGCACGACGGCGGCGGCAACCGCGCGCAGACGGTGGCAGCCCTGCCGCGGATCGTTCACGACCTGCGCGCCGCGGGCTTCACCATCGTCCCACTGTCGAAGCTGATCGGCGTATCGGACGAGGAGCTGATGCCGCGCGTGTCCGGCCGCGACCTGCTGTCGGTGCGTGTCGACGTCAGCATCTTCCTGCTCGTCGCGGCGATCGATTACGCGATCCGCTTCCTGTTCTTCGTCGCCATCGCGCTTGGCATCGCGCGGGCGGTGATCCTGACGGCGCTTGCCGTCGCGAACCGCCACAAGGCGCCGCCCGAGGATCCGGCGACACCCTCGGTCACCGTCATCGTTCCGGCTTACAACGAGGAGCGTGTGATCGTCGCCTCGGTGGCCCGCGTGCTTGCCAGCGACTACCCTCGCTTCGAAGTCATCGTCGCCGACGACGGATCGAAGGACCGGACCAGCGAACTGGTTTCCAGGCACTTCGGCAAGGACCCGCGCGTGATCCTGCTGACGATGCCGAACGGCGGCAAAGCCTCGGCGATCAACCGTGCGCTGGCCCACGCGACCGGCGAGGTGATCATCGCGCTCGACGCCGACACCCAGTTCCTTCCCGACGCCATCGCGAAGCTCGTTCGCTGGTTCGCCGACCCGAAGCTCGGGGCGGTCGCCGGCAACGCGCGGGTCGGCAACCGCATCAACATCGTCACCAAGTGGCAGGCGATCGAATATGTCACAGCGCAAAACGTGGAACGCCGCGCGCTCGACCGGCTCGGCGCCATCACCGTCGTGCCCGGGGCGATCGGCGCCTGGCGCCGGGCGGCGCTCGACGAAGTTGGCGGCTATCCGGAAGACACCCTGGCCGAGGACCAGGACCTCACCATCGCCATCCAGCGCCGCGGCTGGCGCGTGACTTACGACATCCACGCCGTCGCCCTGACGGAGGCGCCGGAAACCTTCCGCGCGCTCGCCAGGCAGCGCTTCCGCTGGTCGTTCGGCACGCTGCAGTGCCTGTGGAAGCACCGCGCCGCATTGCGCTCGGGGCGTCCGGTGGGCCTCGCCCGCATCGGCATGCCGCAAGCCTGGCTTTTCCAGATTCTCTTCAGCGCGCTGTCCCCGCTGATCGACCTCGCGCTGATCCTCTCGTTCATCGAGACGATCCTGCGCGTGCAGCAGCACGGTTGGGCGCAGACCCAGAGCGACGTGCTGCGGATGCTGACCTACTGGCTGGTGTTCGTCCTCGTCGACGTGATCGCCGGCTGGATCGCTTACCGCATGGACCCTGCCCGCCGCCGCTTCCCCGCGCTGCGCCTCGTTGCCCAGCGCTTCATCTATCGCCAGCTGATGTACGGCATCGTCATCCGCGCCATCTCGGCGGCGCTGCGCGGACGGCTGGTCGGCTGGGGCAAGCTGGAGCGCAGCGGCAGCGTCAGCACGGCGACAGCCTGATCCTCATGCGAACCGGCTCGCGGACCGTTGAAAAACGGCCTTCCCGACTGCCGGCGGATCTGACGCCGCTTGGCGGCGGTCACATCCAGGGCCCACAGGGCGCGACTTGTGTGATCTGTCTCTAAAGGGTTTCGCCGGCTCGGTGGTCCCTCGAGGCTCTCGCGCCTAAAGGTGCAAATAGGCCGGGTTGAACATCGCGATGCGGCGCAACCGGGCCGGCTCGAGCATGTGCAGCCGCTTGTCACGCAGCTCGATCAAATCGTCCTTGCGCAGCGCCTCGACCATCCGGTTGACGTGAACCGGGGTTAGGCCGGTGCGCGCCAACTCTTGCAGGCCTGGCCGCGTAATCGCCTCATGCGCCAGCGGGTTGCCACGACAAACCGTCGGCTCTCGCAGCGTTCGCGGATATCCCGCGGAAGGAATAGAACTTACATGCGCACCGTGGGAACTCACGAGTCGACCTGGGGCGCCGGCGCCGCCCACTTCCGCCCGCACTTGCCGTGCATCGCCGGAAGGAGGATAATCGCCGTTCAGCCTCGATCGGGAGTGAACCCGTGATGCGCCGACTCTTCGCACCGTTGCTTGCCGCCGCCGCGCTGGCCATGCCGAACCCGGCCGCCGCCCAGGTTTACGGCGGTGTCGACCGCGACATGCCGCTGGCCCGTTTCCAGGATCCGCTGTGCCCGGGTATCGTCGGCCTCGCGCTCGGTTCGGCGCAGGACATGGTCAGCCTGATCCGCGAGAACGCCACCAGCCTGGGACTGTCGCTCGCCGCAAGCGAGACCTGCGAACCGAACCTCATCGTCGCCGTGCTCGACGATCCGAAGGGTTATGCCAATCAACTCAAGGCGAGGCGGCCGTACCTCTTCAAGGACCTGGGCCGCGAAGAGAAGGAGGCGTTCTTCGACGCGGCAGGTCCGGCGCGCAGCTGGGCCCGCATCCTGACCCGCACTCGCGACGGCCTGGCCATCTACGAATCCAATGGCCTGACCAGCCCGGAGCAGGCCACCTTGATGGCCGCTCATTCGCGAGTGTTCGTGCCGACACGGCGCGACGTCGTCTTTGCGATCGTGTTGCTGGACAAGAAGGCGGTCCAGGGGCTCACAGTGACACAGGTGGCCGATTACGCCACCATGCGGGGGCTGGGGGGAACCGCGGCCGAGCGGCTGGGCGGTCCGCGCGACAGCGTCCTCAACCTGTTCGACAGCGGCGCTGACGCACGGCCCAAGGGGCTCACGCGATCCGACCAGATCTTCCTGCAGACGCTCTATTCGACAATGCCCAACAACCCGGCTGCGGTTACGCTTGCCATGGCCGAACGCAAGATTGCCGAAGCGTCGCGGACGGCGAAACGATAGCCCCGACGCCTCAGCTCCCGGGTGTGACCTTGAGCACCGCGCCGTCATTCTCGTCGGTCGTCACATAAAGCGCACCGTCAGGCCCGATCTTCACATCGCGCAGCCGCTGCTTGAGATCGGCGAGCAAGTATTCGGGATCGCCAACCGGCTTGCCCGCTTCGGTGTCATAACGCAGCAGCCCCTTGGTGAAGCTCGGCAGCAGAAGGTCGCCCTTCCAGTTGGGGAACGCGGCACCGTTGTAGAACAGCGGGTTTCCGGGATTGAGCGAGTTGGGCAGGTAGGTCAGCACCGGATCGGTCATGCCGGGCACGTCCTTCACTCCCTTGGCCGGCTCGTTGTTGTAGTGCTGGCCCTGGGTGACGTCGATCCAGCCGTAGTTGTTGCCCTTCTCGATCAGGTTGAGCTCATCGCCGCCGTGCGGACCGAATTCGGTCTCCCACATTTGTCCGGTGAAAGGGTTGATGGTGAGACCCAGCGGATTGCGGTGCCCGGTGGTCCAGATCTCCGGCTTCCAACCTTTCTTGCCGACAAACGGGTTGTCCTTCGGGACGGTGCCGTCCGCGTTGATCCGCATGATCTTGCCGAAATCGTTGTCCGGCTTCTGGACCATCTCACCATAGTTGCGGTCGCCGCTGGTAACGTAGAGCTTGCCGTCCCTGCCGAACAGGATTCGTCCGCCCCAGCTGCCGGTTGCGGGCCCCTGGCCGCAGCAGCGCTTCGGCCACGGCTGCGCACCGTACCAGGCGTCGGCGACGAAGATGTCCTTGACGTTCTTCAGCTGGTCGGTCCCGTCCCACGTCCCGCGCAAGACGGCGAGCGTGGTCTGGTCGGAGTTCGTTGCGTCAGGCTTGACGTAGCTCAGGTAGATGAAGTGGTTCTTGGCGAAGCCCGGGTCGAGCGCGATGTCGTAAAGGCCGCCGATGCCGGCCGGATTGATCGGCGGCAGGCCGGCGACGGCGACCGGGTCGAGCTTGCCGTCGCGGATCACCCTGAGGCGTCCGCCGCGCTCGGTCACCAGGATCTTCCCGTCGGGGAGGAAAGCGATCGACCACGGGTGGTCCAGCCGATTGGCGACCAGCTCGACGTGAATGTTGCCGTGCCGTGTGGCGAAGTCCCAGGGGCCCGCGCCGAGCGGAGTCGCCGGCGGCGGGCCGGCGCGGCGCGGAGCGGGTGTCGCCGCGGGCGGAGTTGGCGCAGGGGCCGCGTTCTGGGCCGCTGCAGCGGTCGCCAGCATGGTGCCGCACGCCAGGGCGGCGGCCGCTCCGAGGGCACGCACCGTCGTTCGCTTCATCGTCAATTCCCCTCCCGATCCATCGAAGTTGATTCTGTCCAATCGAAGCGACCCTAGGCACTCCTTCGAGCGCGCACAACATCCGGTTTTCCTTGCCCGCGATGGCTCGCGCGCTACGATGCCGGCGAGGGATGTGGGAGGTTTCGATGGGTCCGCTGCTGATTGCCATTGCCGTTGTCGTGATCATCTTCCTGATGATGGGCGTGCGGGTCGTTCGCCAGGGCTATGTCTACACGTTCGAACGGTTCGGGAAATTCACGCTCGCGGCCGAGCCGGGAATGCATCTCATCGTGCCCTTCGTCGATCGCGTGGGGCAGAAGGTCAACGTGATGGAGCAGGTGCTCGACGTGCCCGGCCAGGAGATCATCACCAAGGACAACGCGATGGTCGGCGTGGACGCGGTGGTGTTCTTCCAGGTGCTCGACGCGGGCAAGGCGGCGTACGAGGTGCACAACCTGTACAACGCGATCATGGCCCTCACGACGACCAACCTGCGCACGGTCATGGGCTCGATGGATCTCGACGAAACGCTGTCCAAGCGTGACGAGATCAACGCGCGTCTCCTCAGCGTGGTCGATCACGCGACCAGCCCGTGGGGGGTCAAGATCACGCGGGTCGAAATCAAGGATATCCGCCCGCCGAAGGACATTTCGGAAGCGATGGCGCGACAGATGAAGGCGGAGCGCTTGAAGCGCGCCGAGATTCTCGAGGCCGAGGGCGAGCGCGCCAGCCGCATCCTCAAGGCGGAGGGCGAAAAGCAGTCGGCGATCCTCTCGGCAGAAGGCAAGCGGGAGGCGGCCTTTCGCGAGGCTGAGGCCCGCGAGCGCTCGGCCGAGGCCGAGGCGAAGGCCACCCAGGTCGTGTCGGACGCGATCGGCCAATCGGGCAGCCAGGCCATCAACTACTTCATCGCGCAGCAGTATACCGCGGCGATCAGCCGTTTCGCCACCAGCCCCAACGCCAAGACCATCCTGTTCCCGGTCGAGGCGACCCAGCTGATCGGCACGCTCGGCGGCATCGGCGAGCTGGCGCGCGAGGCGCTCGCCGGCAGCGCGTCGAACGGCTCGCCGGGGGCCGCCTCGCTCAAGCCGCCTGCCCCTCCGTCAGCGAGCGTCCCGCGGACAGGGAAGGAATGATGCCGACAGGCTGGCTCAACGGCATTGAGCCGCAATGGGCCTGGTTGACGCTCGGCGTGGCGCTCGCCGGGCTCGAGATGCTCCTGCCGGGCTACTATCTCATCTGGGTCGCGGTGGCCGCGCTCATCACGGGGGTGCTCGCCGCCCTGACGCCCATGACCCTGCCGCTGGAGGTGGCGAGCTTCGCCGTTCTGGCGGTGATCACGGTCTTTTCGGCGCGGCGGTTCCTGAGCGACAATCCCATTGTCAGTTCCGACCCGCTGATGAATCGCCGAGGCGCCCGCCTCGCCGGGCAGATGGCGCTCGTGGTCCAGGCGATCAGCCACGGCAGTGGCCGGGTGCGGGTCGGCGACGGCGAATGGAATGTCCGCGGCCCCGACACGGCGGAGGGCCAGTGGGTGAAGATCACAGGGAACGACGGCGCGACCCTCCTCGTCGAACGGCCGGCGCTCTCGGCGAACGACCTGCCCGCCGTTGACTGATCAGGTCCGCGGTTCCTGCGGCGGCGTCCCGCGCCCGCTGAACCGCATCGGTGCCGTCGCGGGCGTGGCCCCCGGCGCAAGCCGCTTGTCGCCGAACCGGCCGTGCTTGCGGTAACGGATCATCCAGCGGTCGAGGAACAACCCCAGCGGCTTGGGCGTGACGCCGAGGTCCCTCACCCCGGGCAATCTTCCGGACGGCACGCTGCCGCGCTTCAGCAGCTTCCACTGATCGGTGTTCATCGGCGTCAACGGCAGCATCGCGAAGAAGGCCGCGAGGCCGTCCGGCACTTTCACGAAATGCCGCTTCCTGCCTTGCGCCCGGGCAATTCGCTGGTTCAGCTCGATCATGGTCACGGCCTCGGGGCCGGCGATCTCATAGGTCTTTGCGCCGTGCCTTGAAGGATCGGCCAGCGCGTTCGCGATCGCCTCAGCGGCATCGTCGACCCACAGCGGCTGGAGCTTCGAGCTCGCGCCGAACACAGGCACCGCCGGCCAGTCGGCGACATAGCTGGCGAACATATTGAGGAACTTGTCGTCCTCGCCGAAAAGGACTGACGGGCGAAGGACGGTGGCCGCCGGAAAAGCTTCGCGGACCAGCCCTTCGCCCCGACCCTTCGTCGCTGCGTAGCCGCTGTCCGACCCGGGGTCGGCGCCGATGGCCGACACATAGACGAAGCTTGAGGCTCCATTGGCCGCTGCCAGCTCGGCCGCGGCGCCCGCTCCCTGCGCCTGCAACGCGAACAGGTCGCCCGCGAAGCTCCCGACCAGGTAGACCGCGGCGTCGGCGCCCTGCATCGCGGTTTCGAGGCTGCGACGATCTGTCACGTCGCAGCGGGCGAACTGGATTTGCCCGAGATTGGCCAATGGCCGCAGGCGGATGGCCCTTTCGGGGTGCCGGTCGGCGATCCTGAGTCGGGCGCCCCGGTCGAGCAGTTCTTCCGCCAGGTACGTGCCGAGGAAGCCGCTGCCGCCGATCAGCACGACCAGTCTATCTTCGAGCGGTCCGTAGTTTGCCATGACCCTGTCAGTTCGTACCAATTCCGGTGCGCGCCATGCAGCAAGCGCCGTTCCATCGCAAGCGGCCTTGCCAAGCCGCCCCGAGAGTTGCAGGGACACGCCGGAATTGGTTTCACGTGAAAGGACTTCCCCATGCGCCAGATCGACCATCTCATTGTCGGCGGCACCGGCAGCGGAGCAGGCGGGCGCAAGGGTGACGTGTTCGACCCCAACAGCGGCGCCGTCCAGGCGCACGTCGCGTTCGGCGGCAAGGCCGAACTCGACCGTGCCGTGGAGGCGGCGAAGAAGGTGCAGCCCGGCTGGGCGGCCGTCAATCCGCAGCGGCGCGCGCGGGTGATGTTCCGCTACAAGGAGCTGATCGAGGACCACATCCAGGAGCTCGCCGAGTTGCTCTCGAGCGAGCACGGCAAGGTGATCGACGACGCCAGGGGCGACGTCCAGCGCGGGCTCGAGGTCATCGAGTTCGCCTGCGGCATCCCGCACGTGCAGAAGGGCGAGTACACGATGGGCGCCGGTCCCGGCATCGACGTCTATTCGATGCGCCAGCCGCTCGGCATCGGCGCGGGCATCACCCCGTTCAACTTCCCGGCGATGATCCCGCTGTGGATGTTCGGCATGGCGATTGCCGCCGGCAACGCCTTCATCCTCAAGCCGAGCGAGCGGGACCCGAGCGTGCCGGTGCGCCTCGCCGAGCTGTTCCTCGAGGCTGGCGCGCCCGAGGGATTGCTGCAGGTGGTCCACGGCGACAAGGAGATGGTCGATGCGATCCTCGATCATCCGGACATCGCTGCCGTCAGCTTCGTCGGCTCATCCGACATCGCGCACTACGTGTACCAGCGCGGCGTTGCCGCCGGGAAGCGGGTGCAGGCGATGGGCGGGGCCAAGAATCACGGCATCGTCATGCCCGATGCCGACATGGACCAGGTCGTCAACGATCTCGCCGGTGCGGCGTTCGGCAGCGCGGGCGAGCGGTGCATGGCGCTCCCCGTGGCGGTCCCGGTGGGCGAGGAGACCGCCGTGCGCCTGCGCGAAAGGCTTATTCCCGCGATCAACGGCTTGCGCGTCGGCGTGTCGACCGATCCCGAGGCGCACTACGGTCCTGTCGTCAGCGCTGAGCACAAGGCGCGGATCGAGGAATGGATCGGCAAGGCCGAGGCCGAGGGCGGCGAGATCGTCATCGACGGCCGCGGGTTCAGCCTGCAGGGGCACGAGGGCGGCTTCTTCGTCGGCCCGACGCTCATCGACCATGTCACGCCGGACATGGCGAGCTACCACAACGAGATCTTCGGCCCCGTGCTGCAGATCGTCCGGGCGAGAGACTTCGAGGAAGCGGTGATGCTTCCTTCCAGGCACCAGTACGGCAACGGTGTCGCCATCTTCACCCGCAACGGCCACGCCGCGCGCGAGTTCGCCGCGCGCGTCAATGTCGGCATGGTCGGCATCAACGTGCCGATCCCGGTGCCGGTCAGCTACCACACCTTCGGCGGCTGGAAGCGCAGCGCGTTCGGCGACACCAACCAGTACGGGATGGAGGGCCTCAAGTTCTGGACCAAGGTCAAGACGGTGACCCAGCGCTGGCCGGACGGCTCGGTCACCGGCGAGAACGCTTTCGTCATTCCGACGATGGGGTGATAGGCTGCCGCGCAAATGAACAGGGAGCGGGCATGAGACACCCTGTGTCCACCCTTGATGGGTCAGGCGGCGATTTTGGTGGCGCCGGCGGGCGTGAGCGGGCGGAAGCGGTGACCGTCGGTGCGCAGGATGTCGGCGAGCATATAGGCGTCGCCGGGATCGGACTTGCCACTGGCGGCGCGGTAGCGCGGGCGGCAGGCTTTGACGACATTGGGATGGATCGGGATCACCGGATGGCCGGCTTCGACCAGCGTGTCGACGAGCAGGCCGGTGGGGCGCTCGATGGCGATGGGCAGTTCGGCCGGCGCGGCGATCGCGCGCAGGCGTGCCAGCAGGGCGGCGAGGCCCGTCGCATCGCGGCGAACTTCCTCGCGCGCGACGAGCTGGCCGGAGCCATCGATGATGCAGACCGAGTGGCTGGCGCCACCCCAGTCCAGTCCAGCGTGAAAGGGCATGTGCCGATCCCTCGGGTTGGTGTAGACTCACCCGAGCTGGGAGATCGTGCGGATCGCTCACTGACAGGCGCTCTGGCCGACAAGCACTGGCGCTTCACCCTGTGGTCCGTTGCGGTCTCCCGGCACCTGCCGCGCAGCGGGTCTCATGCGGGCCATCTCGTGGCGAGCGACGCTGGCCGTCACGACAGGTGCTCGGGCTGTCGAATACTACGCCGCTTCGCGGCTTCGCGTCCAACAGCCAGGAGGTACCCCAGTGAGCGAGTACGATACGATCCTCGTCGAAGAGCGCGATGCGGTGACCCTCGTCACGCTCAACCGACCGCAGGCGCTGAACGCGCTCAACACGGCGGTGCTTGAGGATCTCATCGCTGCCTTCACCGCATTCGAAGCGGACGACCGCCAACGATGCGCGGTCTTGACCGGCAGCGGCGAGAAAGCCTTTGCTGCCGGCGCGGACATCAAGGAGATGGCCGACAAGCCGATGGCCGACTTCTACCGCGAGGATTTCTTCGCGCGCTGGACCAGCGACTTCACCAACAAGATCCGCAAGCCGTGGATCGCCGCGGTCAACGGCTTCGCGCTCGGCGGCGGGTGCGAGCTGGCGATGATGGCCGATTTCATCATCGCCGCCGACAGCGCCAAGTTCGGGCAGCCGGAGATCAAGCTCGGCGTTTCCCCGGGCATGGGCGGAAGCCAGCGGCTCACCCACGCGATCGGCAAGGCCAAGGCCATGGAAATGGTGCTGACCGGGCGCCTGATGGATGCGACGGAAGCGGAGCGCTCGGGTCTGGTCGCGCGTGTCGTTGCGACCACCGACCTGCTCGACGAGGCGCTCAAAACGGCCTCTTTGATCGCCGCCATGCCTCCGCTCGCGGCGATCGCGAACAAGGAGCTGGTCAACGCCGCGTTCGAGCTTGGACTCGGCCAGGGCATTGTCCACGAGCGCCGCCTGTTCCAGCTTCTGGCCGCGACCGAGGACAAGGCTGAGGGCATGCGTGCCTTCATCGAGAAGCGCGACGCAAGATGGAAGGGACGCTGAGGCCATGAAGATCGCCTTCATCGGGCTGGGCAACATGGGCGGAGGAATGGCGCCGAACCTCGTCAAGGCGGGACACGAGGTGCGCGCCTTCGATTTGTCCGACGAGGCGCTGACGAAGGCGCGCGAGGGCGGTTGCGGCGCCTTCGGCTCGGTTGAGGAAGCCGTCGAGGGGACCGAAGCGGTCGTCTCGATGCTGCCCAACGGGACGATCGTGAGGGACGTTTACACGAGGGCCGTGATGGGCCGCGCCCCGAAGGAGGCCATTCTCATCGACTGCTCGACGATCGACGTCGCGACCGCGCGCGAGGTTCAGCGCCTCGCGGCGGAGGAGGGCTATGAGATGGTCGATGCGCCGGTCTCCGGCGGCATCGCCGCCGCCGCAGCCGGCACGCTGACATTCATGGTCGGCGGCGGCAAGGCGGCGTTCGGACACGCGCAAGCGGTTCTCAAGGACATGGGCAAGGCGGTCATCCATGCCGGCGACGCCGGCGCCGGGCAGGCCGCCAAGATCTGCAACAACATGATGCTCGCGATCCACATGATCGGCACCTGCGAGGGCTTCGCGATGGCACAGAAGCTCGGCCTCGATCCGCAGGTGTTCTACGACATCGCCTCGGTCAGTTCGGGGCAGAGCTGGTCGGTCACCTCGTACTGTCCTGTTCCGGGCGTCGGCCCGAAAACCCCGGCCGACAACGGCTATCAGGGCGGCTTCGCTACGGCCCTGATGCTCAAGGACCTCAAGCTGGCGATGGAAGCGGCGGCCACGGCCAACATCGACCCGAAGCTCGGCCGGCACGCGAAGGATATCTATCAATCGTTCGACGAGGCGGGAAACGGCTCGCTGGATTTCTCGGCGATCATCAAGGCCGTGTGACCGGCTGCGCGATCAGGCAGCTGCCGCGCGGATCGAAGACCACCTCGTCGATCGAACGGGCAAGGGCACACTGCCCGGGCCCGACCGGCTCGCCTTCGACGGTGGCCTTTGCGCTGCGCGGGATCACCAGCAGGCAACCGCGATAGCGTAGCGCGGTGGTCTCATCTGGAATGCCGGCCACGAAGTCGAGGCGAAAATGCGGCCCATCGACGAGCCGCGCGTCCTCATGCTCGGGCAGGACCGCGTGCAAGGCCATGTCGTAGGGCTCGCCCTTCGAGACGGCGATGGCTTCGTCGAGATGGAGTTCGCGCGGCCGGCCGTAATCGTAAAGGCGATAGGTGATGTCGGAATTCTGTTGCACTTCGATCACGCTGACGCCGCCGCCGATCGCGTGCACGGTGTTGGCGGGGATATAGAAGAAGTCGCCCGGCGTCACCTTGTGCCAGGTCAGCATGCCTTCGATGCTGCCGTCCTGCGCTGCGGCGCGCATCGCGTCGCGGGTGATCGGCCGGTTGAAGCCGATACCGAGCGCTGCGCCGGGCTCAGCGTCGATCACGACCCAGCATTCGGACTTGCCCTTGCGACCGAGCCCCTTCGCTTCGGTTTGCTCGTCGGTAGGATGGACCTGGACCGAAAGCTTCTCGCTGGTGAAGATGTACTTCACCAGCAGTTGCGGCAGGTCCCTCGGCGGTTCGAACCAGATCTCGCCTATGCGTCTTCCCTCCGGCGCAACAAAGGGAGGGGGCAACTTGTCGCGGCCCCAAGGTTTCTCGACCGTCTTGGTTTCGAGCAGCATGACCGCTCAACGATGGCCTAACGCATGAGGTCCAGCAAGTCGGCAATCTTTACCGTGGCAAACCCGACGGCGCTGTCGGAGATCCCGTACGGGATAAGCAGCCGCTGACCGACCTTCAGCACGCCGCAGGTATAGACGACGTTCGGCACGTAACCGGAGCGATCGGCATCGGTTGCCGTCAACACCGGCTCCTTCGTCCGCCCGATCACTTTCGACGGATCGCTGGCGTCGAGCAGCGCGCAGCCGAGCGCGTACTTGCGCATCGCCCCGACGCCGTGCGTGATCACCAGCCAACCCTCGTCGGTCAATACCGGGCTGCCGCAATTGCCGATCTGGATGAACTCCCAGGGATACTTGGGCTCCATCAGCAGCGCGCCTTCGGTGTTCCACCGGTCGAGCCGGTCGGACTTCAGGAGAAACAGGTTCTTGCCGTCCTGCCGGCCCAGCATCGCGTACTTCCCGCCGACCTTTTGCGGGAACAGCGCCATGCCCTTGTTGCGCCCGGCCCGGCCGACGATCGGCTCGAGCAGGAAGCGCTTGAAGTCGAGCGTGCGCAAGAGCTCGGAACGAATCGAGCGGCCCGAATAGGCGGTGTAGGTGCCGATCCATTCGTATTCGCCGCCGCCATGATCGAAGCGAACGAGCCGCAGGTCTTCCACGCCGCCCGCCTGCTGCTCGGTGATCGGAAAGATCACCGTGTTGGAGAGGCTCGAATCGCGCTGGCGGTGGACGATCACGCCGGAGTCGCTGTCGGCGAGGCTCGCATCGTCGAGCTCGACCGAAGTCGCGAAGCTCGATTGCGGCCAGAGGCTGAAGCTGCCGTCGGTGCGGGCGATCCCCTCGCGGAAGGCAATCGTGCTGATGTGCCCTTCGCCCACCGCCCGAAGCGACATCACGAAGCGCACCGAGCTGTCGTCGAGGCCGCTCTGGTCCGGGTGCGGCACGATCGACGGATTCATCAGCGCCGCCGCGGCATAGGTATATTCATGGCAGAAATAGGCGCCGATCAGCCGCCGCCGCGCCGGCGTGAAGGCTTTCGCGTCGAGGCCGAGGTGCTTGGCGACTTCTTCGAAGCGGTCCTCGAACATCTGCTCGGTCTGCCAGTGCCGTTCGGCAAAGTCGGCGCGGACCTTGGCGTAAGCCTTGGCCGCCGCGTTGTCGCTCAGCGCGCAGATGTCCTCGACGAGGCGCCGCGCACGGCTGTCCGGCGCATTTCTCGCCTGCCAGCCGAGGTGAAACGGCCGGAGGACGACGCGGGTCGGATCGGCGTGGAGCCTCGTGTCAAGTATGCGCAACGGGCTCGGCGACCCGTTGCGCGGGCTCGCCGATCCCTCTTCCTGTGGTCGAATCGCTTTGGTTGCCACGCAACAGGCCTATCAGGGAATAGTAACTGAGTTGGAAGGCCAAGATCGATTCCGCCCCACAGTTTTCGTTGGCGCCCCGCGGGTTGATGCCGTCGCGGCACCGCCCGGTGGCGAGGTTGGCCAACGCCACGCCGCGATCGTTCGCGCCGAAGAACCAGCGCCAAGCCGCCAAACCGTGATGCTGCCACACCGGATCGCCGCTCGCCTGCCACGCCGCAGACGCGGCCTCGATCGCGGCTTGCGCTTCGAGCGGCTGCTGGTCGTAGGGCAGGCTGGTGTGTGCATGGCCGAAAGTGTCGGAGCCGATCGGCCGGAAATGTCCGTGGCCGGCGATCTGGCGGCTGGCGATCCAGCGCAGGCTGTCGAGCCCCGCATCGACGAAGCTGTCGTTCTTCAGGGCCAGCCCGGCCTCGAGCAGCGCTTGCGACAGGCGTGGATTGTCGTAGCCGAGCATTGCCTCGAACCAGGCCCAATCCGGGCGCCGGGAAGCGTCGAGCAGGCGGTGCAGGAAGTCCGCCCCTCGCTGGAGAAACTCCCGCGAGGCGCCGTGATCGGGGATTTGGCGCAAGAGCGCCGCGGCCCCGAGCATGGCGAAAGCGACGGCGCGCGGCGAGCCCTGCGGATCGTAGTGCGGCAACACGGTGTCGTAGAGACCCTTGGCCCAGAACCGCAGCGAACGCTCGTCGGCCTTCTCGACCGTCTGGCCCAATGCCCACAAGGCGCGACCATTGGAATCCTCCGAGCCGATATCCTCGCACCAGCTGCGGTCGAACCGCATGAAGTTGCGAAAGCCTTTGGCGTCCGGATTCCAGGCGTGCTGCACGAACGACGCGTAGACCTGCCGCCAGCGCGTGCGCTCGGCCGCATCGACGCCTTCCGAGACGTTCATCAGCATGAGCGCGCGGGCATTGTCGTCGAGGCAATAGCCATGCGCGCGATCAGGGACGATGCCGATCGAGTGCTGCAGGATCCCGGTCGTATCGCTCATCGCGACGACGGCGGCGATCGCCGGAGCGGCGGCGAGCGGCGCCGGGCGCTGGCTTTGCTGAATGACGGCATGCTCGATCAGCTCGGCCGCGCCGTCGGCAAAGCGCGACCAGATCGTGTCCCGGCCGCGAGCGTAAGCGCGGCGCTGCATCGCCGTCAGGCGCTGCGGATCGTCGAGCAGCCGGTTTATCGCGGCGGCAATCGCGCCGGAGCTCGGCTCGACGATTTCGCCGACCTCGTCGGCCAGCAGTTCACGGGCATGGAGATAGGGGGTGGACACCACCGCCTTGCCCAGCGCCACGGCGTAACTGAGCGTTCCCGAGGTCGATTGCTGCATACCGGGATAGGGCGTGATGTAGATATCGCAGGCCTCGAGCTGGTCGACGAGCTCGTCGATCTTGAGGAAGCGGTTCTCCCACTGGATGTGATCGGCAACACCGAGCTCGGCGGCGAGCGCTTGCAGGCGTTCGCGATAGGTCTCGCCGTCGACGGCGACCAAGTTGGGGTGGGTTTCGCCGACGATGCGGTAGATCACGTCAGGGTGCCGTTCGACGATTGCAGGCAATGCCTCGATCGCGGTCTCGAGGCCTTTGCCGGGGCCGAGCAGGCCGAACGTCGTCAGCACCGTTCGCCCCGTAAGCCCGAGGCGTGCCTTGAACTCTGCCTGCCGGCCGAACGGCCGATCGGGAGCGCCGTGCGGAATGACTTCGAGGATCTCGTGCGGCGCCCCGTAATGCTCGGCGAGCAAGTCGCGCGAATGGCGGCTCATGACCATGATGCGGCTGGATCGCGCGACGAGATGGCGCAGAATCGCCAGCTGGCGCGGCGAAGGCTCACCAAGGACGGTGTGCGGCGTGAGGATCAGGGGAGCGGCAAGGCGATCGACGAATTCGAGCACCATCTCGCCGTCCGGGCCGCCGAAAATGCCGTATTCGTGCTGCAACCACACGGCATCGACGCCGCTGTCGTTGATCCGCCGCGTCGCTTCGGCATAGTCCGCCGGGTCGTCGCAGGCGATCGTCGCTGCCACCCCGTCATAGGCGATCGGGCGCTGAGGATCGTCGAGCGCATAGACGTCGACGGTGATGTTGGGATGAAATTGGCCGAGCTGGCGGAAAATGTCCGACGTGAAGGTGGCTATGCCGCACTTGCGGGGCAGGTAGTTGCCGACAAGCGCGATGCGGCGAGGAGGCGTATCCTTGCCCGGCGCGAGCGTGAAGATCGAGCGGACCGGGCTTGCCTCGCCCGGGGGAGCAAATCGTTCGGTCGTGTGCTGTTCGAGGTTCATCGGAATTCCCGGCATAGTTGGTCGCGGTGCCCCGTCCCGATGGGGTCATGCATTGTGCATCGCAGCACATATAATGCTGCAACGCAATAAAATCAACTTACGTACAGCGGTTGAACACGCGCAAGGGGAGTGCTGCGTCCCGTCCAGAAGCTGCAATCCGTAAATGTCCGAGAGGGGGTTTTGTTTCCGGCGATTTCAGTCGGTTCGTCGCAAACTTTCCGACGCGGCCGGGCCTCAGGCGGCCGCGTTGTGCGCTTCCTCCACGATCGAGGTGTCCCACTCGAGTGCGCCGAGGTCGGCGCGGGTGAACAGGCGAATCGCATCATGGTCGCGATTCGCGAGCTTTTCGACGAAGTCCGGATCACCGATCAGCGCGCGGCCGACCGCGACCAGGTCGAACTCGCCGGCCGCCATGCGCGTTTCGAGATCGGCCACGGCCTCGGCTACACGGGGCGAGGGATCCCTCGCCTCCATGAATGTGGTCATCACATCGGTGTCGAGCCCGACGCTTCCGACGGTGATCGTCGGCAGTCCGCTGAGCGCCTTGACCCAGCCGGCGAGATTCTTGCCGTCGCCGGCCCACTCGGGTTCCCAGAACCGCCGCGTCGAACAGTGCAGGACATCGACGCCGGCCTCGCGCAGGATCGTCACCATCCGTTCGAGTTCGTCCGGGTTTGCGGCGACCTTGGCGCCGTAGTCCACTTCCTTCCATTGCGAGAAGCGCAGCGAGATCAGGAAATGAGGACCGCATTCATGGCGGATGGCGCTGACGATCTCGGCCGGAAACCGCACCCGGTCGGCGATGTCGGGCCCGCCGTATCCGTCCTCGCGCACGTTGGAACCTTGCCACAGGAACTGGTCGAGGAGGTAGCCGTGTGCGCAATGAACCTCGATGCCCGACGCCCCGATGTCGCGGGCCACGCAGGCCGAGCGGACGAATCCTTCGCCGATCGCCTTCATCTCCTCAAGCGTCATCGCCCGGCCGTTGGCCTTTCCCGGATGGACCCGGCCCGACGGGCTGAGGGCGTTGCCGTCGTTACGCACCGCGCCTTCGTGCCACAGCTGCAGCAGCATGTGCCCGCCGGCATTGCGCACGGCGCCCACGCAGCGCGCCCACGCGTCGGCGGTTGCCGGAGTAAGCCACGAGGAGTTTGGCTGGGCGGTGGCGGAAGGGTGATCGATCGCCGAGCTTTCGCCGATGATCAGGGGCACGCCGCCTTCGGCCCGGCGCGCGTAATACTGGGCGAGCTCGGGCTTGGGTCGGCCCTGGTCGCACATCCCCCGCTGCATGGCCGGCATAACGAACCGGTTGGCGAGTTCGAGATGACCGAGGCGGAACGGCGTGAACAGCGGCGATACGTCGGTCAACGGGCTTTCCCCTTTCGGCCGCGCACGCCATAACCGCCCGCGCGATGGAACTGGACTATCAGGCTTACGAGCGATTGTTCAACACCGGCGACGACGAAGCGCTGGTCGCCCGCTTCTTCGCCCGCGACACCCGCATGGTCAGCGCGAACGGCACCCGCGAAGGGGCCGACGGGCTGCTGGAGTTCCTCAGATGGGCTCATGACGGCGTGCGCGAGGTGATGCGGCCGCAAGCAGTCATCAGCCGCGACGGCCTGTTGTTCGCCGAAGTCGACATGGATTTCCACGCGACCAAACGCCGGCCCGATTTCCCGTTCGGCGAGATGCACCCCGGCGACCTTGTCACGGTCAAGTTCTTCGTCACCTATCGCCTGAACGCGGAGGGCGAGA
>Ga0207639_10000806_pt1 | contig 21304 bp, 25 predicted proteins | sample KBSCornC32_FD_184299 | JGI IMG/M metagenome (GOLD analysis project Ga0207639, IMG submission 184299) | Corn rhizosphere microbial communities from Kellogg Biological Station, Michigan, USA - KBS Corn C3-2 (SPAdes) (version 2) | ecosystem: Host-associated > Plants > Roots > Rhizosphere > Soil ...
GGGCGTGGTGCACAGCGCGATCCGGGCGATGACCGGCGGTGTTACCGAGAGCGAGGTGCGCGACCACCGGCTGCGCCTCGGCGTGAGGCCGGTGTTCAAGCGCATCGACAGCTGTGCCGCGGAGTTCGATGCGGCGACGCCCTACCTCTACTCGACCTACGAAGGGCCTTTGTTCGGTGAACCGGTGGACGAGGCGGAAGTGTCAGACCGGCGCAAGGTGATGATCCTCGGCGGCGGGCCGAACCGGATCGGGCAGGGGATCGAGTTCGATTATTGCTGCTGCCACGCCGCGTTCGCCCTCGGGCGAGACCGGGAGGGGCAACCGGGCGCGGGCTATGAAGTCATCATGGTCAACTGCAACCCGGAAACGGTGTCGACCGACCCGGACACGTCGGACCGGCTCTATTTCGAGCCGTTGACGGTCGAGGACGTGCTCGAAATCGTCCGCCGCGAGCAGGAGAAGGGCGTGCTTGTTGGCGTGATCGTCCAGCTCGGCGGGCAGACCCCGCTGAAGCTGGCGGCGGAGCTGCAAGCGGCGGGCGTGCCGATCCTGGGGACATCGCCCGACAGCATCGACCTAGCCGAGGACCGCGAGCGGTTTGCGGCGCTGGTCCAGCGGCTGGAGCTGAAGCAGCCGGCCAACGGGATCGCCCGCAGCCGCGAGGAGGCGCTGCGGGTTGCGGAGCGGATCGGCTATCCAGTGCTGTTGAGGCCCTCTTACGTGCTCGGCGGAAGGGGCATGGAGGTCGTGGACGGGCCGCAGCAGCTCGAACATTATATCGCGACGGCGGTGCAGGTGTCGGGGCGGAGCCCGGTGCTGATCGACCGTTACCTGCGCGACGCGATCGAGGTGGACGTCGATGCGATCTGCGACGGGACTGACGTCGCGGTGTGCGGGGTGCTCCAGCATATCGAGGAGGCGGGGGTGCATTCGGGCGACAGCGCCTGCTCGATCCCGCCGTCGAGCCTTCCCGCCGACGTGGTGAAGGAGATCGAGCGGCAGACGCGCGAGCTTGCGCTGGCGCTGAAGGTGCGCGGGCTGATGAACATCCAGTTCGCGGTGAAGGACGGTGACCCCTCGACTGGGCTCGGGGCAGGAGTCTACCTGATCGAGGTCAACCCGCGCGCCAGCCGAACGGTGCCGTTCGTCGCCAAGGCGATCGGCAGGCCGGTCGCGAAATATGCGGCGCGGGTGATGGCCGGCGAGGCGCTCGGCGACCTCGGCGAGATCGGGCGGGATCTCGACTATATCGCGGTGAAAGGGCCCGTTTTCCCGTTCGCGCGCTTCCTGGGCACCGATCCCGTGCTCGGACCGGAAATGAAGAGCACCGGCGAAGTCATGGGAATCGATACGGATTTCGACATCGCCTTCGCCAAGGCTTTGCTCGGTGCGGGAATGATCCTGCCGCAGGGCGGGACGGCCTTCGTCTCGGTCAAGGACGCAGACAAGGACAATATCATCCCGGCGGTCGAGAAGCTCGTCGAGCTTGGCTTCCGGATCATCGCGACGGGCGGCACCGCGGCGCACCTGCAGGCGAAGGGGCTCCCGGTCGAGACCGTGAACAAGGTCGCGCAGGGACGGCCGCACATCGTCGACAAGCTGCTCGATGGCGACGTGGACCTGGTGTTCAATACGACCGAGGGATGGCAGTCGCTGAAGGACAGCCATTCGATCCGCACGACCACGCTTCAGAAGCGGGTTCCTTATTTCACCACGGCGGCCGCAAGCCTTGCGGCGGCGCGGGCAATCGAGGCGGTTCGCGGTCACGCGCTTGAAGTCGCGTCGCTCCAATCCTATTATTCGGCCCCCTAGAACAAGTTCACCGACAATCTGCCTTCTGATGCGGGCTTCGCGGCACGCCGGGGCAGGATTTTGAAAAGGGTTTGGCGATGGCGACTGCCGAGAAAGTGCCGATGCTCGAAGAGGGACATCGCAAGCTCAACGAGGAGCTTCGGCGTCTCAAGAACGAACGTCCCGAGATCGTGGAAGCGATCGAGGCCGCTCGCGCCCACGGCGATCTTAGCGAGAACGCCGAATATCACGCGGCGAAGGAGCGCCAGGGCCAGATCGAAGCGACTATCGCCGATCTCGAGGATCGCCTGAGCCGCGCGATGGTGATCGACCCGACGACCCTGTCCGGCGACAAGGTCGTGTTCGGAGCGACCGTGACCCTGCTCGACGAGGACGAGAAGAAGGTGAAATACCAGCTCGTCGGCCAGGTCGAGGCAGACGCCAACCAGGGCCGGATCAGCTACAATTCACCGCTGGGCCGGGCGCTGATCGGGCGCCAGAAGGGCGAGGAGGTCGAGGTCGCGACGCCGTCCGGCGATCGCTATTACGAGATCAAGAAGATCGAGTTCATCTGAGCGCGGCGATGCAGCGGCTGACGCGCAGCGCCACCAACGTCATCGCGGCGGTCACCGCGCTCGCGTGGGTGATCGCGGTCGTCACCGGGAATTCGGAGCAGGCGGCGCTCGCAATGGGATTCATCCCGGCGCGGCTGAGCGGTCTTGCCGTGCCCTGGATTGCTGTTCCGACCCTGCTGACGCCGCTCACGGCGACGCTGGTCCATTCCGGGCTGATCCACATCGGTTTCAACCTGCTGATCTTCCTGTGGTGCGGCAGCCAGGTCGAGCGCGTGCTCGGCAATACAAGCCTCGTGATCCTCTACGTCATTGGAGCTTATGCCGCCGCTCTTGCGCAATGGGCGGTCGACCCGATGGGCAGCGTTCCGATGGTCGGGGCGAGCGGGGCCATCAGCGCCGTAATTGGCGCCTATGCGTTGAGCTTTGGGCGAGCGAAGCGGGTCAGCAGCTCGCCGGCAATCAATCGCTGGGTCAACGTCGTCTGGCTGCTTGCGGCGTGGGTCGTGCTGCAGGCGATGACGGGCTGGCTCGCGAACGGGCAGGGCTATCTGCTCGCGACGCCGGCGCATGTCGGCGGGTTTGTCGCGGGACTGCTTCTGCAGCGGCCGCTGCTTCTGTGGCGGTACAGGAAGGCTTGAGGCTACAGGGCCGGCCCGCAGGGGAGCAAACCGGCCCTGGTCGGTGCGCCAGCCGAGAAAGGGAAGGCCCGCGCAGACGATTGTGCCGACAATCGTCGTTGTGTAGCCGAGAGTAACGTTCCACAAGTTCATTATCTGTATTATGATCATGCGTCTCGCGCATGATACCTCGTTGCGCGCCCGTGACTTGAGGAGATCCCATGTTCGATGATTTGCCGGCCCTCGTGGAATTTGCCCGGGCGGGGTCAATCGCCGGCGCCGCCGATCGCCTATGCCGGACGCCATCGGCGATCACCCGGCAACTGCAGAGGCTCGAGGATGCATTGGGGGCCGAGCTGCTTGACCGGTCGGTGAAGCCGCCACGCCTCAACGCCCTGGGCGCCCGCGTTCTCGAACAGGCGCGAGATCTGCTGGAGCGGGGCGAGGCGCTGAAATCTCTCACTTCGAGCGAGACCGAGCCCCACGGTGTCCTGCGGATTGGCCTGGCGCACCCCCTTGCGATGCTGCGGCTGACCGAACCCACCCGGGCGCTGACGGAAAAATACCCCAAGCTCAGACTGCGGCTGTTGAGCGATGGAACGAGCACCTTGTTTACCCGTCTGCTTTCCGGTGAGCTCGACGTCGCGGTCGTGGCTTTACCCGTCGGAAGAACCGCGCCCGCGCCGCTGTTGACGAACATTATCGCGACAGACCGCGTTGAGATCGTTCAACGGGCGACAGGCAAGGTTGAGGGCAATTGGACAAGCCTGGGCGGCGCGTCCTGGGTGCTAAACCCGCTCGGTTGCTTCCTTCGGGCAAGCCTCACGGATCATCTGGAGCGGGCCGGGTTCACCCCGATGATCGCCGCCGAAATCCACAACGTGCATCTGCAACTCGCCTTCGTTCAATCAGGACACGGAGTCGGATTGCTGCCAGCGAGCGTCATCGCGAGGAACAATTCTGGCGACACGATCGAAGTGTTGCGACCTCCATCATTCGATCTCCAAATGTCCGTCGCAGTCGTGCGTGCCGGGCAACTTGGCGCCTTGGAGAAGGCGGTCGGATTGTTGGAGGACGGCATTCGCGATCTGTTTGAAGCGCCGCTCACGGCGTAGCTTTTCGCGACAATCGTGGAATCGGCAGTCAGCATAGTGCCGTATAGGAAGTATTATCGTGATAATAATGAACTGGCAGAATTTTCTTTGATGCCGCAGGGTGCTCCTTCCTCAGGAGAACATCCATGTCCGGCATCCTCATCGCGGTTTCCGCAGCGGCGATGGCACTGTCGTCAAGTGCCACGGCGAACGACCGTTCAATCAGGTTTGAAGGCGATACGGCACATATCGCTTATGGGGACCTCGATATCGCCTCTCGCCAAGGCCGGTTCCAGCTCGTCGGCCGGATTCGCAAGGCAGCGGAACGGATTTGCGCGAATTATGACGGCGGTGACCTGTCCTTCGCTCAAATTAATCAGTGCAACCGAGCCCTGACCGCAAGCGGTATCGAACAGATCCAGAGGATCGCGGCCGCAAATGCAATGGCGCAAGCGCCGGATGCTGGCCGTATAGTGCCATCGAAACCCCGGGGTGTTCGGCAATGACGAAAAGCTGGACCGTTTCCATCGGTCTCGCCGCTTGCCTGATGTCGCCAGGCGCACATGCCGAGGCCGGGCGCGGCTATAGCTACGGGCCGGTCACCGAGGTCGACTACATCCACGTCGAATACGGGCACTTCGATGAGTATATGGCATGGGTGACGTCGACATGGGTGCCGACCATGGAAGCCGCGAAGAAAGCCGGGCTGATCATCGGCTACAAGGTCTTCCAGTCCGAACCGAAATCACCGGATGAGGCCAATGTGTATCTGGAGATTACGTTCAAGAATATGGCGGCTTATGCCGGGGACATCGGCGACCAGGCCGACGCGTTCGAAGCCGTGACCGAAAAGGTAATTTGCAGCAGCGCGTGTCAGAACCAGGCGAGAGTCCACCGGAATGAGATCAGGAAAGTTCTCGGCGTCGAGGTGACTCGCGAAATCATCTTTAAGTGAGATCGTCGTTTCCATGAGCAAGACCGCAATTGCATCGTCGGAACTCACTCCGCCGGTAGGGCCATTTTCCCAAGCGATCGAAGTCGGTGGCTTCCTGTTCTTGAGCGGCCAGGTCGGTCAGGATCCGGCCACCGGCAAGCTGGTGCCGGGTGGAGTGGTTGCGGAGGCCGAGCAGGCGTTCTCGAACGCTTCTGCCGTGCTTCGGGCGGCCGGCCTGGGCTTCGAACATGTGGCCTCGGTCCGCGTCTTCCTGACTCGAATGGAGGACTATCAGGCCATGAACTCCGTCTACGCTCGCCATTTCACCGAGCCGTTCCCGGCGCGCACAGCCGTCGCCGTGGCCGCCTTGCCGCTCGGCGCCAGCGTCGAGATCGACATGATCGCCAAGGCCTGATCGAGGTCAGCCCGCCGGCGCTCTAGGCCGCTCAATTCCGGTGATCGTTCCTTCCATGTCCGGCTCGAGAAGCCGGTGGAGGTGGACGACTACATATTTCATCTCGGCATCGTCCACCGTCCGCTGCGCCGCGCCGCGCCAGGCGTCCTCGGCGGCGGCGTAGCTGTCGTAGATGCCGACGACGTCGATGGTGTTCATGTCGAAGTCGAGCGTTCGCGGGTCCTTGACCTGGCCGCCGAAGACAAGGTGGAGTTTGCTCATGAGTCAGGATCGGAGTTGCGGACCGATTTGGCGGCGGCGCTGGCCGAGGCCTTGGCCGCATCGGTCAGGCCGTCGAGCAGGCTTCGGATCGTCGCTTCGCCTTTCTCGCGGTTGAGGCCAAGCTCATCCAGCCGTTGCTGGCCGGTGTCGCGGGCGGCGTTGAACGCGTCGCGCGCGCTTTTCTTGACGCGCCGGGCGGTGGGGCGGATTGCCCGGGTTTCCGTCTCCGTGCGGGGAAGAAGCGCCGCGATGAGCGCGCCCGCGGCGATCCCCCCGGCGAGGGCGATGAGCGGCGCCTGGCTGAAGGTGTCGGAAGCGCGGTCGCGCGCGCCCTCATAAGCTTCGATTGCGCGCTGGCGAGCGCCGACGCTCTCTGTCTCGTAAGAGTTTTCGGTGCGCTGGTCGGTCATTCTGCTGCCTCCGTTTGTGCCTTGTCCGGCGCTCTCCGGCGCCGTCGCGATTTTCCCTTTTTGCCTCTGATGAGCTTCCCCGCGGCACTGATCAGCGAATCCCTCGCGAGGAAAGCGACGATGCCCGCGATTACCGCTCCGGTGGTGATCGGACGCCGCGACACCGCATCCACCGCGTCCTCGGCGAGATCGGCGCCCTTGTCCTTCGCCTTGTCCCAGACCTCCTGCATCAGCCGATGCGGCTCGAACTGGTGCGAGACGTCATTGAGGCTCGCGAGCAGCTTGGCGCGTGCCCGGTCGACCTCGAACTCCGCCGCCTTGACCCGATCGTCGCTCACTCGGCCTCCTTGATGTCGCCAAGGGCCAGCCATGCAAGCAGGCCCGCGATCCCGGCGGCGAGCAAGGTCGAAACCACAGCGCCGCCGAGCGGGCCGAGCCAACGCGCGAGCCCGAGTGCGATCCCGACGAAGAGGGTGATGAGTCCGGCGAGGGCGAACAGCGCGGCGGCGGCGAAGAGGATCGCTGCGCGCACATAGTCCTGGACGATCTCGAGCGCGCGCGCCCTGAGCAGCTCGAGCTCCGCGCGGGCATAATCCAGCGCGTTGTCGAACAGCTGCTCGATCGCTTCACCGATCGAACGGTCCGGTTCAGGAGGCGGCGCGGCGGGCTTCAGCATCAATCCTCGTCGTCATCGTCCCTGGAGAAACCGGCCTTCAGGACCCGGGCCACGACGAAACCGACGACTGCTGCGGCGGCGAGCGAGATGCCGGGGCTTTCCCGGACGAAATTGCGCGTGTCGTCGATCAGCTCGTCCGGATCCTTCTCCGCGATCGCGTTGGCGACATCCTCGATCTTTCCGGCGGCACGGCGGGCATAGTCGCCATATTCCGCGCCGAGACGGTCATCGATGCCCGGGGCGGTGTCGCCGACCATGCGCGCGACGTTGGCGAGCGCTTCGGACGTGCGCTCGAGGCCCTGGCTGACGAAGCCGCGGGCGCGTTCGCCAGCCTGGCCCGCGAGCCGCTCGCGGCCTTCGCGGAAACGATCGACGAGGCCGGTTTCGGAGCTCGTGCTCCTGTCGGTCCTGGACACCACAATCTCCTGTTCGCCAAGCGGTGCGGTCTCGGCCGCCCCTTCGATCACCGTGTCGGTTCCCTCGGGCAAATCGGCGGTCTTCTGGTCAGCCATCGCAAGTCCTCCTTTGGCGACTCCAACCGTGGCCGCGAGCCTTCGTTCCGGCGGCCCGGCCCCGAAAGTTGCACGCCCGAACGCGCGGCCTATTAGGCGTCGCGTACTCCCATATTGTTACGCTTGCGCAAGAAGGAAAGCCATGACCGCGATTGTCGACGTCCACGCCCGCCAGATCCTCGACAGCCGGGGCAATCCGACGGTCGAAGTGGACGTGACGCTCGAGGATGGAAGCATGGGCCGGGCGGCGGTGCCGTCCGGCGCGTCGACCGGCGCTCATGAAGCGGTCGAGCTCCGCGACGGCGATAAGAGCCGCTGGGGCGGCAAGGGCGTCTCGAAAGCCGTGAAGGCGGTCAATGGCGAAATCGCCGAGGCGATCGTCGGGATGGAAGCCGAGGACCAGGCCGGGCTCGACGGCGAGCTGATCTCGCTCGACGGGACGGAGAACAAGGGGCGGCTCGGCGCCAATGCGATCCTCGGAGTGAGCCTGGCGACAGCCAAGGCGGCGGCGGACGCGCTTGGGCTGCCGCTGTACCGCTATGTCGGCGGCGTCGAGGCGAACCTTCTGCCGGTGCCGATGATGAACATCCTCAACGGCGGCGCGCATGCCGACAACGGCATCGACTTCCAGGAATTCATGGTGATGCCCGTCGGCGCTCCGACATTCGGCGAAGCGCTGCGCTGTGGGGCGGAGATTTTCCATGCGCTGAAGGCCGCGCTTCATTCGGCGGGCCTGTCGACTGCGGTCGGCGACGAAGGCGGCTTCGCGCCGGCGCTGAACACTGCCCGCGAAGCGCTCGATTTCGTCGAGAAGGGGATCAGCGCCGCGGGCTACAAGCTCGGCGAGGACGTGTTGCTCGCACTCGATCCGGCGGCCAGCGAATTCTTCAAGGACGGGCGTTACGAGATCGCCGGTGAGGGGAAGAGCCTGACGCCTGCCGAAATGGCCGACTATTACGTGGCGCTGGCGTCCGACTATCCGATCGCCTCGATCGAGGATGGAATGGCCGAGGACGATGCGGAGGGGTGGAAGGCGCTCACCGACAAGCTCGGCAGCCGGGTCCAGCTGGTCGGCGACGACGCCTTCGTCACCAACGTGAAGCGCCTGCAGTGGGGCATCGATCACGGGATCGCCAATTCGATCCTGATCAAGGTCAACCAGATCGGGACCCTGACCGAGACGATCGACGCGGTCCGCCTCGCGCAAACCAACGGCTACACGGCGGTGATGTCGCACCGCTCCGGAGAGACCGAGGATTCGACCATCGCCGACCTCGCGGTCGCGCTCAGCTGCGGTCAGATCAAGACCGGAAGCCTGGCGCGCTCGGACCGGACGGCGAAGTACAACCAGCTGCTCCGGATCGAGGAAGAGCTGGGCGAAAGCGCGAAATATGCGGGTCGGGCGGCCTTGAAGGCCTTTCGGCCGAGCTGATCCACAACTTTATCCTCAAAATATCCACCAAATCATTCTTTTCGCTTGCAACTCTGACTCGCTCGTGATTCCTTGACGTCATGCGGGGAGGGAAGCGCATTTTCGAGCTTATTCGCCGGTCGGCCTTTCCGGCGCTCGCGCTTCTCATCGTCGGCACCTTCGCCGGCCACGCCATTGCCGGACCGAACGGAATCCTCGCCTGGGGCGGCTATCATCGCGCGCTCAAGGAGCGACAGGCCGAGCTTGCGCAGCTCCAGCAGCAGAAGGCGGAGCTCAAGCACCGCTCCGACTTGCTCAATCCGCGAAAGGCCGACCCCGACATGGCCGATGAGCTGGTCCGCAAGGACCTGGGGCTGGTACGTCCGGACGAGGTGATCGTTCCGCTCAATTGAGCAGCGGTTGCCGCTCGCCGACACGCCTCTTATAGGGTCGGCCTTCATCGCTTGAGAGAGATTGCCGTGGCGCGCCCCGCCAAGAAGACCGCCGTTCCCGAAACGCATGCGCCCGACATCGCCCGTCCGCCGCAGCCCAAGCGCTACAAGGCTTCGAAGGACGAGCTTCTGAAGCTCTACCGCGAGATGCTTCTTATCCGCCGCTTCGAGGAGCGCGCTGGGCAGCTCTACGGGCTGGGGCTCATCGGCGGTTTCTGCCATCTCTACATCGGGCAAGAAGCGGTCGGCGTCGGGCTTCAGTCGGCGATGACGGTCGGCAAGGACAGCGTTATCACGGGCTATCGCGATCACGGACACATGCTTGCCTACGGGATCGACCCGAAGGTGATCATGGCCGAGCTGACTGGGCGCGAGGCGGGCATCTCCAAGGGCAAGGGTGGGTCGATGCACATGTTCAGCGTCGACCACGGATTCTATGGCGGTCACGGCATCGTCGGCGCGCAGGTTCCGCTGGGTACGGGCCTCGCGTTCAAGCACAAGTATAGCGAGGACGGCGGCGTTTGCCTTACCTATCTCGGCGACGGCGCGGTCAACCAGGGCCAGGTCTACGAGGCCTTCAACATGGCCAAGCTGTGGGACCTGCCAGTCATCTACGCCATCGAGAACAACCAGTATGCGATGGGAACGAGCATCAAGCGTTCGTCGGCCGAGCCTTTGCTGTACCGGCGCGGCGAGGCGCATCGCATCCCCGGCCTGCAAGTCGACGGGATGGACGTGCTCGCGGTGCGCGGGGCGGCCGAAGTGGCGCTCGACTGGGTGCGGAGCGGCAAGGGCCCGATCATCATCGAGTTCCTGACCTACCGCTATCGCGGCCACTCGATGTCCGACCCGGCCAAGTACCGGACGCGCGAGGAAGTGCAGGGCGTGCGCGAGCATCGCGACCCGATCAGCCATTGCGAGCGCGACCTCGAGGCGATGGGCGTCAAGGAAGAGGAATTGAAGGCGATCGACAAGGAAATCAAAGAGATCGTCGTCGGCGCCGCCAAATTTGCTGAAGAAACGCCGGAGCCCGATCCTTCGGAGCTCTACACCGACGTTCTGGTGGGGAGCTACTGATGGCGACGGAGCTGAAGATGCCCGCGCTGTCCCCGACGATGGAAGAGGGGACGCTCGCCAAGTGGCTGGTCAAGGAAGGGGACGACGTCAAATCGGGCGACATCCTCGCCGAGATCGAGACCGACAAGGCGACGATGGAGTTCGAGGCGGTCGACGAGGGCAAGATCGCCAAGATTTTGGTGCCCGAGGGCACGGACGGGGTGAAGGTCGGGCAGCCGATCGCGCTCCTCGCGGCCGATGGCGAGCAGGTCAGCGCGCCCGCCGCTGCGCCAGTGTCGGATACGAAGGAGGAGCCCAAGCCTGCGTCCACCGAGACGCCGAGCATTCCGGAGCCGGCCTCACAAGCGGAAGAGGCGACCCCGACTCCGCATGTGTTCGAGACGGCTGCGAGGGATCTCGTCGCAGATGTCACCGCGACACACGACGATCCGGAGGTTCCCGAAGGAACGCCGCTGGTGACGATGACGGTGCGTGAGGCGCTTCGCGACGCCATGGCGGAGGAGATGCGCTCGGACGAGCGGGTATTCGTGATGGGCGAGGAAGTCGCCGAGTATCAGGGCGCGTACAAGGTGACGCAGGGGCTTCTTGAGGAGTTCGGGGCCAAGCGCGTCGTCGATACGCCGATCACCGAATATGGCTTCGCTGGTCTCGGCACGGGCGCGGCGATGGGCGGACTTCGCCCGATCGTCGAGTTCATGACGTTCAACTTCGCGATGCAGGCGATCGACCACATCATCAATTCGGCGGCGAAGACGAATTACATGTCGGGCGGGCAGATGCGTTGTCCGATCGTGTTTCGCGGGCCGAACGGCGCCGCGGCCCGCGTCGCCGCCCAGCACAGCCAGAATTACGGAAGCTGGTACGCGCACGTGCCGGGACTGATCGTGATCTGCCCTTATAGCGCAGCCGACGCGAAGGGCCTGCTGAAGGCCGCGATCCGCACCGACGACCCCGTCGTCTTCCTCGAGAACGAATTGCTCTACGGCCAGCATTTCGACGTGCCGCAGATGGACGATTACACGCTCCCCATCGGCAAGGCGCGGATCGTGCGGCCAGGCAAGGACGTGACCATCGTCAGTTACTCGATCGGCGTCGGCGTGGCGCTGGAAGCCGCGCAGGAATTGATGGGGCAGGGCATCAACGCCGAGGTCATCGACCTCCGGACGCTGCGGCCGCTCGACAGGACGACGGTGCTAGAGAGCCTCAAGCGCACTAACCGCATGGTGGTGGTCGAGGAGGGCTGGCCGGTTTGCTCGATCAGCTCGGAGATCATGGCGATTGCGATGACCGAAGGCTTCGACGATCTCGACGCGCCGGTGCTTCGGGTGACGGACAAGGACGTTCCGCTCCCCTATGCCGCGAACCTCGAGAAGCTCGCGCTGATCAAGGCCGCGGATGTCGTCGAGGCGGTAAGGGCCGTCTGCTATCGCTGAGCGGGCGCTCGATCGCCCGCGCGAGATCGCGCTTCGGGCGACCCCCGAGCAAGTCCGTCCAGCCATGCGAGCGTTGTGGACTATCGATCTCGCCTTCGCCGACGTCGTCTCGACCACACTCACGGTGCAGCTCGGAGCAATCCGTCTCGCCTGGTGGCGCGAGCGGCTCGAGGAGCTCGACACGGGCGTCGCTCCTCCCGCTGAGCCGCGCCTGCAATCTGTTGCCGCAAGCCTGATCCCGGCTGGCGTAAGCGGGGCGGAACTGTCGCGACTTGAGTATTGCTGGCTTGCGTTGCTCAGCCCTTTTCCCTGGGACGATCTCGTCGCGGACGCGGTCGCCCAGCGCGGCAGGATTCTTTTCGGCATCGGAGCTCGCTTGCTCGGCCGCGAAGCAGCAGAGGGCGAGCCGTTTGGCGTTGTCTGGTCGCTGGCTGACGTAGCAACGCGCTGCAGCGACCCAGAGTCACGCACGCTTCTTCGAGATCGCGCCAAAGTGGCGATCGCCGACTTGCCTCAGACTCCGAAGGGGCTTCTGCCACTTACGATGTTCGTCATCCGACGCGCCTACGAACTGGAGCACGGCGACCGCTACGGTTGGCACCGCCTGCTCTGGGCGGTTCGGTCGCTTATGTTGAGAAAAATTCCCCGCAGTTGACAGCGACGCCTCCGATATGGAGCGTGCGCCGGTGCCGAATCTCCTTTCAAAAGGGGATTTGAATGTTGCGTTTCCTTGCTGGCGCCGCGTCGTGCTTCCTGCTGATGACCGGCGCTTTCCTGATCTGGCAATCGCATGCCGCGGAGCGACCCGGATTGCCGGACGCGCCCCCCGCTCGCGGTTTCGGTGCATCCATGCTGGCCGCGCAGCCGCTCCAGGCGCCCGAGGCTTCAGCGAAAAGCCGCGAGGAGAAACGGTTCAGCCGCTACGATCACGACAAGGACGGCAAGGTCGAGGCGGCGGAATATCTCGCCGCCCGGCAGCGCAACTTCGCCAAGCTCGACGTCGACCACAATGGCGCGCTTTCGTTCCAGGAATATGCGGTGAAGGGGATCGAGAAATTCAACGCCGCGGGCGGGAAGAAGGGCTGGCTTTCACCCGCCGAGTTCGTCGCCACCGCGCCCCCGCCACCGAAGCGCAAGACGTGTAGCTGCGCCCAGCCAAATATCGCTTCGTCGGACGATTGATCAGGCGAAGACGACGCCTTCGGGGTCGTCGACCCTTTCACCCGGGACGACATAGTCGAGGATCAGATGCACGCGGCCTTCATTGCTGGCGTTTCGGACGGCATGGCGGGCGCGATTGTTGATTTCCCAAACCTCGCCCGCGTCGAAATGGAAGGGTTGGTCCCCAAGGAAGAAATCCACGAGTGGGTTGGTGGTGATCGGGACATGATAGCGATGCGCACGCATCAGCGATTCGCCCTGATCGCGGTGAGGCTTGATGACGGTGCGCGGGCTCAGCCGCGTCAGAATAATTCTGATGAAATAGCCTTCGCCCGTGGCGGGATCCGTCGCGTGATGATTCCTTATCGTCTGAAGCGCTGGCTCCATTGCCGACTCGATTGCGGCGAGGCGCGGCCATGTCGTCGGATCCGTGTGCCGCATGTCGTTGTCGTAAAGGAGCGGGATGGTTTGAGTATCCTGATGCACGAAGAAGGTCCGCTGCCGCTCGTCCCACTCATGCCAAGCATCATCGCCAAAGGTTTCGACGACGCGGGCGAGCGGCTGCGGATCGATCGTCCCGATGCGGCGGCACAGGCCGTCAAAATGCATGGCTTAATTCTCTCGGTTCACTGCTGCTTCGGGCGACGAATATAGGCAATCCATCGCCACGGATGCTAGCGCCTTCCCATGATCGTCACCGACCGCCTGGTATTCCTGCACCTGCACAAGAGCGGCGGGACGTTCGTCAATACACTGCTGCTACAGTGCGTGCCTTCGGCGCGGCCGATCGGGTATCACTATCCGTACCGCGAGCTGCCGGCGGAATATCGCGCGCTTCCGGTTCTCGGCACCGTCAGGAGCCCGTGGGACTACTACGTGTCCTGGTATCATTTCCAGGCGAGCCTTCCGGAGCCGAACATCCTCTTTCGGCTATGCTCTGACGAAAGCAGGCTCGGCTTCAAGGAGACGATCGGTAACCTGGTTCGCCTGTCAGAGGACAAGCTTCGCCTCGAATTGTTAGAGAAGGGGTTACCCGAGACTTATGCAAAGGTTGGGCTCAATTTGACGAAGAGCAGCGTCGCCGAGCTTCGTGAGCGCGGGATCGGATTCTACAGCTTCCTCTACGAGCGACTTTACGCGGGCGCCGAGCAGCCGCGAATTCTGCCGATGGAGCGGCTTCGCGAAGAATTGCGGGAGACACTATCCGCGCTTGGCGAGATCAACGAATGCGCCGAGCAGTTCATCGAACAGGCACCGCGCCTGAATGTCACGCCGCACGAAGAGCCTTCGCACTATTTTGACGATGACCTGGCTTCACTCGTCGCCGAGCGCGACGGCGAGCTCATCAAGCGGTACGGCTACTCGCTCTGATTCCACCACCCAGCGAGCGAACGCTTTGCGTGCTCGGTCGGTGTAGGCTTTCTTGCGGTCGGCTTTCTTCCACCGGCCTTCGATCGGCGGCATCAGGCCGAAGTTGACGTTCATCGGCTGGAAGGTCTCGGCGTCGGCGCCGCCGGTGATGTGGGCGAGGATCGCGCCGAGCGCGGTTTCAGGCGGCGGCGGTGATAGCGTCTCGCCGCGAAGCTCGGCTGCGGCGAAGCGGGCGGCAAGGATCCCGACGGCGGCGCTTTCCACATAGCCCTCGCAGCCCGTGATCTGGCCGGCGAAGCGGACGTTCGGCTTCGATTTCAGCCGCAACTGCTGGTCGAGCAGGCGAGGCGAATTGATGAAGCTGTTGCGGTGGATACCGCCGAGCCGTGCGAACTCGGCATTTTCGAGGCCGGGGATGGTGCGGAAGATGCGGACCTGTTCGCCGTGCTTCAGCTTGGTCTGGAAGCCGACCATGTTCCACAAGGTGCCGAGCGCATTGTCCTGTCGGAGCTGGACGACTGCGTAGGGCCAGCGGCCGGTGCGCGGATTGTCGAGGCCGACGCCCTTCATCGGGCCGTGGCGCAGCGTTTCGGGGCCGCGCTCCGCCATGACCTCAATGGGCATGCAGCCCTCGAAGTAGGGCGTGTCGGTTTCCCACTCCTTGAACGGCATCTTCTCGCCGTCGATCAGCGCGGCGACGAAATCGTCGTACTGCGTCTTGTCGAGCGGGCAGTTGATGTAATCCTTGCCGCCCTTGTCCCAGCGCGCCGCCATCCACGCCTTGTCCATGTCGATGCTGTCGCGATGGACGATGGGTGCGATGGCGTCGAAAAAGGCGAGGGCGCCCTGGCCGGTTTCAGCGGCGATGGCTTGGGCCAGGTCGGAACCGGTGAGCGGCCCAGTAGCGATGATCGTCGGGTGGTCGGGCAGGGTGTCGACGCGTTCGCGGACGACCGTGATCCTGGGGTGTTGCTCGATGGCACGGGTGACTTCGACGGCGAAGGTTTCGCGGTCGACGGCCAGCGCTGAGCCGGCGGGAACGCGATGCTTGTCGCCGGCGCCCATGATCAGCGAGCCGAGATCGCGCATTTCCTGATGGAGGAGCCCAACGGCATTGTGCTCGGCGTCGTCCGAACGGAAGCTGTTCGAGCAGACCATCTCGGCGAGGCGATCCGTCTCGTGCGCGGGCGTCACGTCGCCGCCACCGCGCATTTCGCTCAGCCGAACTTGGATGCCCGCCTCGGCGAGCTGCCAGGCGGCTTCGGAACCCGCGAGGCCGCCGCCGACGATCTGTATCTCAAAGCCCATGCCGGCGCGAATAGTCCCGTGCCGGAGGAAGAGTAAACCGCGCGCGGCCGGCGAGGCACTCAGGCATAGCAGAAGGGGTTATCAATGATTCACAGCTTAGTTGCGTTTGCGCTGGTCCAGGCGTCCGCGCCGGCCGCTCCGCTCGACGTCGAGCATCTTGGCGGCGATGTCTCCGTTCTCATCGGGACCAGTTGCAACGTCCTCATCCTTCCGGGCGACAGGGATGTACTGATCGTCGACGATCAGCGGCGGTCGAACCTTGCCGAGACGCTGGCGGGAGTGCGCCAGGTTTCGGACAAGCCGGTCCGCACCGTGATCGACACGCACTGGCACCTCGATCATTCGGGCGGGAACGGGTCATTCGCTGCGCAAGGAGCGCACATTATCGCTCAGCGCAACGTTCGGGTTCGCCGCTCCGCTCCTCAGTTCATGGCTGCTTACAATGCGCACATTCCTGCCGATGCGCCGGAAGCGCTGCCAACTGTGGTTTATGATGAGAAGCTGGTTTTTCGAGAGGGCAGCGAACGGGTCGAGCTCAGGCATGTCGCCAATGCGCATACCGACGGCGACACTTTGGTCCGGTTCCGAAAGGCGAACGTCATCGCGATGGGCGACGTGTTCTTCAACCACATCTTCCCGTTCATCGACCGGAGCAGCGGAGGCAGTGTCCAGGGAATGATCAAGGGCGTCGATACGGCGCTTGCGATGGCGGACGATCATACGCGATTCGTTCCTGCCCATGGGCCCGTCGCGACCACAGCCGAGTTGCGCGCGTATCGGGACATGCTCGTGGACGTTGCGGCCAAAGTAAAAGCCGGCATCAAGCGGGGACAGACGCTCGAGCAGGTCGTCTCCTCTCATCCGGCTGAAGCCTATCGCAAGGGCATGGACGGCGAGGAAGACAGGTTCGTGGAAGCGGTCTACGACAGCTTTGCCCATAAAGATCTTCACCATCGGATATGAAGGAACGACAGTTCCGGAATTCGTCAGCGTGTTGAAAGTGGCAGGCGTCCAGCGGGTGATCGACGTTCGCGCGCTTCCGCTTTCGCGTCGGCCCGGCTTTTCGAAGAGTCCGCTGCGTGGTGCGCTCGAGGAAGCAGGCATCGAATATGTGCACCTGAAGGCGCTTGGCACGCCTTCGGAGGGCCGAACGGCTGCGCGTGCCGGGCGGCATTCGGACATGGAACGGATCTACGCCGGGCAGCTCGAGCTGCCGGAAGCGATGGCTCAGTCGGCGCAGATGCTGGAGCTTGCGCGCGAGAAGCCCAGCGCGCTGCTGTGCATGGAGCGCGAGCCGGCGCATTGCCACCGGACGCTGCTGCTGAACGCTGTCGCCGCTAATGCCGAGGTGGTTCACCTCTTCGCGTGAGCTTGCGTTGAATTAACTGTCGGAACCGCGCGCGGGCGAGCAGGTTACTCAGCCGGAACAATCCAAATCAGGGAGATGGATGATGGGAAAACTGGCGATTTTGCTTGGCGGCGCGATTGCGCTCGCCGCCTGCTCGACGAACCCGCCTCCGCCGCCCGCGCCGATCGACCTCAACAATGTACTGCTGGCGCCGGGTTTTCTGGCCCATGCGGGAAGCGCGAACCAATATGAGATCCAGGCGAGCCAGCTAGCGCTCCAGGCTTCGGCGAATCCCGGCGTTCGCAATCTCGCCAACGTGATCATCGCCGATCATACGGCGATGGGGCAGCAAGTGGGTGCAGCCGCGACAGCCGCTGGTTTGGTTCCGCCCGCTCCGACGTTGCTTCCGGCGGACCAGGCGATGCTCGACCAGCTCCGGGCTTCGGGCACCGGAATGAGCTTCGACCAGGTGTATCAGCAGCAGCAGATCGCGGCTCACCAACAGGCTATCGGGATGATGCAGAATTATGCGGCGCAGGGTGATGTGCCGGCGCTTCGTACCGTCGCGTCAGGCGCGATTCCTGTGATGCAGAAACATCTCGCGATGGCTCAGGCGCTCGTGCTGACCGCTCCGCCGCCACCGCCGCCACCGCCGATGCCGGCTCCCGCGCCCGGGCGCGCCGGCGAGCGCGGCTAGGCGGGCGCTTCTTCAGGAGCGGGATAGACGAGATGCCCGTCCCGCTGCGTTGCTGCCGGAGTCATGCGGGCGGGCTCGATACGCCCGGCGCCCATGAGGTGGATAACCTCGCGTCCGTGCAAAATGAGATAGTCAGCGATGATCCGGCGGTGGCACCGCCACCAGACGGCCTCGGCGCACATGATCGCGACGCGGCGGTTGGACGAAAGCGCCATCAGCTCATCGAGTCCGGCCTCGAATTCATCGGATAGCGCGTAGTCGGCATAATTGTGGAAACTCTGATTCTCCCAGAAGCCATTGATATCCGAAACGGTCTCCCTGGAGCGCCCGCGAAGGCCGCCGAGGCTCCCGATCCGCTCGTAGCCGATCTGCCAGGGCCGCAATTCCTCCGCCAGCACATCGAAATTATACTGCGGGTTGGTCCGCGAACGGGGCACGGTTCGAACGTCCACGACGAACCCGACCTGCTCGCCACGGAGGATCTCGACGAACTCGTCGATCGTCCGCGTGGAATGGCCAATGGTGAAGACCGGGGGCAACCTAGACGTCGGGAAGCTCCGTCTGGCGTTCGTCGACGATCAGCGCCTCGATGTCGGGGATCGGCCGGCCGCTCATCTCCTTGTTGATCGTGAATTCGAGGCGCCTTTCAACCTCCTTGTGGAGGCATTTCTTGAGCACGCCGAGCGCTTTGGGCGGGGCGATGATCGCGAGCGAATCGAAGTCGCCGCTGAGCGCGCGCCTCTTCAGTTCATCGGCCGCCTCCTTGATCCAGCGATCCTCCTCCTGCTGCTGGAAGTCCGGCTCCTCGTAGGTCGAGCGGCCCGAACCGAAGCTCTGCTGCACGGTGCCGGGAGCGTCGGTCTTGATCTCGCGATCCTTCCGGTCCTCCCGCGCGTCATGCGCTTCGGTGCGGAGGTCGATTTGATCTTCATCCCCGTGATTGCGGAAGAACAGCATCTTGCGGCCGTCGGCGACGAGAACCAGCGCATCATGGGGAAGGGGCATGGGGTCGATTCCTCCTCTTTTGGGTTGAAAGGAGAACGCGGCCCTATCCTAGCAGGTTTCAGCGGCTTGTCGCAGAAATCATGCTCTCCGCGATTTCGTGGGGAGGGGGACCGCCGAAGGCGGTGGAGGGGTCTTTGGCGCCTAGAAGAAGGCCCCTCCGTCAGCGCTTCGCGCTGCCACCTCCCCTGCAAATGCAGGGGAGGATGTTTATTTCTCCGGTTCAGGGTCGACGGGCTGGTCGAGCTCGCTTTCGCCAACGATGGCGTCGGGCACGGGTTCGAGCTCGTCGCCCGCCTCCAGCTCGATCTCTTCTTCCTCGCTCTCCTCGATCTTGGCGACGCTGACGACATGCTCCCCGTCGGCGACGCGGAAGATGGTGACACCCTGCGTGTTGCGGCCCATCACGCGGATGTCGCCCACCGTGGTCCGGATCATCTTGCCCTGGTTCGTGACGAGCATCAGCGCTTCGCCCTGATGCGCGGGGAAAGACGCCACGACCCGCCCATTGCGCTCAGACGTGTCAATGTTGGTGATGCCCTGGCCACCGCGGTTGGTGCGGCGATATTCATAGGCCGAGGAGCGCTTTCCGTAGCCGTTCTCGGTGACGGTCAAGATGAACTGCTCCAGCTCGGAAAGCTCCGCCACCCGATCGGCCGGAAGCGTGCACTCGACCTCCTCGCGCTCGCGCCATGGCGGGCATTTCAGATATGCCTCGCGCTCTTCCTGACTGCGCATCGCTCCGCGGCGCAGGATCGACATCGAGATGACTTCATCACCCTGCAGCAGGCGTACGCCGCGGACGCCGGTCGAAGTCCGTGAACGGAACTCGCGGACATCCGTCGCCATGAAGCGGATCGCCTTGCCATTACGGGTGGCAAGGAGGACGTCGTCGCCTTCCGTAAGAAGCTCGACTCCGATCAGGCGGTCGGTGACGTCGCCCTGCTCCTCGCTGTCGTCGTCGCTTTCCACGTCCTCCGTGGTGCCCGCTCCGAAGCGCATCGCGATCTTTCCGTTGGACGGGATGTTGGTGAAGGCGGCCATGCTGTTGCGGCGCACCGTGCCGTGCGCGGTGGCGAACATGATGTGGAGGCCGCCCCATTCATTCTCGTCCTCGGGCAGCGGAAGCACCGTCGAGATTGTCTCGCCTTCGGAGAGCGGAAGGAGGTTGATCATCGGCCGGCCCTTGGTGTTCGGCCCGCCCTCGGGGAGGCGCCACACCTTCATCCGGTAAACCCGCCCGAGATTCGAGAAGAACAGGACCGGGTTGTGGGTCGAGGTGACGAACAGGTTGGTGACCGCGTCCTCTTCCTTGGTCTGCATTCCGGCGCGGCCCTTGCCGCCGCGCTTCTGCTCGCGGAAGATCGAGAGCGGCGTGCGCTTGATGTAGCCGGTCATGGTCACGGTCACGACCATGTCCTCGCGCTCGATCAGGTCTTCGTCCTCGATGCCGTCGGCCGCGGCGGCGAGCTCGCTCATTCGAGGAGTGGCGAATTCGGCTTCGACCTCGTCGAATTCCTCGCGCATGACCTCATATAGACGAACGCGATTGGCGAGGATTTCGAGCAACTCGCCGATGGACTCGGCGAGGCCTTTCAGCTCGTTGCCGATCTCGTCCCGGCCGAGCGCGGTGAGGCGGTGGAGGCGCAGCTCGAGGATCGCTTTCACCTGCGCATCGGACAGCTGGTAGGTGTCGGACTTGCCTTGCGGTTCGACCGCTTCGACCAGCGCGATATAGGGCCGGATCTCGGCGCCGGGCCATTTGCGGGCGAGCAGCTTCTCGCGCGCTTCGGCGGGCGTTTTCGATCCGCGGATCAGCTTCACCACTTCGTCGAGGTTGGTGACTGCAACGACGAGCCCGAGCAGGATGTGGGCGCGCTCGCGGGCCTTGAACAATTCGAACTTCGTGCGGCGGGTGATCACCTCTTCGCGGAAGCGGATAAACGCTTCGATGAAGTCGCGAAGCGTCAGCGTTTCGGGACGGCCGCTGCGGATCGCGAGCATGTTCGCCGGGAAGCTCGATTGCGCAGGTGTGTGCCGCCACAGCTGGTTGAGCACGACCTCGGGCGTGGCGTCGCGCTTGAGGTCGATGACGATCCGGACGCCCTCGCGGTTGGATTCATCGCGGATGTCGGACACGCCCTCGATGCGCTTGTCCTTGGCCGCCTCGGCGATCTTCTCGACCAGGCCGGACTTGCCGACCTGATAGGGGATTTCGGTCAGCACGATCGAGCGGCGGTCGCCACGCCCTTCCTCGACATGGTGACGCGAGCGCATCATGATCGAGCCGCGGCCCGTGGAGTAGGCGCTGCGGATGCCGGATAGTCCGAGGATCAGGCCGCCCGTGGGAAAGTCGGGGCCTTTGACATGCTCCATCAAACCTTCGGAGCTGATTGCAGGGTCGTCCATGAAGGCGCGGCACGCCGCGAGCACTTCACCGAGATTGTGCGGCGGGATGTTGGTCGCCATGCCGACCGCGATCCCGCCGGCGCCGTTGACGAGGAGGTTGGGGAAGCGGGCGGGGAGGACCTGGGGCTCGCGCTCGGACGCGTCGTAATTGGGCTGGAAATTGACGGTGTCCTTGTCAATGTCGCCGAGGAGGAAATTGGCGACCTTGCCAAGGCGCGCTTCGGTGTACCGCATGGCCGCCGGCGGATCCGGGTCCATCGAGCCGAAGTTACCCTGACCATCGATCAGCGGGACTCGCATCGACCAGCTCTGCGTCATTCGCGCAAGGGCGTCGTAAATCGCCTGGTCG
>Ga0207639_10000810_pt1 | contig 21238 bp, 17 predicted proteins | sample KBSCornC32_FD_184299 | JGI IMG/M metagenome (GOLD analysis project Ga0207639, IMG submission 184299) | Corn rhizosphere microbial communities from Kellogg Biological Station, Michigan, USA - KBS Corn C3-2 (SPAdes) (version 2) | ecosystem: Host-associated > Plants > Roots > Rhizosphere > Soil ...
GTCGGCCGGCTTCCCGGTAACCATCGTCGAGATGGGCCAGGAGGCGCTCGACCGCGGCACTGGCCTGATGCGCAAGAATTACGAAGCCAGCGCGGCGAAGGGCAAGCTGACCTCGGAGCAGGTCGAAAAAGCGATGGGCTATCTCCAGCCGACGCTCGACTTCGCCGCGCTCGCCGACTGCGACCTCATCATCGAGGCGGTCTACGAAAACATGGACGTGAAGAAGGAGGTGTTCGCGCGCCTCGACAAGATCGCCAAGCCGGGTGCGATCCTCGCCTCCAACACCTCCTACCTCAACCTGAACGAGATCGCGGCGATCACCTCCAGGCCCGAGGACGTCGTCGGGATGCACTTCTTTTCGCCGGCCAACATCATGAAGCTGCTGGAGGTCGTGCGCGGCGACAAGACCGCGCCTGACGTGCTTCTGACGGCCATGGGGATCGGCAAGAAAATCCGGAAAGTGCCGGTCGTGGCGGGTGTCTGCCACGGCTTCATCGGCAACCGAATGCTGATGCCGAGGCAGATCGAGGCGACCAAGCTGCTGCTCGAAGGCGCGACCCCGGAGCAGGTCGACCGAGTCCACGTCGAGTTCGGGATGCCGATGGGCCCGTTCCAGATGGCCGACCTCGCCGGAGTCGACATCGGCTGGCACCGCGACCCGAACCGGATCGAGACCATCCGCGACGCGCTCTGCGCCATCGACCGCTGGGGGCAGAAGAAGGCCGCCGGCTTCTACGATTATGACGAGAAGCGCCGCCCAACGCCGTCGCCGGTGGTCCAGCAAATCATCGAGGATTTCGCCGCAGAGAATGGCGTCGAACGACGCGAGATCAGCGACGAGGAGATTGTCGAGCGGACGCTCTACACGATGGTCAACGAGGCGGCGAAGATCCTCGAGGAAGGCATCGCCCAGCGCGCCTCTGACATCGATGTCGTGTGGGTCTACGGCTATGGCTGGCCGGTCTATCGCGGAGGGCCGATGTTCTGGGCGGACAGTGTGGGCCTCCAGAAGATCGTCGACGGCCTCAAGCGCCAGGAAGAGCGGATGAGACCGGAGTTCAGCTTCTCGAAGCTGCTGCTCGACAAGGCCGGGAAGGATGAGAGCTTTACGCGCTAAGCTGCTCCCCCTTCGGGGGAGCTGTCAGCGAAGCTGACTGAGGGGGTGCTTGGCCCCCCTCCGTCAGTCGCTGGCGCGACTGCCACCTCCCCCTGAGGGGGAGGAGCTATCAAGCAAGCTCAGCATCGCTAGCGCCACGCCTGCGATCATTGCGCTGGTGAGGAAGGTCGCGGACGCGCCCTGGCGGTCCCACAGCCAACCGGCGCCAAGGCTCGCGAGCAAGCTGGCGATTCCGGTCACGAACCAGAAAGCGCCGAAGCTGGTCGCGCGCAGCTCGTCCGGAGCGCTGTCCGCGATCATCCTCGCGAAAATCCCTTGGGTGAGTGCCATGTGCGCGCCCCACAATCCCGTCCCAAGCACCAGCCCCGCGAAGCTGGTCGTTTCGGCTAGCACCACGTTGCCCACGATCAGGACGATTATGCCGACGATGAGGATCGTTCGCGGCCGCATGCGATCGCTTAGCGCGCCGGCCGGATAGGCTAACACGACGTAAGCGAAATTGAATATCGCAAGGGTCAGCGGAGACATCGCTTCGCTTAGGCCGATGTCGATACCCTTCAGGATCAGGAACGCTTCCGAAAAGCGCGCGAGCGTGAACAGGAAGCCGACCTTGAGAAGGCGCTTCGTTTCCGCATCGAGCTGGCGAAACCCCGCGAACAAAGGTGACCTCTTGGGAGGAGCCAGATGTTGCTCGGGCTCACGCAGCGCGAGCCAGGCAAGCAGGAAGGAGATCGCCGCCGGAATGATCGCAATCCAGAAGACCGCACGGATGTTGCTCGCGAGGAGCGCCATCAGGCCGATCGCGAGCAAGGGCGCGAGAAGGGCGCCGGCCGTGTCGAGCGTCTGCCTCAGCCCGAAAGCACGACCGCGGATCTCGGGCGGCGTTTCATCGGCGATCATCGCGTCGCGCGGGGAGCCGCGGATGCCCTTGCCGATCCGGTCGGCGAACCGCGCGATCATGACCAGGGGAGCGCTGCTGGCCAGCGGGAAGAGCGGCTTGGACAGCGCCGCAAGTCCGTAGCCGCCCATCACCCACGCCTTCCGCCTCAGGCTTCGGTCCGAGAGCCGGCCGGAGAAAAGTTTGGCGAAGTTTGCGGTGGCCTCGGCGATCCCGTCGATCGCCCCCAGCGCCGTTGCAGGCAGCCCAAGAACGATCGTGATGAAGGCGGGCAGGAGCGAGTGATAGATCTCGCTCGAAAGATCCATGAACAGGCTGACGAAGCCGAGCACCCAGACGTTTCGCGGAAGCTTCGGGCCCAGTGTCATCGCTACGTCATTGCGGCTTAAGCCATTTCAGGCAAGCGAGGCCGAAATTTGTCTCACCTGAACCTTGCACACTTTCTAATCTTTGTTAGCCTGCAACTATGTCGAGCGCGTGGGGAAGTTCGTCGCCGGGTGCACTGGCCAGCCGCTTCGCAAGGCTGGTCGAGCAGCTCGGCGGCTACACGGCCGCGGCCAAGACCCAAGGCCAGCAGCGGGCCTTGCTTGCCGCGGTTGCGGACAAGGAGCCGGCGACGCTCAACCAGGTCGCGGCGAGAGTGAAACGCGGCGCCCCGGCCGTCAGCCGAGCGATAGACGCTCTGGTTCGCGCGGGATTGATCGATCGGCAACCTGACCCGAACAATCGTCGCCGCCTGGCGCTTCGGCTCAGCGAGCTGGGCAGGGAGCACCTGACCAATCCGCCAATTGCCGACGCGTCGCTCGAGGGCCGGCTGGCGAAGCTCGCCCATAGCGAGCTTCGCGCCCTGGATCGCGGGATCGAAATCCTGGAACGGCTGCCGCGATAGCAGCTTAATCAGTCTTGCTTGTTGACCGTCGCCCAGGCGCGGTGTTCGGCTTCGCGATGGGAAACACCCTTCTTTTCATAGCCCTTCTCGATGTGGCGGGCCTTGCGTTTTTCCTTGCTGGTATGTTTGCCAGGCATAACTGGATCCTCCGAAATGATCGCTCCGAGCCAACAACGTTTTACGGTCCCCGCTGTTGCCATGCTGCATTGCAACATGGCGGCTAAGCGACTACATGGCGGGACGAATTTTTCCGGGAAAATCAGATGAACCTGCGTAACGTCGCGATCATCGCGCACGTCGATCACGGCAAGACGACCCTTGTCGACCAGCTCTTCCGCCAGTCGGGCACCTTCCGCGACAACCAGCGCGTCGAGGAGCGGGCGATGGATTCGAACGACCTCGAGAAGGAGCGGGGAATCACCATCCTCGCCAAGTGCACGTCGGTCGAGTGGCACGGCACGCATATCAACATCGTCGACACGCCCGGTCACGCCGATTTCGGCGCCGAGGTCGAGCGAATCCTCTCGATGGTTGATGGCGTGATCCTCCTGGTCGACGCCGCCGAAGGGCCGATGCCGCAGACCAAGTTCGTCACCGGCAAGGCGCTGGCCCTCGGCCTGCGTCCGATCGTGGTCGTCAACAAGATCGACCGGCCCGACGCTCGCCCCGCCGAAGTGCTCGACGAGGTGTTCGAGCTGTTCCTCAATCTCGACGCCAATGACGAGCAGCTCGATTTTCCGACCCTCTATGCGAGCGGCCGTGCCGGCTATGCGGGCACGACCGACGATGTGCGCGAGGGCGATTTGACGCCATTGTTCCAAACGATCGTCGACCACGTTCCCGCGCCTGCGCTCGATCCGGCGGGCGAGTTCAAGATGCTCGCGACCCTCCTCGACCGCGACAATTTCCTCGGCCGAATCCTGACCGGTCGCGTTGAGAGCGGCACGCTCAACATCAACGATCCGATCCGCGCGATGGACGTCAACGGCAACGTCGTCGAGGACGGACGGGTCACCAAGCTGTTCGCCTTTCAGGGGCTGGAGCGGGTGCCGGTGGACACTGCCAAGGCCGGCGACATCATCGCCATCGCGGGCCTCGTGAAGGCAACCGTCTCGAACACGATCGGCACGCCCGAGATCGCCGAGCCGCTGCATGCGCGCGAGATCGACCCACCGACGCTCAGCATGACCTTCGCGGTCAACGACAGCCCGTTCGCGGGCAAGGACGGCGACAAGGTGCAGAGCCGAGTGATCCGCGACCGGCTGCTGCGCGAGGCCGAGGGCAATGTCGCGATCCGGGTCAGCGAAACCCAGGGCGGCGAGGCTTATGAAGTTGCAGGGCGCGGCGAACTCCAGCTCGGCGTCCTCATCGAGACCCTGCGCCGCGAAGGCTTCGAGCTCGGCATCAGCCGTCCGCGCGTCCTGTTCCGCGACGGCCCCTCAGGCCGCGAGGAGCCCTACGAAACGGTGGTCGTGGATGTCGACGACGAGTTCAGCGGCACGGTCATCGACAAGATGGCGATGCGCAAGGCGGAGATGACCGACATGCGCCCATCGGGCGGTGGCAAGACCCGCCTGACCTTCTCGGCGCCTTCGCGCGGGCTCATCGGCTATCATGGCGAGTTCCTGTCCGACACGCGCGGCACGGGCATCATGAACCGGCTGTTCGAGAAATACGGCCCGTACAAGGGCCCGATCGCTGGTCGTCAGAACGGCGTGCTGATCTCGATGGAGCAGGGCCCCGCGGTCGCCTATGCGCTGAACGCGCTGGAGGAGCGCGGCATCCTCTTCGTCTCCCCCGGCGAGATGCTCTACGAAGGCATGGTCATTGGGGAAAACGCCAAGCCGCAGGACCTCGAAGTCAATCCCCTGAAGTCAAAGCAGCTGACCAACTTCCGAGCCTCGGGCAAGGACGAGGGCATCCGCCTGACGCCGCCGAAGCGAATGAGCCTGGAGCAGGCGATCGCCTACATTCAGGACGACGAGCTGGTAGAGGTAACTCCGAAAGCGATCCGCATCCGCAAGCGTTTCCTCGATCCCCACGAGCGCAAGCGCGAGGCGCGCAAGCTCGAAGCGGCCTAGTCCAACGCGCGGATCAATTGCGCGGGGGCGATACCTAAAGCGGCCGACAACGCGCCGACCGTTTCCAGCGTCGCGCTGAAGCGGCCGCTTTCGAGCTGGCTGATGAAGCTTCGGCCCAGCCCGGCTGCGATCGCGAGATCGTGCTGCGTCATTCCGCGGAGCTGGCGGAAATGCCGCACGTTGCGTGCGAATTCGTTTCGCAATGCCGTTCCAAGATCGCTCTGTGGAGCTCTCCGCTTTGGAAGCGGATCATCACGCTGGCTCAACGAAATCGTTCCTGCGGCGTTAAGCGGACCGTGCGTCGAAAGAAGCTTCGCCACCTCCTGATCGGAGCGGCCATCGCCATCGTGTTTGTGGTGCCGCTTGGCGGCTTCGTGTTCGTCAAATCCGGCATGTTCAACGTTGGTGCGACAAGCCCCCATACGAAGTTCACGACATGGCTCACGCACGAGACGATGATCCAATCGGTCGAACGCCACGCCAGGGGGATAGAAGAGCCGGCGGCCTTCTCTCCCGGGCAGGTAGCGGCCGGTTTCTGCGCCTATGAGACGCATTGCGTCGCGTGCCACGGAGCCGCTGGCGTCGCTCGTCAGCAATGGGTCAGCGGCATGGAACCGCAGCCGCCATATCTGCTTGACGTGACGCGGCAATTTCGCGCGAGGGAGCTGTTCTGGATCGCTCGAAACGGGATCAAGATGACCGGTATGCCGTCATGGCGGAGCGCAATGTCGGAACAGCAGACCTGGGACGTCGTTGCGTGGCTGGAGGCGAGCAGGAACCTGCCGCCGCAGACTTATCTTCGCTGGCGGGAGGAGCGGCGCTGTGCGCGATCGACAAAAATCGCTTTGGGCGCACCTAACGAACGGTGATTGCGTGCCTTTTCGCTGAATGCGACAAGGGACGGCTCCAGGGAACGGAGAAGCGAAATGCCGCAATTTGTCATCGAGCGTGAAATGCCGGGCGTCGGGCAACTCGACGTGGGCGATCTGAAGTCGGCCTCGCAGACGTCCTGCTCGGTCCTTCGAGAGCTGGGGCCGGATATTCAGTGGGTCCACAGCTACGTCACCGACAACAAGATCTACTGCATCTACCGAGCGCCAAGCGAGGATATGGTCAGGGAGCATGCGCGGCGCGGCGGCTTTCCGGCGAACAAAATCTCGCAGGTCCGCTCGACGATCGATCCGACTACCGCCGAATAGCTCGGCGAAACCAAGCATTTAGTTCCGAGACTCTCCGCGGGAGTCTTGGTATGTGGGTGCCCGGGGGCGAGAGAGTATGTCGGACGTCTTCGTATCTTACGCGAGGGCAGATGAGGTGCATGCGGACCGCGTGGCTGCCGCGCTTTCCGCTGCCGGCTACGATGTCTGGCGTGATGATCAGCTTCCGGCACACCGCGCTTATGCCGATGTTATCGAGGAGCATCTGAAGTCGGCCGGGGCCGTCGTCGTCCTTTGGTCCTCGGAATCAGCAAAATCTCAGTGGGTCCGCGCCGAAGCGGATACGGCGAGGTCGGCCGGCACTCTGGTTCAGGCTACAGTCGACGGGATTATTCCGCCACTTCCCTTCAATCAAATCCAGTGTGCGAACCTGAGCGGCTGGACAGGCGGCAGTGATGAGCCGGGTTGGCGAAAGCTCGTCGAAAGCGTTCAGTCGCTTGCGGGCGCACCCAAGGTGAAGGAGCAACGCCAGGGTCAGCGGCCCCGGGGCCGCATCGGCGTCTGTGTGTTGCCGTTCCAGAACATGAGCGGCGATGCAGAGCAGGAATATTTCAGCGACGGCATCAGCGAAGACATCACGACAGACCTGTCGAAAATCTCAGCTCTGGGTGTCGTCGCGCGGAACACCGCCTTCACGTTCAAGGGAAAGTCGGTCAATGTCTGCGAGCTCGCGCAGGAGCTGGGCGTCACCCATGTTCTCGAAGGGAGCGTTCGGAAGGCCGGGGGGCGGGTGCGGATCAACGCCCAGCTCATCGACGGGATCAGCGGCGACCATGTCTGGGCGGAGAGGTTCGATCGCGACCTTGAAGATATTTTCGCGATTCAGGACGAGATTTCCTCGGCCATCGTCAAGGCGCTCAAGGTCAGGCTCATGCCCTCGGAGCGCGAAGCGCTCGAGCGTCGCGGAACGACCGATGTCCAGGCATACAAGCTGTACCTGCTTGCGCGGCAGTATTGGACCAGCGGGAACCACGGGGACATGCGCCGCGAAGAACGGGTGATGCGCATCTGCGCGCGGGCGGTCGAGATCGATCCTTATTATGCGCAGGCCTGGGCGCTGCTTGCCAACGCGCAGTCGAATCTGAGGTACAATTTCTGCTGCGAAGTGGACGATGGCTACGCTGCAGCCCACACCGCGCTCGCGATCGACCACAGCATCGCAGAAGCCCATCTTCCAACGATCCGGCGTCTCGAGGATCGGGGCAAGCATGAGCAGGCCGACGCGGCGCTGGAGGAAGCGGTTCGCCTCGGACCTGACTCCTGGGAAGTGAACAAGGAAGCGGGGCGCATGGCGCTGAACCGGCGCGATGCGCAAAAGGCCAAGGTCCATTTCGAAAAGGCCGTCGAGCTGATGGAGTCGGACTTTCACGCCTGGGCGATGCTCGCCACCTGCTATCGTGCGCTCGGTGACGGTGAGAGCGTCAAGCGCGCCGCCGAGATGATGGTCTTCGAGGCGGAAAAGGCGGTTGAGCAGGATCCGAGCAATGGCGCCGCATTGGGGATCCTGGCCGGCGGCCACGCCTTGCTCGGAGCGGAAGAAACCGCGCGGGAATGGATGGAACGCGCCGTTCTCATCGACCCCGACAATCTCGTGATGCGGTACAATTTCGCCTGCGTGCTCGCCGGGCATCTTCTCGACGCCGACAGTGCGCTAAATATGCTGGAGCCGATGATGGCCGCGGCGAGTGAATATCATGTTCGGATCGCGCAGACCGACCCCGATCTCGACGCAATCCGCGATGCTCCCCGGTTCCGCGCCATGCTCGAACGCGCCCGCAAGCGGCTCCGGCTCGCCGAACCCACGGTCGCGGCCGCCACGTCCTAGCGAGCCAGGTCCAGCACCACCTTCCATTCTTCATCGCGCACTGGGGCAACCGACAGGCGCGACTGGCGGATCAATTCCATCTTCGAAAGGCGCGGGTCGGCCTTGATTTCGGCGAGCGTGACAGGGCGTTGGAGTTCGCGAACGGGCTCGACGCGGACCGAAACCCACTCATTGTCCTTTGGATCCGGCTGCGCCTCACGTGCGATGCGCATGATACCGACCACCGCCTTGTCCGACATGCTGTGGTAAAAGAAAGCCTCGTCACCCTTCTTCATCGCCTTGAGATGAAGCCGAGCGGCATTGTTGCGCACGCCGTCCCACTCCGTGCCGCCATCGCGCACCAGATCCGACCAGCTGTAGCTCTCGGGTTCGGATTTCATCAGCCAATATGCCACGCCACTGTCTCCTGCCGGGACGGAAGTCGTTACACCGCCGTCGAGGCGAGGGAAACGGGCGATGAAGCGTTCTTAACAGCTGTGGAAGACTCCAGAAAACTGAACAAAATGAAAGAGTTCCGGATTCCATCCCGAGTCGCGAACGGTTCACCGACGAGTGGTTGGACTCGCGGTAAACATAACATATCTGGCCATCAGCGATTGGGAGCGACGAGCCGAGTGCGCGAGGGGCGCCGGGCTCGAGTGGCAAGACGGGCGATCTCCCGCTGGATGTTTGAAGCGCGCATTTAGCGCCTCCAGCGGGCCGCCCGCCAACCAAAGGGCAAAAGGAAAAGTGATCAATTTGTTCGGCGGGCGCATTGCGTCTGCGCTCGTGGCTATTTCTGCGCTCGGCATGGGTTCGAGCGCGACCGCAGCGCAGGTTACGCCCATCAATTATAATCTGAGCTCAGCGGTCAAGGCGCTGGACGTCAATGCCGCGGCGAGGCCGCTCGGCACCGTCGCTTCGACGGTTGCGCGTCCTGTAGTCGCTGCGACCACCGCCGTCGCGAACGCCGCGGGGGCGGTGTTCCAGCAGCAGCCGGCGCAGTCGGTGACGCTGTCGCTGACGCCGTCGATCGCGAGGGAAGCCGCCTGGCTCTATCGCGGCGGCTGGCCGCTCTACGCGCTCGTGGACAAATATGCGACGAACGCACCGCTGGACCAGGAAACCAATTGTCTCGCGACCGCGGTCTATTTCGAGGCGCGCGGTGAATCGGTAGAGGGCCAGCTTGCCGTCGCCCGTGTCGTCATGAACCGCGCCGCGTCGGGCAAATATCCGACCAGCTGGTGCGCGGTGGTGAAGCAGCCGGCGCAATTCTCGTTCGTTCGTCACGGCGAGTTCCCGTACGCCGACACCAACTGCGACGCGTGGCGGAAGGCTGAAGCCATCGCCGAGCTCGCCGCTGCCAACGTAGTGCCAAGCGTTGGCCCCGGGGTCCTTTGGTACCACGCAGATTATGTCGCGCCGTCGTGGCGGAACAATCTGACGGAAGTCCAGCAGATCGGGGCGCACATCTTTTATCGCTCCTGATCGAGTTAACGGAGAGGGTCGGGAAGGCGCTTCGAACGCGAGTTCGGGGCGCCTTCTTCGTTTCGGCGCGGGAGCGAATCGACTGGGCGTAAACTCCGTTCACGGGGGATTCGCACGCGAATCACATGAGCGCAGCATCCAGATCGCGGAATTCCTGCTGGATTTTCCGTAGCTTCGGGGAGGGCTCGCTAGTGCTTAGGATATTGATCGTCGAGGACGATTCACAGCTGGCAATCACGCTCAAATATCTGGTGGAGGACAATCCGCGGTATCGCGTCGTTGGGATTGCGGACGATGCGGATACGGCCATCGTGGCTGCCGAGGACCATGATCCCGACCTGGTTCTTCTGGACCTTCACCTGGCACACGGGACGACCGGTTTCTCAGTGGCGGTGAGGCTCAACGATCTTGGCGTCCCGTGCCTGTTCGTCAGCGGAAAGGCCCCGCGCTTCCCGATGCCCGACCTGGCGCTCGGCTGCCTGATGAAGCCGTTCACCGCCGAGGACGTCCATCGATCGCTCGCGATGGCTGAAGACTTGCTGCGCGGGCGGGAGACGCTGCGCCCGAAACTGCCGTCGAACCTGACGATTTACGAACCGGTCGACGAGATGCCTCAACCGGAGCTCGGGTTCATTCCCTCGAAGCGGTCGCTTCGCACCCGCCTCGAGCATTGGATCTCAGGGCACCAGCACTAGAGACGCATCATCCCGCGGCGTGGTTCGCGCAGCCCCAGGGTCTCGCTCGTGAGCGGCGCTCCTGCGTCGAGCAGGGCCTGTCGCCGGCCCTTGATCTGGGCGCTTCGCTGCACGTCCTCGAACCTCAGCAGATCGGCAAAACAGGGATGGCCGAGCGTCCGCTCGACGAAGCCGGCGGTACGCGGCCAGCGGCTGCGGTCGATCTCGAAGTCCGCATAGGCCCCGTTCCGGAAGAAGCTCGCGATCGCGATGTCCGCCAGCCCGATGTCGCCGAACAGGAATCCATCGCGCGGGAGCTCGCGCTCGAGATAATCGAGCGCCGCGGGGATATCCTCGTTGAGCGTCTTCTCGACGCGCTCCTCATCGCACGTTTCACCCCACACCGCCGGCCGGACCACCCGCTGGTAGAACAGGCTCCAGATAAAGAGGTCGCCGAGGCGCGTGTCGGCGAATTCCTCGAACCAGCGAGCGCGGGCACGGTCTTTGGGATCGGCTGGCAGCAACGGACGGGCGGGGTAAGCCTCGTCGAGATAGGCGCATATGACCGAAGAATCGCTCGCGTGAAAATCGCCATCGGTGAGGACCGGAATGCGGCGCAACGGACTTAGGCGCTCGAATTCGTCGTTGCCGAAAAACGGAGTGATCGGATCGACCTGGTATTCGAGGCCCTTGAGATTCATGCATGCGAGAACCTTGCGCACATAAGGGCTGACGAAGCTTCCGATGATCGTGATCATTCCGCCCAACTGGCCCTTTTGAAGGCGCGTCGCAACGGGCTGGACACGCTGCAAATGTAGCGCTACAGATGTAGCGTACTCATTGGAGGATATTGAAATGCGCTCGACCTTGCCGCTTTTCGCTCTTGCCCTGGCCATTTCGGGACCCGCGGTCGCTACCGAAGTTGTTCCGGTCCAACCGTTCCGCGCTGTCGAGCCTCGCGGAGGCGGAGAAGTGGCGCTGGTCCCGGGACCGGTCCAGCGCGTGACCATCCTCAACGGCAGCAGCCGCTTCACGCACGTCTATCTTCGACGCGACGGGCAGCTGCGCATCGACGCCTGCAACGAGCAGTGCCCCCAGCACTACAATCTCCAGATCCGCATCGAGAGCCCGCGCGCTCCGGACGTCGCGATTGCCGGCGGCGGCTCGATCGTCGCCTCTCCAGGCTTCGAGCCCCAGAACAAGCTGGCCGTCGCAATCCAGGGTGGAGGCATGATCGACGTCCGCTCGATCCTGGCGACCGACGTTTCTGCGGCCGTGGATGGCGGCGGCAGGATTCTCGTCCGGCCTCGCGCGACATTGTCGGCGGCGGTGCATGGCGGCGGCGACATTCGCTACGCCGGCGACCCGCAGGTCTCGATGGCGGTTGCCGGCGGCGGCGACGTCCGCCGCGACCATTAGGCCGGAAGTTCGACCACCTCGACGCGATCGCGCGTGAACTTGAGTCCGGCGGTTAGCAGCGCCCGGAAGGCATTGTAGCCGCCTGTGCCCGGGTGGAATGCGTGGAAGAATAGCTGAGGCTGGCCGTCGATGCCTGGCGCTACCGAGGCATGACCGGGCGCGACCCACTCGCGTGTGGATCGCAAAAGCGGCTCCTGCTGTTTGGTGTAGGGACCCAGCGGATGGTCGGCCACCGCGACGCCGATACCGTAGGAGGGCGTTGAGAAGTCGTTGCCTGCGTAGAACAGCCAGTACCGGCCCTCTTGATAGGTGACGAACGGGCCTTCGATCAGATGGCCTTCCCAATCCTGGTCGTTCTTGAGGACGATCGTGTCCTCGCCGATCAGCGAGCGGCCGTCGGCTGCAATGCGCTGCGCCCGCACCGGGGTCGTCATGGCTTCCAGAATCGTGGTTGCGGAGAGGCCGAAGTCGGCAAGGACGCGGCGCACCTGATTCCAGTTGTCGAGGGCCGCCTCGATCAGCGGCTGCATGACGAAGAAGCGCGTCATCGGGCGCTGGATGTTCGCCCAATCGACGATCGCCGCCGCGAATGCCGCGCTCCGCCGGTCCGCCTCAGCGCTGAACAGCTCGTCAATCAGCTCGGGATGCTGGCGAAGGAGCATCGCCAGCGGCCTCGGCCAGATGCTGTTGGTATCGTCCTTCCAGAACAAATAGCCTTCGCCGGCGGGATCCAGGAACAGGTGGGAGTCGATCACGCCCCCGCTCATCAGCGGCTGCGAGGCATCGAAGCCGAGGCCCGTCGTGTTGATCGGCTTCCCCTTGATCAGCGGCTCGCCATTGTCGATCCACGGGCCGAGCGGCGATGGCGCACGCGCGAGGCCGATCGCAAGCGCGTTGGACCGCTGCCGCGCCGTAAACACGGTCCAATATTCGTCGCCGACTTTGGCCATTTCGGGGGCCCAAAAGTCGGCGGTGTTCGGCCCCGTCGCAGTCCATGAAGGCTCATGCCCCGCCGGAAAGATGAAGCCCTTCGGCTCCCATTGCTGGAGGTCGCTCGAATGGAGGATGGGAAATGCGTCCGGCGCATCGTTCGACGTGGCGATCAGCCACCAGCCGTCTTCGGTCTTGAGCACTGCCGGATCGCCGTAGCCGACGAGGATCTGGTCGTGCACGTTCTCGGTCAGCAGCGGCCGCCACGGAAAGGCAGCCGAAAGCCGCTCCTTCGCCCGCGTGTAGGCGTGCGGCATGCGCGTCCCGAAATCCTCGGCGAGCTGGCCGAAGAAAGCGGTGAAGTCCTGCTGCGTGGCGGTCGGCACGACATAGCTTTCGGAGTGGTCGTCACCGCCAACATCGATGCGAAAACCGTCGCCTTCGTGACGCGGCCCTACCTGGAACTGCATGGTTGCGGCGACTTAGGGTTGCGCAACTGCGCTGAGAACCCCTTTTGAACCGCAAAGCTCAATCCTATGCTCGTGGTCGTGGGGCGGGCGGATCATATCCTCGCGATCGATCAGGGCACGACCTCGACACGCGCCATCCTGTTCGACTCCCATGCACGGCCGGTCAGCGTCGCCCAGCGCGAGCTTGAGCAACATTATCCAGCGCCAGGTCTGGTCGAGCATGACCCGGAACAGATCTGGAGCGACACTCTGGCCGTCGTTCGCGAAGCGCTGTCGGCAATCGAAGCGGACCGGGTCGCCGGGATCGGGATCACCAATCAACGGGAGACCGTGGTGATTTGGGACCGGGCGACCGAGGCGCCCATTCATCGCGCGATCGTCTGGCAGGACCGGCGTACCGCGGACGAATGCGCGCGGCTTCGCGAAAGCAGCGCGGAAGAACTGGTGCGCGAGAAGACAGGGCTTCTGCTCGATCCCTATTTCTCCGCCACGAAGATCGCCTGGATGCTCGACAATGTATCCGGCGCCCGGCCCCGCGCAGAGCGGGGCAAGCTTGCGTGCGGAACGATCGACTGCTTCCTGCTGTGGCGCCTGACTGGAGGCCAAGTCCACGCGACCGACGTTACCAATGCGGCGCGGACGTCGCTGTTCGACATTCGCGCGGGCCAATGGGACGAAGAATTGTGCCGGCTTTTCCGTGTTCCGCCGGCGCTGCTTCCTGAAGTGCACGACAATAGCCGCATCTTCGGCACGACTTCGCCCGGCCTTTTCGAGCGCCAGCTGCCGATCGGCGGAATGGCCGGCGACCAGCAGGCTGCGTTGTTCGGCCAGGCCTGCTTCGCGCCGGGGATGACCAAGTCGACCTATGGCACCGGCTGTTTCATGCTGGTCAACACTGGCGATGAAGCAGTGCGGTCGGAACATCGCCTTCTGGCAACGCCCGCGTACCGGCTCGGCGGCAAGACGACTTATGCCCTCGAAGGATCGATCTTTGTTGCCGGCGCTGCGATCAAATGGCTGCGCGACGGTCTCGGAGTCATTGCCAGCGCGACCGAGACCGACAGCATGGCGACGCGCGTTCCGGACAATCACGGGGTGTACGTGGTGCCTGCCTTCGTGGGTCTCGGCGCTCCTTACTGGGATGCGGAAGCGCGCGGTTCGATCTTTGGTTTGACGCTTGGAGTGACGGGCGCTCATCTTGCACGTGCCGCACTCGAGGCCGTGGCTTATCAGACGCTCGATCTCTTCAATGCGATGGTCGCGGCCGGCGCCGCGAAACCGGAGGCGCTGCGCATCGATGGCGGAATGGCGGCGAATGCCTGGCTCTGCCAGTTTCTCGCGGACATTCTGCAATTGCCAATCGAGCGGCCGCGGAACCTCGAGACGACCGCGCTTGGGGCGGCCTTCCTCGCCGGGCTCGCGACGGGTGTTTGGCCCGACCTCGATGCGATCGCGCAGACCTGGAGGAGGCAGGACCGCTTCGATCCGGCAATGCCGGCGGACCGGCGCGGCGATCTCATCGCGGGGTGGCGGGATGCGGTCGAAAGGACGCTGAGCGCGCGTCAGCGAGCGTGAGTGGATGCCCCGCGTGGATTCGAACCACGATTGACGGAGTCAGAGTCCGTAGTCTTACCATTAGACGACGGGGCAGCTTGGGATGCGGCGAGATAGAAAGGGCCGTTTGGCCTGTCAACGCCGCCAAATATCGCGCCCGGGGTTGCCCAACCCCATAAAATTGTGATTAAAACCGCGCCAAGTCAGCCGCTCACGGTTCGGGCGGTGCAGGATAGGAACGGGCGTGTGTCATGGCGCAAAGTGTCGCCAGTGCGCCGGCTCTGCAACAGGGGTTTCGCGAGCAGAGCGGGCCGTCGGATCAGGGGTTTTCGCCAAGGCGGGAGCCGCATCGTCACACATATGGAGCGATCGACCTCGGCACCAACAATTGCCGGCTTCTGATCGCGCGCCCGACCGATGGCGGTTTCACCGTCATCGACGCATTCTCGCGCATCGTCCGGCTGGGCGAGGGCCTGGCGCGCAGCGGAACCCTGTCAGATGAGGCGATGGACCGCGCGGTCGGCGCGCTGTCGGTCTGCGCCGACAAGCTCAGGCGGCGTAACGTGTCGCTGTCGCGTTCGGTGGCGACCGAGGCCTGCCGCCGCGCAACCAACGGCCGTGAGTTCGCGGAGCGGGTGCGCGACGAGACGGGCATCGCCCTCGACATCATCGAACCGTCGGAAGAGGCGCGACTTGCTGTGCTTGGGTGCCACAAGCTGCTCGAACCCGGCGACGGCCCGGCTCTGATCTTCGACATCGGCGGCGGCTCTACCGAGCTGGTGCTGATCGACCAGGAAGAAGGGACGCCGAAGATCCGCGCCTGGTGGAGCGCGCCGTGGGGCGTCGTGTCGCTGACGGAGAGCGAGGGCAAGGAGGCGCTCGAAGGACCGGACCGGTTGCAGGCCTACAAGCGAATGCGGGAGCGCGCCCGCCGTGCCTTTGCCAATTTCTCCACCATGCTTCCGGAAGGCCGCGAGGGAATTCGACTGCTTGGTACCAGCGGGACTGTGACGACGCTCGCCAGCGTCCACCTGGCGCTGCCTTTCTACGACCGCCGCGTGGTCGACGGCCTCCACGTCCCGATCGAGGCGATGCAGAAGATCAGCGGGATGATCGCGGGCATGGATTTCGAGGAGCGCTCGGCGCTCCCATGCATCGGCAATGAGCGGGCGGACCTGGTCGTGGCAGGCTGCGCCATCCTCGAAGCGATCATGGAGATCTGGCCGGCGAAGAATCTCGGAATTGCCGACCGCGGAATCCGCGAGGGAATCCTGCGTTCATTAATGGCGAGGGACGGGTGGCAGCTGTGAACATCCTCCCCGGCATTTGCCGGGGAGGGGGACCAGCGAAGCTGGTGGAGGGGTATTCTCGGTCGCGAAAGAACCCATCCACCGCCCTTCGTGCGGTCCCCCTCCCCACGAAATCGTGGGGAGGATGTTGGTGAAGCGCGTCCGCACCGCCAGGGGCCGCACCGCTTCCTCCACGCGCTGGCTGGAGCGGCAACTCAACGATCCTTACGTCAAGCGCGCCAAGGCGGAGAATTACCGCAGCCGCGCGGCCTACAAGCTCCTCGAGCTGGACGAGCGGTTCGGGCTGCTGAAGGGCGCCAAAGCCGTCGTCGATCTCGGCATTGCACCGGGCGGCTGGAGCCAGGTAGTCCGGCGCAAGACTCCGCAGGCGAGCATCGTCGGGATCGATCTTCTGCCGACCGACCCAATCGACGGTGTCACGATCCTTCAAATGGACTTCATGGATGATTCCGCGCCCGATCGGCTGAAAGAGGCGCTTGGGGCCCCCGCGGACATCGTCCTGTCGGACATGGCAGCAAACACCGTTGGTCATCAGCAGACCGATCACTTGAGGACCATGGGACTGGTCGAGGCGGGGCTCGAGTTCGCGCGCGAGGTGCTTCGGCCAGGAGGTGCATACGTCGCCAAGGTGCTCGCCGGAGGCGCCGACAACCAGCTCGTCGCCGAGATGAAGCGCAGCTTCTCAACCGTGAAGCACGCCAAGCCGCCCGCGAGCCGCAAGGACTCCAGCGAATGGTACGTGGTGGCTCAGGGATTTAAGGGCGCTTAGCTCGCCTTCTTGCGCGCGGCTTCGATCGCCTGCTTGAGCGCATCGTACCCGACCGCGCCGTTCATCACCCTGTCGCCGACCACGAACAGGGGCGTTCCGGTTGCGCCGAGCTGGCCGGCGAGCTGGAAATTACGCTTCAGCTCTGAATCGACGAGCGGGTCTTCCTGCGGCTGGGGCGAGATACCGGCCGCTTGCGCGGCAGTCGCAATCGTATCGGGCGCAGGGCGTCCCGCCGCCCAGAGCGCGTCGTGGAACTTGCCGAAGCGGCCCGCCTTCGAGGCTTCGAGCGAGAGCCGCGCGGCGGTTACGCTGTCAGGTCCCAGGATCGGCAACTCGCGGTAGACAACGCGCAGGTTCTTATCATCCTTGATCAGCCGGTCGACGTAGGGGTTGCTCGCCTTGCAATAGGGACATGCGTAATCGAAGAATTCGACCAGGGTGACGTCTGGGGTTGCGGAGCCCTTCCAGGAGCTTCCGAACGGCGTTTCGATCGCGGCGCGGTTGGCCGCGAGGACGGGCGCATATTGGGCGTCCCTCAACGCATCGACCGCATCGGGCAGGATCTTGGGGTCAGCGATCAGCCCCTGACGGACAATCCGGCTGCTGAGGAGGTCGGGGAGGGCGAAGAAAAGCGCCGCTGCGGTCAGCACCGACCCGATGATCCCGCCCCCGATCGCCGCGACGAACACCCCCCGGGTCGCCGCCGGCGCCTTGTTTTCTGTCACTGGTCTTTCCCGTCCCTGTATTTCTTGTCTTTCTTGGCGAGCTCGGCCTTCGACACCATGGCGATGTCCTGCGCGCGAAGATAGTCCGGCGTCCCTGGCTGGATTCCCTTCATGGCCATCTGCGCGCTGGCGAGCGCCATCTTCGGATTGCCCTCGAGGTTGTTGCGCTCGGCGGTCGCTAGCGATGCTCGCGGCTGATCGCCCTCGCGGTCATAGATGATGCCCAGTTGGTACCAGGCGAATGGGTCCTCGTTGTCCTTGTTCACCGCCACCTTCAGGATCTGCTTCGCCTCGCCGAAATTCTTCGGATCGTTCGTCTCGACCAGCGCGTGGCCGAGCATTGCGGCGATCATCGGCGCATTCCCGGAACCCTCGGTTGCCTCCCTTAGTGGCGCGAGGGCTTCTTTCGGTTTTCCATCCTCGAGCAGGATTTGGCCCTTGAGCTCGAGGAAGAAAGGATCGTGCGGGTCCTTTGCGAGGAGCGCATCGGCTTCCGCTTCGGCTTTATCCGGATAACCACCCTGATGGTAAGCATAGGCGCGGGCGTAGTGGGCGGGGATGCTCTGGTTGGATTCGGGATAGCGGAGCACCGCCTGCCGCGGATCGATATAGCCGAGCAGCTTGGCCTTCACCCGCTCGAACCTGGCTTCGAGCGCTGGATCGACAGGCTTGTTGTAGGCTGGGTCGGCCTTCAGCTTCTGCTCGAGCGCCTGAATACGTTCCGATGAAAGCGGGTGGCTCTGGTCGAAGCTGTCCTTCGAATAAATGGCGAGGCGATATTCTTCGTTCTGAAGCTTCGCGAAGAAGTCGAGCATGCCCTTGCCGCTGATCCCCGCCTTCGAGAGAAGGCGTGAGCCGGTGGCGTCGGCGGTCGCTTCCTGGGCGCGGGTGAAGGCGAGGAACTCCCCGAGCGCCGCGCGCTGGCCCGCCTGCAAAATGCCCATTCCGGCATCGGCCCCCGCGCCGGCCGCGATCGCGACCGCGCCGAGGACGAGCGACAGGATGCTGATTCCGATCGCCTGGTTCTGGCCCTGACCGCTGCGGATCGCGTCGCCCGCAATCACGTGACCAAGCTCGTGAGCCGTGACGCCCTGCAGCTGGTTCACATTGTCTGCCGCCTCGAGGAGGCCGGACTGGATGTAGACGATCTGTCCTTGAGCGACGAAGGCGTTGATCTCGGGATCGTTGAGAAGGACCACGCGGACGCTGTTCGGATCGAGCCCTCCCGCGCGAATCAGCGGCTCCGACATCTGCTTGAACAGCAGCTCGGTCTCCGTGTCGCGCAGAACCTGCGGGCCGGAATCGTCGCCCTGCGCCGCCACGGGCTGCCAACCCGCAAACGCCAGCGTAAGCGCGAGCATGAGCAGGCGCGCGAAGCGGGATACCTGCGATTTCATCCGCCGCCGCTTACCACTTCCTGGCCTGAACCAGTCATGAAAAGCCGTTCAGCAGGCGGAGGCCTTAGCCGAACGTCTTCTGCCACCATCCGCGCCGCGGCTCTGAGTCCGCGTCAGATGTGTCATTGTTTGCGGCGGGGACTTCGACCGCAGGCTCGGCAACGGCTTCGACCGGCTCTTTCGCCTTGGTCTTGCGCTTGCGCGTCGGCTTCGCAGGCTCGGCTGGCTGCTCCGCGGTCTCCGCGGGCGGAGCTTCCGCTGGCGCTGGCTCGGGAGTTGTCACTTCGGCTTCCGCAGCGGCCTTTTTCGAACGGCGGCGCTTCGGCTTCGGCTCTTCCGCAGGCGCGGTCTCCGCAATCGGCGGCTCATCGTCGATCGGCCGCTCCACCATCGGCGAGCTATCGGCCTCGACGACCGGTTCGGCAGCCGTTTCAGCTCCAGCTTCGGACCCCTTGCGACCGCGACGCCTGCGCCGCCGCTTTCCGCCTTCGGCCTGCGGTTGAGCGCCTTCCGCCGTTTCCTCGGCGAGGGCGGGCTCTTGTTCTGCCTGTTCGCCCTGCGGGATGGATTCACCCTCCGGAGCGCCCTCGCGCCGCCGACCACGTCCGCCGCGACGACGTCGACGACGCCGACGCCCCGGCCGATCCCCTTCCTCATGCTCGCGCTCTTCGCTGGCTTCGGCTTCGGCGTCTTCTTCTTCCTCGGCTTCGAAGACCTCTTCCTCGTCCTCCTCCTCCTGCACGGGAGCCTCGAGGCGCGGGGCCGCGACAGGTCTCGGGCCGGAGCTTTCCACGGTCATCCGCGCGCCTTCGAACGTCTCGTCGATCAGGATTTCGATGGAGACTCCGTAGCGCTGCTCGATGTCGGCGAGCTCGGCGCGCTTCTTGTTGAGAACGTAGACGGCCGCTTCGCGTCCGGCGCGGAGGCAGATCCTTTCGCCACGGCCGCGGGTCGCCTCGTCCTCGATGATCCGCAGCGCAGACAGACCCGCGGATGCGGCGGTGCGCATCAGGCCGGTGCCGTCGCAGTGCGGGCAGGGCTTGGTCGAAGCTTCGAGAACGCCGGTGCGCAGCCGCTGGCGGCTCATCTCCATCAGGCCGAAGCTTGAGATGCGGCCGACCTGAATGCGAGCGCGGTCGTTCTTGAGCGCTTCCTTCATCGCCTTCTCGACCTTCCGGACATGGCTGTTCTGCTCCATGTCGATGAAGTCGATGACGATGAGCCCGGCCATATCGCGAAGCCGAAGCTGGCGCGCGATCTCCTGGGCGGCTTCGAGGTTGGTGTTGTAGGCCGTTTGCTCGATATTGTGCTCGCGGGTCGAACGGCCGGAGTTGATGTCGATCGAGACCAGCGCCTCGGTCGGGTTGATGACCAGATAACCGCCCGACTTCAGCTGGACGATCGGCTGATACATTGCGCTTAGCTGATCCTCGGCGCCGTAGCGCTGGAACAGCGGCGTCGTTTCACTGTGCAGCTTCACGCGCTTCACATGGCTCGGCATCAGCAGCTTCATGAAGCCGCGCGCTTGCTTGTAGCCTTCGTCGCCCTCGACGATCACCTCGTCGATCTCGCGATGATAGAGGTCACGGATCGCGCGCTTGATGAGGTCGCTGTCGCGGTAAATCAGCGCCGGAGCCTGACTTCCCAGCGTCCGCTCGCGGATCTCGTCCCACAGCCGGGCAAGATAGTCGAAGTCGCGTTTGATCTCGGTCTTGGTGCGCGAAAGGCCGGCGGTCCGGACGATCAGCCCCATGGTCTGGGGGAGCTTCAGGTCCGACATGATCGATTTCAGCCGCTTGCGGTCCGCACCGTTCGAGATCTTGCGCGAAATGCCGCCGCCGTGGCTGGTGTTCGGCATGAGAACGCAATAGCGGCCCGCGAGCGACAAATAGGTGGTCAGCGCCGCGCCCTTGTTGCCGCGCTCTTCCTTGACGACCTGTACCAGCAGCACCTGGCGCCGCTGGATCACGTCCTGGATTTTGTAACGGCGGCGGAGCGCCTGGCGCTTCTTGCGAAGCTCGTCCGCGGCGGACTCGTCTACCGGCGAGCGGCTGGAGCCGGTGCCCGCCTCATGGGTCTCATCGCCATTCTCCCCGTTCTCGCCAGCATCGCCGCTCTCGACGAGGTCCTCATCGTCGCTTTCGATGGCCTCGTCGGATTCTTCGGCCTCATACTCCGCCGCGCGAAGGCGTTCCTCTTCGGCGGCATGCTCGGCTTCCTCGCGAAGCAGCGCCTCGCGATCTGCCTTGGGGATCTGGTAATAATCCGGATGGATTTCGCTGAAGGCGAGGAAACCGTGGCGGTTTCCGCCATAATCGACAAACGCCGCCTGGAGCGACGGCTCGACCCTTGTGACCTTGGCTAGATAGATATTCCCTTTGAGCTGCTTGTGCTCGGCGGATTCGAAGTCAAACTCCTCGATCCGGTTTCCTTTGACGACCGCAACCCGGGTCTCTTCCGGGTGGCGCGCATCGATAAGCATGCGCATGGACATTG
>Ga0207639_10000811_pt1 | contig 21236 bp, 16 predicted proteins | sample KBSCornC32_FD_184299 | JGI IMG/M metagenome (GOLD analysis project Ga0207639, IMG submission 184299) | Corn rhizosphere microbial communities from Kellogg Biological Station, Michigan, USA - KBS Corn C3-2 (SPAdes) (version 2) | ecosystem: Host-associated > Plants > Roots > Rhizosphere > Soil ...
CTCGTAGGACGCGGAGGACGTGCCGAGTGGCCCGCTGCGCGTGCCGTCCTCGCGGAAGAGGTCGAACTGCGCCGGCAGCGCGAGCGCGATACCGGCGACGTCGACGAGGCGCACGTGCAACGTCGCGCCGGGCAGCTTGCGCAGCGTGTATTCGTCGAGGCCGCGATCGCGCACCGTGAGCACGGCGCACTCGGGAACGCAGCCGTAGCGATAGCCCGTTGGCGCGGTGGTGACGAGTCGATAGGAGCCGTCCGGTACGGCGTCGAGCTGGCCGTGTCCTTGCGCGTCGGTATGCAGGGAGAAGACGTGCGTCGGACTCGCGAAGCCCAGCTCGGCGGCGACCGGCTCCTGCCGCTCGTCGCGCAGGTCGACGCGGAGTTCGCCGCCGCTGCCGGCCACCGGCAGCGCGCGCAACGCGTCGAGCAGGCCGCGCGCCTCGTCGCGCAGCGGGTCGTCGCCGTCGAGCGGCAGCACGAACCGCGTGCAGTAGCCGTCGGCGCGCAGTTCGCCGGCTTCCTCGCGCGCGAACACGAGGTAGCGGCGCCCCTTGCGCAACGACGCGGCGATGCGGATCGGCTGCGGGTCGACGGCGCCCTTGAACGATTGCTCGACGCGGAAATAGCCGCCGACCGACGGCGCATCGCCCCCGACGCTGATCGCTTCGAGCGCTGCGCCGTTCGGTGCGGGCGCGGCCGGCATGTCGCGCGTGCCGACGAGTTCACCGACGAAGACGCGTTCGGATGCACCGAACCAGCGCCGGCCGTCGTCGCGGTCGTAGGCGGGCCGCCGGCAACTCGTCGCCGCGGCGGGTGCCGCGACGAGGAGGGCGAGCAGCAGGCAGGCAGGGCGAAATCGCATGGTGCGCAGTCCGGGAGCGATGCCGATGTCGAACGCAGCCTACCCGGCGGCGGGGTCCGCTCGTGAAAAAGCCGCTCGGGCGAGCGGCTTCTTCGTACCGGCGGTGCGTCGGCGTCAGGCCATCTGGCTTGCGACGAAGTCCCAGTTGACGAGGCTCCAGAACGCTTCGACGTACTTCGGCCGCGCGTTGCGGTAGTCGATGTAGTAGGCGTGCTCCCACACGTCGCAGGTGAGCAGCGGGCGGTCCGCGCCGGTGATCGGCGTGCCGGCGTTCGACGTGCTCGCGAGCGCGAGGCTGCCGTCCGGGCGCTGCACGAGCCAGCCCCAGCCGGAACCGAACGTGCCTACGCTGGTCTTGGTGAACTCGTCCTTGAACTGCGCGAAGCCACCGAACGCCTTGTTGATCGCGTCGGCGAGGCGACCGGTCGGTTCGCCGCCGCCGTTCGGCTTCAGGCAGTTCCAGTAGAACGTGTGGTTCCAGATCTGCGCGGCGTTGTTGAACATGCCGCCGGACGCCTTGCGGATGATCTCCTCGAGCGAAAGGTTCTCGAACTCGGTGCCCTTGATCTGGTTGTTGAGGTTGGTGACGTAGGTCTGGTGGTGCTTGCCATAGTGATAGTCGATGGTCTCCGCCGAGATGTGCGGGGCCAGCGCGTCACGCGCCCACGGAAGCGGGGGCAGTTCGATCGCCATGGGTACACTCCTTGCCGATGGGTAGGGCCCGTCAGTCTAGCAGGATGTCCTGAATGCCCACCTCGGGATCCGCGCCCGAATCGCCGGCATCGGGGCGACATGGCGTCGACGCGACGGCAACAGCGTCGAGCGCGGCGGGACGGCGCGTGCGTGCCGGTCAAACCGCGGGAAGCGCAGTGGTAACATAGGCGATTGCGCGCAATGGCGCGCCGATCCATCCGAAGGTCAGCAATGGACGTCATCGAACGCATCAAAGGTACTCTCGCCGGTCATCCGATCGTGCTCTTCATGAAGGGCACGCCGCAGTTCCCGATGTGCGGCTTCTCGAGCCGCACCGCGCAGGCGCTGAAGGCGGTCGGGGCCGACTTCCACTCGGTCAACGTGCTCGAGGATCCGGAAGTGCGCGCGAACCTGCCGCGCTACTCGAACTGGCCGACGTTCCCGCAGCTGTTCATCCACGGCGAACTCATCGGCGGCTGCGACATCACGCTGGAACTGTACGAGTCGGGCGAGCTCGAGCGTCTCGTGCAGGACGCGCGGAAGGCCTGAGATGCTCGCGCCGGTGCAACTCGCGGCCGGGACGTTCGCGCCGGCCGCCGATTCGCTGCGCGAGCGCGTCGTGCTCGTCACGGGCGCGACCGGCGGGCTCGGCCGCGCGAGCGCGCTCGGGGCGGCGGCGGCGGGCGCGACCGTCGTGCTGCTCGGGCGCAAGGTGCGACCGCTCGAAGCGCTGTACGACGAGATCGAGCGCCTCGGCGGCGCGGCGCCCGCGCTCTATCCGATGGACCTCGCAGGCGCGACCCCGAAGGACCATGCGGACCTCGCCGCCGCGATCGAGCGCGAATGCGGCCGTCTCGACGGCATCGTGCACGCGGCCGCGCACTTCGACACGCTGCAGCCGTTCGAGCAGCAGACGCCGGACGAATGGAACCGCAACCTGCAGGTCAACGTGACTGCGCCATTCCTGCTGACGCAGGCGTGCATGCCGGTGCTGCGACGCTCGTCCGACGCCGCCGTCGTGTTCGTGTTCGACGACGCCGCGCGCGTCGGCAACGCGTACTGGGGCGGCTACGGCGCGTCCAAGTACGCGCTGCAAGGGCTCGCCTCGATCGTCCACGAGGAAACCGAGAGTTCGTCCGTGCGCACGCACGCGCTGCTGCCGGGTCCGATGCGCACGACCCTGCGCCGCGCGGCGTACTATGGCGAGGACACGATGGCGCAGCCCGATCCGGCCGTCGCCGCGCAGGCGATCGTCTGGCTGCTCGGCCGCGCCGCGATCGGCGTGCGCGGCAAGCTGCTCGACCTGCGCCGGGACGACACAAGAACAGCCTGAAGCACGGAGCGTACGGAGCACTCGGAGAAGAAGCACAAGCCTTCCCGAGATTTTCCTCCGTATGCTCCGTGTTCCAGTCTTCGCTTCTGCTTTGCTCCAGTTTCCGGGGAACACGATGGAAAGTTCGATGAGCACGGTCTCGGCAGGCCTGCTGCTGTTCCTCATCATGGATCCGCTCGGCAACATCCCGCTGTTCCTCGCGTTGCTGCGCAACGTGCGGCCCGAGCGGCGCCGGCTCGTGCTCGTGCGCGAGATGATCATCGCGCTGGTCGTGCTGTTCGTGTTCCTGTTCGGCGGCCAGTACCTGCTGCACGTGCTCCAGCTCAAGCAGGAATCGGTCGGCATCGCCGGTGGCATCGTGCTGTTCCTCATCGGCGTGCGCATGATCTTCCCGCCGAAGGAAGGCGGCGTGTTCGGCGACAGCGAGGGTGAGCCGTTCATCGTGCCGATGGCGATCCCCGGCGTCGCCGGGCCGTCGGCGATGGCCGCGGTGATGCTGCTCGCCAACAGCAACCCGGGGCGCACCGTCGACTGGAGCGTCGCGCTGTTCGTCGCCTGGCTCGCGACCGCGGTGATCCTGCTGTCGTCGACCTACCTGTACCGCTGGCTCGGCACGAGCGTGCTGACCGCGCTCGAGCGCCTGATGGGCATGCTGCTCGTGGCGCTGTCGGTGCAGATGTTCCTCGACGGCGTCGTCGCCTACCTGCACCTCGTGCGCTGACACCCGCTCCATCCGTCCTCGCCGCCGCGGCATCCACGCGGCTGTAACACGCGCGCGCTAGCGTGCGTGCGACCTGGGGGGATGCGGCCTTGATCAGCGTCGAACGCAGTTTCTTCGAGAAGTTTCCGCGCCTCGCGGAAGGGCGCGCGCGCGCGTTCGCGCAGCCGGTGGTGAGCCTGCTGCGGCGCATCGCGTGCGAGGAACGCATCAACTCGATCCTCGCGCAGACGGCGTCGCTGCGAGGGTTCGCCTTCGTCGAGCACGTGCTCGAACACCTCAAGATCAGCTACAGCGTGGCCAACACCGATCGCGAGAACATCCCGGTCGAGGGGCGCGTCGTCGTCGTCGCCAACCATCCGCTCGGTGCGCTCGATGCACTCGCGCTGATCCATCTGGTCGGTTCGGTGCGGCGCGACGTCAAGGTGCTCGCCAACGACGTGCTCATGCAGCTCGACGCGTTGTCGTCTCTGCTGTTGCCGCTGCCGGTGTTCGGCGCGGGCAGCGCGCTCGGCGGCGCGCGCGACGCCTATCGCGCGCTCGAGCGCGACGAGGCGCTCATCGTGTTCCCCTCGGGCGAGGTCTCGCGCATGGGCGCGCAGGGCGTGCGCGACTCCGGCTGGTCGACCGGATTCGCGCGCCTCGCGCTGAAAACCGGTTCGCCGGTGCTGCCCGTGCACATCGCCGCGCTGAACTCGCCGATGTTCTACGGCGTGTCGATGCTCGCCAAGCCGCTCGCCGCGCTGATGCTCGCGCGCGAGATGTTCGGTGCCGAACGCGCGCGGATCGGTTTCCAGGTCGGCGAGATCGTGCCGCCTTCGGCGCTGCAGGAATCGTCGCGCCAGCCCGAGCAGATCGCACGGCAGATGCGTCGCCACGTGTACCGACTCGCACGCCGGCGGCCGACGGTGTTCCCGACCTCGACCGCGATCGCGCATCCGGAATCGCCACTCGCGGTGCGGCGCGTGCTGCGCGAGGCGGAACCGCTCGGCCACACGCTCGACGGCAAGCAGATCCTGCTGCTCGATGCGCAAGCGGATTGTCCCGCGCTGCGCGAAATCGGCCGCCTGCGCGAACTCGCGTTCCGCCGCGTCGGCGAAGGCACCGGCGCTCGCCGTGATCTCGATCGGTACGACGCGCACTACCGCCACCTCGTGCTGTGGGACGAGCACGCGCTGGCGATCGTCGGCGCCTACCGGCTCGGCGAAGCCGGGCCGATCCTGCGCGAGCACGGCCTCGACGGTCTGTATTCGGCGAGCCTGTTCGACTATGCGCCCGATGCGCACGCGTTCCTCGGCGAGGCGGTCGAACTCGGCCGCAGCTTCGTGCAGCCCGCCTACTGGGGATCGCGCAGCCTCGACTACCTGTGGCAAGGCATCGGCGCCTACCTGCGCAGCCGCCCGCACCTGCGCTACCTGTTCGGTCCGGTCAGCCTCAGCGCCGCGCTGCCGTTCGAGGCGCGCGAATGGATCGTGCACTACCACCGGCACTACTACGGCAGCGGCGAATCGGTCGCGCGGGCGCGTAACCCGTTTGTCATCTCGGCCGAGGTCGAGGCGGCCGCGACGGCCGCGTGGAGCGGTCGGCCGATCGAGGAGGGCATCGCCGTGCTGCGCGCCCGCCTCGGCGCACTCGACGCGTCGTTGCCGGTGCTGTACCGCCAGTACGCCGACCTGTGCGAGCCCGCTGGCGTGCGCTTCCTCGATTTCGGCGTCGACCCCGCGTTCGGCGGCTGCGTCGACGGCCTGGTCCGGCTCGACTTGGCCCGGCTGCGCCCGGCCAAGCGGGCGCGCTACCTCGACTCCGCCACGCGCCGGACCGACCGGTCGGACCCTTGACCCGATGTTACAAATCCGTCACCGAACCCTGTTAAACTAGGGTTAAGGATGCGCGACCGTATGGCCAGCGGGTCCTGGCCGTCCAGGGGCGGTCCATACAAGAAACGCTCAGCCGCGACCGCAAACGTCCCCACGGACGTGGCTGCGGCTTTTGTGTCCGAACATTTCGCACGTTACGAGGGAAAGGCAGCAATGAACAAGCAACTTCGCATGCGGCTCCTGCCGTGGGTGATCGGTTCGCTCTTCGCGGCGTCGAGCGCCTTCGCGCAGAACACGTCGTCGTCCATCAGCGGTCGCATCGTCGACGCGGGTGGCAAGCCGGTCGCTGGCGCGACGGTCGAGATCATCCACGTGCCGTCGGGCACTTCGCGCACGGTTCTCGCCGACGAGAACGGTCGCTACAACGCGCAGGGCCTGCGCGTCGGCGGTCCGTTCGAAGTGAAGGCGTCGGGCAGCCACGGCGAGAGCGCCGACCAGCCGGACGTGTACCTCAAGCTTGCCGAAGAAACCACCCTCAACCTGACGGTCGGCGGCGCCGCGGCGTCGCAGACGCTCGAAGGCGTGACCGTCACCGCGATCGCGCCGGGCGCGACGTTCCAGGCCGACAACAAGGGCCTCAGCAGCAACGTCTCGCAGCGCGAGCTCAAGGTCATCCCGAACCCGAGCCGCTCCATCCAGGACATCGCGCGCACCGATCCGCACATCACGATCACCAACGTCGCGCGCGGTGAAATCTCCGCGCTCGGCCAGAACAGCCGCTACAACAACATCACGATCGACGGCGTGCCGACCAACGACTCGTTCGGCCTGGAGCCGAACGGCCTGCCGTCGCTGAACCAGCCGCTGTCGTTCGACGCGATCGAGGAATACAACATCTCGACCGCCAACTACGACGTGACGAACAAGCGCGCGGTCGGCGCGAACGTCAACATCGTGACGAAGGCGGGCACGAACGAGTTCCACGGCGACGCCTACTACGCGTACACCAACGCGAAGGACCTCACCAGCGACGAGCCGAACGACTTCAAGGGCTACACCGCGAAGAAGACCTACGGTGCGACGCTCGGCGGCCCGATCATCAAGGACACGCTGTTCTTCTTCCTGAGCTACGAAGAATCGAAGACGCTCGCCCCGGGCCCGACCTTCGGCCCGATCGGCGCCGGTGCGACCAACACGGTCAACATCACGCAGGACCAGATCGACCGCATCACGCAGATCGCGACCGACTACGGCATGACGCCGGGCGGCCTCGGCGCGTCCGATGCGAACCAGGACAACAAGCTCTACCTCGCCAAGCTCGACTGGAACATCGCCGACGGCCATCGCGCCAGCTTCCGCTACAACAAGACGAAGAGCGACCAGCCGATCATCCAGACGTTCAACGCGAACACGCTCAGCCTGTCCAGCTACTCGTACGTGCAGAACCGCAACCTCGAGAGCTACGTGCTGAACCTGTACGACGACTGGACCGACACGTTCTCGACCGAAGCGTCGGTGTCGTACGGCAAGTACGACGCGGTGTCGCAGACGCTCGCCGACCAGCCGCAGGTGCAGGTCTGCATCGACGGCTGCGCCTCGAACAAGCCGTCGGTGTTCCTCGGTACCGACCAGTTCCGCCATTACAACGTGCTCGGCGTGAAGACGTACAACGCGTTCTTCGCCGGCAACTGGTTCCTCGGCGACCACACGGTCAAGGCCGGCTTCGACTTCCAGCGCGACAAGTTCTTCAACCTGTTCGGTCGCACCGAGTTCGGCGCCTACCAGTTCAACACGATCGACGATTTCGAACACGGCGACTGGTCGTCCTACAGCCTGTACCAGCCGACCAACGGCGACATCAACAGCATCGCGGCGAACTGGGAGCTCGACCAGTGGGGCCTGTTCGCGCAGGACGTCTGGCAGGTCACCCCGCAGCTGTCGCTGCAGTACGGCCTGCGCTGGGACATCCCGCGCACGGGTGACAAGCCGCCGTACAACGCGCAGTTCCAGCAGGCGTTCGGCTACTCGAACCAGGGCACGATCGACGGCAACAGCGTGATCGAGCCGCGCGCGTCGTTCAACTACACGTTCGACACCGAGTACAAAACGCAGCTGCGCGGCGGCATGGGCATCAGCGAGGGCATGACGCCGGGCGTCTGGCTGAGCAACCCATACTCGAACAACGGTCTCAGCACGCAGACCTACTTTGCCACGGGCGGCAACGGCTTCATCGCCGACCCGTACCACCAGGTTCCGCCGGGCTCCGCGGGTGCGCAGCAGACCGTCGACACCGTCGACAACAACTTCCAGCTGCCGACGGTGCTCAAGGCGAGCCTCGCGTTCGACCGCGAGCTGCCGTGGTGGGGCCTCGTCGCGACCGCGGAGTTCGCCCACGTCGGCGTGCGCCACGGCCTGTGGTACCAGGAAATCAACCTCGGCCCGGGCAACGGCACGCTGCCGGACGGCCGCATCAGCTACTGGCGCGATACGGATCCGACGGCCTGGGCGGGCAGCACGACCCCTGCCGGCTACTCCGGCCTGCAGCGCTTCGGCAACAACTCGCGCTTCGGTGCGGCGTCGACCTACCTGACCAACACCGGCAAGGGTGAGTCGAACTCGCTGACCCTGTCGCTGCAGACGCCGTTCAAGGAAGAAGGCTTCTCGGGTGGCACGAGCCTCACGCTCGGTCGCGCGACCGAGGTCAACCCGGGCACGTCGAGCCAGGCGTCGAGCAACTTCAGCGGCCGCGCCGCGTACAACCCGAACGACGCCGTCGCCTACCGCTCGAACTACGACGTCAAGGCGCGCATCCTCGGCACGCTGACCTGGCAGCACAAGTTCTTCGGCGACTACGTCACCAGCGTGTCCGCGTTCTACGACGGCCACAGCGGCCAGCCGTACAGCTTCGTCTACGGCAACGATGCGAATGGCGACGGCATCTCCGCGAACGACCTGTTCTACGTGCCGACCGGCGTCAACGACGTCGCCTGGGTCGACGGTACGTCGGATGCGGCCAAGCAGGAGTTCATGGCCTTCATCCACGGCAACGAGTACCTGCGCGACCACATGGGTCAGGTCGTGCGCCAGAACGGCTCGACCTCGCCGTGGATCAACCAGATCAACCTGAGCTTCCGCCAGGAAGTCCCGGGCCTGTTCAAGGACAACAAGGGCGAGCTGCGCTTCGACATCTTCAACTTCGGCAACATGCTGAACAAGAAGTGGGGCCAGATCTACGACGTGCCGTTCGCGAGCGCCGGCGGCTTCACCCGCAGCATCGCGAACTTCCGCGGCGTCAACGCCGACGGCCAGTACGTCTACTCGCTGCCGACCACGAGCGACGGCCATTTCAATGCGCCGGCGTTCATCAAGGAAGACGCGGTCGCACAGTCGCGCTGGTCGGTGCTCGTCACCCTGCGCTACACGTTCTGAGTATGCGGTAATGAAGGGGCCGGCCACCAGCCGGCCTCTTTTTTGTTAATTAAATGTACATGTATATTTGAGATGAAAGTCACGAAAAGTGCGTCGACTCAAAGAGCAGTATCGCTGGGCCGCACCTGAGCGGCGCTATCGATATCGGAGGACGCATGAACAGTGTTAGCCTTCTGAAAAAGCACTTCTCGACTGCTGCATGCAGCGAACCGGCAAGCCCGCTTGGTAGGTCGATTCACACTGCTCTGTTGCTTTCTCTATTCTTCACGCCTGCACTCGCCTCTGCGGCGTGCAGCAATCCGCTCGATACGCTTTGCCTCAATGAGCCGTATGATTGGTGTGCGTCTCATCCGTACGATGTCATTTGCGGGTTCCCTGGGAATCAGGATCCGCCGACGGCGATATACGGCATCCAGAATGTGGCGGGCAATCCGTATTCAACGCATTGCAACAGCTCTATTACCACCCTCTCGGCTGCTGCTCAGTACGAAATAGCCAACTGGTGGTACAACGTTTATCCGTTGAGCCATTGGAGAGGGCAGTCATATGAAATGCTACTCTGGGTTCAGAACTCTGCCGACACTCAGTACACTGGGAATTGGTGGGCAATGACACAAGGCACCACATATACGACTCAAGAGCTTCAGAATACCGGATGGGTGCGCTTGGCAGGTCCCAATTCTATTAATGACTCATTGTGGACTCGGGCTGACCTTTGGAAGCCTGTCCCCGTTGGTTGCCAACAGCTATAGCGGATGCATGGGGCGTAGCGATCTACGCCCCGTCTCGCGACACGCAAGGCTTATGACTGCCTTTCAGCAATTCGAGCTTGGCCGATCCCAAGCCGCTGCGATTTACGACGACGTTCTCAGTGTTTGGGAAAGAGCAGGGCCTATTCGTCAGAGCAAAGGCAAAGGCTCAACTATCCACACCATGGTAAAATTTGCGCTCGAAAGCGGCGGAAAGCGAAAATATCTGACCGGCGAAATACAAAGGATCGTTGAATCGATTCGGTCAATTTCTTCGGCTGCTAATGCGCGCGAATTTGCGCTAGAGCTTGTCAGGCTAGCAACGCTTGTATTGTCGAAAGAAGACGTCATTAGACGGTCTCCTGCGTTACTGGGAGGCGGATCGGATCCATATCTTACCTTTGTAGCGCCCGCGTGTCCCGAAAGTAGATTGGTTGCCGTTTTCGAGCAACTTGATCTCGCTATTCGGTTGAACGCAATTGCCGGCGCGGTCGCGGTTCTTCCTATTGTTCTTCTTCTCCATCCTTTTGTAGACGGTAATGGGAGAGTGTCGCGATTGCTATTTTTGGGAATTTTCGCCCGCGTTGCCGAGCAGTCGGGCGGCATCATGGAACGCATCCTGCGGGCTAGCGTGATAGACAAATGGAAGCTGATAGAGACAATTAGCTATTGTCGACACGCAGGCTCGTTCGTTGACTATGCAAATTTGACGCGGAAGTGGGCAGCATTCGACGCTTGAGCCGCCCCTCCTGTTCCCTCTCACTTCTTCGGCGATTGGCGCTCTCTCCAAAGCAGTGCTTGACTGTCAAGTGCGGGTTTGGCATTGCTAGCAACCCCCGCTTTAGTAGGTTGAGAGAGCATGGAGCCTGTCCAGACCAAGTCCGCCACCTTCAGCGCGCGCATCTCGCCGGTCGCCGGACTCGACGTCCTGTCGCGCCACGAGGTCGCGCGCCTGCGCGACGCCGGCGCGGGCGGCCTGCACGAGTTGCTGCGCCGCTGCGCGCTGGCGGTGCTGACCCAGGGCAGCGGCAGCGACGACGCGCGCGCGCTGCTCGACCGCTATCCCGGCTTCGACATCCAGATCCTGCAGCAGGACCGCGGCGTCAAGCTCGAGCTGACCAATGCGCCGGCCGAGGCGTTCGTCGACGGCCACCTCATCCACGGCGTCAACGAACTGTTGTTCGCGGTCGTGCGCGACATCGTCTACGTCGCCAACCAGATCGAAGCGGGGGCGTTCGACCTCGAGAGTTCACCGGGCATCACGCACGCGGTGTTCGAGATCCTGCGCAACGCGCGCGTGCTGCGGCCGAACACCGACCCGAACCTCGTCGTCTGCTGGGGCGGGCATTCGATCGGCCGCAACGAATACCTGTATACGAAGAAGGTCGGCTACGAACTCGGCCTGCGCGCCTACGACATCTGCACGGGCTGCGGCCCGGGCGCGATGAAAGGGCCGATGAAGGGCGCGACGATCGCGCACGCGAAGCAGCGCCGGCACAGCAACCGCTACATCGGCATCACCGAGCCGGGCATCATCGCGGCCGAGTCGCCGAACCCGATCGTCAACAACCTCGTGATCATGCCGGACATCGAGAAGCGCCTCGAGGCGTTCGTGCGCATCGGCCACGCGATCATCGTGTTCCCGGGCGGCGTGGGCACCGCCGAGGAAATCCTCTACCTGCTCGGCATCCTGCTGCACCCGGACAACGCGCAGCTGCCGTTCCCGCTCGTGTTCACCGGCCCGGCGGAATCGGCCGCCTACTTCGAGCAGATCGACCGCTTCCTGCGCCTGTCGCTCGGCGACGAGGTCGCGCAGCACTACTCGATCGTCGTCGACGACCCCGGCGAAGTCGCGCGCCAGATCCGCAAGGGCATCGAACGGGTGCGCCTGTTCCGCCTCAACAACCAGGACGCGTTCTTCTTCAACTGGGCGCTACACATCGAGCGCGAGTTCCAGGTGCCGTTCCAGCCGACGCATGCGGCGATGGCGGGCCTCAACCTGCATCGCGACCAGCCGCCGCACCGCCTCGCCGCCGACCTGCGCCGCGCGTTCTCCGGCATCGTCGCCGGCAACGTCAAGGAAGAGGGCATGCGGGCGATCGAGCAGCATGGACCGTTCGAGATCCACGGCGACCGCGAGATCATGCAGGCGCTCGACGCGCTGCTCGCGAGCTTCGTCGCGCAGCAGCGCATGAAGCTGCCCGGCTCGCGCTACGTGCCGTGCTACCGCGTCCTCACCGACTGACTTCGCATTGCCGCCCAAGAGACCAGCGCCTGAAACACGAAGGACACGAAGAGCGAGGTGATTCAATTTCTTCCTCCACGTGTTCCGCGTTCCAGGCTTCGACTTCCATTCCTGTTTTCCTTCGTGTCCTTCGTATTTCAATCTTCGGCCTTGACCCGTCAGCCCGGCGGCTTCGCCGCGGTCGAGGCGACGCCGGCGACGACCTGGCTGCGCGAGGCGATCTGCACCTTCTGGCCGTCGCCGAGCCGTTCGGCGCCACGCACGACGACGAGGTCGCCGGCGTTGAGCGGTCCCTCGATCTCGGTCAATTCGCCGTCGCTCGCGCCCGTCCGCACGGTGACCTTCTCGCTCGTGCCGTTGCCGCCGATGCGCATGACGTAGCTGCCGTCGGTGCGTACGACGAGTGCGTCGCGCGGTACCGCCATCGCGCGCACGGGCGTGCGCTCGGGCAGGGCGACCTCGATCGCGCTGCCGACGAGCGGCTGCGCGTCGAGCAGCGCGAGGCGCAGCTCGAACTGGCGCGAACGTTCCTCGCCGACCGGCACCACCGCGCGCACGCGCGCCTTCGACGTCTTCTCGCCGACGCGCACCGGCAGCTCCATCTCTGCCTTGAGCATCTCCGCGAGCGCGAGCGGCGCCTGCACGCGCGCTTCCAGGCGCGCGGTGTCGACGAGGTGGGCGATCGAGGCGCCGGTCGCGACGAACTCGCCGCGCTGCGCGAGGCGCTCGGTGACGACGCCCGGGAACGGCGCACGCACTTCGGTCTGCTCGAGCTCGTACTGCGCGGTGCGCACGCGCGCTTCGGCCTGGCGCAACTGCGCACTGTACTGCTCGACCTGCGCGCGCGCCTCGTCGACCTGGTTCGCGGCGATGCTGCGGTTCTCGGCGAGGCGGTCGTAACGGTCGCTCTGCCGCTGCGCGAGCGCGCGCTGCGCCTTGATGCGCTCGACCTCGCTGCGCGCGTCCTCGAGGTGAAGGCGGATCGCCTCGTCCTCGAGCTTGGCGACGCGCTCGCCTGCCTTGAGGCGCGTGCCGACTTCGGCGACGTACTCGAGCCGGCCCGCGGCGCTCGTCGCGAGCTTGGCGTCGTCGCGGCTGACCACGCTGCCGGGCACCCACCGACGCGGCGCAATCTGCGCGACGTCGGCCTTGGCGACTTCGACGATCGTCGCCGGCGCGGCCGGCGCCTGCGCGTAGGCCGAGGTAGGCAGCGCGAACGCGAGCCCGAGCAGCAGAGAGCGGGTTCGGGGGTGGCGATGCATGGTGGCCTCCGGTCGTATGCGATTCTGTACGTGGTTCATGCGGCGCGCGCGATCGCCGCGCGCTGCTCGTCCGACGGTGTCGGTGCGGACCGCGCGTCCTGCTTGCGCTCGCGCGTGGTCAGGCGCATGAGGCTCGGCAGCAGCAGCAGCGAGAACACCATCGCGACGACGACGCCGCCGACGTTGACCGCGGCGAGACCGCGGTAGATCACGCTGCCGGGGCCGGGATTGACCGCCATCGGCAGCGCGCCGAGCGCGCCCGTGAGCGTGCTCGCGAGGATCGCGCGCAGGCGCTGGTTGAGCGCGAGGCGGATCGATTCCTCGAGCGTATGACCGTGGTCCTGCGCGTCGCGCGTGCGATCGACGAGCAGGATCGCGTGGTTGACGATCACGCCGACCATCATGATGAAGCCGATCATCGTCAGCAGGTCGAGCGGCTGGAACGCGACCGCGCCGAGCACGCGCAGGCCGAGCACGCCGCCGACCAGCGCGACCGGCACGGTCAGAACGACCACCAGCGCGTCGCGCAGCGAGCGGAACATCGCCGCCATGAGCAGGAACAGCACGAGCAACGCGAGCACGAAGTTCTTCGCCATCGTCGACACGGTCGCCTCGAGGCGATCGGCGCTGCCGGCGAGGCGGATGTTCGCGTCCGCCGGGAGTTTCGCGCGCAGCGCGGGCACGACCTCGTTCTGGATCGTCTTCAGCGCGTCCTCGAGCGAGAGCGTTTGCGGCGGATCCATCGTCAGGGTGACCGTGCGGCGGTGGTCGAGGCGGCGGATCTGGTTCGGGCCGAGCGTGGTCTCGAGCCTGATCACGTCCCCGAGCGGTATGACCTGGCCGTTCGGCGTGACCAACGGCGCCTCGGCGAGCGACTCCGGCGTCTCGCGGCGGTCCGCGCGCAGGATGATCGGCAGGCGCGTCTGGCCGTCGAAGTATTCGCCGAGCCAGGCGCCGTCGCCGAGCGCACGCACGATCGTGCCGAGCGAGGCGCGGTCCCAGCCGGCCTCGGCGATGCGGCGGTCGTCCGGGATCGCGTGCAGCTCGAGCGTGGTCTGGTCGGTCGCCGGGTTCGCCTGCACGTTCGCGCCGGGGAACTTCTGTTCGAGCAGCTTGCGGCCGTCTTCGGCGACGCGGTTGAGCGTCTCGGCGTCGTCGCTCTGCAGGTGGATCGCGACCGAACGCGCCGAGCCGCCGACGCCGCCGAACAGCTCGCCTTCGGTCGCGAACGCGCGCGTATCGGGGAAGCCGACTGTGATCTCCTCGCGCATGATGCGCTCGAGGTCGCCGATGCGCTTCTCGTCGACGACGCGCGCGCCGATCGTGCCGCCACCCGGCCACAGCCAGATGTAGTAGTTCTTCAGCGCCGGCTGCTTCTCGCCCTTCATGTACGGCTGCAGGCGCTTGATCAGGGTGTCGCCGATTTCCTCGTTGACCTTTTCCGGACTCATGCCGGGCGGGAAGCTGAAGAACGCATCGATCGCCGCGCGCTTCACCGGCGGCAGGTAGTCGAGCTTGGGCAGGAAGTACCAACTCGCGAACAGCGGCAGCACGAGCAGCCCGAGCACCCAGCCGATCTGCTTCGGGCGCGTGTCGGTCCAGCGCAGGATGCGTTCGGTCAGCGCGGGCCAGCCGTCGCCGTAGCCGGACTTGAGCTTCTTCGCCTTGAGCGCGCCGGCGGCGGCCGGCAGCACGGTGATCGCGACGACGATCGACAGCGCGACCGCGATCGAGATCGTCAGCGCGAGGTCGGCGAAGATCTGCCCCTCGACGTCGCGCAGGAACAGCACCGGCAGGAACACCGCGATCGTCGTGATCGTCGACGCGACGAGCGCGGGCACGACCTGCGCGGTGCCCTCGCGCGCGGCCTCGAGCGGCGTCATGCCCGCTTCCTTGAGGCGGATGATGTTGCCGGAGACGACGATCGCGCCCTCGACGACCATGCCGACCGCGAACGCGAGGCCGGCCAATGAGATCACGTTGAGGCTGCGGCCGCCGAGGTCGAGCGCGCCGAAGGTCGCGAGCAGGCAGATCGGGATCGCGCTCGCGATGAGCACGGTCGCGCGCCAGTCGCGCATGAACCACCACACGCACAGCAGCGCGAGCAGCGCACCGACGACGAGGTTCTCGGTGAGCAGGTTGACCGCGCGATGGATGAACAACGCCGAGTCGAAGCTCTGCTCGATGCCGAGTCCACGCGACTTGAGCGGACCGTCGCGCAGGTCGGCGACGACCTTCTTGACCTGCTCGAGTGTGCCGAGTACGTTCGCGCCCGGCGCGCGCAACACCTGCAGGCCGATCGCGGGATTGCCGTTCTGGTAGACGAAGAACTGCTGCTCGGGCGGCTTGCGTTCGATCGCCGCGACGTCGCCAAGCTTGATCGGTCGGCCGTCGCGCCAGGCGAGCACGAGCTCGCCGAGGTCCTCCGGCTTGTAGCGGCCGGTGAAACGCAACTGGTACTGGCGGCGTCCGACCTCGACCTGGCCGCCGGAGACGTCGTTCGCACTCGCCGCCTTCTGCGCGATGTCGGGGATCGCGATGCCCATTGCCGCCGCCTTGGCGAGGTCGACCGTGATGCGCACGTCGTCGGGCGGCCCGGCGTTGACGTTGACCGAGGCGACGCCGGGCACCGCTTCGATGCGCGGCCGGATCACGTCCTCGATGTAGCGGCGGTAGTTCTCGATCGGCCCCTGCGTGCCGGGCAGCAGCTGCACGAAGAACCACGACAGCGAATCGTTCGAGTCGTTGCCGCCGCCGCCGATCTGGATGACCGGGCGGTCGGCGTCCTGCGGCAGCGGGCGCATGCGGTTCATGCGGCCGATCACGTCGACGAGCGCCGCGCGCATGTCGGTGCCGATCGCGAACTCGAGGTTGATGAAGCTGCCGCCGGTGTTGGCGTTGCCTTCGATCTGCTCGACGCCGGGCAGGCCTTGCAGGACCTGTTCCTCGGGTTCGAGCAGCTGCGCCTCGACTTCCTCGGGCGAGGCCGCACGCCAGTTCGTGAAGATCGTGATGTTCGGCCGGTCGATGTCCGGGAACAGCTGCAGCGGCAGCTTGACGAGGCTCATGCCGCCGAACAGGCAGACGAGCAGGACGGCGACGCAGACCGCGATGGGGTTGCGGATCGACGCTTGGATCAGGCGCATGGCAGGGCTCCCGGCTCGACGTCAGCGTGCGCCGTCGTCGACGGGAATGGATGCGCCAGGAGTAACAAAGGTTGCGTCGCTTGCGCCGAACCGTGGCCGGACGGCGGCGAGGCGTGCGACGGCGGCGCGGCGCGGGCATAGCCGTGCGCCCGGCCGTCACCATGGCGCGCGCGGCGATAGACTGGCCGTCCCACGGCAGCGACGGGTGCGCGCATGGACGGAGCCGCGATCGTCGTCGTCGGGACGTTCCGAGCCGGGTACGAAGCCGTGTTCGCCGAATACTCCGCGCGCGTGAGGTGTTTCCTCGACGGCAAGGGCGCGCGCGTGATCCGGCGCCAGCGCATCGATCGCGTACTCTACGGCGCGCGCGTGCCGAGCCTGTTCATGCTGATCGATTTCCCGTCGCGCGAGGTCGCCGCCACGGCGTTCTTCGAACAGGACTACCTCGACATCATCCCGCTGCGCGAGCAGGTGTTTTCCGCGTTCGAGATGTTCCTCGCCCCGCTCGGCGACGTCTGACGCGGATCGGCGCTCCGTATGACGAGCCCCGGCCCGCCATTCCAGCACCCGCAGCGGATCGAGGCTCCCGCGACACGGCGGGTGCGGTCGCCTCAGTGCAGCAGGCGCACCTTGTCCTTGTAGCTGCGCGACAGCTTGAGCTGCTGGCCGGAGTCGAGGATCAGGAAGTATTCGCCGTTGAGGTGCGCGCGCAGTTCCTTGACGCGGCCGACGTTGACGATGGTCGAGCGGTGGATGCGCTGGAACCGGCGCGGATCGAGGCGACCTTCCAGCTCGCGCATCGTCGCGCGCAGCACGTGCGTGTCCTTGCCCGTGTGCACGCACATGTAGTCGCCGGCGGCGTCGATCCAGAGGATTTCCTCGAGCGGCACGCGCAGGATGCGGCCCGCGTCGCGGATCGCGAGGCGCTCCTCGACCGGTTGCGCCATGCGGTCGGCGTCGACGAGCGCTTCGTCGAGCGTGAGGTCGGGCCGGCCGGAGACGTTGCCGAGCAGGCGCAGCAGGCGCGCGCAGTGGTCGTCGGCGTCGCGTGCGGTGAGCGCACGGCGCACGCGCTCGACCGCGGCGTCGAGGCGCGCGTCCTCGATCGGCTTGAGCAGGTAGTCGATCGCGTTCGCCTCGAACGCCTGCAGCGCGTACTGGTCGTAGGCGGTCACGAACACGGTCAGCGGCAATTGCGCGAGCGGCACCGCGCGCAGCAGTTCGAAGCCATCGACGCCGGGCATCTGCACGTCGAGGAACATGAGGGTCGGCAAGTGTTCGGAAATCGCGAAGAACGCCTCGCGCCCGTTGGCGGCTTCGCCGACGATCTCGACGTCGGGGTGGCGCGCGAGGCGCAGCGCGATGCCGCGGCGGGCGAGGGGTTCGTCGTCGACGATCAGAGCGCGGATGCTCATCGGGTGCGGTTCTCGCTGGCGGTTTCGAACGGGAACTGCAGGCGCACTTCGGTGCCCTGCGGCTGCAGGCGCGCGATCTCGAAATGCTGGCGATCGCCGTACAGCACGCGCAGGCGCTCGCGCGTATTGGTGATGCCGACGCCGCCCTGTCCGTCGGCGCGCTCGGGCCGGTAGCTGAGGCTGCCGGGGCCGTTGTCGCGCAGCACGATGTCGAGCACGCCGCCGTCGACGACGCGCGCGATGATCTCGATGCGCCCGCCTTCCTCGCGCCGGGAAATGCCGTACTTGACCGCGTTCTCGATCAGCGGCTGCAGGATCAGGCTCGGCACGAGGCCGTCTCCCGCGGGCGGCGTGACGAGGATGCCGACCCTGAGGCGCTCGCCGAAGCGCACCTGCTCGATCGCGAGGTAGCGCTGGATCGAGCCGATCTCCTGGTCGAGCGAGACCTTCTGCTCGGGATCGCTGTCGAGCGAATAGCGCAGGAAGCCGGACAGCGCGCCGACCATGCCGTTCGCCTGCTCGCTGCGGCCGTCGAGCACGAGCGTGGAGATCGCGTTGAGCGTGTTGAACAGGAAATGCGGATTGAGCTGGTAGCGCAGCATGCGCAGTTGCGCCTGGTGCGCCATCGCGGTCGCCTGCAGCGCGGTTTCCTTCTCGTGCTGCAGCTGGCGTGCGAGCTTGATGCCGACGTAGGCGCCGGTCCAGGCGACGAGCAGCTGCAGCCAGCCGAAGAAGTAGGAGAGGTAGCCGAGCCAGCTCTTCGGCGGCTTGCAGTCGCCGCACATGCTCGACACCGCGAGCCACCAGGCATAGCCGCCGATGATCGAGGCGACGACGAGCGCGGCGATGCCCCAGCGCACGCGCTGCGCCGGCGGCTGCGACCAGGTCGCCTTGAGCACGGCGCGGATGCCGAGCGTGAGCAGGAAGCCGCAGATGGCGTCGTAGGCGTTGAGCCGCCACATGTCGAGCGGCCGGCCGTAGCCGATCTCGGAAAGGAAGCTTTCGAGCCCATAGGCGGTCCACGCCCCGGTTTGCAGCAACCAGAACTGGCGCTGGCGGTTCATCATCGATGCGGCGTGCGGCGGCGGCTCGGACCCATCCGGGAATCATAGGATGATTCGGCGTCGCGCAGGCGCGACTCGGCGCGGCGCGGCCACCGTTCGCCTCGGCGCGCCGCGGCCGCACGGCTCGTGCGGGATGCGCCAAAGAAAAAGGCCGCGGAAACCGCGGCCTTCTCCGGGGCTCCGGTGGCGACCGGGGTCAGACCTGCATCGCCTTCGCGACTTCGGCGGCGTAGTCCTCGACCACCTTCTCGATGCCTTCGCCGACCGCGATGCGCTGGAAGCCGACGACGTCCGCACCGGCCGCCTTCGCGGCGGCCTCGACCGTCTGGTCGGTGTTCAGCACGTACGGCTGGCCGTACAGCGTGACCTCGTTGACGATCTTCGCGACCTTGCCGCCGATGATCTTCTCGAGGATCTCGGCCGGCTTGGCCTTGTCCTTCTCGCTCATCTTCGCGAGCTCGATTTCCTTCTCCTTCGCGAGGAAATCGGCCGGCACGTCGGCCGCCTTGTTGTACGGCGGGTTCATCGCCGCGACGTGCATCGCGACGCCGCGCGCGAAGTCGGCGTCACCGCCCTTGACCTCGACCAGCACGCCGATGCGGCCACCGTGGACGTAGGCCGCGACGTTGTTCGCGCTGTTCGCGGCGACGAGGCGACGCACCTGCACGTTCTCGCCGACCTTGGCGATGACTGCTGCGCGCGCTTCCTCGACGGTCTCGCCGCTCGGCAGCTTGACCGCCTTGAGCGCTTCGGCGTCCTTCGCGCCGGACGCGAGCGCGGCCTTGGCGACGGCGTCGGTGAACTTGAGGAAGTTCTCGTCCTTGGCGACGAAATCGGTCTCGGAATTGATCTCGACGAGCACGGCCTTGCCGCCGTCCTGCGCCATCGCGATGCGGCCTTCGGCGGCGACGCGGCTGGCCTTCTTGTCGGCCTTGGCGAGGCCCTGCTTGCGCAGCCACTCGGCCGCGGCGTCGATGTCGCCCTTGTTCTCGGTGAGTGCCTTCTTGCACTCCATCATGCCGGCGCCGGTGCGCTCGCGCAGGTCCTTGACCAGGGTAGCGGTGATTTCCATGGTGTCCTCGATGGCTGCTGCGGCGGCGCGCGGGTGGCACCGCCCGTTGAAACTGGGCGATCGCCGCGCGCGGGCGCACGCGGCCGATCAGTGGATGCCCGCTTGCGCGGGCCCGATCTCGACGGGACCCGGACGCCGCCGCGCGCCCGCGCGGGGCGTGTCGCGACGGCGATCCGATGCCGGGCCGCGATCATGCGGCCCGGACATGACGCTTACTCGGCGGTCGGGGCGTCGCCCTTGCCACCACGCGGCGGGGCGCCGCGACGGCCGGCCGGCGGACGCTTGTCGCCACCCGGCTTGCGCGGGCCCGACGGACGACGACGGTCGTCACGCTCGCGCGCTTCCTTCTTGCCGACCGGGTTGCCCTCGGCGTCGAGTTCGACGAAGTCGTCCTTCTCGCTGGCGACGATCGCCGGAGCGGCGGCCTTGCCTTCGAGCACGGCGTCGGCCGCGGCGCTGGCGTACAGCTGCACGGCGCGGATCGCATCGTCGTTGCCCGGGATCGCGTAGTCGACGAGCGCCGGATCGTAGTTGGTGTCGACCACCGCGATGACCGGGATGCCGAGCTTCTTGGCTTCCTTGATCGCGATGTCTTCGTGGCCGATGTCGATCACGAACAGCGCGTCCGGCAGGCGGTTCATGTCCTTGATGCCGCCGAGCGACTTCTCGAGCTTCTCGCGCTCGCGCACCAGGCCGAGCACTTCATGCTTGACCAGGCGCTCGTAGCTGCCGTCGGTCGCCATCGTCTCGAGTTCCTTCAGGCGCGAGACCGACTGCTTGACCGTGCGGAAGTTGGTCAGCATGCCGCCGAGCCAGCGCTGCGAGATGTACGGCATGCCGCAGCGCGCCGCTTCTTCCTTGACCGCTTCGCGCGCCGAGCGCTTGGTGCCGACGAACAGGATCGTGCCGCGCTTCTGCGCGATCGCCGAGATGAAGTTCATCGCGTCGCCGAACAGCGGCAGCGTCTTCTCGAGGTTGATGATGTGGATCTTGCCGCGCGCGCCGAAGATGTACGGCGCCATGCGCGGGTTCCAGTAACGGGTCTGGTGGCCGAAATGCACGCCAGCTTCGAGCATCTGGCGCATCGTGACTTGAGGCATGGTGAAACTCCAAAAAGGGGCGAGGCCGCGATCTTGGCGCGGCACGGGCCCGGGGTTGTGACCTCCACGCCTCCAACGTTGGCGACCCGCGGGGGACGGCGTAGCGTCCGGCGCAGGCACCCCGACAACGGTATCGAGACGTGTGTGGATTGTTCCCACGGAAGGGAACCGCGGAATTCTAGCGGGGACAGCGGGTTGCGTGCAAGCGCCGCGATGCCGGGCGCGAAGCGTGCGTCGCGCCGGCCCGCGCCGCCGTTGCCGTCGTCGTGCGCGCGCTCGACGATCGATCGCGCCTGTGGCGGGCGTCGGCATGCTACGGGGCTTGCGGCCGAGCG
>Ga0207639_10000813_pt1 | contig 21208 bp, 22 predicted proteins | sample KBSCornC32_FD_184299 | JGI IMG/M metagenome (GOLD analysis project Ga0207639, IMG submission 184299) | Corn rhizosphere microbial communities from Kellogg Biological Station, Michigan, USA - KBS Corn C3-2 (SPAdes) (version 2) | ecosystem: Host-associated > Plants > Roots > Rhizosphere > Soil ...
CCCTTGGTTTGCGCAGCGGCAAGAAATGCGTCGCCCTTGGTCTCCGTCAGGTTGCGATCATATTCAGTCTTCACCGCATTGCCGAGCGCTTCAGCCGTGCGCATGTCGATGTTCGGCTGCTCGGCTTCGAAGTACTGCTTCGCCTGGTCGTACTTGTGATCATCGAGCAGCCCGACCGTGATGCCGTGCACCAGGTCGGTGTGCTTTTGACGCAGCATGGCCTGCGCGATATCGGAGTCCGGCGCGGCGCCGTTCAATCCTGCGACGTGCAGTACTTCGCCGCGAGCCTGGTCGGAGTATTTCTGGTAGTCATCCATGCGGCCTGATAGGAAGGCCGCCTTCGCCAGGATCTGCATCGAGTCGGCGCGGTCTTGTCCTTGCTGGATCCCGTAGGCGGTCACCTGGCCGTGCTGATGATCAGCCATCGTCCGGCCGAGCGTCAGCATGTGATCGTTCGTCACCTGGTCATACATGCGCTGCTGGACGGGATTGGTAAGCGTGGCGCGCGCATCCTGCCGCGCCTTCGCGATCGCCTTGGTCGCCGGATCCCATTCGGTCTGCGCGTTCAAGCCACGCGTGTTCAAATAGCCGGCCTGCGGATTGTAGAGCACGTCCTGCGAGGTCTTTAGGAACTGCGTCTCGGCCGACTTCGTCAGCGCATCATCCATCGTCTCCTGGACGCGATCGCCGATCGTGTTGCCGAGCTGCGCGGCCGTCGCTCCAGCGCGCGCCAGCGTGTCGCCAGTCTGCTCGAGCAGCGCCGGTGCAGAGTTCCGCATCGGACTCACCCACGGCCCGGTCGCCGGCGTCAAAGGCTTCTCGCCCTGCGTCACACTGGGCGCAAATGTTTCAGGCACCATCGGCATCGATCTAGCTCCCTATTCCTACCTGCGACACAGGCAGCCCCTGCGCCATGCGCGTTCTCATCCACCGTTGCCAGTCCCACTGCCCGGCGATCTGCGTCGCCGATCCGAGCAGCGAATTTGCCGTGCTGCCCATTGGGCTGATCGAGCTCGCCGTGCGCAGCGCGTTCACCGAGCTCGTGCGATCGAGCAGGCTTTCATTCTTGTAGTTGGTCCCCTGCTCACGCACCGCCCAGGCCTGGCGCACCGTGTTGGAATTGATGGCCATCACGTTCAGATCTTTCTCGATGTCCATCGAAGCCGCGACGTCGCGCGCGCTCCCCACGCCCAGGGCCACTCCGCGGCCCGCCATCGTAGCCACGGCGCCGGCCTTCTCTTGTCCGGCTCGCAAGGTGTAACTCGCCACCTGACTCTTGCCTGCTTCTTCGATCGACTCCGCAGTCATCTCCGCGCGGCTGGCATTGATGGCCGCCATGTCGCCCTGGAAGGCGAAGCTCGAGGCCTGCGACTTCTCCTGATACTGAGCCGACTTCGCAGCGTAGTAGGTGCCGATCGCTGAGTTGACGCCACCAAGCACCGCCGTCACCAGGCCGATATTCTTGAGCGCCTGACCCGTCTGCGCAGTCTTCGCCACGGTCGGCGACATACCCGTGGTGTCGACGTTCTTGCCGGTAAACCAGTCCTCGATCTTGTCCCAGCTCGAGGTCAGGAAATTCGGCGAAGAGAATTTCTGACCGGGCAGGTCGATCGTCTGCTGATCGTTGAGATAGGGGATGCTACCCATTTAGGCGCTCCTCCGCTTCATAGAAAGGCCGCAATTGGGCGACCATGGCCCACCACGATTTACTGCACTGAGATTCCCAGCACATCTGACACAACTCGCCGCCGTCTTCTCCAGGCCAACCGTCATGCGGCTCTCCGCACTTGCATCGCTCATCCACCGATCGCCACCTCCATCGTCAGTCCCACGACACTCAAGGGCAGCGGATTCGCTTGCTGGATCCACACATGGCCACTCTGCTGCCAGCTCGGCGTCAGCACCATCGGCTGCGTCTGCCCATCGTTTTCGTCGTCATCGTCGCCCGTTCCGATCAGCTTCGGAGGCGACCCAAACGGTTCGGTCGTGCGCTGCTTCAGTTCGGTCAGGTGATTCAGATCCGGCCCGGCGAACACGCCGCTCGAGCGGTAGAGCTTCAGCCACACCTTGTTGATGTTCTTGTTCACGCCCTGGCCATAGCCGTCGAGCTGCAGCACGAGTGGCAGCGTCTTGAGATTGCTCAGGTAGGGCAGGCCCACCGTGATCACCCTGGCCGCATGATCGAGAGTGATCTCGCCGCCGGCGACGACTTTGTTTTTCTGCACACAGCCATCGGCCAGCACCGCGACCGTCGCACCCTCAAGCCAGTCGAGGCCGGCGATCGCGTTGACCGGATTCACAAACGTCTGCTGAATTCCCGCATCCACAAAGAACCAGGTCGAGTAGTCCTCCGGATCGATAATCCGGCTAGCCATGCGCTCGACGTAACGAACCGTACCTCCGTTGATGGTCCGCCTGATCACCGCATACAACGTATCCTCGCTGCCTTCCGCGACGCAGCAGATCGATTCAAACACGCCCGCGGTCTCGTGATGATGCCAGGCGCCGAGCTGCTCTTCCGGAATGTACGTCAGCCCCAGCAGCTTGCCGCTCGAGGACACAAACCAGATGATCGGCCGCGGCGACTTCGAGTAGGCCTGGTCGAGAATGGTCAGATTGTCGAAGAGATTCGCGGCCCGCAGGCTCAGGTCGCCGGTCGAGAAGCCGTTCACTGTCCACACGTAGCCCATCTCGCGCACATGGCCGCCTCTGGCCGCCGCGTAGACCATGGACGTATTCACCACGGTCGGCTGAACACCAGAGGCGCCGATGTAGGTCTGCGGCTTCACATCGATGGTCGACGGCGTGATCACGTCCGAGCCCACCGGCTGCAGCGCAAATTCGGTTTCGCTCGTCAGCATCAGCAACTGCGCCATGGGGACGAGATGCTGGATAACGTCCGCCTTGAGCGCGGCCACCCGAAAGGCAATGCGATCGGTGGCCAGCGCGGGCAGGGAATAGTCGAACATGCTTTCCGTGCCCGAGTTCGACATCCACACATTGTCCGGCCCGTTCGTAGTCCCTCCGAAACAACGCCGCTGCTGGTAGTAGCAGACAGCGCCGGGATAATTGCCGGGCCCGGAGAACACCGCATCCGGCGTGCCAGGCACGATCGAGAAATCGGGCGCGATATTCGAGTCGACGAAGCTCAGCGATTCGGTGTTGCCGATAAAGCCCCACAGCCCGTTGAGCTGCTTAAAGACGTTGTAGCTATGCGCGCCGTTCACCGCAGCCCAGCCGATCGTGTTGAAGCTTCCCGGCACGTCGAGATTGTTCAGGATCGCGGCTGCAGCCGAGAGCGCGCTCGCACTGACGCCGTCGGCCGCGAGCGCCTGCACCGCATAATTATTCGTGATGTTGAAGATCTTGGTTCCGAATTGAATGCTCACCGGCCTGGTCCCGTCGGTCGCATGCCAGGAGGACCATCCCGTCGAATCGAAGGGATTGCCGCTGTAATCCATCAGGTAGAGCTCGTTCGGGATCAGATTGCCGCTGCCGTCGACGGGGACCTTCGACACCATGTAGAAGTTATCGAGCACCGTGTTGACGCCGCCGATCACTGCCGTTAGGTTCGCGAGGTAGACTCCGTCGCCGAGCGCGAGGGTGTGACTGGCCGCCGTTGTGATCAGCGCAGGATTGGCAGTCGAGATCGCCGACACTTTGGCAAGGTAGCCAGGCGAGGCCGCCGCCGTGACGCTCGCAGGTGTGGCCAGGGGAGGGCCAAACTGGATCGCAGTCAGACTCCACGCGGTCGCACTCAAGCGGCGCAGCTCCGAGGGAGGATAGTTCGGATGGACCAGCGTGAGCACGTCGGCCGACTGCGCGTAGTGAATCCCGAACAGATCCGCCTCGGCATAAGGCGTCGGGATCTCGTAGGTTCCATCGGCAGGCAGCAGGGCCCAGATCGCCGCGTTGGTACCGGGCTGCGTAATTCCGCCCGAGTCGGCCATGATCGAGGTGTAGGCGCTGCCACCATAGGTCACCGAGTCGCCGGCCGTGTAGTAGCGATAGACGCGCAGTGAAGCCGTCGTCGGCCCGCTCCCGCTGGTTGGAACATCCACACTCCAGGAGTTGATGGTGACCTGAATCGAGACGCTCCCTGCAGGCCCGGCGCCGCCGGCAGCAAATACCCGCAGTTGAAGCGTGTTGAGATTGGCGAGCGGAATCGAATGGCGAATAGTCCCGTTGAAGCTCGAGCCGGCGCCGAAGAATCCATTCCAGTGGACGCCATCGGTCGAGTACTGCACCTGGCCAGTGCCGCCGCCCTGAAAAACGTAGATCGCGATCGAGACATCGACATTCAACATCACGTTGCCGCCGGCGACGGGAACATTGGCCAGACCACCGGCCGGCGCAGAAGCCACACCGCTCGACGATTGGTTAGGCCCCAGGTTCAGCGTTTCGGAAGGCGAGCCGGCGCCAGGGTAGTTGACGTAGACGATTGTGCCGCCCGATGGCGCAGTGAGGGCGACCGGGACACCATCATCGAGAATATTGAAATTGTCGGCGTCGATCACCTGCGCGGTGTAGGTGTGTCCCAGCTGCAACCCGCCAGGCAGCGGATCCCCAGCAGAGCCGAAGACATAAAACCGGATCGGATCTCCGGTCGTGAGACCATGGGCGACCCAGGTGATGATCGCAGGCGAAGTAACCGTGTAGGTGATGGCGCCCGAGGGCGGAATCCACGGATCGAGATCAAGCACATCGTACTCGAGCGTTTCACCCTGCGTATGAAAGCGCGCGTAGTGATCGCCCAGCTCGATGACCATGGTTTGGTTCAGCGAGTAGGTGAAGGGGATCAGGCGCGCGCGGCCATTGTTCTTGGTGGCCTTTACGAAAGCGAAGCCTGGCCGGTTCTCCGCAGCGCCCGTGGGCGTAGCGATGAAGTTGCGCAGCTTGGCTGCGCCGGTCTGAAACTTGGCGTCGTCGATGCGGCCGAACATCTCCGGCGAGATCTCGCCGCCGGCGAATGATCGATTGTAGGTGCGCGTGCTTGGCATCTAGCGCCCCCGTATCCAGCTCGGCGAAGCTTGAACATTCACCTGGTGCTGATTGGCATCGCTCGATTCCGCCATACCTTCAAAGCCCTTGAACATTTGAAGACAACGCGTGCCGGCAGCTGCGCCGGCATCGCCCTTTAGAATCGGTCCCGCCAGCATTGAGGCCAGCAGCCAGCTCAAGGCCAGCGTGAACAGTGGCGAGAATTTTGTGGTGTCGTCGACCAGGGTGGTGTAGCGCAGCACCGCATTGCAGACATTAGTCAGGATGATCTGAGATCCGTCCACCTGCGTCTCGATCGCATAAGGCTGCGGCATTTTAGTCCGCGCCGCCTCCGCCGGCTCTGCCAGCGGATATGGAAAGCCGTCGCCATTCTGCCCCCAGCTCGCCTGGTAGTCGTCCGACGCTTCGGCCGGAATCACTGCGATCGCATTGATCATGGCGTTCGGCAGTGCATAAGCATATTTCCAGGTACCGCGGATCGCGGCCGCATCCACCCCTTGCGCGATCGCGAGAGTTGGATTCGCCACCAGCGCCAGCTTCACGCGCCGCGTCGCAAAGCCCCACGTCGACATCTCGAGCAGCGCATTACGTGCAATCGGGTAGAAGCGCGCGCAGAGCTGCGCCTGGACAGAGTTATCGGGCGGCTTGATCGATGCCACCGTGGCCGTATCGCCCAGGTGACCAAGCGCCAGATTACAGATCGTTACTTCACTCATGAGGGGATTCCTCGAAACAAATCAGAGAACAGAAAACGGAAAGGGGTCGAGAGCGATTACTCCAGACCCCTCTTCGAGACTTCGCTATTTGCCTTTTTCGGCTTCTTGGACCGCTTCGATCAGCTCGTCTTTTGTCGCGCTGTGATCGAGTTCAAGGCCATGCACTTCGGCGGCGTGTTCAACAATCTCCGCTTTAGTCATGCTCGCGAGGTCAACCTTTTCGACCTTAGGTTCGGGAACCGCAGCAGCTGCAGGCGCCGGCGCTTGTGCAGGTGCAGGTGCAGCGCCAGGTTTGCCTTTAGTCCTGTCTGCAGCTTGCCGCTCGATTGCCTTCGCCCACTTCGCCTTTTCGTTCTTGTCGACCGGCTCGAGATGACGGTTGGGAGGGCCTTCGTAATCGTCTTCGACACCCTCGGTGTAGTACTTGCCTGCCAGGCAGTTCCGCAATGGAGTTACGCGCATCGCTCACATCCTTCTCCGACGCACTCAGGCGTCAGCAGAAAACAAACGGTTGAGGTTTTGCGCGGACTCCACGTTCCCGCCACACCCGCCCACTTCAGTGAGGGAGTGTGGCCTTTAGGCCGCCCGCGCAAACTGTTTACAGGGTTAAGCCGTGAAACCGCTCGGGCGGGCAATGTTGCGCTGGATGTCCGAGGTGATATAGGCATCCACTTTCCCGGCAGTCATCGCTGCAGTCGCGACGCGATACACGAAACGCGTATAGCGGCGCAACCCCACCGGCGGCTGCATCTGGAACACCACAGCGCCGAATACCAGAGCCGCCAGAGCAAACACCGCACCCACCTGAACGTCGGCCCAGGCAGCATTGTCGGCAGAATCTTGGAGGACAACCTGCAGTGTGCCGGCGCCGCCTGAAGTGAATGCCGTGTTGACGGTGACGTTGAACCAGATTTGTCTGGTCATGCTGATGTCTGACGATGCAGCATTCCCTGCGTCGTAGACATTGGTCGAGGCCGTATCGCCCACATTGACGACGGCCTGCGCTGCTGAATAGATCTCTTCGAGATCGCGCATTCCCCAGACCCGCGCAACCACGAGCGCCGATCCTGCAGTCAGTTTCCGCAAGGGGCGCAGACGGCGCCGATCCTGCCGAAACCAGATTGCTACGAAGAGGGCCAGGATCAACAGCCCACAGAGCACCGCAGGGGCGCTGAAAAACAGCGCCGCTGTCGAAGCCAACAGAGGAGTCATAATTTGTTTCTCGCTTCCTGGGCCGCCTTGTCAGGCAGCCCGGCTAAAGGTTTCTCGGGTGATCAGAGTCGCTCGTGATCAGCTGCTAGCTGATGACCGCTTCGGTGAGAAGCAATTGATCGACTGTGCGGACCGGTGTGCCGAGGAAGCTCACCTGGCCGCCGGAGATTCCGGCACCGCTGCCCGCAACCCAGCCCGGCGCAACCTTGCCGTACTGATTCGCAGCCTGCTCAGTCGTCATGAATCCGCCCAGACGCTTGACGCCCATCACGGCCATCATGGCCTTGACGGTACGGTTCGCGTAAAAGGCCGCCCGGCCCATCGCCATGCTCGGGATTTTCGACATCGCTTCAGCCATGAGATAAGGCAGATAGGTCAGCGTGGTGTCGACCTGCGTGCCGGTCATCCCCTTCAGGTCGCTGACGTCGATGTTGGCGATACGCACCGCATAGCGCCAGTCCTTGACGTGCAGGCCAAACTTCCACTGCCACTTGTCGCGATAGGCGTCGTAGACGTTGTTCTGCGAATCGTACGCCGGCTGGATCCCCTGATCCTCGTGCACCAGGCCGGCCTTCGACCCCTTGGGATAGATACCGGTGATGGTGTTCTCTCCCCACACGATGAGCCACACCGAGGTATTGTCAGCGCCCGCTCCGCCCCCACTCAGAATGTTGGTGCCGGTCTGCGCGCTCAGCGAACTGTAGCGGGGCGAGAGGCCGAGGATGCCATCCGGATCTGCAGCATTGTCGCCATAGAAGAGCTGCTGCGTAAACTTCTGGCTCATCGCCTCGACGTACGCGAACGACTCGCTTGCCCGATACGCTGAAGCGTTGCCGCCGAGCTCCGCGAGATCTTTATCGATCTCCATGCGCGCCTCGGCCATCCCGACGGTGTCGGTGACGGTGGCTCGCAGGCTCTTCGATGCCGGCGTGCCTTGATAGAACTTGCGCATGATCACCGTGGGCAGTCCTGTCCGGATCGAGCCTTTGTGGCCGGTGGGCAAATTGCCTTCGATGAAGTTCACATCCTGGATGGTTTCGTTCGACTGGTTGAGCAGCTCCGCCACTGTGGCGATGCGGCCATTGGGGTCGAGCGCGCTGGCAATATCGACCAGCGTGCCATGTCCCGAGTTGGCAGGAAGCGTGGCCCAGTTGCGCGCCACTCCGATCCGCGCGGCGCCGCGCGGCATCAATCTGAGTCTCGTCATTTCCATCTCCGTCTTACTTGTTAGGGCCGTAAAGCTTCTCCGCCAACGTGCGCGGATTCGCGTTCACGGCAGCGGAACCCCCGACAAAGTGGTCCTCGCTGATCGCCTTGCCGGCGCGGTACAAGAGCCGGATGATCTCCGGATGATTGCCCAGGCCGGTCGTTTCCAGCAGCGTGCGCAGAGGCGTGGTGGTCTGGCCCTGGGGAATCGGATCGTACGCGTCATAGGCCTTGCGCGCGATCGCGAGATTCTCCTTGAGCTTCTCCCCGCCGAACTCCTTGTCGGCAGTTGAAGCGTCAGACCATTCCTTGTGAATCGCCTCGACTTGAGCGGTCTGACGCGCGGCCAGAGCCGGCGCCATCTTCTCAAGTACCTTCTGCGCCGCATCCTGCGAGAGACCGGCCTCTTTGGCCGCGCCGGAGTAAGCTTCCACGATCCCCGGATCGAAGTCCGTACCCTCAGGCGCCTTGAACTCATACTTCTCAGGCACGGTGCTGGTAACAGGTGCCGGCTTGGTTTCCACTGCCGGCTTCGTTTCCGTAGTTGTGGCAGGCTTCTCCTTCGTCTCCGTGGCGGTCGCCGCCGGAGGCTCCGTAGTCTGCGTCTGCTTGCCCGTTTCAGTGCCGGCCGCTGCCGACTCCGTTGCGGGCGCCTCTTGAGTAGCCACAGCTGGCTCGCCTGCCCAGCTCCGCGCTACCGTAATCGGCTTGGCTTCAGTTGGATTTTGGGCCGTTGCCGTCTCGTTTTCCATCTTCGTTGTGCTCCTTCACCATCACCGGATACATCTCCGGACAAAGTTCCATCACTTCGCTAAAGAGCTCGTTACCGAAGCGCCGGTTCCCTTCATTGAAGGCCATCTTCATGGCGTTCGAATCGAAGGACAACTGGAATACCCCGGCGACCGCGAGCAGCCGCCACATCATGCGACGACCGCGTCTCGAGCTCATGAGCCACTTCACATCCGCAGTCTCTTGCTCGCGAACCATACGCGCGCGAGCTTCAGCTTCCTGCTTGACCAGGTCCTGCCCGCGCAGATCGGTGGGATCATAAGTGCTCATTTTTTATTCGCGCCTTCTGAGATAAAGCCGGATGTTTGCGATTCCCGCGTTTATGGCAACAGGCGCACTTGATACGTGCTCGCTGTCGGTGTTCCGGCTGCGGCTGCGCAGACCTTGACTGTGATGGTGTTGGCCGCGCTCATGTAACTGACCCAATAGAAGCCGTCACCGGGATAGGTCGTGGGCGACGCTACGGGAACCGAGCTGGTGCCGACGCCGAACGTTGTGCCGACGGTCGTCGAGGCGCATTGTCCCGCCGTCAGGGCCGATCCACCAATCGAGGACGACGCAAAGGTGCGGGAACTGTTCTGCGCCAGTGGTGACCAGTTGGTCGCAGCGGTGAACTGCGCCTGCACCGAACCGCCCGGATAGATCTTCGAGGGCATAAAGAAGCTCGATGACCACGAGAGCGTTGTTGGGTTCGAAGGGTCCAGGTTGACGATCTCGATCACAGTCCCGTCAGCGATGCCCGCATTGGGCAGCGTGACGGTGCCGTTACCCGAGCACAGCACGGTGCCAGGGAACTGATCGCCCTGCAACACGGTGTAGTTCGCAACGTTTTTGCATGGCGACTTCTGCCCGCCCGCACCGCGCAAGTTGATCACCGATTGAAACGCCGCAGCTAGTTCGAGATGGCCGGCATCGTTCGGGTGGAGGCTGTCGAACATATCGGCGGCGGCTGTCGTGGCCTGGAGATACTTGGTCACGGGCGCGGTCGCGATGTTCAACCCATCGCTCAGCAGAGTCGTGATGTCGGAGGCCTGATCGGCGCGATAGGCCGCAAGCGCGGCGGCATTGCCTCCGTTCAGTTGCGGTGGAATCTCGCCCTGCACAAGATAGGGCAGCGACGAAAAGATCGCATTCGAGGGCGTGCCGACTGCAATGGTCGACATCGTGCCCGATGATCCGGTCTGGGTGAACAGAACCGTGTGGGTACCGGCTGCGACGTTCGTGACGCGCACCAAAGCGAGCGAACTGGTGTGGCCGTTCGTGGTCGCGATTGCGGGCGTGGTGGCGGTGGCCAGCGGGATCGCGGTGCCGCCATCGACCTGCATGTTGTAGGTGCCGGCGTCGGAATCGATAATCCTGCGCCAGGCGTAGATCGGTCCGCCCGTCGTGGTGACGGTGTAGCTCTGCGTCGATCCGGGCGCGGTGCAGGCTACGCCTGTCGCGGCTGCGAATGTGGTGTCGTTCGCGCAGGTGCCCGTCGTGGTGGCGGCAGAGCCAAGCACCTTCGACGTGACCGGGACGGTCGCCCAGCTCACCACTGCTTGAAAGCAAAGATGGCTGACGGCTTCGTATGCACCCGTGCCCTTGTTGATTTCGTTGGTGCCGATCATCAGGGTGCGGAGCGGTTGCGTCGAGGCGACTGCCGGCGAGTCCACGTTCAACATGCGAAACGGCACATCGCACACCATGTCGCCGCTCACGCCGCGCTGGGTGACAATGATGCCGAGATTCTGGCCGATGCGGTTCGGATAGCTGAATTGCGAGCTCGTCACATTCAGACCAGCCGTGATCGAATCGCCGTAGGAGTAGTACAGGTTCGGCGTGTAGGTCGTCTGACTGATCTTCTGCGCAGCGACCTGCCCGGCTGCCGAGATACCGCCTGGCGTGAGGCCGTCGGCAGTAACCCCAGGAAAAGATGTCGCCTGAACTGTTGCATCCGTCCAAAGACATGGCGAACCCTGCGCGGACATGTAAAGCTTCGAAGTCGAATCATCTATATAGAAGCGACTGTTTGCACAGTTGGGGGTTGGCGACTTCGTACGCGGATCGCCAAGGTCGTGAATCACGCCGCTCTGCGCGCCGGCTTCGATCGAGGCGATCGACACGAGTGCCATCGCCAGCAGAAGTGTGAGTCTCCGCATAGTCTTTGCTCCCTTGCTTTGTTTAGGTTTCTAACGGTGATGAAATGACACGCATTTTGCAAGCTTCGGTCTTCTGCTCGTCCCCATTTAGTTCACTGTCTGCGCCACAACAGCGTGATTGCAGTCGCGGGTGTGAATCTCGATCGACAATCCTGAGCCGTTGGCGGGGCATCCTGTCGATCCACTGAAGCTGAAGTTGTTGGTGTTCGAAAACGTGTCATCTCTCAACCCGTCGATATACCCGTTTCTTGATCCGGCCGCATTGTCGAACACCCAGGCAGTGCCGGCGAGATAGACGTAAGTCGAAAGCCAGTCATTGCCATAGCCCGTGCTATTGGCGCTTGCCGATATCTCGAAGCCGAAGATGCACTGCTGCGCGGCCACTCCGCCGTTGCACGTCGAGACCGGCGAATACGTTGAATTGTTTTCGATGTCCATCGATATGAAACTGTTCGCATGGGCTGACGTAGCCAGCACTCCGCGCGCGAAATTATTGATTGGCGCGTGAATCTCCCAGGTGTCCGAATGCGAGCCGAGGAAGATTGCGACGGTATTGGTTCCGCGCGATCCGCTCCAGCCAAGCCAGCCAGCCTTTCCATCGATCGTGAAACGCGAGCATCCTCCGCTCGTCACTCCGATCGAGTAATAAGCGAAGCGGACGTTTTGAATGAATACATCGTGGAAGCTGCCATATTGCGAGTAGCTGTTTCCAGGATCGCAAGTGATCGCGCGCCCTCCATAGGTCAGCGCGTAGGACGTTCCGCCCGTCACGGTGCCGGTGGGGAATGCTGGTTCAACAAGCTGAAGGTGCGTCGCGTCGGTGAACGTTCCAACCTCGGCCATCACTCCGGCAACCTGGATAATCCCTGGCACCATTGCGGCCGTAAAGGTCGTTCCTGATCCGGTGACTGTCGATCCCGAGATTCCGATCGTGCCGGTAGAGTAGACGGCGCCCGAGCTCGTGCCGGCGCCGTTAATCGCTACGTCGTCCATGACCGTAAGCGCCGTCTGTGTGTACCTGACGACATCGGCGCAAGAAGCGCCGGCGCTGCTCACATCCAGCGTTAAGTGTTCAAGGCGCATGCCCTTGAAATTGTCGCCGCTGTTAGTGGTGTTGTTGTACCAAAGCACATATCCGTTCGTGCAACTGGTCGCCTTCAGAATGGTTTTGTCTCTGCCGGCGCCTATGATGCGGTAGCCGCTGCAGGTCGATGATGTGCAAGCGAGATTGATCCCGTCGTTCACGTTGTAGGTGCCGGCCGGGAAAAACAGAGTAGGCTGCGTGGTTAGCAGCGTTGCGGTCGCCGCGCCTTCGAGCGTCGTCCCGGTGTTATCAAAGCTGCTTTGCGTGACGACGTTGTAGTAGGTCGGTGCTCCGCTGGCTCCGCACGGGTTGCCCGAATCTCCGATCGTCCCGATGGTATCGGTGAACCAGGGGCAGTTGTGCTGCACCGAACTGGCCGGGCCGGTTGCGATCGTCGCCCCGGCGCCCGGTATTGATTTTCCGTTTACGTCCGCCACATACGGTCGGAAAGCTATCCAGGAAAGCAGGATGTTTGTCGAAGTGTTCGGAATGAAGCCGATGAACTGGCCGCTAACTGAAGACAGGTCGGCGGTGAAATGGAACGTCTGCAGCGTGGTCGAGCAGTTCTCGGTGTCCTGCGCGGGAATGGCATTGGTGCTGGTTTTGATGTTCAGCGTGAAGGTGCCCGTTCCCACCAGGCACTTTGCGCTGTAATAAACCTGCACCTTGCCAGCCGGAATGTTCGTCCCGACAAGGAGATGCCCATTGGTGCCACCGATCGTCGCAAACTGCGCATATTGCATCGGAAGGATGCTTTGCGAAAGTATGAACTCCGCTCCGCTGATCGAAGAGGCATCCTGGGTGTAAAGCGAAGACATGGGAAGCACGCCGACAGAGACCAGAAAATCCTGCGGCCAGATCAGCAGGTCATCCCAGTTATAAGGCGTCGAGTAATTCCCATCGCGAATGAAATTTGACGTAATCCGTCCGCTCACCTGGCTTTCGCCCTTGTGGGGGAAATAGCTGCGCGGGTATGGATACTGCAGTCCAGACCAATTCGAGGCCGTGTTGTGCGTGGTCGTGACTGAGTTGCCTCGCCCCAGGTCGTTCACGGTCATGTTGTCCCAGTCGCTGGTGACGTTGATATTCTGGCCGACCAAATTGACTGTGCCAAAGCCTGATCCAATTTCTCCTGTGAAACTGCTCCCACCAAGCCATGAGGTGCTTCCAGAAGCCCCAAGAGAGCCATGGAGGCGCATCACGCTTCCCTCGATCCGAGTGCCGTAGCCTGTAGTGCCTGTCGGGATTTCAAAGCTTCCCCAGTTGAAAGTCCAATCACATGCGCAGTCGAACGTGACATTCTCTTGGCCCAATATCTGAATGCCGGACTGCGAGGACATCTGCCAGTTCGTCAGCCTGTTGTGGCCGCCGTTATAGCTGATCCAAGGGTATTTATTCCCAAACATCCATACGTGATCCCAGACCTGGAAGTCGTTCCCACTGGCCGCCTGGTTCGAGTTCAGTTCCGCGGTTCCTTGCACAACGCCAAAGATCAGACCGCTGAAGTTCACGTTTCGCACGTCGAACTGATAGGGCGTCGTGAGTCCCTGCGTGAACATCCCGCAGGTCGTCGTACCGATGCTGTGAACGTTAGTAAAAGTCACGTTGCGCATGACATCGTTGTTGCTGGTGGCATCCTGCGTTGGCACAATCCAGTTTGAAATCTTCGCGTCCAAATTCGGCGCCGCTATCGCACAGTTTCCAATGTTCGTTGTGACAGGCAGGCCTAAGAGCGAGACATAGCTATGGGCGTTCGTCACACTGGTCAGCGCCGGCGTGGCGATATTGACAACCTGCCATGTGCTGCCCTGGCTCCATGCTGGGGTTACAGATGCGATAGTCGTAACCAGATTCGCCCCGCCCGCTCCCGCCCCATTGATCTGTATCGCCTGGCCTACGTCGGCGGGACTGAACTGATTTGAGGTCGAAGTGATTACCGTGCTTCCGTTGGTCGTAGAGATTTCATCGGACCAGCGCCCGGGCCAGCGGTGCGGATAGTTTGGCGCAGTCCCGCCGCCATCCACCTGGAAGGTGATGTTTTCGATGCTCCACGAATGGAACCAAGGATAGGATGAGCTAACCGTGGAAGGGTCCGGCACCTGCAGGATGTCCTGCCCAGGCAGACCGCGGAGGTTGACCGTCCACTTATTCTCGGCCAGGTCGCCCATTCCGGTAGATTGGCCGATGAATGAGACGCCATGCCATGCGACGGTGCTGGTCAAGTAGCAGCCGCCTGCGGGCTTCGGGAAGTAGATGCCCGCCGGACCCGACTGTGCGGTCGCAAAAGCTTCAGCCGCAGTCTGTGCGGCCACGATGGCATTGTGATCATCGGTCGAGCAGTCGCCCTTCGCGCCATACATCATCACGTTGATCTGCGTGTTGATGCTGGCCCCAAGGTTGCCCTTGCTATCCATGACCGCGTAGCGCGGCGTGGTCTGCGTCTGGCCGCCGACTGCGATCGCCAGTATTCCGATAAAGATGAGAAGTCTGCGCATATTCACTTTGCCTTGCCGTAGAGAGAATCGGCCGCGCGGCCGGCCAGATCCGCAACGCCGCCCAACTGCATGTCGGTGATCTGCAGGTCCATCGATCGGCGCGTCTCGCCGCCCTGCGTCTGGTCCTCGCTGATGCGGGACACTGTAGCTTTGGCGACGATCGTCACCACAGTCTCAACCGCAGGCAGCGTGGTCACGTTCAGCTTTTCAAGCGAGTCATCGTTGAGCGTGATGCACAGCCCCCAGGGATACTTCGGCGCATCGGCGACCGAAGGTTCGGTATATTCCTTGGCTTCCTCGGCGCTCTGCTGCATGTTGATCAGGCTGGTCATGTTTTGCCTTTCTCCAGAAACACGTGCGGCCCACTCTCTTGTGAAGAGTGAGCCGCCGTGGTTAGTGGGTTGAAGTTTGCCTATTCCCTTTTCGATGGTTGCTACGGATGCCGGCAAGCGGCAGATATTTAAGAGACCTTGCGGCCGAGCACTGCAGCCTCGATGTTCTTGAGGCGGGTTTCGATGCTCTCTAACAGCACGCCCACCTTGCTGCGAAAGACCAGCACTAGACCACCGCCGACTACGATGCCGACTAGGACACCCCCTGCGAAATTCGCGACGTTCATAAAATCAGGTTCTCCTTTCCGTCAGGATTTTTGTTTCCACGCGCTACGACTTATTGCCGGCTTTGATCAGGCCCCCCATGATCGAGGCCGACGAATCGCCCTGCATGCTGGCCACCTGCTTGGCCATCTCAATGCCGGCCGGAATTCCCACGAAGCCGAGCATGATGGTCGCAAACATCACATGCATGCTCATCGGCAGATCGACCGGCTGCTGCTGAAAGAACCTGCAGATCGCGTAGTTCCAGATGTAGAGGATGGTCATCGAGAAGCAGAAGAAGGCGCGCATCCACTTCATGTAGTGATCATCGTGCATGTTGTCCTGCGCCGCGGCGATCACTTTGTTCTGCTGATCGATCAGCGCCAGGTTCATTTGATTCTGCCGGTCGAGCACCGCCAGCTGCGCCTCGGCCTTTTGTTTCGGATCCGGAATAAACTTGTCGATCAGATCCTTACCAAGATCCGCGATCGCGCTGATCGGATTCGACGCCCCTGCCGCTGAAACCACATCACTCAAAATCGACCCTGCCATTACGCCTCCTCTTTCAGCTGCCCGGTAGTGAACAGCGCATACTCGGCCCGGCGCCGCTTCGTCAGCCCCGCGACCTTCGTCTCCCCTGAGTGATCCCATGAAAGCAGCTGATGTGCGGCATCATCGTACTTGCCGGCATTCAGATACCTGAGCAACGTGGAGCTGGCCAGCCGCGCAGATCCGAGGTTGAAAACGAAATCCACCAGCGCATCAAACTGGCCCTGCGCGAGCGGGACCTTCACCAGGCGCGCAACGTTGGCCTCGGCGATCGCCACGTCCTTGGCGAGGATCTGGTCTGCGATCGCGAGAGTGATGCCGTTCGGAAACGTCTCCCCCGGCAGGAGCCGATGCCCATATCCGATCGTGCGGAAGCCGGCGATGTCGCTATAGACCATGCCGCGGAATCCTTCCGACCGCTTCAAGAGCAGTAGGCCTGCTTCACTTAGATTCATCGTTGACTCCAACGCCTGACGCGCATCTCGAGGATCCACTCCCCCAGGGCGCCGGTCATGTCTTTCAAAATCTCCTGCACCTCGATGGTCGAAGGCAGGCAGGGCGCATGCGTCGAGCTCATCTCCTCGAGCAGCTCCTGCATGGCCTGGCCCATGGCAGTCTTCACCACCACTGTGCAGTAGGCTGGCGAGATCTGGCGCGCCAGGATGCAGATGACCCGCTCCTGCAGCTTGGCGCGCTCATCGAGGGTAAGGGAGTCCACATCTCGGTTCATTAGTGATTGACCTTTAAGATCAGCTGCACCACGCCTACCACCAAACCGCCCGCCACCGCGATCACGCTGATGGTGTTGCCGATCTCGCGAACCAACCCAAAGGCCCCGCCCCTGCGCTCATTGCGCGCATTCAGTTTCTCGATTGCTTCGGTGTGCGCCTGGTTTTGCCTGCGCAGTTCCGCGAACTGGTCTTCCTCCCGCTTGCGGTCCTCATTGCGCTGCTTCTCTGTATCGAGCAGCTGCAGGTAGAGCTTCTGCACGGCGCCGCGGATCCCCGTCTCGACGCCGCTCTTCAGATCTCCGTAGACCGCAGTCTTCAGATCGCTCATCTGGTCGGCAATCAGCCGCATCACCGCGATTTCTGAGGTGTGCGCCTGGACGACAGCGGCCAGCTGATGCGAGCGGTCGCGCATCTCCCGGTTGGTTTCCTCGAGCTTATCTTCCAGCTTCTGCGATTGCGTTTCAGAGATCACATCAGACATGGGCCCGCTCTCCCCTCTACGCTTTCACCAACCGAACCGGCAGCCGATCCACTTCCTCGAGGCCGATGAAGTAGCCGCTCAGTTGATAGCCGCCGCGAAGGTCCCCATACATCAGAAGGTGGAGGACCTTGGTGTCCATCGCTCCGACATCGCGCAGCGTCTGCCGGCATTCTTCCACGTCACCAACCGAGAGCGATGAATAGTAGCCGGGATGAAGATGCCACCATCCCACCCGGTTCGACATGAACGCAGACATCTCCGGATAGTCAGCTTGAATCTGCCGGAGCATATCCTCGCCGTCCAGCTTGCACGTCGTGCGAAACGAATCCGAGTTGCCCCCCATCACGTACACGCGCTCGATGTGGACTCCGTTATACCTCTCGTCATTCGGCACGCCGTCCAGCTCGAAGTGAAAGGTGACCGCGCCCTGCACTTCGAAACGTCGCTGCATATAGGGATCGCACCATGCGACCAGCTGCGCGTAATCCTCAAGCCTAATGCGGATCGGCTCTTCGTAATCGACATAGTCGTCGAAACGAAGGCCGAAACCTTTGGCGTGTGCAGCGAGTTCGTCCTGCGTGAGGCCTGCGTTGACGGGCATAAGACTATCCGCGCTCCCGCAGCACAAATCCAAGCTCCGCGCGTACGAAGCAATCTTTCGCCTCGAGCAGCTTGCGCAGGCCCGCCGACTTCTCAGCTCCGTCAGGGAGCCCCTCATCCATCTTGCTTGCGAGCTCCGCGATCGGCTTTGAGACCGCCTGGAGATGCTCAGGAAGATGTGAATACTCGAAGTACCTCATGATTGGGCTAGCCATTGTTTCCTCCTCTACTGCGTATAACCGCTGAACATTCCCATCACGTCGCCACCGCCCTGGGGAGCGGCGCCCTGCGCTTGCCCGAAGTTCTTCGCAGTCTGCGAGACCTGCTGCGCCGCGGCGATCTTCTGTTGGGCAGCCTCCGCGTTGGCCCGCGCCTGGCGAATCATCGCTACCTTGTCGCTGGCCACGATCAGCTTGGGATCTACGCCCAGCTGGTCTGAGTACACATCGGCCCAGGCGTCGGAATCGAACTTGTCGAGCACATCCGACTTCAGCTGCGCGACCGCACCGAGGGATCCCACAAACCGATCGACAGAGTTGGTCCCGATCGCGCGCTGCGCCTGCGCCAGCACCGAGATAAACTCCACGGCCAGGACCTGGCCCTGAAGTTCCTGCGGAGCCGGCGGGATCGCGCCCATCTCCACCATGTGTGTGAAGGTGGTCTCGATCAAGGGCAGCAGCAGCTCGTTATCCAGACGCTCAAGCACCGGCCCGATCATCAGCATCTTCTCCTGTTGCCGCAACGCAGCTTCAGTGGCCGTCATCTTGCCGGTGTCCACTTGCGAGATCATCAGAAACAGATCGACGAAGAATGCCCGGTCGATGCGCCCGCGCACGTCCTGAATGTCGGCCAGTAGATGCTCGAGATCGAGCTCGACATTGAACAGGCTCTCGATCTTCTGATTGCCGCCGCCTGGCGGCACAAAGGTGATGCCGCCTGGCAGCATCTCCACAGGTTGATTCTTGAGCGCGCTCGGGGCTTGCAGCGGCGGCTTGGTAAGGTAGTCGATGCCCTGCGCCTTGCGCAGCTGCTCATGCTGCAGACCCTTGACGTCACCGAGCGCTTCCATGCCTGGCGAGTTGCCGTAGATGTCCCCGCCGCCAACCGCCCAGCGTGGCACCACGGCAGGGAATTGCTTGAAGCCGCTCTCGCGCAGGACAGTGTCCGAATTGCCGACCTCGAAGTAGTAGCTGCCCCACTCCATATTGCGGGCATCGCGCTTCGAAGGATCGCGATCGGAGCGCGGCTCAATGGCGTGGATGATCGGAATCCACGTTGCCAGCTGCCCCGCATAGTAGGCCGACTTCACCATCGTCGAACAGTTCTCGATGCCGAATTCTTTGACGATCGCGCCGACCGGCTTCTCAAACTCGCGATAGAGCGTCGTCACCTTCCCCTGCCAATCGGTGTCGATCGCGTATTCGCCGGTGGTCAAAGGGTAGTGATGAATCACCGCGTTGTAGTCCGGCAGCACAATCGACGCGCCGGTACCGAAAGCGCCCATCTCCTCATACACCTGATGCAGCGCACGGTAGGTGTTCGACTTTTGAAAGACCGCGTGCATGCGCTCGGCAACGTCCGCGAGCCAGAGCTTGACCGGCTGCGCGTTGTTCAGATCCTGGTCGTGCGTGCCCAGGCGAAACCACGGCCGCGCCGGCGAGGTCGCGCCGGCCATCAGCCCGGCGCCGAGCACGCGCAGTGCGTGGATCCCGGTATTGTCGTAGATCTGATTGCCGCGCTTCTGCCCCTTGTCGCGGTCCTGGCGAAAGAAGCGGCCGCCCCAGGGGAGGATGTAGTTCGAGATATCCTGCCACTGTGTCCACCAAGTCGAGCGCTCGTTTGTGAGCTGCCCCCAGCGCGTCAGCAGCTTCTGCCGCATCGTTGTAAAGTTCTCAGCCAAGGCTCAACACTCCGTCCAAAACATGCCGGGTTATACTGCTGCTTATGGCTTTCCCGAAGGTCGACTCAGAAACGCTCACAATGTGGGGCATGGCCATTGCCGGCCTCATCATTGGCATCGTTTTATTTCTTACCTACTAATCACGCCCCCAGCAGCGTGCTCTTGCCTAGGTCGAGACCACCCGAGCTCACACCGCCCGGCCCAGTCAGCATGGTGCTCGAAAGGCCACTGTTGCCCATCGTCGCGGCCCGCGCCAAAATCGATGCCACATTCGGTGCCCGCTTGTTCGCAGCATTCTCCGCCACCGCAGCCTTGCGCTCAGATGAGAGAGCATTCGCCTCAGCCGTCTGCTGCGCAGTGGTCTGCGCCTTCAGCGCCTTCTTCTGCGCGCCCTGCTGCTGCTGGCCGTTATAGACGCCGTAAGCCGTCGAACCCACCGCCGCGCCCGCGCCTATGAACGCCGCTATCGTTGCTGCTGAAGCTCCACCGCTCATCTCACTCTCCCGTTACCCTGACGAGATCATTGGTGCTCCTTCGACTGAAGAGCAGCTCCGTCTCATCGGTAAATTCCCGCTCCGCCTCTTCGACCGTCTTTGCCGCGGTCGGAAACAACATGGTCGCCTCGACCGGCTGCCCGTGCGTCACAAACACGCTTTCGCGTCCAGCACTGCCGGCGATGACGTTGTAGCCCGCGACAGGCATCCAGCCATCATCGGTCAAGATGGCGCCCGGCCCATGAAGGATCAGCACAGTCGGGATCTTGATGCACACGCTGGTAAAGACGATCTGATCTTCGACTGCGAAGCTTGCCGGCACCAAGCGAACCGTCCTCGCATACATGCCGCCGTGCAGGAGGTGCTCCGTCGGGATCGCTATCTGCTCGGCTCTCAGCGATGCTTCCCGCACCATCGCAACAATCTGGCGCGTCTCAGCTGATACAGCAGAAAGGATCGGCCTCGAGCTGATGGAGATTGAGAGAGCGCTCACTTAGGTCAGCCTCTTTGCAAAGACGTGATTCGTATTGGCGTACTCATCCGCGCACAGAAACAGGAGCCGCGCCAGGCGGCTATTGACGGGCGCCCAGTAGAAGATCGCCGCGCATCCCTGCGCCGTTGCGTAGTCATCGAGAGCTCTCATCAGCGCGTGCCCGGAGTACGACCCGATCGCCACAAACAAGCTCTCCACATTCGCCAGGCTCACTCCGTAATGCGGCGCTACACATGCGAGCACCATTGCAAAACCGACCAGCTGCCCAGACTCATAAGCCGCGAAACATTGCCCCATCCCAGCCGCCTCGAGGTTCTCGTACATATCACGCTGCGGTGCCGGCTTACCGATCAGCGCATTGCCGCACTCCGCTGCGTAGTCCTCGATCAGCTGCGCCGAGCGCGGATCATCGAACAACTCCGCGACGCTGCATTGGCGAATCTCACTCATCACATCCCCGCATATGGATCCCAGTCTGCCCCAGGCCGGCCGCCCGATCGGCGTCCACGCACGCCTGATCCCTCGCGCCTCGGTGTGTCCGGCAACGCAAACGTCAGCCCCAGCGCGTCTCCCAGATCCGGCGAGCGCAGCAGCTTTTTCTTGACCATGTCCTTTGGTTCGATCTGAATCTTCCCGCCCGTGTAGAAGTAGGTGGGCACAGTCAACTCCGCGACCATCTCCGGAATGCGCGGCATGCACCCGCCGCCCTTGATCCACTCC